>Ga0182090_1176297_pt1 | contig 11466 bp, 8 predicted proteins | sample 041ome_24_FD_127767 | JGI IMG/M metagenome (GOLD analysis project Ga0182090, IMG submission 127767) | Metatranscriptome of coastal salt marsh microbial communities from the Groves Creek Marsh, Georgia, USA - 041408BS metaT (Metagenome... | ecosystem: Environmental > Aquatic > Marine > Intertidal... | reverse complement strand
GGAAAATGTCCCATCACTTCTTCGCTTTCTTCGGACGTACCTTCTTCTTGTTCATGTTCTCGCTCTTCTTCTTCTTCTTCTTCTTCTTCTTCTTCTTCTTCTTCTTCTTCTTCTTGTCCTTCTTCTCCTTGTTCCCGTTCTTCTCCCGCGATGGTAATTATGCGAAGAATCTGCTCGATGCTCATTTGTGGATTTGCGGCTTTTAATCTGTGCAAAAACGATTCGCGAAACGGAACTTTTACCAATCTGTGTTCTCGCGTGTGATTTTGCAGGAAACGAAAACGCCCAGCTGCGGCGTAAGCGTTCGCACTCGTCTCATTCAATCCGACTTTCTCGTCGAATTCTTTACACTTACCGCACAAATCAAAACCAAGTGGACATCCGTTCTCGTCTTCTTTGCAATCACGGCACTGATATCTCTCGCCTTTGATTGGATAGCTCCCGCACAAGTCACAACCCACGCCGAAATGTACTTCTTCTTCTTTTTCATCATCCTCTTCTCCTCTTTGGCCTCCTTCTTCTCCGGAGGGTACATTTTCCATCATCACGACTTCTTCTATTTCTTCATTCTCCTCTTTTTCCATGCGCTCTTTAATCTCGAGTGGATACATCTTCTCTAGTAAATGCTGCATCGCTTTGACGACACCCGCTTCTTTGTCGATATCTCCGCCGTAACAGTTTTCAAAGACGCATTTTTTCATATTCCCGCGACGAACACAGTTGAGACAGTACAGGTGGCCACACGTGGCCGCTATCGGGTTCACGAGTATTCGTTTACATTTTGTACACGTGACGCTTTCCGTGAGTGCAGAGGCGTTCGTTTTCAGCTCTTCCTTCAAAAACTTTACAAAAGGCAAGAGGAACTTTTCATACTCCTCCGAACTTTCCCTTTCTCTTTCTAACCGCTCGTCGAATTGCTCTCGAAAGGTCGACAAAATTAACAGCGATAATTGCGTAGAGAGACCTGGCAAAGCGTGATACTGCTTTTTGCACAAGAAACAATGCGAGTTCTCCAAGTTCATAGAGCAGTGACAACAGTATATGCACGATAAATGGCCACAAGGTAGAATAGCTGCTCCAAGAATGAGTTCCAAACAGATTGGACATTCGAACTCTTTAATATTCTCCTTGGCATTGTCTGTAGCCGTTTTAACCGCATCGATGACGTTGCCATCGGCGGTTTCGCTCATTTTCGATCGCGCGAGATGGAGCTTTTCTGACGGCGGACAGGAGAAAAAGAGAAGAAGAAAGATACGCGAAAGAATGGGGAAAATGAAGAAAAGTTCGTTAGACTTTTCATACGTGAAAGAGATACGAATTTAAGAAAACAAACTCACCCTCATCGTCAACCTTCACTTCACTTTGTGACACCTTCCACTTGCGAAACGATCGTGCTCTACATATCATCGATATCAGAGATACCCCCCTAAGATAAGTAGAGAGAAAGATAAGGCGTTAATGACGACATTTACGTATCGCGTCGTCAACGCGTTCGTAAACAACGACACGAAAAACGAAGAGTTGAAAGGAAATCCCGCCGCTGTTATCGTTCTTGCGAGTGATGAAAGCGGAAGCATATCGAAAGAAGAGAAGCAAACGGTGGCACGAAAGCTCGGTCTCTCTGAAACGGCTTTCGTTCGGGAAGACGTAAACAAGGGAGGAGGAAGGAAATATTTTAACATCGAGTGGTTTTCACCTACGTGTCAAGTGGGTTTGTGCGGGCACGCGAGTTTAGCTTCTGCGGCGTGCCTTTTCCGTGATGTTTTAGCAGCCAACGGTGAAAAACAAAGTTCTGAACCGATCGTATTTGTATACGATGATGGAAAAAGTGAACTGGTTCTCGAGAGATGCGAAATAACAGGGGCGATAACGATGTCGTTTCCTGCGTCGCCCCCTGTTCCGGTTGCCGACGAGGAAGCTTCGCGCCGAATCGAGCTCGTCAGAGAAGCGTTCGGAGACAGTCGTGAAGCACTCGCCGCATCGCCAGTATACGAAAATTCAATCGGAGATACTTTTATTTATATGGAGGAGACATCCGTTCCATCCGTGGACGAAATATATTTCGATTGCAAGAAGAAAGTCGACTACGAAAAGTTGGGAAAAGTTGGTGGAAGAGGCGTGGTCATTACCGCACTCTCCAATCCGGAGAAAAAGGAATTGATTGATTGCGACTTTGTGTCGAGATTCTTCGGACCAAACATAGGCATAGCCGAGGATCCTGTGACTGGTTCGGCACACTGCGGATTAGCGCCCTTCTTTAGAAATATTCTTCCTTCCTCGATGGATGGAAAATTTCTGCGCGGGTACCAAAAGAGCGCGAGAGGCGGGTTGGTCTTATGCAGAATAGTGGCGGATAAGGTAGAACTTCGCGGATTTTGCTCGTTCGATAAAATAGACACGATAGAAATATAGCATAGAGCGCGCAGATAGAAAAAACTTTAATCCACGATGGATCATTTTTACTATGTAGTTTAAGATTTAAGATTTTGCACTTAATATTTGATAGGTGTGCTTCACTTCTTCACCTTCTTCTTCGTCGTTTGAGATGCCTTCATCATCGTACGATATCTTGCCCAACGGGATTTCGAACGACGATTACGTCATTCAAAACAGCTCGAAGAAACACGACCCCCAATGGGCCGCGAACGCGTCTCGAGGCATCATCTCTTCCCACGGTAATCAGCTCTTGGAAGTGCAAAAGCTTTTACAGGAACTGACGGAACACCAAGACCAAATTCTCGAGTCTATTCCGTTAACCGAAGACGCGGTGCTTTGGGCGTCGCACACGCGCGAATTCATCGAACAGGTTGAGAAGTTACCAGAATACACCAAAAAAGCGCAAGCGATCGAGGCGGAGATGCAAAATTTGACAAAACGAATCCAACGAGCTAAAGAGCGCGTACAAAAGTTGAACAGCTAGCTCGGGGTAATATCAACGAAAAGTATCTGTGTTTTGGGCGTAACACGAGAAGAAAAAAATATTTCGATGAAACGAAAACGCGCGGTTTCCTCGAAAAAAAAATACTCACCTGCTCGCGAACGCGCTCTTTTTCTTCCCGTCAGAAAGAGAGAGGACAGAACAAGCATTCTCTGTCATGGTGCGACGCGCGAGTGTCGCATTCCTCGCGCTTGTAACGACAGTCGGTTTGACATTCTTAAAACACACAGTGAGCGCGACAGAAACGAGCAGAAGGAGCCTTCTACAAACAGATACGTTTTCGTATCAGAACACTGGCTTTTGCACGAGAGAAAACGTTTTATATGCGTCCGTAGGAATCGGGTGTGGAGCACTTCGAGACTTCGCAGAGGAGGATGAAGACAGAAAGAACGCGTGTTGTTTGATTCTAAGCGAGTTGAACGAAGAAAAGTGCTTTTGTGAGAACAAAGTAGCTCCCATCTTGCAGCAGTCTCAGGCGAATTTCGTGAGCATGTTCGTTTCGGCGTACGACGTGTGCAACGGGTTGGAGATTTATGGCGGATGGAAATGTTCAAAATTTCCCAGACAGGCCTTTTTGCAACCGCCCCCGCCACCTCCATCGGATGAATCGTATCCACCATATCCTCCTTCGCCACCAAGTTCTCCAACTTCCTCAGAAACTCCTCCTCCGAGAACAGAAACCGTGGATGTTTGCTCCATCGCTTCGCAAAATCCTGACTCTCTGCTCAATCAAAAATGCGACAAACTTCCGTTTTTGAGAGAGAATTTTGAAGACAGAAACTCTCTGAGTTTGCTTTCGAGATGTTGCGAGCAAATTGAAGTTCTCAACAGCGCGTTATGCTTTTGTGACGAACGATTTCAAAAAGTCATGAACGACAACGAACGCAAATTTAGAGCTCTTTTCGCCGCCGTGCCCATTAAATGTAGAAATACCGCGCGAATGCAAATATATTACGGCAGAGCGTGTTCTGCGTACGACGATATTGGTATACCAAACAGTCCACCTCCACCACCGAGGTCGCCGCGACCGCCGAGAGCTTCTCCTGATGTGTCCGCTCCATCCTCCGCCGAAGATTCTGCGAACGAGAATAGAAACGATTGGTCGAATGTGAACGAATCTGAAGAGAATAACAATCGAAACGATCTTTTTGGTTACTGGCGAAAACCAGGAGGGCAAATCTTCAATAGTGGATAAATACCCACGGGTTTGTTTTGTTTAATAAATAATTTTGTATATTACAGTCAGGCAGTCGTTTTTAAAAGCAAGGTAACCATAGCTGTACGCTCGCAATCTCTTGGCCTTTCGTTTCTATTGTGCGCATGACCCCTCCCGCTTGATGGATCGTATCTGCAGCTATTCGTAATGACTGGTCATCTTCGGGTATAATCACCGTATCGCACAATCTATTTTCTACATCGGTGACGCGCACGGCGACTAATACACCGAGTGTCATCGAATTATCAACTTCTAATGTTTGAGGTCGTACGGCGACGTCGATTCGTCCTTCGCTCGGCGCCATGACCAGAGCCGAATCAATCATGCGCGCAATCACGGAACGCGTCACGTTTTCGTCGACAGAAACGCACGTAGAACTTTCGTTAGTACCATCGCCTCCTCCATCGATTGGTAAGGATGCAATCATAGAAACACCAGCTGAATTTGCTATTAGTTCCGAAGTCGCCAGCAACGCTGCTACGATGGGCGTCACGTCACACTTTGAGACCGGCTTCGTTGATCTCGAGGAAGACGGTAAGAATATTTTCTGAGACGCACTCTTTGGCGGTTGGTTCAGCGCTCTACCTATACTGCTGCTTCCGCTGTTCATTTTCGATTCAGCGGAAGAAGAATTAGTAGTAGAAGAAGATCGATTGTCACTGGCGGAAGGTAAGGATGCAGCAAACGGAGATAGGCCTTCGTTTGGATACAGCGCGTCTTCGAGCTGTTGACTCAGCGTAGCGAGAATATCTCCCTGAGCCATGATAGCATCCGCCATGTCACCAGCAGGTGACTCTTCGTCGGCTTTCAGATACGTTTTCAGCATACCGGTCATCGTGCGGAGTGCCGAGAGTGGCACCCGTGAGTCATATAAATAGTCTCCAACGTTTTGTTCTTGTGCGTATGTTTTCTTCATGAGCAAGACCGCGCGCTTTTGCATGGCCCATACGGGCACAAATGCTTCAGCTCCATTCTTCAAGCACTGTCGCTCTCGCTCGCCAAACTGCTCTTCTCGATCTATGTTTTGATTCAAATTCATTCGTCTTTTACTTCGGTTCTTTCCTTTACCTTTTCCTCCGCCTGAGGACCCGAACCCCGCCGCCGGTGAGTTCGTCGATATATCTGGGAGTGGCAACTCTCCGACGAGTAAACCGATGAGCAAACCTTCCAAGGTCAACGGAACAACCATTGCGTTCGTTGAAGGTAGGAAGAAATACTCTTTGTTCAACAGGAGTGTTTCGGCGGTGATGTTCGTTTCATCGACCGATGCCCCCCACGCGTCTGAGCCGTTTGATCTACTGAATGATGACGGTACCAACGAAGTCGACAGTTCAAATGTTTCCTTGCTGCTGCTATTACCGTTATCACTGTTGTTAAGTGTGCCACCGTTGTTATCGAATACGTCTCCATCTTTTGTATTGTTCATTTCTTCTTGTTCTGAAACCACGTTGCTCCAGTCGAACGAGTTGTTTATGGAGGTGAAATTCACCCCTCTGTTCGAAGACGAAGAAGACGAGGAAGAACGTCCTCCTCTATTCGTGCTAGTGCTGTTTGCATTTGAATCCATACCAGTGTACAGGGTTGGAAAAGAGGCGACTTGTGCTAATCGCAAACCTCCTCCCGAGCGTTCTTCGGTGAGATATAGCATACATTTGGCGTCGTTCCCGAGCGCGTTCGCGACGAGTTCCACGTGTTTTTCGCAATACAGCGCAAACATATCCTCCGTGCTCGATTGCCTCTGCAAAGACCTCGTTTCTTTATCGCCTTCTTCTTCGTCGTCCTCTTCTTTTTCTCCTCCTCCTTTGTTTGCTGTTTGTTGCAACAACGCCGCTTCGCCGCCGTCGTTTTGGTTGGTTCCTTTCGTCGCGAGAATTCTGCTCCGCGCAATTCTGCTCGAATTACGACGAGAAGAATTCTGTGCTTGTTGTTGTTGTTTTCTTCTTCCTCCTCCTCCTCTGTACGTCGTCGTCGTCGATGCTAGCAATGAAGACGAATAGCATCTCGTCCGAGCTCTCACTGCAGGAAGACAGTGAGAGAGCCTCGTCGTCGTCGTCGTCGTCCACGTGGAGGTCATATTTGTTCTGAGGAATTGTGTGAGCGTGTTTTAGATAATAACCAAAAATTACAATTTCTTTTTCTTCTTCTTCAGTTCTCCTTCTTCTCTCTATTATTGTTCTTCCGATTGAACGAAAAGCATGGCACCGTTGGAGGAGAGCTCTGAGACTTCAATCAACAGCTCGTCCGTTCGGTGAAACACTTTTCGAGGGAAATTCGATACTAGACTATATTTCGTTTCCGAAACGCATTCGAGCGTGTCCACGAAATCGTACACGTCGTTCAAAGTCGACTCTCTCGAAGCGAAGCGTCTCTCGACGCGACTTCCATCCGCCATACGAAATGCAATTTTAGTCACATTTTCCGTGACGCTCATCTCTGGTTCTGGTTTTAAGCGCGCAGCTTTTTCTTCCCGGCGATTCTTCAAAGCCATCGCGCGCTCTTCTTCTTTGCGTCGGTTTTCGCTTTCAATTCTTTCGTTTTCCAATCGTTCGTTTTCAGCTTCCTTCAAGCGCGCTTCCTCCTCTTCCATCTCTTGAACTCTTTTCGCCTCTTTCGCAGCATCAGCAGCTAACGATGCCCGGAATGCCGCGTCTTGCTCTTCCCTCAACAACCTATCGTTTTCGGCGGCTTCGTTCCGAGATCGCGCCTCGCTCATTGAACCGGATGCGTCTTCGATGGACTTTTCCAAAACTTCGAGAAGTTCGTCGCTGTCGCAATACCCTTCAACAGACACGACGAGCGAAACGCGCGAGCCAGACGAATTAAGCAGCGCACAGTATGGAAAGGACGAAGGCGAGACACCGAGCGCGAGCAATAGCGCGTCTGAATTCGAGACGTCGCCTCCCCAAGCCACGAACTTTTCGTTGACGAAACTCGCGACGTTTGGATCATTCAAAACGTCTTTACAGAAACCGAGCGCGTCGTCGTGTATCGGAGAGTGCAAGTAGACAAAGCACAGCTTATATTCCGACTTTGCCATTCGCAACGCGTCTGAATGCGAAAGTTCGACGAAGTTTATCAAACAGTTTCCATCGTTCTCGTTCATAAACGTTCTTCGAAACTCTTTCGCCGCTTCGATCGGGTCGCCTCTCGTCGGTCCAACCACCCCTCTTCCTCTGGCGCTGGCCGCTAAGTACCGTTGGTTGAGACGATGCGCTCGAAACGCTCGCGACAAAGAACTCAGCACGTTCGATGGTAATATCTTTGATAAAATCGTACTCGTAATTTTCACCGCCACGGAGAGAAGGCCAAACACCGCTCGCACGGGAAGCAAAGGCACGAGTTGTTGTTGTTGTTGTTGTTGATTCGTAGCATTTTCGTGCCTCGTTTGCTCTTGTTCTTGTTGTTGACTACGTCTATTCTCGTTTCCTCTTCTTGTTCTTCTATCGGTTCCATCTCCATCTATCATGACTAAATCATCATCCTCTTCTTCTTCTTCTTCTCCGTCAACGATATCGATATCGTCGGGGAGTTTGATTGCGTCGTTCTCGGTAAACTGTAAAGAGCCATTGAAAAACGCATTACACGCGTTTTCCAAAGAGTTCCCGTAATGTTTCAGAGCGTTTCGAGCTTGCGTTGGATTCAGTTGCGCGATTTCTACGAGCGACTGTATCGCAGCTGCGTCGATGTCGTCGTTGTCGTCGACCATGGAGAAAAGGTTGTTGAGGAATGACGAGAAAGATTAAAGAAGGTTGAAAAGACACACTGCTTTTTATTCGATGTGAAAAAATTATAAAATTACAATGATGAATGTTTTGTCAACATGCAAAGAAGAGAGTTTTTTTATCCATCGGTGGAGTTGTTTGTACCTTCACCGCCCCCGCTATTCGTGGTGGTATCGGACCCGTCGTTGTTGTTAATGTTGTTTGATGAAAATAACTCGAGCGAGGAGACGACGAACGGCTTCTCCACCTGTTTCAGGTCTGGAACTTTGTTGCCCGCGTCCTCGATGCACTTTGCAAGCACGCTTTCGTTTTCCGTGCGAATGTCGCGCTCTGAAGCGAGCTTTTCCACCGCTTCTCTCAGTTTCATATTTTCTGTCGCGTACCGTTCTAATATGTTACCTAGCTCCTCCGTTTCCGCTTGCTTCCGGAGTCTAGAACGTCTCGCCGACTCTCTGTTGGACTGTTTTCTTCTTTGCCGTTTCAACTCTCGGTCGTCCGCGGTGGGTGTTTTATTCGAGGTATCAATAGTGGCTATCGGTGATACTACGGTGGCTTGCGCGGTCTTGTTTCTGCTGGTTTTGTTGTTGTTGTTGATGATGGTGGCATCAGGAGGAGTAGTAGTGGTCGTTGTGGTCGTCGTCGTCGTCAACGAAGCGCTACTGTTGTTCAATCTCTTCCTGTCTTTAGTGATGGCGTTGTTATTGTTGTTATTGTTGTTATTGTTGTTGTTGGTTGTCAGAGGTGGGTGCTGGTTCATCTCTGTTTTTATATTTGCCAATTTTATTTGAGCACCCTGTTTTTGCGGGTGTCCAGTATTACCAACAGCGAGAGTTTTCGTCGTTTTTTGTGGATTTTGTTGTGGATATAAAGGAGGTGCTCCCATCATCATACCTGCCGCGGCCACCGCTGCCATGTCCGGAGAGAGCCCATTCGCTTGCGGTTGTAACGCGCTTGTTGCCATGAGTAAGTGTGCCGCAAATGCCGGGTTGTTTAAACTTGCCGCCAGGTGTGGATTGTGGAAGTGAGGGGGCGCTAATCCCGTCGGCGTTTCCTGCGTGACGTTTCCTCCTTTTTGTTGTTGTTGATTATACATCGCGGCGCTATACGCTTGCGCCCAGGAATTTTCCATGCTATTTGAGGCATTCATCATCGCAGTTGTCGTCGTCGTCGCCGTTGGTTGTTGGAGTTGCTGCTGTTGCTGCTGCGGTCGATGTTGTTGCATACCATTCGGCGCGGTTTCTCGAGAAAGGCTCGCATTTGGATTGTGCTGTTTCGTCGCCATCTTGAGCGTTCGATGAAACGCTCTGCTTCTTCCACGACTGAACCTCTCGTCGCGCGCAAAGGTGGAAACAACAGAGAAACTAGGAGAGGCTATTCGTGCTAAAAATACAGAGTATTCGGCCAGATCGGATCTAGACTCGTGCTATTCTTTTCCCAAGCAGAAAGAAGTGCGTGCGTTTTTCTTTTGAACTCTGACGTCACACGAGAGAGAGAGCAAAGAGGAGACCACGACGACAAGCATTTGAAAATTGAGCGGTGGGGTTGAGAGCCAAAATGCCACGAGGAAAAAAGAAAGATTTTTGTCTTGCATGCATAAAAAAAAACAAAAGTCTTCCTCTACGCAAAGACCACATCATCACCGAGTCGTGGTACCAGTAGTACTCATTATTAAATTAAGTTGTTATCATCAACGCAAAAGTTGGTTCATCTCTCTTACATCTCGCTACAATTTTTTTATAAAACTAATAATATATTAATATTAAAACTCTTCTTGCGCAACCGATTCCGCAGTGCTGGCGTTGGCGGCGGCTTGAATTTTCAGTTCGAGCTTTCGATCCCGTCCAGCTTGGATCAACGCTTTCGTGTCCCCGGGTTTCAACTCACCTCTTTGCATAGCTTTCACCATTTCAGTCGCTTCTCCTCTCCGCAACAATCCCTTCACGTTTCTTTCGCCGGTACCAAAACACACCGGACAGACTCTCACGCCTCTGCCGTAACACTGCGGACACTCGGTAAACTCGTACGTGTCTTGCACGCGTTTTCTGTTCAAAGCTTTCCATTTACCGGTTCCGCCACACATATCGCACGGAACGATACCAGTGCCACCACACTCGATGCACTCGGTATCTTCCAACGCAAACGCCGCGTTATTGTTGATATTTTCTTCCGCCGCGCTCGCAAAAATCAAAGCACCAAACGCAGCGGCTGTTCTCGAAAGAAACGTGCGTCTCGATTTCGGTTTCGTCGTCGTCGCTGCTTCGTTTCTTCTTGTTTGTGTGTACTCCCCTCCTTCTCTTTTGCTGTTGTTGATGTTGATGTTGTTCTCGTTGTCATCTGTGATCGCGTTCTTTGCCGAAGCGATCGTTAAACAGTGGTGTTTGCCTCGTCTCAAAGTCCAAAATGATTTCGACGACGACGACGACGACGATGATGATGATGATGAAGATGATGATGCGACTTTTTTTGAGGTCAACGCCGCCGCGCTTTGACTCGACGCAGATGAAGAGTGTTGCGTTCGTTGCATTGAGACTCTTCCTGTGCCTCGACAACACTTGCACGCGTGTTGGTGCGCGCGAGAAGAAGAACTACTCCCCGTCGTAGTACACGTGAACGAAGACATAATCTGTTTTCTCTTTTTTTTGTGCTGCTTGTTTGTGTGTCTCTTTTATTAAAAGATCTCTCTCGTTCTCTCTCAGTCTGTCACAAGTCACTAATTAGTGACACATGAAACCCGAAACGTAAAAATTTCCATTTTAGCGCACAATCACTCTTCACGCTTCATTAATTCATCGCTCAATGAGCGCTTATCAACTATAAACATATCATGTGAAAGCTCTGACATTGTAGTTTCTAGATATGTATGTAACTTTTAAAATATCATCCGTTAACATATATTTTGGGACCGCAATGTGTGTCATTTAGGTGTCCGCATTTCGAGAAAGGATGATCAAAAGGCATCAAGGAGTGTATCAAATCGTGTGAAAAATTGTGATGTTATAGAATAGGCATGTATGAGTATCTGTACGAAATATGGGTTCATTTCATGAAGTATAACATCATCTTCGATGGGAGGTTGTAGGCCATTTTTGTGCAATTTTGTTGGTGAGTGGAAGGCACAGTTGAAGGAGAGGTTGAAAATACACACAAAAACAAGGAAAAAATAGCTGTTTTGTGATCACTCGCGTTTTCGTATCTTCTGTGTATAGGTATGAATGCTCCTGAAAATTTGTACACGTGTACATATATATGCCCATGTTCTTCCTGTGAAATTTCAGCTCTAGAATCATCGCGGATGAGTAGATACAGATGTGTGGATATCAAAATATAGGGGGAAACGCTACTTTTCACTAGTTTTGTATATATATCTTCCATGCACGTATATGAATATCGCTAAAAATGCGAACAAAGACACAACCTATTACGATTGTTATGCGTACCAATTTTCTGCTCTGGTACCATTGCAATGAAGAAGTTACGTATGCACGAGCACTCGAAAAACGCTGTTTTTGTGTGTATTTTCAACCTCTCCTTCAACTGTACCTTCCACTCACCAACAAAATTGCACAAAAATGGCCTACAACCTCCCATCG
>Ga0182090_1253604_pt1 | contig 11471 bp, 9 predicted proteins | sample 041ome_24_FD_127767 | JGI IMG/M metagenome (GOLD analysis project Ga0182090, IMG submission 127767) | Metatranscriptome of coastal salt marsh microbial communities from the Groves Creek Marsh, Georgia, USA - 041408BS metaT (Metagenome... | ecosystem: Environmental > Aquatic > Marine > Intertidal... | reverse complement strand
GGTTTATCCAACTGGATAGACTAAACAAGTATTCGAGTAGGAGTAACAACATGAAAGCAGCGTGGTTCGAAAAGTTTGGTTCGGCAAATGAGGCGCTTATCGTAGGCGATCTCCCAAAACCCGAAGCCGGACCCGGTGAAGTGCTTGTGCGACTTCACACCACTGGCGTCAATCCATCCGACGTAAAGAAGCGGGCTGGCGCCTTTCCCACTCTCCTCGACGGCGGACTTGTCATCCCACACAGCGACGGCGCCGGTGTCATCGAAGCCGTTGGTGAGGGAGTAGATCAAACGAGAATCGGCGAGCGCGTGTTTGTCTACCAAGCTCAGTATGGTCGGCGCCTTGGCAGTGCAGCCGACTATGTAGCAATTGATTCTATTCGCGCGCCAGCCCTGCCAGACGAGTGCTCTTTCGACGTAGGTGCTTGTATTGGCATTCCGATAATGACAGCACATCGCTGCGTCTATGCCGACGGTGAAGTCGTAGGAAAAACCATTCTTGTTACAGGCGGAGCCGGTAGAGTTGGTTACTACGCCATCCAATGGGCAAAGCTCGGCGGCGCAACCGTTATTGCAACGGCAAGCAACGCAGCAGACAAAGAACTCTGCCTGCAGCTTGGCGCGGATGCGGTGGTCAATCATCGCGAAGAAAATTGGGGCGAATCCGTTGTTGCCGCTAATGCAGGCGACAGAGTCGACCGCGTTGTCGAAGTCGAATTTGGTGCCAACCTGCCAGAAATCATGAAGTGCATTGCTATTGGCGGCACTATCGCCACCTATTCTTCGACTGTCGTCGGCGAGCCCACCTTGCCGTTCCGCGACATGATGTTTATGGATCTTACGGTGCGCATGGTTATCGTTTACGCGATGCCAGAAAGCGCCAAACAGGCCGCAGTCGAGGACACTGTGGCAGCGCTGCGTGAGGGTAAACTCGCACATCGCATCGCCCATGTACTTCCTCTCGCAGACATTGCTCGCTCCCATGAACTTATCGAACAGGGCGGTTTCGGCGGCTGTGTTGTCGTGCAGATAACGCAATCAGATGATTAGCGCCCGCGCACTGGCCAGCTTATCGCTTGTTTTCTTTGCGGGTAGTGCTTATGCAGCCGACACGCCTCACCTCACTATCGGTGAGGCAGAGTATCTCGGCACACGAAACATGGATGGCACAGTCGACGCTTTTCTCGGCGTGCCTTTCGCAGCGCCACCTATCGGCGAACTTCGCTGGCGCGCTGCACAGCCTTACATTGCCGCTGTGGGTCAGCACAAAGCCGTTTCATTTGCTCCCGCCTGTTATCAAGGCGACCATATCACGCGCTGGTATCAGGGCGTTGTTGCAGGATTCGGTGGCGATCCAAATTCAGTGATCGCGCCCGACGTAAGCGAAGACTGCCTCTATCTCAATGTCTGGCGACCGAGCAGCATGAGTGAAAGCGCCCCACTCCCGATTATCGTGTACGTTCACGGCGGGAGTAACCGTGGCGGCTGGTCATGGGAGCCTAACTATTTAGGCGAAAATCTCGCCCGCCATCAGGCTGTCGTCATCACTGTCGCCTATCGCCTAGGGCCGTTCGGATTTATGGCGCACCCTCAGTTAGAGGAAAGTAATTTCGGTCTCACCGATCTCGTCATGGCGCTCAATTGGATCAAACAGTATTCGGGGCGACTCGGTGGCGACCCGACAAATATTACCCTCGTAGGCGAATCTTCGGGGGCGAGCAATATTTCGCATCTGATCGCAATGCCAAGCGCTGCCGGGCTATTCAATCGTGTCATTCATCAGAGCGCTGGATGGGCTTTGCAAGAATCGGTTAGCCGCGACGACGCGCTTACCCTTGGTAGTGCGCTCGGAGAAGCCACTGGGTCGGCGTCTATAGCGGCATTGCGCAAACTTCCCGCGCTCGCTATCGACACAGCGGCCCAAAAAGTCTACGCAGAGGCAGGATTCGATCCCCACTTGGATACAGGCTTGGCGTCCTCTCCGCTTGAAGCGGTTTCCAACAACCGCGCGAACCCTGTCGATCTGCTTATCGGCAGCAATGCTGACGAATGGAAAATGTATTTAGAGCCGGATGAATCATCGAGCGAGTGGCTTGCACAAAACGTTGAGGGTAGCCGTATTAACGCGGTGACCGGTACACTGGAGGGGCTAGATGAAGCCTCTAAACTCGATCGCCTGATCACCAGCGTCAACTACACATGCCCGTCTCTTAGGCTTGCCGGCGAGACTGCAAACACTGGCGCGCGCACGTGGGTCTATTATTTTTCTAGGCGCCGCGTAGGAGAGCAAGCGGCTGAGATGGGCGCCTATCATGGCGCAGAACTGCCATATGTTTTTGACACACACGACGCGTGGCTTCCGACGAACTCTGACGACCGTGCGCTTACGCAAAGCATGATGCACTACTGGGTGAACTTTGCTCGCCATGGCGATCCGAACGGCGAAAATCTTGCCGACTGGCCAGCATTCAGCAGTGAATATGATCGCAATACGCTGCGCTTAGATAGTCAAATCGAAGCGATCGTGCATCCTTACGCGAGCCTGTGTGAAGCACTGTTCGATCGATAAAAAACAAAAAATCAGAACCGCGGAGAGAGCTTTATGGAGTCGAAGCAGGCCTCACAACACACTATAGATTGGTGGACTTTCTCCGCCAGTGTCGGCGCGATCGTAACGCTCTCTTTACCAATGGTGCTCGCGCCTGATCTTGCCGGCAAGTTGATCGAGCAGGCCTATGACTTTCTTACCAACAATTTAGGCTTCTTGTACCAATGGTACAGCCTTGCGGTTTTCGTTTTCCTTATCTACCTCGGCTTTAGCCGTTATGGCGCGGTTCGCCTTGGCGCAGAGGATAGTAGACCCGAGTTTGGCAATCTGAGTTGGGTCGCGATGCTTTTCTCTGCAGGCATAGGCGCGGGGCTTCTCTATTGGGCGGTCATCGAATGGGGGTACTATCTCGATTCACCGCCGTTTGGCGTGCCTGCGCGCAGCAACGAGGCCATTGAGTGGGCGGCCAGCTATGGGCTCTTTCACTGGGGTGTAAACGCTTGGGCATTTTATTGCCTGCCTGCGCTCGCCATCGCTTACCCATTTTACGTGAGGAAAGTGCCTTATCTTAGGCTCAGCACTGGCTGCCTGAAATATTTACCCGGCGGTGCCACGAGCAAACGCGCTCGCGTTGTTGATTTTCTTTATATGCTTAATCTAATCGGCGGCACTGGCACCTCACTCGGACTGTCGTCGCCGATGATAGCAGCGACACTTGCCGAGCTTACAGGGTGGAATCACGATTTCATGCTCGAGGTGATGGTGGTCGTATTCTGCATAGCCATCTTTGGCACTAGCGCTTGGCTCGGCTTAGAGCGAGGTTTTAAAAAGCTCGCCGATCTAAATCTTTGGTTAACCCTGACCCTTCTTTTCTTTGTACTCGCCGTGGGACCCACCTTATTTATTCTTAAAATGGGCACCAATGGCATCGGTCTCGTTCTACAAAATATGGTGCGCATGATCACGTGGACTGACCCGCTCACCAACTCTCGCTTTGTCGAAGACTGGACGATTTTTTATTGGGCTTGGTGGGTTGCCTACGGTCCATTCGTAGGGATTTTTGTCACGCGCATTTCTTACGGACGCACTATTCGCGAAGTCATATTTGGTATGCTGGTTTACGGCAGTCTTGGCGCTTGGCTTTTCTTCATCGTATTTGGCAATTATGCGTTACATCTTGAGCTCGAAAACATACTGTCTGTAACCGGCATAATGAACGAGCAAAGCCCAGCCGCCGCGATAACTCAAGTCTTTGGAACTCTTCCCTTTCGCGAGCTAGCGCTTTGCGCGTTTTTCGTCGTATCTGTGGTCTTCCTTGTCACCACCTATGACTCTGCTTCTTATACACTCGCTTCGGTCTCAACGAAAAAGATGCGGGCAGGCGAAAATCCAGCGCGAGGCCTGCGACTTTTTTGGGCATGCAGCCTCGGCGTTTTGCCGATCACGCTAATGTTCATTGATGGGGGAATCAAAGTTATTCTCTCAACCACTATTGTCGTCTCACTTCCTTTGCTTGCTCTTGGCTACATAATGGCAGACTCGCTAATGTCACAATTACGCGAAGACCATGGCGACAAGCCGGCGGATTAAGACAGGATCAATTCTTCGCCGTTAAGCAAGGCATGAGTGGCTAAATCGAAACTAGCGAGGTCAGAGGGATGAAGTAACTGCACGATCGGTATCGATGGAATTGCTACAATGTCGGCCGCCAATACCGCAGCGACAGGGGTCACATCTGGTCTCACCAAAACTATAGCCGCAGGGCCATTGCCTGCACACAGACATTCAAGCAAAGCGCCCGGCGCCGCTGTACTGCCCTTGGGCGATGGCAACACAATTACTTTTCCCCGAACATTTTGCCCCCTCTGCGGGTGCTGGCTGTCGACGATCTCGCCGCTAGCGGGATCCAAGCCGCCCCAGAAGCTTAATCCATCGCTTAATACTAAAAGCGCACCGTGAGCTTTCCCCGTAATCAAACTCCGCACCGCGAGTACGGAAGTCACGAACGATCCCCTCGGACTAGGCGACCCTGACGAGCGGTTTCGATACAGTTTTCTAGGCTCCCCAAATACGCGTTTACTCCTAAATTTCCTCCTGCGTAATACGCCCATTTAGCCGAATCAGTCATCACCCCCGCCGTTTGCTTAGGAATAACCTGGCCGTAGTAGCTGCAAGCATCGACGAGAAAAAAAATTCCTCGCGCTCTGAGTTCGCCGAGCTGGAGGGTGTTCTGAAGCTGTGCCAAATTATAGCGAGACGTGGTTACATAGATCGGGATTTTAAGCCTCATTGCAGAAGACAAAACCTCCTCGGCTAGCCGCGACAGCTGAGACACAGAGTAGTGAGGAGCGCCAAGGCAAATAGCAGAAACTGCATCGCCTTCGCTACCTGCGTAAGGCTGCAACTCATTCAACAGGTCATCGGTGGACAAAGGCAACGCAGCCACACACGTCGTTTGAAGCTCACTAACCCTTGCAAGCGGCGCTTCCGGCGTAATCCCTGCGAGATGGAACATCGACATGCCTCCTGAGCTCGCCGCAGCAGCGCTGAGGCTGCGCAACATGTCCTGTCTCGGCTCTGCGTCTATACCAGTGATTAGGGGAATGTCGCTGCCGCATTTATACCCGAGCAATAGACCTAACAGTTCCCAATGCATCGGTTCGTCCCAAAAAGGACTGGGTATAGACGCACAATCGATGACCAGAGCAGGCGCGCGTGCTGAATCTAAGTAGAGGCCATACTCTGGAATGCGACCGGTTAGCGCCGCACAGAGATCTAAATATTGCACCGTTTTGTTGCTTCGTGCACCCAACACCGAGTTCGCATAAGTCACCGCGTTAGACTCGGCCCAGGCAATACGCTCGCCGAGCACAGGGGGGGCCGGCAAGTGATACGGCGCACAAGTCAGTACAGGGTCACACCCCAATTGCTCGTGGAGGCGAACAACAAGACCCGCTTGTTCTTGATCGATTTGCGGATTAAGCGAACAGCTATCGAGGCAGGCAGAACTTGCGTTCAGCGTTGTTGGCACTCGTACTTTGGCACCCAAAGCGGCAAAGCGACGAAGCAGGAGGAGGTCGGCTTCACCGGCGTAATACGAACCCACCAAATGGCAGCGAGTAATATCTATCAGCCTCGATGCCTGCATCGCTTCTCCAGCAGCAACGAGAAAACGCGTCGCTAAGCGAGTCGCCTCGCCTCGATCTCCGGCAAGGCACGACTTATCTTCGGCAGTGAGGTGCATACTCTAGGCGTCGCGAGCTAATGTCTGTAAAGGCAAGTTTACTTGCATAACCTAAACACGAAAAGAAAAGGTTTCTGCTGCATACACGCCTCGCGTTTTCTGCGCATTGCCGCCTACGGCTTACTAGCCGGAATAAGCATATCCAAACCCAAACGCCAGACTTGTGCGTTCTGTGCGCTCAGTTCGATCTTGAACTGAAGCCAATACATCTGCTTCTGGATATGCGTCCCTGCCCAATCCGACTTCTTGCAGCTCAGAGCAAACTCGTTGAGGTCATTTTTACAATTTCTATGTTGTACAATTGCACCTCAGTTTAGCTGACCTCAATCAAACTCAATATTTCCGACTATTACGAGAGCGTTATGGCATCACAATTCGTCTACCATATGAGCCGCGTGGGCAAGGTTGTTCCACCCAAGCGCGAAATACTCAAAGATATATCACTGTCATTCTTTCCCGGCGCGAAGATCGGCGTGCTCGGACTCAACGGCTCGGGAAAGTCGACGTTGCTGCGCATCATGGCTGGCGTCGACAAAGAATTTAATGGCGAGGCTCGCCCACAGGCAGACATCAATATCGGTTACCTGCCGCAAGAGCCACAGCTAGATGAAGAGGTTGACGTGCGTGGCAACGTCGAACAGGGGCTTGGCGAAATCATGGCGCTGCTCGAGGAATTTAATGCGATAAGCGACAAATTCGCCGAGCCAATGAGCGACGATGAAATGAACACGCTGCTCGAAAGGCAGGGCGATCTGCAAACCAAGATCGATGCTGTCGATGGCTGGGAAGTCGATAGGATACTAGAGCGTGCCGCCGACGCGTTGAGGCTGCCGCCGTGGGATGCCAAAGTTGCACATTTATCTGGCGGCGAGAAACGGCGAGTTGCTCTTTGCCGGCTTCTTCTGTCTAAGCCCGATATGCTCCTGCTCGATGAGCCAACAAACCATTTAGATGCTGAGAGCGTGGCTTGGATGGAGCGCTTTCTCCAAGACTATCCCGGTACTGTTGTCGCGATTACTCACGATCGCTATTTTCTTGATAATGCAGCCGGCTGGATTCTCGAGCTCGACCGCGGTCATGGCATTCCGTACGAAGGCAATTACACGAATTGGCTCGAAGCCAAAGAGGCGCGACTGCAGACCGAAGCAAAGCAGCAAGCGGCTCATGAGAAAACCATTAAGGCCGAGCTCGAATGGGTGCGCGCGAATCCTAAAGGCCGCCAGAGCAAGAGTAAAGCGCGTATCGCTCGCTTCGAAGAGCTTAATTCGCAAGAGTTTCAAACCCGCAACGAAACGCAAGAATTGTACATTCCACCGGGCGCCCGTCTTGGTGACAAGGTTCTCGAGGTAAACAACCTTTGCAAAGGATTCGACGAGAAAACGCTGATAGATGATCTTAGCTTCAGTGTTCCAAAAGGCAGCATCGTTGGCATAATCGGTGGCAACGGAGCGGGCAAGACTACCTTTTTGCGCATGCTCGTGGGCGACGAAAAGCCGGACAGCGGCAGCATTGAGCTAGGCGATACGGTTCAGCTCTCGTATGTCGATCAGAGCCGCGATGCGCTTAACGGCGACAACACAGTGTGGCAGGAAATCTCCGACGGCAACGAGCAACTCGTCATCGGCCGCTACGAAGTGTCGTCGCGCTCGTATGCGAGCCGCTTTAATTTCCGCGGCGGAGATCAACAAAAATTTGTAAAAGACCTGTCGGGCGGCGAGCGCAACCGTCTTCATATGGCAAAACTTCTCAAACGCGGCGGCAACGTATTGCTGCTCGACGAACCGACTAACGACCTAGACGTTGAGACCCTTCGCGCACTCGAGGAAGGACTATTGACCTTCCCTGGTTGCGCTATTGTTGTCTCGCACGACCGCTGGTTCCTCGACCGCATCTGCACTCACATTCTCGCCTTCGAAGGCGACAGTCGGGTGGTGTGGCACGAAGGAAATTACAGCGATTATGAGGTTGATCGAAAGAAACGCCTCGGTGACGGCGCAGAGCCTACCCGAATGAAATATAAGAAGCTGGACGGCTAAAATTTGCGACAGCTGCTTGAAAAAGCGCGAGTTAAGGCGCTTCTAAGCAAGCCGAGCCGACTATTAAAGTTCTAGCTCGGCTCGGAGCTTTGCGAATCGCGCTTTCGCTTCGGCAGGATCGAGCCGTTTATTCACGCGGCTAGGCAAGGGTGTCGGCGAAAGTCCTTCGAGGTTTTCGCCGCGCATCACGCGTCGGCAAAACACCTGATAATGATGCTCAAAAATCGGCTGCCCTCGGCGTTGCCCCTCGTTTGCAAGCGTATACCATCCCGCCGCGCGGCCCGCGTAATAGACAGCTGGATGACTCCACAAAAAGTCTTTCTTCGGTGAGGGTGCAGAGCACGCTTCAAAATAAGCGTCGCGTGCGCTCGGCAGGCCGAACAGGTCACCCCCGCGTTCACAGGCTTTTATCAGCTCGGCCAGACTAGGTAAAAAGGTCTGACTGCGTACAATCGTTTTGGTTGCTGCGACAATCTGCTGCGGCGCATAGTCTTCGAGGCAGCTAAGCCAGTACTTTTTAGCGATCGTCTCGCTGTCGACATCGGGAAACGCGCGATAATACTGATTGTGATAGGCAAACTGCAGCTGCGAGAACACTCTATTTATCGCTGCGATATGATCGAGATCATCCGACGGCGAGGACGAGGCACTGCTTCTTTCTGGCTGCGCCAAATCAGCTTGCCCAACTGCGGTCGTCGAGTTGTCGGAGTCGTTCTGCAACGCTGCTCGTGCCTGCGCTACCATCGCGTCGATCTTCTGCATTCTGTCCTCCTCTCGTGCTCATGCCGCGGCTTGGTTGCTGTGCATCGCGCTGAAGTTTACGCGCCCACTCGGCCTTAACAAACTGAAGAAATGTCGTATTCCAAGACGCCTTGGCTTGCTGACTGTCGCGCCAGTATAGAACAAACTCGGCGACACGAGCATTGGCAAATTCGGCATCGATCTCGGCAAGCTGAAGGGTCTCGTAAAAGTCGGCGCTGGGCGTCCAGTTAGCAGCGATTGGCCTTGGGGTATCGTCGAAACCCTGCATCGCGCTGCAGCGTGCCCATTGCCTGCGAACATGCTCGATAAATCGTGTATTCCAAGGGCCCGAACTCGCGCCGCGCTCCTCCCAATAGAGCACGAATTCGGGAATCGCGTCTTCGATAAAGTGCGGATTCACGTCTGCGTTATGAAGTATCGACAGCGCCGGTGAACTCGGTCGCCATGCGGCAGACATCTCGCTAACTTGCTCGAACGCGCCGCGGCGGGTTTGCTCTTCGCGCCACAGCTTTAACACGTGCTTGTAAAAAGCGTTGCCCCAAGAGAAGCGCGCCTGACCGCGGTCACGCCAATACTGCACGAACTCTGGGAGCGCATCCCGAAGAAAGTTTTCGGGAATATTGTGCTGCTGACATTGTTTTATCCAAGTGGCTTCTGGCTGCCAGTTAGCTGGAATTAGTGTCGCCGCGCCATTCGTTTGCCTCTGCTGCGCACTTGCCGCATGCGTGTTCGCAGAGGATCCATAAACAGGGAGGCCCTGCCGGGGCGCTGCTATTTCGGTACTTGCGGCGTCATTGTCGCCAACAAAAGCCTGCACAGCCACTGGAACGGCTGCCGGCTGTTGCCTTGGGTTCTGCGTCGCCATTACGCCGTCGTCTATCTCGAACCGCTGCGCAAGATGGGATGCGCCCTCCGAGACTTTGAGCAAACCGAGCTCTCGAAGGTTAGACTGAATTCGGCGAATATCGATTGGCGCCCAGAAAGGCAACACGCTCTGCAGCTGGTCGGCATCAAGCTCTACCCATTTTTCGTGCTCCGCACCCCGCGCTGCGAGCACATGACGCATTGCAATAAGCTCGCCAAGCACGTGCAGCATGACTGTCTCCTCTAGCCCGATGGTGGCTGCGAGAGTGGGTGAGATAAGGAGCGGTCTTTCAGGTATTAGTGTCGAATTCATATTGCTGCTTTTTCAATGCTCGATGCGGTAATCTTTCTTAAGGATACGCCGTGAAGCCAAGCACGTAAAAGACTTATCGTGCTGAGCAGAGACAAAGGTTGATTTACACAATGCATACACACGTTATCCAGCGTTTTGTTGAGTCCCATGCTCTGCCTTCGGGCTATGCAGACGACGCCGAGCGCTGGTTTGTCCCTCTCGTCGATGAATTAGTGGCTGCGTTCGCGCGCAGCGAATCAATTGGCGCATCGCCGTTTGTTGTGGGCATTAACGGATGCCAAGGCAGCGGCAAGTCAACCGCGAGCGAACTCCTTGAGTCGCTGCTGTCAGCTCGGGGCCTAGTCGTCGCAAGGCTATCAATCGACGACTTTTATCTCAGTAGACAACAGAGATTAACGCTTGCATCAACAATGCATCCACTGCTGGCCACGCGAGGTGTTCCCGGAACGCATGACATAACGCTTGCTCTCGCCACCCTTGCGGCGCTAACTGATACCAAACACTCTGATGGTATTCCCCTGCCCCGCTTCGACAAAGCAACCGACAATCCACTGCCACGTGCGGAATGGCCTGTGCTTGTCTCGCGACAAGATCGCCCCGCCGCCGACATCGTGCTTTTCGAAGGCTGGTGTGTGGGCGTCACGCCGCAATCGGCGAGCGAGCTCACTAGTACCTGTAACAGCTTAGAACGTGAATATGACTCGGATGGGCGCTGGCGAGGCTTTGTGAACGAGCAGCTCGCAGGCGACTATCAGACTCTTTTTAGCCAACTCGACAATCTGCTCTTCCTTGAGGCTCCCACCTTTGACTGTGTGTCGATCTGGCGTAACAAGCAAGAGAGACGCCTGCGCGAAAACTACAAAACGCCTAAAGATAAAGCGCGGCAGGATGATGACGACGCGAAAGCAACGCAAAGCTTACATTCGGTTAAGCAAGCAACCGCGTTAATGAGCGAGGCACAAATAGCGCGTTTTATTCAGCATTTCGAGAGGCTTACACGGCACTGCCTCTTACTACTGCCTTCAATCGCCGATACCGTTTTCGAGTTGGATACGAACCAGAGGATTGTTGGCAGGCGCTAAAGTCACGCCTGTCCATTACCCTAAACTCAATCGGCCCCTTTTAGGCGGATTTTTGAGAGTAACCGAGCCTTACTATGCTGCGGCGCCTAAGGATGGCGTACTCGGCCAAAACTTGTTTATCAGACTACTAACCCACACGCGCGCGATAAGCAGCGACAGCGCGACCGCCGCGAACTGCCGCCAGAGCGCGGTCTCTTCACCATGGCTCATTGCCGCTAATTGAAGCTCCCAACCGAATATCGCATAGAGCTGATTGAGTATGAGACCCGCCGCGATCGCAGTGACGATAACACCAAACAGGTAAGCGACCAGCGAACGACTGCCCAACTGCTCTTTAATAACACCCATTGTTGCGATATTGGTCGCAGGTCCGGTAAGCATAAATACCAGCGCAGCACCGGGTGAAATACCGGCAAAAAGCAGACTCGCCGCAACTGGAGTCGATGCTGTCGCGCAGATATACATGGGCAGACCGATAATCACCATGACAAGCATTGCGACGACCCCGTCACCCCATTGCAAGAAAAACGACTGCGGGACATACGCTGTCACCAATGTCGCCGCTACGAGGCCGATGCATAACCACTTGGCTGTGTCGGAAATCATTCTGCCGTAACCATACT
>Ga0182090_1333724_pt1 | contig 11478 bp, 6 predicted proteins | sample 041ome_24_FD_127767 | JGI IMG/M metagenome (GOLD analysis project Ga0182090, IMG submission 127767) | Metatranscriptome of coastal salt marsh microbial communities from the Groves Creek Marsh, Georgia, USA - 041408BS metaT (Metagenome... | ecosystem: Environmental > Aquatic > Marine > Intertidal... | reverse complement strand
GTTGGTCGTGCTCCAAGAGTAATCGGATTCAGTACGAGAGGAACCATCCGTTCTCACATTTGGTATTGCGCTCGGCTGAAAAGCCGATGGCGCGAAGCTACGTCGCTTTCCAACGCTTTCTTCTCCTCTGCGAATTTCTTGGATTCAATCTCAAACTTCTTCGTCTCTTCCTTGGCGAATTCAATCGATTCCGCTTTCGTGCCTTCCAAAAGTTTGATTTGCTGCTTCAATCCGTCGATCTCTTTGACTTGAGCTTCCAACGCTTTCTTCTCCTCTGCGAATTTCTCGGATTCAATCTCAAACTTCTTCGTCTCTTCCTTGGCGAATTTAATCGATTCCGCTTTCGTGTCTTCCAATACTTTAATTTGCTCCTTTAACCCGTCCATCTCTTTGATTTGAGCTTTCATCGCTTCGCATTCTTTTTGCGATTGCTCCAACATCGCCATCGCGTTTTGCGAAGCGGCGACGGCGATGCTTTCTTTCGCCTCGAGCGTCGCGGTCTTTTCGGCGCTCTCGGAAAGGTCCTCAACTCGAGTTTTTAACGTGGTGATTTCCTCCTTCAAGTTCTCGTTTCGTTCAATCAGCTGCGAGTTTTTCTCTTCCAACGCTTTCGTTTTGGATTCCATCTCTTTCTTGACGGCTTCCAACGCCGCCGCCGCCGACGCCGAGGAGTCCTCCTTTTCGCCGCTCATCAAAAGCTGCTCCTTCAACTGGGCCATCTCTTTCTCCGCTGCAGTCAGCAAACTCTGCTTCTCCAAAGCTTTCTCCAGCGTTTCTTTCAACTCCTTCTTCATCGCCGTCGCGCTTTCTTTCGCTTTTTCGCTCTCTTTTCGTTCTTGCACCAACTCTTCGTTCAATCCTTCGATTTGCTTCTTGTTTGCTTCCATCACTTTGCTTCGCTCGTCGTCCATCGTCTTCAACACCTGAATCATCTCCTCGTGCTTCGCCGATTTCGCTTTCTCTGTATCGATTATCTTTAACATTTCCTCTCTTTCGGTTTGAAACGTCTCGCTCTCATCCTTTCGCCTTTTCAGCTCTTCGATTTCCTCTTCTGCTTTTTGCAACTTCAAGCACGCCTCCAGCGCTTCGTCCTGCGACTTCTTCACAGTCGTCTTGGCGTCTCGCAATTCTTCGAGTTCTTTGTTCAACAAGTCGACATCTTCTTTGTGCTTTTGCAGATTAGCATTTATCAACGTTTTTAGTTCTTCTACTTCCGTGGCTCGGGTTAACGTCTCCGTCGCTTTCCTATCGTTCAAGTCCTTCACGTCTTTTCTCAGTTTCGCAATCACTTTATCTTTTTCCTCGGATATGTCGGCTACTTTTTTCGAGAGGTCTTCCGTCGCCTTTCGAGCCTCGTCGCGCTCTTGTCGAAGTTCGATGACAGCTACAGATTCCGTTTCGTTTTTATCTGGAGAGTTTTTAGAAGGAGGCGTCGAAGTTTCCATCGGTGATTTCTTCGTCAACAAACTCGCGAAAAATTCTTGCTGGCTTTTACTCGCCGAGAGTTCGTTGTCGTTGACGGAGGAGTCGAAGGAGGACGATTTCGACGGCGTTCCGACGGGCGTTTTGAAGCCTGCTCCTTCTGCTTGCCTTTCTGCGAACGCTTGCGGATTTTTCTTTGCGTCTTCTAATCGGTCTTTCAATCTGCTGGCTTCTTTTTGCGAAATGCGCGCTTCGCTTCGTGCTTGTTTCAAAGCCAAGCGGTTCTTTTCGAGCTCTTCCCGCATGGTTTTGAGTTCTTCTTGTTCTTCCGCACTCGTTGAAGGAGAAGGAACGGCGGCAACTGAGGATAGTTCTTGCTTTTGTTTCTCAGCAGCAGCGGCGGCGGCATCTGCGATGGCTTTCTTCGCTTCGCTCTCCGCTTTTTCCACCGCTTTTTTCGCGTCTTCGTTCGCTTTCGCCATCAACGCTTCCCACCGCTCATTTGCTTTCTTCTCCGTCTCGGCCACTCGATCGTCCGCGCTTTTCTTTGCCATCTCTAGTGCTTTTTCCATCTCATCTCTCTCCTTCGCGTCTGTTTCAGTCCTTTTCGTTTCGAGCGATTCTTTTTCTTTAGCCCATTTCGCCTTTTCTTTTTCCATCGCTTCTTTCTCCGCTTTCAGCGCGTCTTTCTCTTTCTTCAATCTTTGCGCTGCGTTTTCATCCGCGCGTCCCAAGGCTGCAGCTAAACGACCACTCGTCGCCGCCGCCGCTTTGAGTTGCTGATTTTCTGTTCGTAAACGTTCGACTTCTTCTTTTAATTCGATGCTGCTAGTGTCTTTCGATTTCGAAGGCGTCGTCGTCGTCGTCGTCGTCGTGGGCATCAAGCCGCTCGGAGGAGTATTTGACGATTTTGTCGGCGTCGGCGAATTTTCGTGTTTCATCGGTGAGTGCGCTTTCGGTGGTTGCACCGTTTGAGAAATAGTTCGATCGATTTTCGTTTTCGATGGGTTTTTTGCGTTGTTGCTGCTTTCGGGCGTCTCGTTGCCGCCGCTCTTGTTATTCTTTTGCGTCTGCGCCTGCGAAGAAGGCGAAGAAACCGGCGTCCCGTCTTTGCGTTGAAGTCTGCTAAACACGTCACCTTTTTCTGGAGTTGAACTCGTCGCTTTCCCACTTGCGTTCGTCTCGCTGACACCACTGTTGTTGTTGTTGTTGTTGTTGTTGTTGTTGTTGTTGTTGTTGTTGTTGTCATTGTTGTTCTTCTTCTTGTTCTTCTTCTTCCCCTCGGGAGTGGCGATAGCACTTTTCGTTGTTGTCGTGGTCGTCGTCGTCGAAGACGGCGCGTTCGTATTATTACTATTCGCTTTCTCTTCTTGCGGAGATTTCTTAGCAGCGGGACTCTTCTTCTCGTCGTCTCCCGATGTCAATCGATCGAACACGCTCGGTTTACCCGTGTTGTTCTTGTTCTTGTCATTTTTCTTAGCGCTCGCGGACTCGTCGGTTTCCAAGCCGGCGCCCGATTTCCCGGACTTTTTCGACGCTCCATCTTCGTCGGGTTTCTTCTTCTGCTTACTCTTGTCCTCTTCCGGCGTTTTTATCGCCGCCGTTGTCGCGACATCGGACGACGACAGCGAGTCCCGCGAACCTCCTTTTTCGCCCTTCGCTTGCGGCGAGGTGAACAAATACGTCGCCGTCGATCCTATGACGCTACCAACCATCCCAAATAAACCTTTGTTGTTGTTATTGTTGTTATTATTATTACTATTATTATCATTATCACGCGCAGTAGTGGCGGCAGACTTGTCGTCTTCCTCTTTCTCATCTTGCCGCGATTGCTTCACCGGCGTCGGCGACTCTTGCGGCGCGACTAACTTTACGCCGGCGTTGCTTTTGTTCTTACTATTATTACTATTAGTAGTAGTAGTTGTAGTTGTATTAGTAGTAGTAGCAGCAGCAGCAGTAGCAACAGAAGTAGCGGCGGTGTCGCTGTTCTTCTTCTTCTCCGCCCGTCCTCCGCGACCCGCTTCTTCTTCTTCTTCCTCCTTCTTTGAAGAAGAATTCGACGAATTCGCCGCGCTTTCCTTCTTCTTCGGCGCTTTAATCGCGATCGCCTTTGAAAACTTCTTCGCGGTCGCGATCGGCGTGATTCCAATCTGTCTCGCGTGTAAGTCCGTTTGAAACGCGTCGTGCGGTTCCAGCGTTGATGCCATCATCGCGCCAGGAAAAGCGTTTGATTTTGATTTTGCACCGGCGTCGTCGGTGTCCGCATCGGTCTCTTTCTTGCCGCCGCTTCCCCGAGGAACAAACGCGGACGCGGACGGGGTTAAAGCCATCAGTAGTAGTAGCAGTAGCAGTGGCGTATCTTCCGATAATTTCTCTCTTTTTTTGTCTCTCTTTCTGACTCTCTCTCTGCTGCTCAAGCGTGTGCGTCTTCTTTTCCCGCGTGGCGTTTTTACATAAATGTGCGGAATTTGAAAAGCGGAAAAAATGGAAAAACGCGCGAACGCGTTCGCGCGCTCGCGGGAGAGAGAGACATTGGATAATCAAAATCGCATTTCTTTCTTTCAAAGAACTGCGTTGTACGTATACAGAATCTGTGCGTTGTTCAAAACGGTGTTGAGCTATGCGCTAGTTTACTATTTATATGTGCGCCGTTTTTAAGCTACTCTCTCGCTCGCGCGCGCTCTACGACTAGAGAACGCCGGCTAAGCGCAAGGATTCCGCGGAGAGCGGAGGAGATGCTTTTGTTGCTGTCGATGATGATGATGATGTGGCCGCAACCGCTACTTTTAGCTGTGAGTTATTGTTTTCGTTTTCGTTTTTGTCTCTATCGTCGTCGTCGTCGTCGTCGTCTCTCGGTTGGAGTCCTACGCTTCGCGCGACGATTTCCTCCGCCGGTATCGACCAGCGTTCGATGATTGTTTCCCGTCCCCTCGTCGCCGTCGTCGTTCGCTCGACGGACGGGAGCAAAAAGCGCGTCGTTTCCTTTCCTCCTCGCGCACTGCTGCTGCTGCCCACGACGTCTCCTCCGTTTTCCTCCTCTCGTTCGTCGTCTCGTCTTCGACGAAGCTCCATCATCCGGTTCGTTTTCAGTCTCTCCAGCAAGTCCCGGACTCGCCGCACGTCTTCGTCCAACCGCGCGTTACGCTCGCGCAAAATCTTTTCCCTCCTGTTGTTGTTATCATCATCTTTGTTTCCTTCGTCTCCAACAAAACCTATCATCGTCTCTTCTCCGGAAGAGAAAAGCGCCTTCGCGTCCAGCTCGAAAAACTCCTCCTCTTCTTCTCTTTCTTCTTCTTCTTCTTCTTCTTTCGTGGTAAACGGAGACTTCTTTTCGAAGAGTAAACCTCTCCTCTTCCTCACCCCGTTGCTCGTCAGCGCGCGGTCGTACTTTTCCATCAATCGTTTGTATTCTTCTTTGTCTTCTTCTTCTTTCTCTTCGTCCGTCGAAGAACTCTCTCTCCTCCGCGCGTGCATAGTTTTGCCGCTTTACGAGTACAAAACTTTCAAAAATGTGCGCGAAAGAAGACGCACTCTTTTCCCCAACAACGACAACAAAAACGCCCCGTAAAAGCGAATACGAATATAAAGGGGGCTTTCCTTTCACGACAAAACGAAAGAGATGTTTTGAAGGACCTGGGGCGGAAGAGATGAAGGCCGGAACCGAGAGCGCGCCTGTCTGTCGTTCTGACGACAAGAAGATGTTTAGGGTCTCTTAAACCCTAAACTCTAAAACCCTAAACAAGAGTGACGTCGGATTGTTCTTTCTTTCAGATAAAAAGACGATACACGCGTTAAAAGGAAGCACTCTTTTGTTCAACAACAACGCAGCTCATCACGATGCAGCGAGGAGCTTTTGCACTTTCATCTTCTTCTTCTTTATCGCAGCGAGGAGGAGTCGTCGTTTCGACGACGACGAAGCGTTCTAAAACTAATCCTCTCAAAAATGGAAAAACGAAGAAGAGATCTTCCTCGTCGTCCGTCGTCGTCGGATGCAACGGCGCTAACGACGACGAAAAAGAAGAGAATAAGCGCATCACGAAGCGAGAATTATTCAAAAACACGACCAAACTCGCGCTCGCTTCCGTGGCTTTGCAAACGACGACGAGTTTGTCGTTCTCGACTCCAGAAGCGAACGCGAGGGACGAAGTGTTGTCAAACTTTTGGGAAAAAGTCGATTTGCCTTTAGAGCCGGGCGTTATTCTCTTAGACGTCGCGTTTACGGACGAAGACGCCAAGCACGGCTTTTTACTGGGCACGCGACAAACGATCTTGGAAACGTTCGACGGAGGGAAAACGTGGGACGCGAAAGATTTAGGGATGGACGTGATCGACGACGAGGTGAACTATCGGTTCAACTCGGTTTCTTTTAAAGGCGACGAGGGGTGGATCGTCGGGAAGCCGGCGATTTTGTTGCACACGACGGACGCGGGGAAGACGTGGGAGAGAGTCGGTTTGTCGCCGAGATTACCGGGGATACCGGTTTTGATTACCGCGACTGGGGATAATGGCGTCGCGGAGATGGTTACGGATCAAGGGGCGATTTATTTGACCACGGATGCGGCGAGGAATTGGAAAGCCGCGGTGGAGGAAACGGTGGACGCGACGTTGAACAGAACGGTTTCGAGCGGCGTGCAAGGGGCGTCGTATTACACCGGGTCGTTTTCCACGGTGAGCAGGAACCCGGAAACGGGCGAGTACATCGGTTTGTCCTCCCGAGGGAACTTTTACATGTCCTGGGCGCCCGGACAGGCGTACTGGCAACCGCACAACCGATCGTCGGCGAGAAGAATTCAATCCATGGGGTGGAGAAAAGACGGCGGCGTGTGGCAGTTGACCAGAGGTGGCGGGATTTATTTGAGCAACACGACGAAGTTACCAGAGGAAGACGACGAATTCACGGAAGGTAAAATTGGAAGCAGAGGGTACGGTTTGTTGGATCTCGGATCGAACGTGAGCGGAACGAAGTACTTCACCGTCGGCGGAAGCGGGTCGGTGTTTTCCTCGGAGGACGCAGGCAAGACGTGGAAAAGAGATCGCGGGACCGACGAAGTTGCCGGAAACTTGTACAAAGTGGCGTTCGCGAAAGATGACGTCGGGTTTATCTTGGGGAACGATGGTATTTTGTTGAGATACAGAGGCAGCGCGTAAAAATATAAGTTTGAAATATGGCATCATAAAATGTGTTCAAAATATTAAAAATATCCAAAACGAGTTCTTTAGGCGCGTGCGCGCGCGCGCGTGCGTGATGAAAATAATTTTCTTCTTCTTTCTTCTTATTGAAAATACAACCCCGCATATATATATACTATGTGTATGTGCATATATATTCTCGTAGTAGTAGTAGCAGTAGCAATAGTAGCAGCAGCGGCGGCGGCGCGCGTGCGGCGTTTCTCTTGATCTTGTCTCTCTTTGTCCGTCGTCGTAAAAGCCAACGAAACTCTATTAACTATAATTTATTCTATGCGTACAGCATTCTTTCTTCTCTCTTTTCTCTCTCTCTCTCTCTCTCTCTCTCTATCCGTGTTCTTTCTCTCTATTTGAATCGTATCGGTTGCATCTTCTTTTGCCTAGATGCGAAATCTTCAGCCGAATCGCTTCGTTTCATTCGGTGGAACGACTTTCGGTGCAACTCGTACAAGTCCCTCAACGCGTTGACGTATTCTCTGTGATACTTGTCCACGACGTCTTCTGGAATCGGCTCGTTTCCGTACGGTTTCTCTCGAATCTCTAACGGCTTTCCGAAAACGACTTCTATCGATTGACGCTTCGGCAAGACACCTCGTTTGCCGAAAAAACGTCTCAAAACGCCTCGACTCAACGAGCGACCGTAAAACGCCGGAGGGGTGATGCCGATTAAACTTTTCACGCGCTTTTGAAAAGCGCGTAAAACTCCACCCTCTGGGTTTTCCACTTGATCGAATATATCGTTCTCGCCGAACGCGAATACCGGCACCAACGACGCGCCAGTTTTCAACGCCAAACGCACGAATCCTTTCCTCTTCGCTAACGTCAATATCGCCGTCCCGGGGTGCGCGTCCATGGCTTCATTCGCTCCGCCGACGACGATAACCACCGCGTTTCCTTGCGGCTCTTTCGTGGTTTGTCCTTGCGCCACCGAGGAAGGAGACACTCGCAACAAGTTTTTCTCCACGCTGCTTCGAGTCACCGAGTTTATCCCCAACGCCATCAACACTTCTCTCGTAAACGGGAAAAAAAAGTTCACCGATAACGTCAACAATCGGACGTCGATACCGGGAAACGCGATCGCGAAACCCGTCGCCTCGCTCGCAAACGTCAGCAACGCGCCGACGGAAATGACGCCGTGCGGGTGGTACCCGAAGATGTAATTCTTGGAAGGATCCAGATCCGCTGATTTGTGCAACCTCACCGGAAAATACCCCGCCGCCAATCTCCAAAACGGCAAACGTCTCGTCCAACTTAAAAATCTAACTCCTTTTTCGCACGCCTCTCGATCTAACACGAAATACCACGCCACGTAAAACAAGAACAGATACTTGATCCACTCGAACGGCGCGTAAAAGAGAAAAAACGGAGGGAAGATGAATATCGCGCTGATGAGAAACGCGTACATGGCGACCACGATCCCGACTTGCTCCGCGTGCTCTCTTCTGTTCATTTCCTCGTTCTTCCTACTCGCGAATACTTTCGGCGGCGGCGGCGGCGACGACGACGAAGACAAAGACGACGCTTCTCTCACCACCGTCTCTCGCGCCGCCGCGCTCGTGCTCGTGCTCGTTCCTCCTCTTCCTTCGTCGCTCTCCTTCTTCCCCGTCGTCGTCGTCTTCGTCCGAAACGCCGGCAACACCAGCGACGTAAAGTACACCCCGAGAGGCACGAAAAAGTACCCGATGACTCTGTACCAGCAGTAAAACGTCATCGCCCAGAATAAAACTCCTGTTATTGTCACGCGTCGTTATAAAAGAAGGTCCGGGTGTTAGTACATCGTGCGTCGTGAAGAGAGAGAGAGCATAACAAACTCTAGAAGAAGACGAACAAGAACAAAAAAAAAAAGCAAATCTCTCACCGAAAACTTTATGAATCAACAGCGTCGGCAGCTCCGGAGGTTCCACGAATTTCGCGAACGAAGGGGAAGAGTCAGACGCGAGAAGATCCTCGTCGTCTTCGTCTTCGTCTTCGGCGAGCAGCATTTTGTCTAAACTCGGACTCTTCGGGAGCGACGTCGAGCGGAATCGAAATCGCAACGAAGAGGAAGACGCGTTGTTTGGGGAAAAAGTCGTCTTCGGGATGCCCTCGCGAATGACGTTATCATCGTCGTCGCTTCCGTTAAACATTCTTTTCAGTAGTGGTAGTTTCTCTCTCACTCTCACTCTCACTCTCACTCTCTCTCTCTCTGGCGAAGAGAGAGAAGAGCGCGAGCGCGCGCGCGAAGATACGTGTGCGTGGTATTCTCTCGTTATTCTCTCGGACTTCTCTCTCGGACACCGAAGCAACGTGTTTAGGGTTTTGCAGCCTAAACCCTAAACCCTAAACAGATCGTCGTATGAAGTTGCCTTCTCTCTTTTCTGTTTAGGTGATTTTTCCCCGCACTTTTAACGAAGGGAGGGGGCTCTCTTTGAACATCGCGCGCGACGAAGAAGAGAAAAACGGTCGTCAGTGATAATCGCGAAAAGCAGCAGCAGCAGCAGTTGAGTTTTGTTTCTCTCGCGCGATATAGGTGTCTAGATATTCTCTTTCGAGAAGAAAGAATTGGAATTTAAGTCTCGCGCTCCTCTCTTCCCGCGGGAAAAAGTTCAAGTTTACTTCTACTTCTCTCTCTCGTCCGTCCGTCCGTCCTTCCGTCGGAGCGATAGAAGGAGAAGAACACGAAGAAGAAACAACACACAACTCGAAGAAGAGAGAGAGAGAGATAAAGAGATAAAGATACGTGCAAATGGCGTCCGCGGTCGTCGTCTACCTTCGCAAACTTCTCCGCTTTACGAATTACCTCCTCCTGTTTTACGGTTTAGCGATTATAATCGTCGCGGCGGAGTTTTATTTCGAATGGAACAGCGGCGAGCATCCAACGACGGACGACGACGCAGTCGACGACGACGATTCTGACGACGATTCTGACCCGTTCAAATCGTACAAAGAAATAGCGGAGAAAGAGCCGGTGTTTTTGTATCTCTTCTTCGCGATCGGCGTGTACGTGACTCTGGTCTCTTGGACCGGCTTGTGGGGCGTGGAATCGCCGCGGAATCGATGCTGCCTGCCGTTTTACGCGCACAACTTACTGTTCATGTGGGTGTGTTCGATCGTGGCGACGGTGGTGGCGTTCTCGGAAACGGCGAGAGATTTTGTCGGCGCGGAACACGAGCACTCGATTAAAGATATCACCGGCGCGACGAAGAAGATGTACGACGCCATGAGCGAGAACTTGTTCGTCGTGCAGATTATGAGTTTGCTCTTGGTGTTCGTGCAAACGGCGAGTTTAGTGCTGACGGCGGCGTTGAGAAAAGCGGCGGCGGAGTACTCGTCGAGCGCGTTCGAGGACAGCGACGACGAAGACGAGACGGAGAGTTTGTTTTTTGGAAACAGGAATAGGAATAGCAGCGGTAGCGCGAATTTTAGAGACGTGGAAAGTTCCGGCGGAGGCGACGGTGGTGGTCGGAATAACGGTGACGACGAAGACGAGGACGAGAGCTGGTCGGAACGGATGAAGATGAAGTACGGCGTGGACGTGTCGAAATACGCGCACTCGCCGGCGAGACCGCCGCCGAGTCACAACGCGAAGAACAAAAAGAAGAAAAAGTACCCGGGACAAAGCACTCCGGAGTTGGCCGAGAAGGCTAACTTTTGCGGAGTGATGTAAAAGTAAAGTAGAGCATTAGTAGTTTAATTAAATGATGGTGACGAGTACCACCACGACCACCGAAGTCGTCGTCGCTTTTGCTTCTTCTTCGAGCAACAGAACCAGACGGAGGTCTTCTTTAAAAGCGTCGACTTCGAATCTATTCAGTCTTTCACTATATATGTGTGTGTTTGTGTGTTTCTCTCTATCTTCCGTTGCCGTTGTTCGTTCCACCAAACTGCAAATATGGATCCATCGCCGCTTGCATCACATCTGGACGCTCCGATTGTCTGTAGCTGAGACACTTGCAGATGAACTCCTTTGCTTCGCTGCTCAGCGCCGGTTTCTGTGGGAAGTCGACTTTCTTCGCGTCTCGAATCGTTCCGGCTTGCAAAATCTGCTCCTGCGTTTGTTCGTGACCAAAGGGACGTTTGCCGTATACCATTTGGTAGAAAATAACGCCGACGGACCAGACGTCGACTTTACTGGAGATTTTCGGAGGCGCCGGGCCGGTCTCGAAGCATTCCGGAGGTAAGTACCAGTACGTACCAGCGCCTTGGCTGGTGAGTTCCACGGAAGTGAAATCGATGTTCGACCCGATGTTCTCTCTGCTTTCCATGACTTTGGATAATCCAAAATCGGTTATTTTCACGCGACCGGAGTTGTCGAATAAAATATTCCCGGGTTTCAAGTCGTAATGGATGACGCGTTTCGTATCTCCGTGGCAATACGCTAACCCGGCGAAAATTTGCGCGACGATTGCTCTCGCTTCGCGTTCGGACATGGTTCCCGTGTTTTTTAATCGCGCGTCTAAATCGTCGCCTTCACACAACTCCAAGACGGTACAAAACGTGTCTGAATCCACCTCAAAGACGTCTAAGAGTTTTACGACGTGGTCGTGCTTTAACGATTTGTGAATGGAACACTCTCGAGCGGCGTGTCGCACGTACGCTCGTTTCCGCTCTTCCGACCATCGCGGATTTAACGAGTGCAACTTGCACGCGACTTCCTTCATCTCGTGACAATCCCAGGCGCGGTAGACTTCCGAGAAGCCCCCTCGGCCTAAGAGATTAGTGAGCACATATCGCTCGCACCCGGGTTCTTGGCCGCCTAACATTGGAAAGTCGTTGAATCTCGAGTCATCTTCATCTCTCGTTCGTTTGATTTCTCTCGCTAAGGCTAATTTTTCGCGTTCCAGAACCTCTCGTTCTCTCGAAATCGCCTCTTCTTCTCTTCGAAGTTGG
>Ga0182090_1382522_pt1 | contig 11495 bp, 9 predicted proteins | sample 041ome_24_FD_127767 | JGI IMG/M metagenome (GOLD analysis project Ga0182090, IMG submission 127767) | Metatranscriptome of coastal salt marsh microbial communities from the Groves Creek Marsh, Georgia, USA - 041408BS metaT (Metagenome... | ecosystem: Environmental > Aquatic > Marine > Intertidal... | reverse complement strand
TGGAACGATCGAAATACGCTCATCCGTAACCGAGACAAGTACGTTGATGTCATCCAGACACGGCAGAACCAGTTGCAACGTTGTGTTGATTACGTCTGCATCACCCGAGGCCAGTGTGTTACAATCTAGCGCATCAAAGGCAGCGTCCGAACCCCACTCAAAACCCATATTTGCAGCAAGCGCCTTGGTTACTTGTGTAGGTGTCAGAACGTCCCCGAAGTGTCCAAGTGCGACATCGTTGTCCTTGGCATAGGCTGCAAGTTCATCCATGTTGCTGTACGGTGCATCACTGGAAGTGGCGATAACAAACGGATAGGTCAGGAAAATTCCGACGGGATCAAAGCGCTCGGGCGTCAGCTCGTCAATGCCGATCTCGTGACCAATCACGGAAACCGCCGGAACAAACGATCCAATGGTGTATCCGTCGCCCGGAGCCATTGCGACATCAATCGCGCCGGGGAACGGGCCACCGCCGCCACCGGGTTTGTTCACAACAGCTGCAGCTACGCCATACTCTTCCGAGAAGTCTTCTGCGATCATGCGTGTCAAAACATCTTCCAGATCACCCGGAGGCCACGGCACGATAAAGCTGACCGGCTTTTCCGGATAATCGGCAGCGGCTGGCGCCGCGATCGCCGCCATAGCAAGCGCTAGCGCGCCGCTTACGAGGTGTTTCGTTTTCATGACAATCTCCCTGTTTGTCGTTCGTCCACTTTTTCCGTCGCCCTTTTTGGGCGGTTCATTATTTGAACCATTGGTTCTAAAATAGATTGACAGGTCATGCCCGAGTCTGTCAACACATTTAACAGATCAACCATTCTTGAACGGACACATGCCCGTCACTTGGCCACAAATAATGGAAAGCCGACTTTGGGAACGACCTCTAAAGCACTGTCACTACTGCACCTTTTTTCGCGCAAAACGCCCGAATTAGGATTGAGTGATATTGCCAGAAAGTCGGGTCTGAACAAAGCAACAGTATACCGCCTAATGTCAGAAATGGCCTCTCATGGATTCGTTGAACAAACAGGAATGTCGAGAGAATACCGTTTGGGTCCGGCATTTTTGCGCCTTGCAGCCCTACGCGAACACAATGTTCCGATGAAGGAAATGGCCATGGCTGTTCTGTCAGAAGTGGCACGCAACACTGGCGAAACAGCCCACATGAGCCTGCTGCAGGGTGATGTACTGGCTATGCTGGCATACAGTTACAGCGATGCACACGGTACCAGCGTGCATATGGAAGATGCAGACACATTGACGTTTCATGGCACAAGCTCTGGATTGGCGTTTCTTGCTTTTTGTGATGACGAACAAAGAACAAAGATCCTTTCATCGAAACTTGAAAAGCGCACGCCTCAAACGATTGTCGATCCGGATCAAGTACGCGAACTGCTACCCGATATTCGAAACACCGGAATATCTGTGGCAGTGGGCGGTTTTGAGGAAGATGTTTTCTCGCATGCCACCCCAATCTTTGATGCAAACACATCATGCATCGGTGCCTTAGCAGTCGCCGCTCCGGTCACACGCATGACTGATGATCTCAGAACTCTCATCCGCAATGAAGTCCTTTCCCAAGGACGGCGTTTAACCCGACTGCTCGGGGGATTTCTACCCGAGAGATTCCCCGAACCAGACGAAAGGATCGACACATGAAATCGGCAAATTTTCTTAAAGAAAACAATGCCCGCAGCATTTGGCATCCAATGGCCCACCCTGCTGAGATGCAAGCCAATCCTCCGACCATCGTAGCCGAAGGTAAAGGCGTGCGTATCCGTGACATCGATGGACACGAGGTTGTGGACGCAGTTGGTGGCCTTTGGAATGTGAACTTGGGCTATTCCTGCTCAACAGTGAAAGAAGCCATCAGTGCACAGCTTAACCGACTTCCCTACTACTCGACCTTTCGGGGCACGTCGAACGATGCAGTAATCGAGCTGTCCGAAGACCTTCGGCGCTTTTTCGAACCAGACGGCCTTAGCCGCGCATTCTATACGTCGGGAGGTTCAGACAGCGTCGAAAGCGCCCTTCGATTGGCGCGCCAGTATCACAAAGTGCGCGGGGAACCGGGACGCACGAAATACCTAAGTCTGAAAAAGGGCTATCACGGCACTCATACCGGCGGGGCGTCAGTAAACGGAAACGCGAACTTCCGCACAATGTACGAGCCCCTTCTGCCGGGATGTTATCACATCCCTGCCCCGTACACCTATCGCAACCCGTTCAACGAAACCGATCCGGAACGTTTAGCGCAACTGTGCCTAGCCGCGCTCGAAGACGAAATCGCATTTCAGGGTGCCGGCACCATTGCTGCTATGATCATGGAGCCAATTCTGGGGGCCGGCGGTGTCATTCCCCCTCATAAAAGCTTCATGCCCGGAGTCCGTGAAATTTGCTCGAAAAACGGGATTCTACTGATCGCGGACGAGGTGATCACTGCCTTTGGTCGGACGGGATCATGGAGCGGTTCGCGCCATTGGGGCGTACAGCCAGACCTGATGTGCACAGCGAAAGCGATCACCAACGGGTATTTTCCATTCGGGGCGGTGATGATTTCGGACCACGTTGCCGAGGTTTTTGAAAAAGACGAAACAGGAAAAGCCGCTATAGGCCACGGCTATACCTATTCAGGCCACCCTGTTGGCGCCGCAGCAGCCATCGCTTGTTTGGCAGAAACCGAGCGGTTGAACGTAAAGGATAATGCTGCCGCTCGCGGGACTGAGCTTTTCCTAGGCCTTAAAGCCCTGCATGACGAATTCGACATTATCGGCGATGTCCGCGGAGGACATGGGTTAATGTGCGCTCTAGAGCTAGTGTCCGATCGGTCCACGAAAGCCCCCGTTGACAAAGGGACTATCGGAAAAATTCAGGAAGTCGCTTATCGGGATGGGACCATGATCCGAATTTCCGGACCTAATATCATTCTGTCACCACCGCTGGTTCTGACGTCGGATGATGTGAAAACAATCCTACGATCGATTAAAGCGGGTCTTAAAGCTGCATAATACTTCGGGGGGCACGTAGCCCCCCCAATTCTTTTCCGGATCAGATTATGCTTGCGGCACGATCAGGACCAACCCGTCCAATTCATCTTTTGCTTCGATCTGACAGGAAAGCCTTGAGTGCGGCCCGCGTTCGGCTTCAGTCACATCCAGCATTGCATCTTCATGATCAGTGGGCGATCCGGTTTTCTCGTACCAAGAATCGTCCACTAAAACATGGCACGTAGCGCAGGACATTGTTCCACCGCATTCCCCGATAATCCCCATAACGTTATTGGCTAACGCAGCTTCCATCATAGATATCCCGTTGGCGACCTCAGCGGATATCTCGGAGCCATCACCAAGTTTCCAGGTTACTTTCATCCGGCTACCTCACACAAAATAAACGTAGAAGTCGCGAAGCTGGTCCCCTTCCAGATCGCGGGTCTTCTTAACTTCCTTACGCTTCATAAAGACATGATTATCTACCAACATCTTCCCAACGGCAGAAGACAAAGCCGTGTCAGCCTCGAGATCATCAACTGCCTTCTTCAGATCCACCGCAGTTCCATCTTTCGCATCTGTTTTTTCAAAACCATCTCCAGTTTCGATGGTTGGCAAGGGGTATGAATTTTCGACCCCAAGTCGCGCTGCCTGAAGCACCGAAGCGACGGCAGTGTACGGGTTTGACGTCGCATCGGCCATGCGGTGTTCAAGCCGTGCTTTTGCGCCGCCTTCACCCGAAATGCGAGTTGTCACATTGCGATGGTCCCCACCCCAGTTCTGCCAATATCCGGACAACGAACCAGGTTGCAGACGTTGATAACTATTGGACGTTGGCGCAATCAGCCCTGCCAACCCTTTGTGATGATGCACCAAACCAGCCACGCATCCGCGCGCTAGATCGTTCATATGTTCAGGCCCACCAATAGGACCGTTCGAAAGGGCATTCTTGCCTTCGTCATCGCTGAACGAAAAGTTGATGTGCATTCCCGAGCCACCTGCTTCGGCGATGGGTTTGGGCATGAAGGTCAGGATCAACCCATGCTCCAGCGCAATTTCGCGCGCCATAAGCCGGAACAACACGATATCATCGACCGCCTTGACGGCGTCGTCAAAAGTCAAGGTAAACTCGAACTGCGGGCTGTCATACTCTGCGGTGATCATGTCTAGACGGAAGCCCAGTTGATCCGCGCGCTCCCAGATTTCATCGGTGAATCGTAGTGGATCAGTGAACGGCCCGGTCCCGTAGACTACGCCACCGGGAGCATCATAAGGCACTAGCCGCCCTTGATCATTTGCCTGAAGTACAAAGGCCTCAAGCTCAATGCCCACTTTAGGCGACAGCCCTTTGGCTTGCCAATCTGCGACAGCACGCTTCAACGCCCCACGAGGACACAAGGGCAAAGGTGCGCCTTCATGATCATACAGGTCACCGATAACAACCTTAGTTGCCCTTTCCCAGCCATCGCGGATTTCTGCACCTTTCCAGCGCAGTTCCATATCTGGAAGACCTTCCATCATCATCGCACCCGGCGCGGGCAACAGATCTTTGTCGTAATGAACCCCAAAGGTCGACCGACAAAAGCGGGTTTCATCATCACCGATTTTACTGTTCGGTAGGTACTTCCCCCGCATGATACTTAGATGGTCACAAAAAAGCGCGCGCAACCGTTCCTTCATCAGAACCTCCCTGCGATTGTTTTATGCTGTCACTCGAACCGGTAAGGACTTTATGCCCCCAACAAAGTTCGAGCGCAGAAACTTATATGGCCCAGTAGGCTCGATTGATGATATGCGTTTTGCCAGTTCTTGAAAGAGAATTCTGACCTCTAACCGCGCCAAGTGCATCCCCAGACAGACGTGGGGACCACCCTGCCCGAAACTGACGTGCTTATTCGGAGAACGCGTAAGATCGACGCGAAACGGATCTTCAAAGGCTTCTTCGTCACGGTTTCCGGACGACCACCAGAACAGCACTTTATCGCCTTCTTGAACTTGCTTCCCGTGCATTTCGAAGTCGCGTGTAGCTGTTCGACGGAAATACAAAGCAGGTGTTGCCCAACGAATGATTTCATCCGCAGCGGTTTCCCAGATATCACCGCCCGCTTTCATCTGGCCCAACAATTCTTGCTGATGCGCCATAGCCTGCAAACCAGCAGCAATCGAATAGCGGGTCGTGTCATTGCCCGCAGCTACCAGCAAACAGAAGAAATTCCGAAATTCCAGTTCTGGCATAACGTTGCCGTCTTTGTCTGGTTGCAAAATCAGATGCAGAACCCCATTGGTGTCCCCTTTTCGGTTTTTCTCGGCCATAAGGTCTTTGGCATAGTCAAACAACTCGGCCCCGGCCGGGGAATTAAACGGCATCAAACGGTATGCGTCTGTGTCCATTTTGTCCAAAACGTGATCTGTAAAATCAGGATCCGTATTGGCAATAAGCGCATCCCCTTTTTCAACCAACCAGGGCAAGTCTTCGTCAGGCGTGCCGATAATGCGCCCAAGCATTAACATGGGCAGCTTGCGGGCGATCTCTTTAGTGGCATCAAATTCGCCCATTTCGACGGCCTGATCTAGAATGGTTTCGCAAAGCTCACGAATTTGCCCCTCAAACCCTGCAACAACCGGCTTGGAAAATGCCTTTGCCACCTTAATCCGCGTTTTCATATGCTCAGGCGGATCGGTTTCCTGAAACGTGCGTCGGGCAAGATATTCTTCGTAGCTTTGATCTTCCATCCGAATTCCTTGAGCCGACGACATCAAATCATAGTTACGGTTCAGCTCAAGAATATCCGCGTGCCGCGTCACCGACCAAAATCCTTTGCCCCCATCCCAATCCGTCCAAGACAAAGGATCTTCGCGTCGGAGCCGCGCGAAGGTGTTGTGGGGTGCGCCATCAACAAATGTGTCGTGGCTGGCCAAATCGGCGTAGCCGTTGTCGGTTGGATGCCAGACGGTCATGCACACACTCCCAAAATTTTGATTGTTTTTTAGCTAACTATAAATATATTCATAGAATTGCTAAATATGTAAAGAAAATTCTGAGGCTACGTCATGCATCTTGCTATTCTGATGTCAAACACGGATGAAAGCGACTTTGCCCAAGCGCACCCAAAAGACGGTGAGAAATGGCCAGCGCTTTTAACGCCAGCCTGTCCTGAATGCCGATTTTCCGTGTTCTCGGTAAAAGATGGCGAGTTTCCTGAAAATATCACCAAATTCGATGGTGCTTTGATTACCGGAAGCCCTGCGTCTGTCCACGACGTTGACCCTTGGTTGGCCAAATTGTTTGACCTAATTCGAACCGCCATAGATGCGAAAGTCCCTCTGTTCGGGGCTTGCTTTGGCCACCAAGCCATCGCCGTTGCTTTAGGGGGTAAGGTTGCCAATAACCCCTGCGGCTGGGTGTTCGGAGTGACCGAGACGACCGCCGTAAAACCACCACCTTGGATAGAGGATTCCCGATCAGTTAAACTGCATGCGGCACATGTCGAGCAGGTTGTCATAGCCCCCGAGGACGCCATCATCGTTCATGGAAACGCGGAGTGCCCGATCGGAGGTTATGTGATCGGCGAAAAAGTATTCACAACTCAGTACCACCCCGAGATCACCGCTGATTTCATGACCGCCCTTATTGACGAACTTGAGACACAAAAACCAGCCGAGGTCATTTCAGCCGCGCGCGCGTCGATGAATCAGAAAACGGACAATGCCCTATTTGCCAAGTGGATCATCGCGTTTTTTCGGCAGGCGCAAACCTGAACATTAGAGGTTAGTCTAATGCCGCCAGCAAATCCATGACTGTTACGCGATCGAACTGAACATGACGGGCCATATAGGTTTCTGCCATTTCTGCTTCGTGCTTAAGAATCAATTCCGCAAGTTCTCGGTGCTCCTTGGCTGACTGGGCAATCATCCCCGGATAGCGATAGCGCGCGCGATAATAGGCCAGCAGTTTGCGGGCGTTCGTTTTGATCATATCGACGAGAAAACTGTTTCCGGACGCCAGAGCGATGGTTTCGTGAAACCTAAGGTTCAATTGATAGTATCCGTCCGGATCGTTGTCGCCCTTTTTTGCCGCATGAACATCGCACGCTGTGACAACATCGTTCAATCTGCGTATAAACTCGGGTGATATCCGCCGTGCCGCCAACCCTGCCGCCTGCCCTTCAAGCTTGGCATGAACTTCAAGGATCGACAAAAACTCTTCCAATGTCGGCTTGAATAACACCGCCCCTTTTCTGGGCTGCCGGACAATAAGCCCCATAGCTTCAAGTCGCAGTAGAGCTTCACGCAAGGGCGTGCGAGACACACCATAGGTATCGATCAGCGACCGCTCCTCAATGTGGTCACCGGGATTCAAGTTCCCCTTGTCGATCTCATTTAGGATCTGTGCGATCAGTGTTTCTGTTTGTCCAGCCATAGTCGCAGATAGCAGAGCAGTTGCAGATTTGACAATCCGTCATTGGCCATGTGGGAAGTCTGACACGGAAACGATCCAGTCGCGAACCTTTGCAGCTTGCGCTGATAGTGGACGGTTCTTTGACCAGACCACATAGAACCCATTGCCGGTATTCCACGACCATTCCTTGCGCGCTTCAAGTAGGCCCCTTGTGACCAGGTTTCTGACCACGTGATCCCAACCGAACGCGAACCCCTCGCCCGAGACAGCAGCTTGCAACACGAGCGCATAGTCATTCAAGCGCAAACCAGCTTGAATTTCAGCGTGACGGACATTGTGATACGAAAACCACTGCGCCCATGAAGGGCGTTGGCGCACAGGTTCCTCGAGGTGAATTAAACGCTTATCCAGCAGATCTGCAATGCCGTGCAGATTATATGCAGCTGCCATAACCTGCGGACTAGCCACTGGGTAAATGATCTCTTCCGCAATCAAAGTCGCATGGCAATCTGCCCAATTACCATTTCCCAAACGAATACCAAGACTGATCCCTTCTGCATCCAAGTCTGGCTCTCGGTCACTGCTTTGCAGGCGCAAATCAACATCGGGATGGCGCGCATGTAAATCGGCCATTTTGGGGATCATCCAGTAATAGGAAAACGCGGATGAAGCGTTCAGCGTAACATGGGTGCTTTGACCGATTTGTCGAACGGCATTTATAGACGCCTCAATTTCATTCAACCCTCTCGTAACGCCTGAAAAAAGCCGTTCTCCGGCAGAAGTTAAATCGACCTTTCTGTGCCCTCTGTAGAACAGCTGAACCCCTAACGCTTCTTCCAACTGTTTGATTGCAGCGCTGACCGAAGGCTGCTGCATATGCAGAGACTCGGCAGCTTTAGTAAAAGACCCGAGGCGAGCGGCGGTTTCGAAAATCACCAAATTGCGAGGGGAATGAATATGAGACAATGATTTTCGCATAGCTTGTGTCTATTCTAATCATGGGATTTTTCAAGGATCACATAGTCTTTCGTCAGAATTACATTGCCTGAAACTATTTGGGGTTGGATAATGGCAAGACGATCAAGATCGGCACGGCGCTCTGATACATCGACGGCCAAGGTAGTGAATGCATCGCCATTTATTCAGAGACGCCTACCATTTTATGATGTGCTTGACGAAGAGCAAATCATAAAACTCGAAGCACAAGTTGACTGGCTGATGCAGGATGTTGGAATCGCTTTTCGAGACGATCCCGAGGCTTTGCGCATTTGGAAAGAAGCAGGTGCAAACATCGACGGTGATATTGTGCGTGCCCCCGCAGATTGGGTCCGTGCACTGTGCGCCAAGGCACCGTCCCAGTTCACCCAATTGGCCCGAAACCCTGATAAGTCGGTCACAATCGGTGGGAAAAATCAGGTATTTGCCCCAATCTACGGGGCCCCATTCGTGCGCGATCTGTCCAAAGGTCGCCGCTATGGCGACATGGCAAGTTTTGAGCAACTGGTAAAGCTGGCCTATATGCACCCCAACCTGCATCACACTGGCCTGGTTATTTGCGAGCCTTGCGACGTGCCGGTCAGCAAACGGCATCTAGATATGGTGCTAGCCCATATGACATTGTCGGACAAACCGCACCTTGGGGCCATCACCGAAATGTCCCGCGCTCAGGATAGTGTGGATATGGCGGAAATCCTTCATGGCGCCGACGTTATGGAAGAAAACTGCGTTATTATGGGTAACGTGAACACGAACTCGCCGCTACTGGTCGACAAGGTCGTGACCGAGGCAATCCGTGTCTATTGCGGTCGCAATCAGGGGATCGTCGTAGTCCCGTTCATCCTGTCCGGGGCTATGGGGCCAGTATCCACAGCGGCATCGGTTGCTCAGGCTATGGCCGAGGCGATGATGTGCTGCGCCTTTTCTCAAATAGTACGTCCTGGTGCTCCGTTTGTGCTGGGTAATTTCTTGTCTTCAATGTCACTGAAATCAGGCGCGCCAACATTCGGCATGCCGGAGCCAGTGATTTCAAACTACGCGATTGGTCAACTGGCTCGTCGCGCTGGCTTACCTTTGCGCTGTGGTGGTTCTTTGACCGCATCAAAAATTGAAGATGCTCAAGCAGCATACGAAAGCGCCGATTCAATGCATTCGACAATGCTTGCAGGAGCCAACTATGTGCTTCACGCCGCGGGATGGCTTGAGGGTGGTCTTTGCACAGGGTACGAAAAGTTGATCATGGATGCAGATCGCTTGGGTTCCTACCAGAAAGTTCTGGACCAAGGGTTGGACTGCTCTGACGAGGCTTTGGCACGTGATGCCTATAGTCAGGTCGCGCCTGGCGGGCACTTCCTAGGTTCGGCCCATACAATGCGGAATTATAAAACGGCCTTTTACGAACCGAAACTATCAGACAGCGAAAATGTCGAAAGCTGGGAGGATCTCGGCTCCAAAGACATGCGGCAACGCGCCTACGAGCGTTGGAATAGCATGCTTGAACACTACGAAGAACCGCCAATGGACGACGCAAAGCGCGAAGAACTGAATGCATTTGTGAGCAAGCGCAAGGAAGAGCTGCCTGATGCTTGGTACTAAACGGACAAAGCAGCCAATTAGGGATTGATCAAAACTATGGCAACTTTTGCCAGACTGACATCGCCACTGACGCTTAGACACAAAACGTTGCGGAACCGTGTTACTTTTGGCGCGCATACCGCCAACATGTCGGTGAATGGACTTCCGGGCGCGCAGTACGGAGCCTACCTTTTGGAACGCGCCATTGGTGGAGCCGGTATGATCGTCGCCGAGCCTGTTCCGGTGCATCGAACCGGCGTGTTGACACGCGGCAATTTCTTGGCGGAAGACGATGCAATTATCCCAGCATTCCAGAAAATTCTTGACCCCATAAAAGATGCCGGAGCCGTGATTTTACAGCAACTTTATCATGTTGGGCAGCACGGCGATTCTGATCTAAGCTATCAGCCCCATTGGGGACCGTCTGGCAAACCCAGTTATCACGACAGCGACGGCAGTCATGCAATGTCGGTCAATGAGATTGAGGAAATGATTGCCGCCTTCGTTGCAGCGGCCGTGCGTTGCCAGAAGTCAGGATTTGACGGGGTTGAAATCTGGGCAGCGTATCACTCGCTGCTCGAGCAGTTTTGGACCCCGTGGTCTAATGTACGTGATGATGATTGGGGTGGATCACTAAAAAACCGGACACGCATTTCGATGCGCATTTTGGAAGGCATTCGCAAAGCATGTGGTGACGACTTTATTGTCGGCATGTCGGTCAGCTACTCTGACAGTTATTCGGTGTCCTTGACCATCGAACAAACCACAGAAATTTTGGCGCTTCACGATGCGACCGGCCACTTAGACTATGTGAGCTGTGGGTCGGGCGGCTATCTGGATTTTGAAAAGCTCATGCCCACCTTTGCATTGGGTGAAAAGCTGACGATCCCGGCGACCGAGGTGTTTAAACGCGAACTCAAACACGCCAAGGTGCAGTCCGAGAGCGGAATTCGAACACCTGAAAACGCTGAAACAGTACTAAGTTCAGGGCAAGCGGATTTAGTGTCTATTGTCCGAGGTCAGATTGCCGATCCGCATCTTTCCCGCAAACTGACCGAGGGAAGGCCCGAAGACATTCGTGGCTGTATCTCGTGCAACCAGATGTGTTGGGGGCGGCGGTCTCGAGATTATTGGATTTCATGCCTGATCAACCCGTCGGCCGGACGCGAACATGAATGGGGTGGCGACCGGTTTTCACCTGTTGAAAAACCCAAACATGTGCTTGTCGTGGGTTCTGGTCCCGCCGGTCTTGAAGCTGCCCGTGTTGCGGCCGAACGCGGCCACCGTGTTGATATTCACGAAGCGGCCCCTGTAATCGGCGGGCAATTCCGCTTGGCTGGCGAACAGCCACGCCGCGCCCAGATCACGGACTTGCTGAACTGGTACGAACGGCAATTCGACCGTTTGAGTGTAAGGCTGCACCTCAACAGCTATCTTGAACAAGACGAGGTGCGCGCAATCGGTGCTGATGTTGTTGTGCTGGCAACCGGTTCCTTGCCGGACGAGGACGCAACACAACGCTGGCTACCACAGCTTGG
>Ga0182090_1058301_pt1 | contig 11509 bp, 7 predicted proteins | sample 041ome_24_FD_127767 | JGI IMG/M metagenome (GOLD analysis project Ga0182090, IMG submission 127767) | Metatranscriptome of coastal salt marsh microbial communities from the Groves Creek Marsh, Georgia, USA - 041408BS metaT (Metagenome... | ecosystem: Environmental > Aquatic > Marine > Intertidal... | reverse complement strand
GATGATGTTGTTTTCAGAAGATCACAAAAAGCATCATCGCGTAAGCGAAGAATCTCTCGATCGTTTACTCCTCGTGCATCATCATCATCATCATCATCGGATGAAAAAGAAAAAAATGTAAACATCGCTTTAGTGGGTCAAGAGACGTCGACCGGGAAACTCGTGATGGGACTCTCCGCTGGACGAGGGAATAATAATAATAATAATACCATTTCCGTGGTGTTTGGAGAGAAGATGGAAAATTCAGAGACGATGACGGAAGGGATGGATGCGCAGACGTTTGAGAAGCGGTTTTATTGCACCAAGGAACAGTTTGCGAAAATATCTACTTTTGCGAGCGAGAGGAGCGCGTCGACCGTCTCGGCGTCCTCAACGACGACGACGTATATATTCTGCCACGAGTCCGGGGCGAAACAGATGAAAGCGATGAAAGATTTAAAAGCGATGAAGATTGTAAATAGCGGGGAAGTTGATGATAAGTGCGTTTTATTATCGAGAGTAGGGATCAATCGAAAAGAGAAAGCGCCGTTCAAGACGCAAAACGAACCGTATCAACAAAGAGAAACCGTGCAGATTGGACAAATCGCGTTACCAATTGGAAATGCGGTTGGGGAACCTATTATTGGGACTTTGGACGGCTACGAGCAAAGCGAAGAGTTCGCGAAGGAAATTTTCGGAGCGGAAAACGTAACCGTCGTGAGATCCGGGGAGTTACGAGGCAACGGGCCTCTACTTCTCGCGGATTTGTCCGCGCGACTCGTCGACAACATGTACGACGTGAAATTCCAAGACTTGTACGTGTTTCAAGGCGACAGTCAACAAGGGTACACGAAGAGGCTAAACTTGGCGCAAACCTTAGTTCGCGTCGCCGAAAATTTTTCATCATCCGCGAACCGAGATATCTCCGTGTTATCGGTTATCTGTAAAACCGTTCCCATCGTGGGTGAACAAACGCTTTCCCAGCCGACCGATCGAGAGAGAAGGAAAGGGTACGACATGAGTAAAGGTATCGCCCCTTCGCCCATCGATATCAACACCGTAGATTCTTTGCTCGCCAATCCTAAATAATAAAACTTTTGTCAAGTATGTAGTCCTCTCTAGTACTCGTTTTAGTCAAAAACCTCTGATATTTTTTTCTTTTTTCTCTTCATTTCTTTCGCACGAAAACAACAACCACTTTATTTCCATTGATGAGTATGTCTTCTTCTTTGTCTTCTTCTTCTCTCTTCGCGCGTGTTCCTTTAAAATGTCATAACAACGCGCTTTTAGGAGGACGAAAAGAAGGACGCAGAAGAGGTTCTCCTGTTGTGGTGACGAACATGGCGAAGAAAGATAAACGGAAGAAAGAACGCGCGGCGGCGAGGAAACAGGAGACGAAATCGAGACCGTCGTCTTTATCGTCGTCGTCGAATAAAGATGACGATGAAGACGAGGAGGAAAAGGAGGACGATGTAACAGGAGGAGTTCGAGATGGAAAAGAAGAAGCGAACGAGAACGATTCGAATCAAAGAATTTTGGACAATAAGGATGTGTTTTTTCAATCGATGACGTTAGCGTCCACGTACAAACAAAGAACAGATTTGCAACTTTTAGGCGACCGGAAAGTACCGGTCACGGAGGCGGTGAAAGCGTTGTTTTACGCGCCGTTCGTCTGTTGCTCGCACGACGAGAACGACACGTTTAATTACGCGAATCAAGCAGCGCTGAACTTGTGGGAGTTTGAATGGGACGATTTTATTGGCATGCCGAGCACGAAGAGCGCGGATGGCGAGGACGAAGAGATACAAAAAGAAAGACGACAGTTGTTGGACGACGCTTTGGAGAAAGGGGTCGTTTATAATTACAACGGCGTTCGAAAATCGAAAAATGGGAAAGAGTTCATGGTAAAAGACGCGACGTTGTGGACGTTAGTCGATCGAGACGGGGATAAATTAGGTCAAGCGGTGAAGTTTAGCAAAGTGGAGTACGTGGCGAGTAAAGAGGTTTGGAAAGTCTCGGAAGGCGGAGAGTGGGTGAAAGACGACGGCTCGGACGACGATAAAGGTAATGACGACGAGGACGACGACGACGATGAATAAACAAGAGTACTTATTACGCATTCTTACTTATTGTTATTTTATACGCTATACAACATGTAATTACACTAAATCTGAATTTTGAATTTCTGACAAACAATCCAATTTTTGTTTCGATGTCCATTTGAACGCGTGCGCGACGTGCGATACCAAAACCAATTTTTGTTCACTCGTATACTCCGGGTGGATCATGGTCCATCGAACGAGCTCTGATTCTTGGGTATAGAACGCTTTAATATACGTTTCCACGTATCTAAAGTCTAAGTTTAACGGAGGAGGAACTTTCTCGAACGGGTAGTGCGTCTGAAAGTGTTGCTGCACCGTTTGGACGTCCATTTGCATAATTGCGCGTCCATCGACGCTACATTTTTTCACTTTCGCAAATCCTCTCACGATGGCATTGGACACGAGTTGCGCGCCGAGTTCCCACAAGATTTTTCCGTTCACCGCGGTCACTTCAGAGACGCGAAGTTTCGTCGCAAACTGTGCCAGCACTTGTCCGAGTTGCGTCGTCCATTCCGACGCCGACAACACCGACGGCATTTCTTTCTGATTGTACTTCCCGAGCGCAGCTTTCTTCATAGACTGCATGTCTGTGATTTTGAAATCCGAATCGCCAATCTCATCTGGCAACCACGAAAGATCGAGCAATAACTCAGCAACTCTACTCAAAATGTGTTCGCGCAAATCGTCCACCGCGTGCACAACTTTCGTAAAGAACTTATCGACGACGGAGGAGGAATCTTCTCCCACCCAACGCTCAAAAGTTGGTTTCAACTCTTCGTATATTGAAGCTACACACGCCAGAGACTCTAACGCGACCACGCGCTCTTTCAGTCCAAACATGTTCCCAGAACTCGCGATTTGTGCGCGTGCGTTTTGGGAACGTTTTCTGAAGGTTGCGCCGAGTTTTGAGACGACTGGCGTTGTCGTCGAGGCTGCAGCTGCAGATGACGCTGATGGCATCGCGGTACCGTTTGGGTTGTTACCACCACTACCATCACCAGGAGTATTCATGTGCTGATGTTGCTGTTGTTGCTGATGAATAATCGGCGGCGGTGGTTTCAAAGCAAACAAACCTCCTCGCGATGCTAATTTTGTGAGCGTTTGTTTCAGTCTGTTTGTCAACGCATCTTTGTTATGATCATCCAAAAGCTGACCACTCGTGTGCACGAGCAATCTCGGGTTACCGAAAGAAACAAACACGTTGAATAACGCGAGTTCAAACATTTCTCTGCAAGCATCGAAAGCTTTGAGTTTACTTCTGCATTTGCTATTTGCGCTCATCGTCGGCGACTCCGCGGCGAGCGAGGCAAAGACGCGAACGCTCTCGAGTAAGTATGCAGTAGACGCCGTCACAGTCTTACTCGTCGACGCATCTTCTTCCTTTCCATGCTCTGCACTCAATTCGGCACCACCATTCAGTTTCGCCATAGCTGCAACCGCGCTCATTTGATTACCATCACTATCGTTCATCATCTTAGACGATTCTTGCGGCGAGAGCAGTAGATTTTCTTCATTCGTTGTCATTTTCAAGACCGCATCGTCGCTCCCGACGAAGCGTTCACCGGCAAACGGATGTTCGCGCCGCTCGACCCAATCTATCGCTCTCATCGCTTTTTCTTTGCTTTGATGATCGATATCATCAGCATTCATGATCAAACCATTCGTGCTCCCCACTCGCTCTTCAATCGACGACGCCATTCGCGCTTCCGCTCTCGCTTTCTTCGCGAGATCGTTCGATAGTTTCGTCCACGTCTCTCGCTCGAACGCTAGTTTTAACTCGCCGAGTCTCGGTTTCCTTTGCGCGTCGGATAAGACATCAATTGCGCAGTCCATTAAACTTTTCGTTCGCGAGTAGACGGTTTCAGCTCCGGCAAACTTTTCGCACATATCCGCGAACAAACGGCATTTTCGTAAAGTCATCCGGGCGACGTTCGGGTCGGCGTTAAAGGTCGCGCTGCTATTTTGACGTCCGGAATCTGTTCGGATAGCTATTTCGAGTGCATTCAGCGCGTGGTAAGCGGTATCTGTCGTTCGTGCTTCTAAATTTGACTTTGCGAGAGAATCCGCGAGAAGAGTTTCAAACGCGTCGTTCTTATTCGCCATTGCGATTTTCTTCTCGTGGTACGCCTTTGCAAAATGCAAGCGCTTAAACAACAGATGTGCAGCTCTTGAAACGCCGCCTACTGGATCTTCAGCTTGAGATTGAACGAGTAACGAATCTCTCGCAGTTGCAAAACATTCCGCGCTGAGTTCCGCCGCGCGTTCGTGTCCTAAAGCGAGCGCGCCTTGGAACGCTTTTTCGTACAAGGAGTCTCCATCTTCGTCGGTTGAGAACGCCTGCACGAAAGCATCTCTGGTGCCACGTTCGACTTCAAACTTCAACAGGTTCAAGTCTTCGATCGCTTGTTTTGTACAGTCTAATGCACTGAGTGCTTCTAACGCGTTCTTCGCATCACCATACTCGACTATGGCTGCCGAAATGTCGCCCTTCCCAATCTTCTCTCGAATTGAGATTTCCCGCTCGCCACATCTCCGCAACTCTTCTACGACGCGCAAAACGCGAACCATGTTTTCTTTCCTTTTATTCGTGTGCACGGCTCGAATTTTGACGTCGACGGCGTGTTGCGATCTTTCTAAAGCGCGTCGTCCATTTTTAAGCACCACATTTGCTCTCGTCAAAGAGTTTTGTATATCCAATATCTTCTGCGACGCGTGACCGACTTCGTTTCGTTTCTTATATATTTCCCCATTGATTCTAGTTTGTACGGTTTCTACGATTGCCATCAGTCGCTCTTCTTCGCGTCGCAGATCCTTCGGCGAAAAATCCCGCGGAATCTCTTTCAAAGACTCTCTCAAAGCGTCAAATTTAATGGAGTCGTTGTTTGACGATGATGACGACGGATCCGTCGACGCGTTTATTCTCTCTTCGCTCCTGTTCGTTTCATCTTCATCTTCATCTTTACGATACGGCTCGAAAAATCCGGGATGTAATTTGTCTACTTCTTTCGCGGCTTGCTCGGCGTTCATCGACGCCGCGTTCAACTCCAAACTGTCCATTCTGTTCACTAACTTGCCCGCAGATGACGAGGATACCGGAGTTTGTTTTTGCTCTAGATGTCGGCTCTCGGGACTACTCGCGCTCGGGCTCTGTTGAGTATTCATTCGGTTCGCTAACTTCCCAATCGGCGAACTCGCGTCTCGTTTTTGTTCTTCGATTTTGTCCTTTACCAGCTCAACTTTTTCCTTCGCGCGTTTTCTAAACTCCTCCGCTTTCTGCTTCCAGTTGTTTAGAAACATTTTCCCGCCCGCCGCGTCGTTCGACGAAGAGTTGTTGGAGTAAGCGCTCATACAGACAGACGACGGTGATACTATTTACGCCTATTATTATTCTCTTTCTCTCTCTTCCTTCCCAGTCGTGATCGTATCTAACACGTCCTCCGCAAACTTGCGAAAATCTGAATTCTTCAGCGCGTTTTCCAAAGCACTTTCTTCTCCTTTCTTCTCGCTTTCTTCGGCGCTGTTATCGATCGCTTTCAACGTTTCCAACAATCTCTCGCTTCGTAATTTCTCCAAAAGAGGTAAATTCAACGCCAACTTTGCGAAGTGTTCTCGTCGTAACCGGTGTCGATGACTGTCCTCGGAATCGGTTTCGAACGTCCTCGTCGGTTTTGGTTTTATACTCTTCTCCTTCAACGTATTATTATTAGTGGTATCAGTATCTTTCGTCGTCGCCAACAAAGCTTCCAATTCCAATTCTCCTTCAACCAATTCTTCTTTGTCTTCTTTCGTTCGTGCCTTCTTCGGTAAAACGACGACGCAAGACGAAGAAGCGTTTTCTCCTCCCCCCTTGTGTTCCTTGTTGCACTTCACGGAACAATACGGCTGACGACACTTGGGACACTTGTAATTCGAGTTTGGGCGAGCGCAAATCACGCACAAAGAGGACATTTTTGTGAGAACATTCAACGAACTGAAAAACGAAAAAATGAAAAAATATTTCCTTTTCGGGCGTAGTATTAATAACAACGATGACGACGATGATGATGATAAAATCGATCGTTACAAAATAAACGCATCCATCGCAAGATCGATTATACTTTAACGACGAACGCGCGCGTTTTGGCGATATCTTTAGGCGCCGTTGCAGTTTTTGGATCTAAGTACACGCGCTCGATCAAAAAGACGTTTCCAAAGTTTCTCTCGAGCATAACCGCGCACGGCGATTTTATCGAAGCGCTCTTCAGTTTAGAACAGGCTCGTTCGGACGTTGCAAACGCGGCAGAGTAATAGGAAGGAGACGAAGCGCTCTCGTCGAAAGAGCGGTCGTCTAACGAGGCGACGATGGACACGAAGAGCGCAGATCGGTCGGTCAGTCGGCTGGAAACGGGATCGCCCGTGGTGTACGCCGCGACGTTGAAAAAAGTCGCTCTTCCGTCGTTTACTGCGTTTTCGCCAAAAACGAGAACGATAAAGTCCTGCGACTCTTCGGTTAATGCGCTGGCATCGGCGACGATGTTTCCATCCGAAAGCTCGCCTAAATTGTTCACGAGCTTTTCGCTCAGGCTGTAGGCGGCGTCCGCTGTGGAACCAAAACAACCCGAGCGCACGTTAACGCCAGGAAGAGAAAACGGCTGATAAGAAGGATCACTCAAGCATTTCGCGCCGTCGTTGACTACGACTCTTTCCAAAGCGAATTTATTCGCGTTACCGAACGCGTTCGTAAGTTTTGATTGAAACTCATCGGCGGCGGCATTTAACGAAGTTTTCTGTTTCATCGCGCGATGATGGATTTTTGATTGCGAATCTTTTTCTTCGTCGTTTAAAAACGACGACGGGAATAAAGCGTCGTTTGGCCCGCGCATCGGCAGATATTCTTTGGAGTAAAACACGTCTGGATGTTGTCTTTCATCTTCTTCTTCTTCTGGTTGTTGTTGCCTCGTCGTCGGTCGCGATATCGTTGCTAACGATAACAAATTCAAAAGAGAATTACCACCACTGTTCGCTGCGCGTGCCGGCTCGCGACCACGAACAATCATCGCCGGCCATTCGTATCTGGCGTACACGCCGAGTGCCTCGGCGCCTTTCAACGGCCAAATCCCGACTCGAAAGCTCGTCGTCAAATCATCCGCGATTATTGACGGAAGGAAATTCAATTCGTCGTATCGAAGCGCTTCGAGTTCAATGGACGTTGACGCAATGCCAGTATTTTCAAGCACTTCTTTCAAATCATGAAACGTCTTCGAGGAAGCCGTGCTTATAATAACGAGCGCGCGTCGAAACGCTCGCGACCCTCGAACATTCTTGTTATTCACCGGTGACGAACTCGCTTGCGCGGAGACGGTTTGTCGCAGCGAACGCAAACCCAAAGCACCAAAGGTCTTCCTCCAAACGTACGTCACGTACGAATAGTATTTCGCAGACGATGGTGGCGCGCACATGATACTCATCGTCGCGTCTCTTTTACCGAACTGAAAATACGGCCAATTTTGATTGTTCACGTTTACGTTTTCCACTCTCGCGTACATCACTCCTGGGTTCCCCGTATTCGCCGTGCGTTGCATCAAACTCTCGCTATTCATCGTCTCTTCTAAACCATACTCAGAAGTATCGTGCGTAAATCTCAAGCGCCCGCTTTCTCGCGCGCGAACGTTATAAAAGTTGTTTCCTCTGTTTCCTCCTCGTTCGATGACTTCTCTCGCCAGTTTTCGTGCAACCTCGTTCGCTTTCTCGAAATCTTCCAACTCGCACAAAAGTTCGAACTCTTTTCCGATCGGTAAACGTAACTCCTGTTCGGCGAAAACCCCCCCGAAGTTCGGGGTCGTCGCAGAAAGAAGACAACAAAGAAGAAGAAGAGAGAGTTTCGACAGAAGCAGAATTACTTTGTGTGATGCCATCAGAATCTTAGCAGTAGTAGTCATTCTTCTTAAAGTGGAGATGTGAATAATAAAAAGTGTCTATTATCTCTCGCGTATTTTTTAATTCTTCTTTTTCTGACAAAAGATGAAAAATTTCTTTCCAAGACTCGTTTTTTTCTCTTTTTTCACTTTTTTCACTTTTTTCGTCTCTTCATTTTTTTCGTTTTCGTCAGAACAGAGGCACGGAAAAAAGAAGCGCCGTCGTCGAATGACGATGATGGGATCGTCGTCGAATACTACTAATCATCGCGAGGAACGCGTTCGCGCGAGGACGAAGAAGAAGAACAACAACAACAACAACATAAACGTAAACATAAACAAGAGGAAGATGAGTAAAGAAGACGAAGAAGAACCACGAAACGTCGAGTTCGTTTTGAAGAGTAACATCAGTAACAACAACAGAAAGGTAATTTTTCTTTTTTTCTTTCCCGCCGTTTTTTTCCTTTCTTCTCGCGATGTTTGTTTGTTGTTTCCGAGATTAATCGTTAGAGAGGGATGATCAACAACTCACGCGCGCTAAACGACGCGTCTTCTTTTCTTAAAAACAGAGAACAACGACAACGACGACGAGAGGGCAACAACAAATTTCCACGCCTCCCGAAGGGAAGACGACGATAGAACAAAAACAACAAAGTAATACTAGAAAAAGAACGAAACAAAATCAAAATCAAAATCAAAATCGAACAGCCGATGTCACGTCATCGTCGTTTTCCTCTCTTCTCGAAGGAGAAGGAGAAGGAGAAGGAAAAGTCGAAAATTTTTCGGACCAAAAAAATCAACTGTTGTTACAGAAACAATTACATCATCATCATCATCGAGAGGTGGACGAGAGGTGCGATCGAGAACAACGAGAGAAACAGAAAGAAAAGAAGACGAGTAATAATAATAATAAGAAAGTAGCCGCCACCGCGGGAGGGGGCGAAGAAAAAGTTTCGACGAAGAAAGGTAAAGGAGAAGGCGAGGGGTGTCCGCCAACGACGACGAAAACGACCAACGAGGAAGGGCACTTTGAGTATACTTTAGGCGAGTCTCTCGGACCGAACGATCGATTTAAGATTTTAGCACCGTTAGGCGAGGGAACGTTCGGGAAGGTTTTGGAGTGTTACGATCGAGTGAAGCAAGAGTACTGCGCGGTGAAAGTGATCAGGAACGTGCCAAAGTACAAAGCGGCGGCGAAAATTGAAGTGGACGTTTTGAAAGAGATTGGGAGAAGAGACGAACGCGACGAGTTTCATTGCATCAGATTGAAAGAGTCGTTCGAGCACGAAGGGCACGCGTGTTTGATGTTTGACATGTACGGATTGTCTTTGTTTGATTTCATGAAGAAGAACCACTACAAACCGTTTTCTTTGGCGTTGGTTCAGAAGTTTGCCAAGCAGTTGATCAAGGCGGTGGCGTTTATGCACGAGTTGAAAATGACGCACACGGATTTGAAACCGGAAAACGTTTTACTGGAAGCTCCCGGGTACGTGCGAGTCGTCAGTGGTGATGTAAACAACGCCAACAACAACGCGACGAATATGGCGACGGCGGCGGCGGTGGCGACAACGACGACGACGACGAGTGCGTGCACAATCAAGGTGCCGGTTACGAGCGCGATCAAACTCATCGATTTCGGAAGCACGACGTTGGAAGATCAATACCATTCTACGATCGTGTCGACGAGACACTACCGCGCGCCAGAAATTATCCTCGGTACCGGCTGGTCCTATCCGTGCGACATGTGGTCGATCGGATGCATATTGATAGAACTTTTGACCGGAGACGCGCTCTTCCAAACGCACGAGAACATGGAGCATTTGGCGATGATGCGCAACGTGTTGGGTCACATGCACACGGATGTCATCAAACGAAGTTCCAAGGAAACTATCGAGAAATACTTTAATTCGGAGACGTACGAGTTGAGCTGGCCTGAAGGCGCTAAAGATATCGAGAGTGAACGCGCCGTACAAGCGGTGCAGCCGTTGGATATCATGATTCGAGAGCGTTTCGAGTGCGAAGAAACGGGCACCTTACTCCGACACTTGTTGAGTCGACTGTTAGAGTACGATCCGGACACGCGCATCACGGCGAAAGATGCTTTGAACCACGGATTTTTCCGTTTGGACATCAAAGAGAACGCGTACACTCCGACGACGGCGTTTGCGAGTAACCAAATCTCCGTCACGAACGCCGCGAAACCGGCGACTGATCGAACGGCGTCTTCGGTCGTGCGAAACGTGGGGCCGACGAACAGCAAGGCGAGATCGCAAACTACCGGCGGGATTCGAGGCGCGTGTTTGGACAAACCTTCCATGGCAACTGAAATCGTCTTGGGGGCTTAACATAATAATAATAACAAAGAATAATAAAGATACTAATAGAAGAAAGTAATAACTCGGATATACGATACGAAATGAGTACGAAGAAAAGAGAGAGAGACGCAGCAGCGCTACTAGAGTAGAGCACACGCTAGTTAGTTTTTAGAACGCATAAGAAAAAATTACACAATTGTAAAACAATAAACAAAACAACATTCAACGAACGAATGAAAATTATCACTCGTCGTAATCGTCCTCCTGTGCAGGTATTGCTACGCCGACTAAATCATCGTCGTCAAACGATCCTAAATTACCAGCGGCCGCATCCGCTTCTTCTTCTTCTTCTTCTTCTTCTTCTTTCCGCGGAGCGGGCGCTTTACTTTTCTTCGCTTTTTTTGTCACCGGCGATTTCTTCTTCTTCTTTTTCGCGTCGTCGTCTTCCGCGTAACTCTTGGGCCCAGAGATCTTTCTTCCGCTCCTGCTCGTCGTTGTTACCACCGGCTTCTCTTCTTCTTCCTCGGAGTCGTCGTCGCTTTCGTATTCGTCTTCTTCCTCGTCGGTATCTTCCTCGTCTTCGTCAAACTCTTCGTCGTCGTCCTCGGAGTCGTCGTCTTCCTCGTCGTTGTTCTTTCTCTTCTTTCCTCCATTTCCTCCTTTTCCTTTTCCTTTAGGATTTGTCGCGCTGCTCTTTTTCTCTTTCTTCTTCTTCTCTTTCTTCTTCGGGTTCCCGTCCTCGTCGACTCGTTCCAACAGTTTCGCCGCGAGTTCCGCAGGATCCGGCGGCGGTGGTAAATCCGGCACGCCTTTCACCACGTCTTCCAAGAAATCAAACTCATCGTTGTCACTGATCGCTCCTTTCAAGTGCACCGGGTTGATTATCCTCGCGCCGTGCGCTAACGCCGTATCCGCGGTCGCTTTAAACAGTTTCGTTAAAAACAGTTCCAAAGCTTTCGCCATCACCAACGGCGTCGTTTTGACGATTTTCCCAACCTCTTCGTCTTTTTGCATCATGCGTTTGATTCGTGCCGCTAAGTTGGCGTTTTTGTTGTTGTGTGAAAACGCGGTCGTTTGGTGGCCGCTCATTATTCGCTTCTTCTGTTGTTGTTGTTGTTTATGTTGTTGTTCTATTCTATTACCAAAGTATGCGTGTGTTTAATAAAAGTAATTTAGAGAGTATACTAAAAACTACTAATGGAGAGAGAGAGGATCTGTC
>Ga0182090_1306666_pt1 | contig 11543 bp, 14 predicted proteins | sample 041ome_24_FD_127767 | JGI IMG/M metagenome (GOLD analysis project Ga0182090, IMG submission 127767) | Metatranscriptome of coastal salt marsh microbial communities from the Groves Creek Marsh, Georgia, USA - 041408BS metaT (Metagenome... | ecosystem: Environmental > Aquatic > Marine > Intertidal... | reverse complement strand
TTTACATCTGATGCTGCAGATATTTGATGAGTGACGCATGTCCTTGCTGGGCCTTGGGCGTTTAGCCAGCAGGTTTTTGCCAAAAAAAAAGGCGCCTACTCAGGCGCCTGGCACTCTATTCAAAATTCAAGGCAAACTTTGTTTTGCTTTGTTTTGCTTTGTTTTGCTTTGTTTTGCCTGTTCTGCGAACGCCCGCTGTGGCGGTCAGCGCCGAGAAAGGGCGCAATCAACAGCCCGTATTACTTAACACCACCTCGAGCACCAAAACGCTTGTTGAATCGGTCGATTCTGCCCGCTGTATCAAGAATCTTCTGCTTGCCGGTATAAAACGGATGGCATTGTGAGCAGACATCCAAATGGAGGTCCTGACAGACAGTAGAGCTGGTTGTGATCACGTTGCCGCAGCTGCATTCAGCTTTGATCGCTTTGTAATCTGGATGAATATCTGCTTTCATTTTTTTGTACCTGACTCTCGCAAGGGTGCGAATCATACCAGAGATATTTTTAATGGCAAGTGAGATTGCAATTCAGCCAGTCAACCGCAAGGATTTGTCTCACCTGACGATCCAGCGCATTCAGCGCATTCAGCAATAGACAGGCTTCAACAAAAGAAAACAGGCATAATAGCCAGATAGCCTCAGACCTCAGTCAATGACCAGACCTCTGTATATCGAAATCGCCGTACCTACGCCGCTGCGTCAGACTTTTATCTATGCGACAGCGGACGATTTTCGCGAGTTGGATTCTGCTGTGCCGGCCCTCGAGGCGCCGATGGCTCAAACCCCTCAGCCGGGCACCCCTCAGCCGGGCACCCCTCGGCCGGGCACCCGTTTCTACATGCAGTTTGGGCGACAGAAGCTGGTAGGCGTCATGTTAGGTACTGTGTCAAATCCTGAGTTACCGAGCGCTAAAATCAGATCCGTCATTCGCCAGCTCGATAGCACACCCGTTTTACCTGAAGCTATCGTCACTCTGTGTCGATGGGCGGCCGATTATTATCATCACCCTGTCGGCGAAGTCTTCAGCAGCGCACTGCCACGCCTGTTACGCGAAGGCGAAGCCTTGGCCAGCAGCGAACGGTATCTGATGCTCGCCAATGCTGAGTTGATCCAACGTGCACCTCGTCAGGCGGGCTTGCAGGCACTGTTACAACAAAACCCCACAGGTCTTTCGCCAGCACAATTAAAAGCTGCCGGCATCAATTCTGCGACCATCAGGGCCCTCGTTGAACGAGGTTATGCGCACTGGTCTGAGCGCCTCATAGCATCGACAGATTTCAGCCCTGGCGCTTCGGTCACTCATCAACTCGAAGTCCAGCTCAACGCAGAACAAGCCCTGGTGGTCGCAACGATCGATCAAGGACCCACGGCAACCTGGCTGCTTGATGGTATTACCGGTAGCGGTAAAACAGAAGTCTACTTTCGAATCATAGAACGGGTCCTGGCGAAGGGTCGTCAGGCACTTGTCCTGGTACCTGAAATCGGCCTGACACCGCAAACTGTTCGGCGCTTTCAGGCTCGCTTTAACTTGCCCATAGTAGCCCTCCACTCGGGGCTCTCTGATCGTGAAAGACTGGAAGGATTTCGTGCCGCCAGTGATGGCAGCGCGGCCGTCATTATAGGTACTCGATCGGCGATATTTACGCCGATGAAAAATCCTGGTCTGATCGTGGTCGATGAGGAGCACGATGCATCGTTCAAGCAACAGGAGGGTTTTCGCTACTCCGCTCGCGACCTTGCGGTCATGCGTGGCCAGCTTGAATCTATCCCGGTCATATTGGGCTCCGCAACCCCGTCACTCGAGACTTACCAGAATGTTGCGGCCGGAAAATATCGACGGGTCGCACTCACCGAGCGGGCCGGCGGAGCGCAGCTGCCTCAATATCAGATTCTTGGTATTCGCAACGAAAGCCTGCAAGAAGGCTTCTCGAGTCGGCTGATCAGCTTGATCGGTGAGCACTTGCAACGCCAAAGTCAGGTGCTGGTGTTTCTGAATCGACGAGGTTTTTCGCCTACGTTATTGTGCCATGCCTGCGGTTGGCTGGCCGAGTGTCGACGTTGTGATGCAAGACTCACCTATCACGCACCCCTGCGCGCCCTGCTTTGTCACCACTGCGGCAGCCAAGCGCCTCTGCCCGATCGCTGCCCGAGCTGTCAGTCAACCCAGCTGGTACCACTTGGCGCCGGTACTCAGCGCATCGAAGGTGCGCTGCAGAAGCTGTTTCCTGGTCAAACAATTATTCGAATCGACCGAGACACCACAAGTCGAAAAAGCGCCTTTAACGAGATTTTAGAACAACTCGACAACGACCAACCTGCGATCCTGGTTGGCACCCAATTGCTCGCCAAAGGTCATCACTTTCCGAATGTGACCTTGGTCGCCATTGTCGACATGGACTCAGGGTTTTATAGTGCCGACTTCAAGGCAACCGAGCGCATGGGCCAATTGTTACTGCAGGTTGGCGGCCGCGCCGGCCGCGAGCAAAAGCCCGGTACTGTTGCGCTTCAGACCCACTTTCCTGAGCAGCCTATACTTCGTACGCTAATTCATCAGGGCTATCGCGTCTTTGCAAAACAGCTGCTTGAGGAAAGACAAGTCAACGACTTGCCGCCCTTTGCCCACCACGCGCTGGTAAGAGCTGAAGCCAGTAAAAAAACCGACGCCATGGCATTTCTCGCTGTGCTTCAGCGGCAACTCAAACCCCACCCTTCTGTTTCAGTATTAGGCCCGGTCGTCGCCAACATGGAGCGCCGCGCGGGTCGATTCAGAGCCCAGCTGCTATTCTCAGCGAGTAACCGTCGCGACCTGCACCAGAGCCTTGATGCCTGCCTTCAATTGATTGACGCCAACCCACCTCGGCGTCACCTGCGATGGTCTCTGGATGTCGACCCTGTCGATCTGTTCTAGCTGTGCATTCAGGGTGCTACAATAGGGGCACCTAGCAGACGATCGATGACCATGCCGCAAGATTTTGCCAAAAGACATAATAAGAGTGCCCCGAGCAGAGGCGCTCGAGGCAAGCGTCCTACCTCTGGGTGGGTATGGTTTGGAACAGGCCTGATGACAGGGCTATTTTCGGCCTTTCTGATCTATCTTTGGCAAACAACACCGTCGAAACCTGATCTGACCCACAACGCCGACTCACCGGCAACATCTACTAGCAGTACCCCCAAACCCAACGAGAAAATGCAATGGGACTTCTACGAGATATTTCCCAAGTCTGAAGTCCCTATCGTCGAAGAGTACGGCCAAGACGGGGAAAAAGTCAGAACCGCCGAGGTTCAAACCTATATTCTCCAGGTCGGCTCCTTCCGATCGTCAGCAGACGCTGACAAAATGCGCGCTGAATTGATCTTGCTGGGTCTGGACGTCTTCATCAAGGTCATCGAAAAAGACGGTCAAACCTGGCACAGAGTGCTCGTCGGCCCCATTAACGGCACACGGGAACTCACCAGAAGTAGAAATGTTCTGGCAGAGGCCTCTATCGAAGCGCTGACGCTGCGACCTTGAAATGTCAAGCCGGCGCCCCAACTGTTAACGGTCAACGATAAACTCGGTACTCAGTGTGGAACAATTCAGAGGCACAACCATTTTATCCGTCCGTCGCGGTAACACCGTCGTCATTGGCGGCGACGGTCAGGTCACCATGGGCAATACGGTCGTCAAGGGCAATGCTCGCAAGGTTCGCCGACTCTATAAGGATCAGGTGATAGCGGGCTTCGCCGGCGGCACAGCCGATGCCTTCACGCTGTTTGAGCGGTTCGAAGCACAACTGGAGAAGCACCAAGGCAACCTTGTACGAGCCGCGGTAGAACTGGCAAAGGACTGGCGAACCGATCGCGCCTTGCGGCGTCTTGAGGCATTACTGGTCGTGGCTGACAAAACGGCATCATTGACCATTACCGGTAACGGCGACGTTATAGAGCCAGAGCAAGGCGTCGTGGCTATTGGTTCCGGCGGTCCTTTCGCCCAATCTGCGGCACTGGCGCTCCTTGATAACACGGAATTGCGGGCGCGCGATATCGTCGAAAAGAGCCTTAATATCGCCGCCGACATTTGCATCTATACCAACCATAATCGCACCATCGAAGTGATTGAATACTAGCCCGACACCAGCCGCGAGAACTACACCATGTCAACCATGACTCCTCGGGAGATTGTTCATGAACTGGACAAACATATTATCGGCCAGGCCGACGCGAAACGGGCTGTCTCTATCGCCTTGCGCAACCGTTGGCGTCGGTTGCAGCTGGATCAGGCATTGCGAACAGAAATTTCACCCAAAAATATTCTGATGATAGGACCGACCGGTGTCGGTAAAACCGAGATTGCTCGGCGTCTGGCGAAACTCGCGGGGGCACCCTTCATCAAGGTAGAGGCGACAAAATTTACCGAGGTCGGCTACGTCGGCAGAGACGTCGAATCTATCATTCGAGATCTAATGGAAGCCGGTATCAAGATGCTTAGAGAAGAACAACAGCGCCAGCTTCAACCCAGAGCCGCCGATGCCGCCGAAGAACGCATTCTTAACGTTTTACTGCCGCCAGCAAGAACCAGCGATAACGCGACTGACAGCCAATCGACCACTCGCCAACTGTTTCGCAAAAAGCTGCGCCAAGGCGAATTGGATGACAAGGAGGTTGAGATCACGCTGAGCGCACCGCCACTGGGCGTCGAAATCATGGCACCTCCTGGCATGGAAGAGATGACCAATCAGCTGCAGAACATGTTCTCGTCAATGGCGCCTGGTAAATCTAAGACCAGAACCTTGAAGGTCAAGGACGCACTCAAGCAACTCATCGAAGAAGAGAGTGCCAAACTGATCAATGAAGAAGAATTAAAGGCAAAAGCCATTGACGCTGTGGAGCAAACCGGCATCGTTTTTATCGATGAGATTGACAAGGTGGCTCGCCGTGCCGAGCACAGCGGCGGCGCAGACGTTTCTCGCGAAGGTGTCCAGCGGGACCTGCTACCATTGATTGAAGGCAGCAACGTTACAACCAAGTACGGCATGGTGCGTACCGACCATATTCTTTTCATAGCCTCTGGCGCTTTTCATCTCAGCAAGCCTTCTGACCTGATTCCCGAACTTCAGGGTCGTCTGCCGATTCGAGTAGAGCTCTCAGCACTGACGGTGGGCGACTTCGAACGCATTCTGATCGAACCCCACGCATCCCTGACAGAGCAGTATCAGGCGTTGCTGAAAACGGAAGGGGTCGAATTAGATTTTGCTGCCGATGGCATTACTCGGATCGCAGAAATAGCCTGGCAAGTCAATGAACGTACCGAAAATATTGGTGCTCGCCGTCTGCATACCATCATGGAGCGTCTTCTGGAAGAAATCTCCTTTGAGGGCGCTGACTACGACGCTATCGTCGGCGGAAGAATTCGCATCGATGCAAAATATGTCAATGACCATCTCGCGAATCTTGCCAGTGATGAAGACCTCAGCCGATACATCCTTTAGCATTCTGGCATAAGCACTGCCAGGATCGGAGTACAGTCGTGACGCCAACCCAAGTTAAATTACATCAAATCTCTGGTATTTTAGAGCTGACTTATGCTGATGGTCTGCGCTTCGATCTGCCAGCAGAGTATCTTCGAGTCTATTCGCCGTCGGCAGAGGTGCAGGGTCACTCCGCGAATCAGGCTGTGCTTCAGTTCGGCAAAAAACACGTTAAGATTGCTAATTTGGAGCCCCAAGGCCATTACGCAATCAAGATCATCTTTTCCGATGGTCATGACAGCGGCATTTACAGTTGGCGCTATCTGTTTGAGTTGGGTCATCAGCAAGCCGAAAAATGGGCCGACTATCTGGCTCAACTTGAAGCCGCCGGTAAACAGCGTGAACCGCAATTCATCGCTGTCAGCCGCTAGACCAACTCCATCGACCGGAGGCTCGGCGCAAGCCTCTGGCAGCATAAAAGCCCGGCGAGACAATGCACATGCCGGCAAACGCATGTAAACTAACCTCTTTCAGCGATCGATGGGCATTTCCAGAGCGGATATGGTATGACAGAAGAAACAACCCACTTTGGCCGCAAACAGGTGCCTATCGCCGAAAAAGCCGCTCGGGTCGCCGGTGTCTTTCACTCGGTGGCGAATCGCTACGATGTGATGAATGACGTCATGTCACTGGGCAGTCATCGCCTCATGAAGCAGTTCGCGATTCAGCTAACCGCTGCGCGCCCTGGTGACAAGGTCATGGATCTGGCAGGTGGCACCGGAGATCTCACGGAGAAGCTTTCTAAAATTGTTGGTTCGACAGGTCAAGTGACTCTTTGTGACATCAATTACTCGATGCTCAGTAGGGGCCGAGATCGACTTCTGGATAACGGCATCAGTGGCAACGTCGATTATCTGCAGGCGAATGCTGAATGTTTGCCATTTTCAACCGACTACTTCGACGTCGTCACCATGGCTTTTGGTTTGCGCAATGTGACGCGCAAAGAAACCGCGCTCCTGGAAATTCTGAGAGTCTTGAAACCGGGGGGACGTCTGGTTGTTTTAGAGTTTTCCAAAGCGATCAATCCAGGTATTGATGCGGCTTATAAAACCTTCTCAAGGCTATGGCCGCGTATTGGTCAGGCACTCACTGGGGATTATGACAGCTACCAATACCTGATAGAGTCGATCGAGATGCATCCGGACCAGGAGACTTTGAAAACCCTGTTTAACAACGCCGGCTTTGTCGACTGCCATTACCACAATTTGCTAAACGGCATCGCGGCCATCCATATTGGCAATAAAGCTGACAGGGCCTGATGCGATTACTCAGAATCATCAGAATCCTCTGGGTTGTCTGCAAAAACCGCCTGGATCGATTGCTGCCCGCCGATTGGGTCCTGCCATGGTGGGCCAGAACCGCGCTCTCGATACTGCGCCTGGTGAGGACTCCGAGCGAGAGTCCTGCAGTGTCCTTGCGCCAGAGTTTAGAACAGCTGGGGCCGGTATTCGTCAAGTTTGGCCAGATCCTGTCTACTCGTCGCGACCTTTTCCCTGACGATGTCGCTGACGAACTCCAAAAGCTACAGGACCAGGTGCCTGCTTTCGCGACCGCTGATGCCCGCCAGATTATAGAGACAGCATTGGGGGGTAAAATTGACTCGCTGTTTACCGCCTTCGATGATGAGCCACTGGCGTCAGCGTCTGTTGCCCAGGTGCACACGGCAAACCTGAAAACTGGCGAGTCGGTGGTGGTTAAGATTATTCGCCCTGGTATCGACATCATCATCAAGCAGGACCTGCGCGTGATGTACCTGCTCGCCAACATCCTCGAACGCAGCTGGGAAGATGGCAAGCGCCTACACCCCATCGCAGTGGTAAGGGATTATGAGCGCACGATTTTGGACGAATTGGATTTGCTCCTGGAAGCAGCCAATGCGACCCAGCTGCGCAAGCACTGGAACGACTCTGGCAAGCTTTATGTGCCAAGAGTTTACTGGGACTATTGCCGAACCAACGTGATGGTGATGGAGCGTATTCATGGCTTTGGAGCCGCTGATGTCCAGGGACTAAGCAGCCGCGGTGTCAACCTGCAGAAACTTGCCCATCTGGGTGTCGAGATCTTTTTCACTCAGGTTTTTGAACACAACTTCTTTCACGCTGACATGCATCCAGGCAATGTCTTTATCGATGCCAGCGACCCTGAAAATCCAACCTACATAGCCCTTGACTGCGCAATTATCGGCTCGCTGACAGAGAACGATAAGAACTACCTGGCCCGCAACCTGTTAGCATTCTTTCATCAGGACTACTACGAAGTTGCCCGCCTGCACGTCGAGAGTGAGTGGGTTCCGTTAGATACGGATATTAAAGAGTTTGAAGCCGTCATTCGCAGCGTCTGCGAACCTATTTTCCAAAAGCCCATCAGCGAAATATCCTTTGGCAAGGTTCTGCTGAGCCTGTTTCAAACCGCCAGGCGGTTCGACATGGAGGTCCAACCACAACTGGTGTTACTCCAGAAAACACTATTGAATATCGAGGGCATGGGACGCCAGCTTTATCCGCAGCTAGACCTCTGGCAAACCGCCGCGCCTTATATGGAACGCTGGATGAAGGATCGCATGGGCTTGCGGGGGCTTCTCAAACAGGTCGGCAATCACGCACCGGATCTCATTGAGCAACTTCCCGAGCTTCCTCAACTGGCGCTTAGTGCTGTCATGGAGCTCAGGCATCTGGGTCGCAACAATCGACAGCAGACTCGGCTACTGGAACAGCTTCGAGTCAGTCTGGAGGCGTCAAATCGTCAACAGCGAGCAAGCCGTATCGGCGGCTTAGCGCTGCTGCTGGCATTAGTCGTGACGACTTTACCGGCTGCCGGAGTCGCCACCAGCGTTGAACTCTTGACCGGTGCTGGTGTTCTCGGTGCCATCGGCGTTTACTGGATGTTTATCAAACCGTGACATGCTATTCTTTCAGCCTTTCCCGCCAAAAACAGGCGTATCCCACTTTTTACCCATGAGTCCTGAGTGGCTTTAACCTCTGATGGTTCACGATCTATGTCGAACATATCCCAGAACCCGACCTGGCTTGAGGAAATTCACTTCGATAGCCAGGGCCTGATACCGGCCATCGCGCAGGATGCCACCAATGATCGAGTCTTGATGGTAGCCTGGATGAACCGGGAGGCATTGCTCGCTACCCTTGCCTGCGGTCATGCCGTCTACTGGTCTCGCTCGCGACAGAAATTATGGCACAAAGGCGAGGAGTCAGGTCATCAACAATTGGTTACCGAAGTCAGACTCGACTGTGACAGCGATGTGTTAATCTTGCGTGTGGAACAGATCGGTGGCATTGCTTGTCATACAGGCAGACATTCCTGCTTCTACCGCGTGTTGAGGGCGGATGAGTGGCAGATCGTCGATCCTGTCATCAAGCCACCGGCGGAGATTTACAAATGAGTGATATCATCAAGCGCCTGGCACGTCTGTTGGAAGACAGGAAGGTCGCTGACCCTGCCAAGTCGTACGTGGCCAGCCTGCACGCGAAAGGTCTCAATAAGATACTTGAAAAGGTTGGCGAAGAGGCCACTGAGGCCATTATAGCCGCCAAGGACGTCGAACAAGATCCGAGCGCTGTGATTAAAGAAACCGCTGACTTGTGGTTTCATAGTCTTGTGATGTTAAGTCACTTAAACCTGAACGCTGATGATCTGTTGAGTGAGCTTGAAAGCAGATTTGGCATCTCAGGTATTGATGAAAAAGCTGCCCGTCGCCAATCGATGGCAAGTGGGCAAAAAACGGAGGAATAAATGATGCCAGGAATCCCCGAACTACTCGTCGTCTTGCTGATCGTAGTGCTGCTGTTTGGTACTACTAAAATAAAATCTCTGGGTAACGACCTGGGATCTGCTATTAAAGGCTTCAGGAATGCCATTGGCAATGAGGATGACAAGGCCAAACTGCTGGCTGACGAAGCCAAACCGACAGACACTGTCAGTACCAAGATAAGTCTCGACAGTCCTGAAACCGTCGAGACCAAGAAAGACAACTGATGCAACATGTTTGACATAGGTTTCCCCGAACTGCTCGTCGTCAGCATTGTGGCTCTGCTGGTGATCGGACCTGACAAACTCCCTGAAACCCTTCGGGCCCTATTTCTATGGGTGGGACGCTTGCGGCGCAGCCTGACTAATATTCGTGCTGACATTGAAAACGAGATCGGAGCTGACGATATTCGCCAGCAATTGCATAACGAGTCGATCATGAAAGAGCTCAAGGAGACTCGGCAGCAACTCCAACGCGTGGTCAATCAGACCGACGAGACACTGACCGAGATCAAGCAGGCTTCAACGGCCCTGAGCCTAGCCGACCTTCCACCCGACCTTCCACTCAACCTTCCACCCGACCTTCCACCCAACTCTCCATCCAACTCTCCATCCAACTCTCCATCCAACACTGAGCCCAGCCGTGACCCGACAAAACGACCAGACGCCCGAGGCTAGTCCCAACGATCCCGGTCAGCCCCTGATCGAACACCTGATCGAGCTGCGCACCAGGATTCTCCATAGCCTGACGTCGGTCATTATCATTTTTCTGCCGCTGTTCTACTTTGCCAATGATCTGTACAGCTACATCTCAGAACCCTTGCGCACCTATTTGCCAGAGGGGGCGACTATGATAGCAACGGAAGTTGCTTCGCCCTTCCTGACTCCATTCAAGCTGACGCTGGTTCTGGCAATCTTTATCGCCATTCCCTATATACTCCATCAACTCTGGAGTTTTATTGCGCCAGGGCTCTACTCCAGCGAAAAGCGTTTGGCGATACCATTGCTGACTTCCAGCGTCTTGCTGTTCTACGGTGGCATAGGGTTTGCGTTTTATGTGGTCTTTCCCCTGATATTTGGCTTTTTTACCAGCGCAGCACCGGCTGGTGTCACCGTGATGACAGATATCAATCGCTATTTGGATTTCGTTTTGAAGCTGTTTTTTGCCTTCGGACTTGCGTTTGAAATACCCATCGCCACCCTCCTGTTAGTCTGGACCGGCGCCACCACCGTCGACAATCTGCGTAATAAGCGCCCCTATGTCATCGTCGGCTGTTTTGTTGTAGGCATGCTACTGACGCCGCCTGACGTCATTTCTCAGCTCCTGCTGGCGGTGCCCATGTGGGCATTATTTGAGGTTGGCATTCTGTTTGCCGCTCTCATCGGCAAGAGACAACAAAATGATTGACTTGCAATAAGAAGAATCATGGCCTCGAGACTTGCCATCCCACGACTGACCCTCTATGTTGATGGGAAAAACTTTCGACGACATTTTACAAACTGCGAGGAGTCCCCATGAGCATGATAAATACCGGCACCAATGATCTTTTGGCCAGCCTGGAAAACGGCGTCGCCGTACTGACCCTAAACAGACCCGATGCGCGCAATGCCATGTCTGGCCCAATGAACGCAGCACTGCAAACTCAGCTTGCCGAGTTAGAGCTCAACCCGGCCGTCAAGTGCATTGTTCTGACGGGCGCCGGTAAAGGGTTCTGCGCAGGGGGCGATGTCAAAGGCATGGCCGCATCCGGCGACGGTACTGCGGGCGACTCGACGATTGATGGAGCCATTCATCAACAACGTGTAAATCAACGGGCGACAGCCGGCAAACTTTACAAGATGCCAAAGCCAACGATTGCTGCACTGCCAGGCGCTGCAGCCGGCGCCGGGCTATCACTGGCATTAGCCTGTGACATGCGTGTCATGAGCAGCACAGCCATCATGACCACTGCCTTTGCTCGAGTCGGTTTCTCCGGCGACTATGGTGGCACCTACTTCATGACCCAGCTGATTGGTGCTGCCAAGGCCAGACAACTGTATTTCCTGTCTGAACGGGTGAGTGCTGCGGAGGCGCTTGAACTTGGCCTGACCAACTGGGTCTGCGAGCCAGAGGAGCTTATGGCGAAAACCATGGAGATAGCTCACAGAATAGCCAGCGGCCCAACCGTTGCTTTTCGATATATGAAAGAAAATCTGAATCGTGCCGTCGGGGGCGATGTTGATGATTGCATGGATCTTGAAGCGACCCACCATGTTCATACAGGGCAAACCCAAG
>Ga0182090_1114453_pt1 | contig 11553 bp, 6 predicted proteins | sample 041ome_24_FD_127767 | JGI IMG/M metagenome (GOLD analysis project Ga0182090, IMG submission 127767) | Metatranscriptome of coastal salt marsh microbial communities from the Groves Creek Marsh, Georgia, USA - 041408BS metaT (Metagenome... | ecosystem: Environmental > Aquatic > Marine > Intertidal... | reverse complement strand
TGCTCTTTCACCTGAGAGGGTATTCAATGCGGAATCTCGAATGCCATAATCAGAGAGGAGAGCTAAATCTTCATCAGTCAGCGGTTCCGAGCACGCTCGACAGAGCATAGCGTTTCGATGCAAAAAGTTGTGCTTCTCGTTCATCACCGCGGTAAACGTGGAACTCCCCGCGTAAGAAAGAAACGAACCACGGCAGTTAGGACTCGAACACAAACAAATAGCCGCTCGAAATTCTTTCTCGCTTTCCGTCACACACGAATAATCCCAGCACAACTCTTCGCCGCATTCGATCTTGGAGTTGGTATAAACTCCTATTGAAAGCTTCCCCTCGTGCGAAATTACCGTGGTTTGACAATTCCCCGCACAAGAATGTGACATTCGAGAAGCAAATTCGCATTCATGCATGGCTTCTACGAATACCGTATCTTTACCTCGAACGTCATCTTTCGGTCTCTCCAAAGTGATATTAAAAAACGAGGGAAGCTCTTGATTGGGATTGCGCTTCTTCATCGCGTCGCAACGTTCGTACCATCGCCAGGGAGAATACATCTCGCCGAGATAATGATTAACAAACATACCCGGTTGTAAACCTTCTTTACGGATGCAAACCACACCTACGCCTTTTGGATGCAATCGATAATGCCGCCGCAAAGTTCGCGGATCGATCTCTTCTCCTTCTCCTTCTTCTTCGTTCTTCACTTCCGCTCTATTTTTAGCGGAAACAATGTCGACGTTCTCGTCGACGTCCATTGCCGTCGCCGCACCGTTCGTTTGAGTTCGCTCCGCATCGATTCCATCGGTAGGTCCCTCTTCATCCGGCAATACACTTTCTTCGAAACCGCTGTTGTTAATATCGGCAGCAGTAGTTGTGGTGGTAATGACTTCATTGTTCCCGCTCCTGGTAGTTCGACCTAATTTTGAAGCAGCGCTTGTGAGCTGCTGCGCTTGTTCGCCCGTTTGTTGCGGATCTTTCGCAGATCTCTTCCCGTCTTTTGTGTGCACTTCGGCTTCGTCAATCTCTTTAATTGCACGAATCAAACACTCTGCCGCACCTTTTGTTTCCACATCCCGTTCTCTCTCCGAGTCTTCCGCGAGATTTTGCGCAGCTTTCTCCATATCCCAACCTTCTTCACGTAACGCGTGCACCTTTGGCATGAGCTTTTTCGTCAAAAACTTTTCTCGTTTCTTGATATTTTCTGGTCCCTGATATCCTTCTGCTTGCGAAACTGCCGCTAGAACCGCCGCGCGAGTGTAACAGTCCATACCCCATAAATGCCGAATCTCGATATCTTCGCCCAGTTTCAAGGGCACGTGATTCGAAACATCTGGTCGCGCCCACTTCGCCCACGCCGGTAACTCTTCAAAGCTAAGCGTTTGCGGCTTTTCAACATCGGTCGTACCGTTGATAGCCCCGTTCGTGTTGCAATAATCGTGCGTACCATTAATCGTCTCCTCTTTCGCCGATGACTTTTGTGATGGACACAGTGGAACACGATTTTGTCGGTGCGCGTCTAACACGTCTTGGAACTCCTTCGGAATCGGCGGAATGTCCGTCCACCCGGGTGGTAAAGACGTATTTAACTTTTCTTCGATATATTTCGCGTCCAGTTCTGGCATATCCGGCGCCGGTTCGTACTTCTTTAAGGCTTTGTAAGGAATCGGTTCGAACGGCGTTCTCCTCCACGTCGGCGTGGTGAAGTACGGTTCCGTTGATTCGGCTTGCCGCAAAAGGTTCACGACGTTTCGCACGAACGGCGAAACCTGGTTGAAGACTGCTTTCTTCCCTTTCTTCTTTTTCTTCGCCTTCTTCACGTCTGTTTCTGTTTCTGTTGTCGTCGTCGTCGGTGCTTCTTCGTCTCCTCCTTCTTCCTCTTTGTTCATTTCACTTTCCTTCTTTTCCTCCTCCCCGGGGAAATCTTCTTCTTCCACTCGCTGTTGCTGCTCTTCTTCTCCTCCTTCTCCTTCTCGCGTCTCTTCTTTCTCCGCTTCTTTCGTTGCATCAGGAAGAGGAGGAGAAGGCTCCGCGCCGTTCAAAAAGGACCCCTGAGTCTCCATCTTTATCAAAGCGCTCTGCAGAGCGCGCTGAATTTTTGAAAACTTTGTGTGTCTGTCTGGTCGGCTGTCGCAAAAAATTCAAAATCAAGCCAAACTTTTTTGTTGTTTGTTTTGGAACAAACACAAACAAAACTGAACAAAAAGCCTTCGCAAAGTTGCTCGCAACGTAACGTAACGCGACAGCGATGGGGAGTGGTAAGAAAAAGAAAAAGAAGAACTCGAATCAGAACAACAACAACAACAACAACAACAATAACACTCCGCAAAGTGCCGCTCGCCAAACTTCTAATGACGCGGCTTTGGCGGACACACCAGAAACACCGAAATTTATTGAAGACCACTTCACTCGTAAAAACGAAATTCAAAAGTCTGTCGAAGTAATAACAAACTCGCCGTTTCCATCTCCTATACTCTCACCAACGCCTACGCCAGCAAAGAAAGTGGTCCCGAAATCAACACTAAATGAGACAAAGTCAACCGATTCAATACCAGCCGAAGCAGAGATAGAAGAAGAACGAGATGAAGTCACTGAAAAAAAGTTGCATTTTATTCACGAGGCAGAAGAAAATACGACAACATCAACAACAACTGCGGTTACTTCACCTTCACCGTCGCAAGCGAGTGTGGGGACCAAAATTGATAAAATCGAGAGTCGAATAGCGGCAGATCCAATACATTCGCAAAGGACACAAACGACTACGCAGACATCCACGACGCTTCTTTTGGAAACGAATCGAGACCTGCGCTCGGCACTCGCAGACAGCATAAGCGAACTCGCCTCCCTGGAAGAGGAGAACGAGCGATTGAATGAACAAGTACGGAAAGAAATAGATATAGAGCGTCCAAAACTGATTGCTGAAGCGTGCGAGGACTTGTCGGAGCGATTGCAAAGAGCAGAAGTGGCGATTGAAAGAGAGCGACGAGAGGCGACGAATGGGAAGTTTGCCTTGACAGAGTTACACGCAACCAAACAAAAGCTCGCGGATGCGTTACAACTAGTGAAAGAGGGTAGAAAGAGTAACGCGAATAGCGGTGAAGAAAAGGCGAACGAAAACGAGGAAATGACAAATGTAGAAACAGAACGAATACGCGTCATGAAGGAAGCGTTGGAGAAAGCCGAAGACAAGGTGCTGGTGATGTTTGCCGATTTGAGTGCGACAAAGGTTGAATTAAATCGTCTTCGAGAAGAAAATACTGAATTAAAAACGAAACATGCGCTCTTGGAAACTAAACTGGAAGATATGCATAACCAGAGAGAGCAAGAGAAGGGACAGGGAAAGGATTCTGCGCCAGATACAAACGACACGCGAGGGAATGTAGAACACCGCCACGAACATCAACACCAAATGATGATGTCTCCACGAGCGGTAAAAGAGGAATTAGAACTCGCAAGTCTCATGAAGAAGAACGCGGAGATGCGAGATAGAGAGTCGCACAAGAAAATGGAGGAAGCTGAGAGACAAAAGGACGCGGCGGTGAAGGTTGTGGAGAAATTGCGGACTGAGAATGAAGAGATAAGACGCGAGAACGAGAAGTTGAGACGACGATTTCTTCTCGAGCAAGATAGTAGTAACATCGGTCAAGACGTGGAATTAGCAAGGAACGATAAAGTCCATAGCGGTACTGAGAGAGCAGAAAAGATAAGCGAGAAAACATCTGTAACGAAGAAAGTTGCAGTCGTCGTCGCGAAGAAGCGGGAGAGACCAAGCGTATTAAGACTGCCGAGCTTTGCGTGGTATTTCATATCGGGTAGCGATAAAGCGCCGGAATTCCGCATCGAGGAAGATGATAGTAATTAGAATTGTGTACTCAATAGTAAGTAGCTTCAAAACTTTGTCTCACTAGTAAACTAGCTACAGTACGCTTATTTATTACAACCACGCACACACACACACATGCACTTCAAGCCGTTTCTTTTATTTGTGGAGCTGTGTTGATAACACATACGGGGATGCACGCGTTTGCGACGACATATTTGCAAACACTTCCGAGAAAGAATTCTGCAATGCCGCTTCTGTTGTGCGCAGCCAACGCGACGAGAGTGTATACTTTCCCCGAGAAACGAAGGCATCGTTCGCAAATGATTGACGATATTGTTTTATTCGACATCTTTGCCAACTCCACTGCTTCCACCGAAAACGCGACTTCATTTTTCTCACAAATCTCCCTGAACCATCGTTCAATAGAGAGTTCAGTTGCTTTGCAACGCGAGGCGTTCTGTGACAAAGTGCTCGAGTACTCGCTCACTTCTTTCCTCGGTATAATCGTCAAGAAATGAATACTGCTTTCCTTCGGCTTGATCAAATGCTTCAACACAAACTCTGTTGATATCTTCGAGTGCTGGTGAGAAGCGATATCGATAGGAACGAGAATCCTTCTCTCCTTGACGGTCGCGCATACCGGCTTAATGCTCACTTCTTCGGTTGTTTTAATAACAGGCGCTTCATTATTATCCATCGCGCGTCTTCAGCGTCTCCTTTGGTACGTTCAAGTAGGTTCGTCGCGGCGCGCTCACAGGACGCAAGAAGCAGCAGCGATATTTTGACGTCTTTTGTGTTCGTGTATTTTTATTTCAAGTGTTTTTCGATTTTTCAAAAGTGCGAGTTTATTACACGCGCGACGACCATCTATCCCCAAGTTGTATGTGTAAGTAATAACATTTGCGCTAAATCCTATTTTCGTATAGTATTTACAAAACTCCAAAGAATGGGTTCTTCAAGGCGTTATCGATTTCTATTCCAGCCTGTTGGAGTTCCGCGAGCGATATTTTTTCCTTTGGCAAATGTAAAACGTCTTCGCCGGCGTCGTTCTTCTGCTCGCAAAAGCCGCACGTTTTCAAAAACACGTCGCCATCGAACGCTTTCACTCTTTCCGAAAAAGCTTTGCCGTTTACTTTGAGTGTTCTGTATTTTTCGTACGCCTCGTCGCTCGGTTCGCATTCAAAATTTTTCGCGATGTTACCTAGATAAGCTAACAGCGTTTTGTAGCACCTTTCCACGCCAGCGGGATCGGTATCGTTGTGCTTCTTCTTCACGTCGACGAGGTTTTTTCGCAAATTCTCCGCGAGTTGCACGGGGCGCACGACTCCCACGCCTTGTTTTTCTTTTCTTTCCACCTCCTCTTTCACCTTTCGCGCCTTTTCTTCGTTTCGTTTCTTCTCTCGCTCGATTTCCTCCGGCGTCAACTCTTCCGGCAAACCGAGTTTCCTTCGTCTCTCTTTCTTATCTTCCTCGAGTTTCACTCTAATTTTCTCACGAGCTTTCTCTTCTTCTTGTTTTTCTATTCGTCGCAGCTCTGCGTTTCGTTTGAACTGCAGCGCTTCTTCTTTCTTTTTCGCCTCTAAGAGTTCCTTTCCAGACCGTATGCGTTCTTTTTCTCGCACTTTTTCCAACTCTGCTTCTTCCTTCTTTTTCTTTTCGGCGACATCTAAGCGAAGTTTCTCCGCAGCCACGCGCGCTTCTTCTTTCGAAAGTTTTTTCTTCACCGCTGCCGCGGCTTTCTTCTTCGAAACGAGCAGTTGTTCGTCCATTCCTTGGTCGTCTTGGTGTTCGGCGAGCCATTGCACGCACTGCTCGACTGAATCCGACTGCGTCGCGAATAAAACGCGCACGCATCGATTGTGCGCAAATCCCAGCTCCTTTAACTTTTCAACCATCTCTTTCGAAACTTCTGGCTCAACTTTTTCGTCGTCGTCGTCGTCGTCGTCGTCATCGTCGATGATCATGACGTCGTCGTCTTTATTTGAGCTTTTCTTCTTGAGAGGCAACCCGGCGTCTTCGCGCATGTCGTTCTCCATCTTTCGAAACTCCTTCGCCGTTTGTACCACGTTGTCGCTCTCTTCGCACGGAACGAACACGCTGTGACCTTCGTTAAAGTTCGCGTGCAATTTCTGTTCCTCTAGGTTTCTGCATCGTTTCCCGCACTCTCGACACTTCATCGTTTTTATTGTTTCCGTTGACTCTGCAAAATCGGCGTGACCGGTCATCTCCCCGTGCGTTTGACACTCCTCCACGCTTTTCAAAAGAAGGCCGCAGACGTTACACTTGAGCGAAACCGCCTTCGCAGCCGACGACATTGTTACTCGTTATTCACTTTTTCTTTATCTTTCTTTCCTCGTTTTATATTATTATACGTTTGATAATAGTAGTTGTTGTTGTTAGTGAGCACCTGCTGCGTGTTTTTTGTATCTCCCGAGAGAGGGAGCTTCGATTTTGACGAGAGAAAGGAGGAGAGGAAACATTTTAAGAAGAAGTCAGCAAAAACGACGTGACCTGCACCCACAAAAATTCAACGCATTCAACAGCGAACAGCGAGAAAAGGTAGTGGAGAGCAAAACTCCGGGTTGTTATCATTATCGAAGGGAAAAAGAAGAAGAAGAAGAAGTGAGTGTGAAACAGAGCCATAACGCGCCAGATACAACATCATGTTTGCGATTACTCCCACGTGAGAGAGAGAAGGAAAGAAAGAGAATCGTCACCGAGAGAATCGACTGAAACAAAAATGATGCGCCAACAATTTCCACGCGCGACGCGTCGATGGGGCGCACTTCTTCTCTTCCTCCTCTCATTTTTGATTTTCAACGATGAGGAATCGGTCTTTGTTCAATACGTGCTCGCAAAAGAGGCAAGTGAACCCGGGGTCTCTTCTGCTGACAACGCCGCGAGGAAAGCTGGAGAAATTGGCACCACAGAAGTAGGAGCGCCTCCCGTGGTGGCAACTATTCTTAAAGACGCCACCGCGGAGGAATCAAACAAACAAAAGGAAAAGGAATACGCCGAGCGACGGTCGAAGGTGTACTCGCGCGTAGAATTTGCCTCGTTCGTACTGCAAAAGTCACCGTTAGAAGATGAATTCTGCGTTTACGACGTCCAGAAGGAAGGCGACGAAGGCGACGACGAAGACGAAAAGATTGGTCCCGTGCCGCTGTTGAAAAAGAGGGAGAAGACAGAGCGCGAAGTCTTGCCCTCATTGAAGGCGTACAAAACATCCGTGCAAGAACAACTTCAGCAAAAACGAGCGTTGGAGAAGAAGGCTAAAAAAGCAACGAAAAGTGGCGAGAATATTAGCAGCGGCGGCGAACAACAACCGGTGGTGGTGGTCGCGAGCAACGGCGAGAAAGACCTGAACTCGTCTACACCTGGAGAGGAAGCAGATGAATCCACCAAATCCGGAATTTCCGTTTCGGATGATGCCACTCTCGCGGAGGAACAGTCTGCAGCATCAGCGTCGTCGTCGTCGTCGTCGTCGTCATTATCATCTACCACTGCGTCGTCGGAGAAAAAAGCTTCTGATGGAGATGAAAAGGGTGCGAACGAGAAAACGGACATCGAGAAGACTGAAAAAGCACAAGTCGCGAACAAGGAGACGGCGTCGAGTGCAAAGACTTCCGAAAATAAAGGAGACAGAGAAACGGAGACAAATAGAAACGAAGAGCACGCAGGGAATGACGGCATCGAAAAAGCGGCCGATGAGACTGAGCATACAAAGAGCGCGGCGGAAAAATCCGAGGAATCTGAAACATCCGCATTAGATGTGAACGCGGCGGCTTCGTCGTCTGAGAGCAGCACAAAAGTAGAAGCGGAGATTGATAAGAGCAGTGCTGACGAGCATAATAACGTTGCAGATTCGAAGGAGAACAACCATCTTGACAGCGAAGACAGCAAAGCAAGCGATGCAAATGATGAAGACGACGATGATGATGATGATGATGACATGGCCAATAAAATTATACATCCTCAATCCGTCACCAAAGAAGACCGAGAAAAGTATAATTTAGCCTCGGTCCGAAATGGAGCAAAAGTTATCTCGAGTAACGAGGAGTCGAAGCACGCTTCTGCGATGCTTTCAGAAGATATGGACTCGTATTACATATCTCCGTGCAACGCAGAAAGCAAATGGGTAACTGTCGAACTCTCCGAAGAAGCAACTTTGACACAAGTTATCGTCGCCGACTACGAATTTCACTCTTCCGGCATGCACGACTTTGAAATTTGGGGTACGGACGGTCATCACAGCGATAAGGACGGTTGGAAAAAGCTCGCTACTTGTGAAGCCTCGCGGTCGAGAGAGCCGCAAAAGTTTTCCATTCCCGCGAACGAATGGGTGCGATACGTACAGCTTCGCTTCTTGACGCATTTTGGATCTCATCACTTTTGTACGGTTTCTCTTTTTCGCGTTCACGGTAAAGATGCCAAAGAGACGCTTCGGGAAGAAATGGAGAGGTTACAAGAAGAGGTTGAGGAAGTAGAGCAATTGTTTCGCGAAACGGACGAGACTGAGGAAGCAGAAGCATCGGCATCTTTCGAGGAAGGAGAGAATAGCAACAACGATGCGTTGGACGGTTCTGCCTTGTCTGATGTTGACGACGCCGATGTTGTGGGAATTACTCGCGACGAGAACCTCGACGGCGACGGGAATAACGAGAATGCAACTGATAATGGTGGGAATAAGCCTTCGAGTACTACCGATGTGTCAGCTCGGGAAAGCGAAGAAGATTTGAAAACAAAGAAGAATTCGAAAGGTAGTAGTGATGGTAGTGGTAGTACAAGTAAAACTGATTCACCCGGCGGCGAGTCGGTCGCTGCTGCCACCAACAATGTGAAAAAAAATGAAGTGAACGAGGAGGAAGTGAACGCGGCGATGCAAGATACATTGCCCTCAAAGGATGAGCAGGCGGCAACAGCCAATAAGTCTTCGCGCGACACGAGAGAGAATAGTGGCACATCCACCCCTTCTTCTAGCGCTGCTACTACCACTACTTCTGCGAACGCAACGCTTGCTACGGAAGTTCCCGAGGCTGACGCGACGAGTGAAGAAAATTCCAACGCCTCATCTGCTGGCCAGATGAAACCGCCGCCATCATCGTCGTCCCTCAGCAATAAGACGAAATCGAACGAGAGCGGCGCTTCTGCTTCTTCATCTGAAGGTGCTTCGACGCCGGCGGCAGCGGCGGCGGCAGCAGCGGCCGCAGCGGCTTCGCAACCCGGAGGAGGCGGTAAAGGTTCCGAAAACGTTTTCCGTAAACTCGCGCAGAAAGTGAAAGATTTGGAATTGAACCAATCTGTGCTTGACCGTTACATCGAAAGCTTGAACGAGCGATACGCTGGTGCGTTGGACGATTTAAATAAAGAAATCGATGAGATTGCTGCGGTGGTGACAAACTCTTCGAACGCGTTGAATGAAGCCGCGAGAAGGATGGAAAAATCTGCGTCGAAGTGCGACAAAGAAACGGAGAGGCAAGCGGATAGATTCACAAAGTCCGAGCACGCCTTGATGGGTGCGCTGAAGGAGTTTGAAAACAGTCGCGCGCAGGCACGCAGACGAGAGAATGTTATTCTTTCGTTCATGTTTGTCATCTTGACTGGTATGGCTTGGAATGCAGCGGGTCTGGGAGGGATTAGTAGTACTCTTAAAAAGAAAGCGTCATCGCGCGATGCGCAAGAGGAGGAAGGAGCAGAGGAGATGGCGCACGAACCGCCACAACAACAAGAACACAACGCGTTTCGGAGAGTGCATCTCAGCTCTCCAGATTTCGCGACGCACGCTTTCAGGGAGAATCTTTTCTTCGAATAGTAAGAAACACTTTGAATAGAAGAGAAGAAGAATAAGATGTAGTTTCATATACTCGGTTACAGTACTGTTCATTTTATTTTTACGAACGATACACTGACAATTGGCGCGCAGCGACTAGAAAAATCAGAATCCTTTTGAGGAACTTCTTACCTCTCTCAATCACGTCGTCATCATCACCGCCTCGTCTGTACTGTTTGTTGCTATTTTTTCTAATCTTTCCTTTATTAATCTCTTCGCTTTCGGCCGCGCAACGTCCAAGGCTGTTTCGCCGTCCAAGTCTTTCCACTCTAACTCTATGCCTTTTTGGTAGAGTAAGAATTCTACGCACGAGACGGCGTCTTGACAGGCGGCGTAGTGCAAAGGAGTATCTCCATCTTTACACGGCGCGTTGATGTAAGCAACTCTGTTCTCTTCGCCGACTAGCTCGACGAGTTTTCTCGCAAACTCTGCTCTGTCCGAGAAGCACGCTTGGTGTAAAGGACTCCAACCGTTTTTGTTACGTTCGCTGATGGCGTCGGGATTCTCTCGTAAAACCAAATCGAATTCCTCTTCGTCGCCGTCTTCGATGGATCCGAAAATTGGCGTTTGCGACGATATCTTCACTGCGGACGAACTGTTACTGCTGCCGCTGCTCTTTTTCTTCTTCTTCTTACCAGCCGCGGAGGACTTTTGGAATCCCATCTTATGTTTTTCGTAGAGCAGAGGAAAAGAGAGTGAGGTTTGATAGAAGAAGAAGAAGGAGAAGAAGAAGAAGAAGAAGAAAAGGTCACAAAAGGTTGTTGTTTTGTTAAACTCTCAAGTTCCTATTCTCTATTACTAAACGCTAATAATAATCTACGAAGACGACGACGACGACGACGACGACGCTATCAGTTACACACCCGCGCGCGTAAAGGAGTCAGTCGTCGGACTCATCTCTGTTAATAAAGTACCAACTAACGTCTATGCTACAAAGTCAAATCTCTTCGGCGCCGACGACCAAAAACGACCAAAGAAGAAGAGCAGCACATAAGAATAAACGGTCCCAACAACACGTTCGTCAGTTGTACGCTACACACGCTGGAGAGACACACCCACGGAATGACCGCTATTTGGCCAAACTCAAAGGTGTTACCGTGAGGAAACGCTAAAAATCTTCCCAATGGCCAGACTAAAACTCTCGGCACCTCGAAGAGAGGAACACCGAAGAAATTCTTTATGAAGGCTGAGGAGATGAGAAACTTTAACCACGAGAGATAGTGTCCAAAGCTCATTAGTTTTCGCATCAACGGCGTTCGTTTGGTCAGCAACTCTTTCTCTTTCTTCCTCAGCTCCTCTTTTCGTTTCTCGTCTGCTTCTCTTCCGATCGTGTTGTTTAAAGTTTTTATTCTTCTCTGTAACGACCAAATTTCGCCCGTTTTCTCGTGGAAAACAAATTTCAGAGCGTCGATGAGAAGAAACACGAGCGCAATGCACAGTTGAGGAGGCAAAGGAAAGTTATTATTACTCTTTTGTTGTTGTTGTTGTTGTTGTTGTGATAATTGTTGTTGTTGTGATAACGACGATACGTAGGAGTAGAAGAGAGAGGGGAGAATACGGAAAAACATGATGTTTGTATGTTTTCTGTCTTCTTCGTTTTGTGGCGTGTGCATCAATCAAACGATACTGTGGTAAAAATGGTGTTCTTCTCTCTTTTGTTTTTCCTCGTTTTGTCACCACCCTAAACACCAAAGTAAAAAAAAAAGAGACCGCGGCCAATTTCTTTAATCATCTCCGCAATATAAATAAGGAGCAACACGCGCACTTCATTCACTCCTACAAAAGCAGACAGAGTGAATAAAAGAATCGTCGTCGATCTTACGTCGTCGATCGAGCGAGTGTATATATAATTAAGCATAAATAAAGAATCCTCGTATTCGTAAAATCGTCTCGTAAACACAAAATTCG
>Ga0182090_1059742_pt1 | contig 11558 bp, 10 predicted proteins | sample 041ome_24_FD_127767 | JGI IMG/M metagenome (GOLD analysis project Ga0182090, IMG submission 127767) | Metatranscriptome of coastal salt marsh microbial communities from the Groves Creek Marsh, Georgia, USA - 041408BS metaT (Metagenome... | ecosystem: Environmental > Aquatic > Marine > Intertidal... | reverse complement strand
CTCGAGCCAGTTGCAATTCATGTCAAATCCGGGCCCCAACGAAGTGGTGAATAATCGCTCGACAAACGTGTGTTTCGGCGACACTCGATGCCCCAAAGGCACCATCGTCGGCCGTGAATTCATGCTTTGTCGTGCGGTGAAGAAAGACGAGCAACTCACGCAATGGTACGGCGCCGAATGGTTTCATTCGCGCGGCATCGTTCGCCTCGACACTGGCACCGCCGAGCACCCGGCGCCGCGCAAACGCGTCAAGACTCACGACGCGCGCGTCGAGCACGGCGCCGTCGCCGCGGTGCCGTTGAAGGAATGCACCAACGTCGCACGTCGTCGTCGTCATCGTCATTCGTAAAGTCGTCTTCATGATGTCGTACTATCGTATACTCTAGCACATAGTCCTCGTAGCCACATTCGCGTCTTAGTCTACGATACATACGCCTGACGCGCATAGGAGTGATTGATTGATTGTGAACCCCACCCACCTGATCGTTCACACCGCGCCGCGCCCAACGACGTTGACGACGACGACGACGACGACGATGTTTGGCTCGACGACGCGAATGCGCGCGATGGAACGCGTGAACGCATTACGACGCACATACGCCGCCGCGGGCGCCGCCAAGGCGCAGTCGCACGACGTCGTGCAGCGCGTCTTCGTGGAGCAGCAGCAGAAATTTCGAGCGCTGTTGGAGAAGACGAAGACGTTGACGCCGCCGATCGGTGGAGATGCGACCGCGGTGAAGGCGTACGCGGCAAAGAAGTTGGCGATTTTAAAAGAGGTGCGTGTGTTGTGCGCGCGCGATGGGTTGGCTAGCGTCGCACACGGGCGCCGTAGACGCGCAAAGGCGCGCTGATGGGACGCGATGATGTCACGTGATGTGTGTGGACAAACCCTCTCTGCGATTATCTTCTTGTACTGACTCTGCCGTGCTTTTTGCGTGTTCTCTAGTTACAAATCGCTTCTCCAGGTGAACGCATCACGGACACGTTGGATAGCGCGTTCGCCGAGGCGAAAACCGTGCGTGGATTCTTAGAGTACGCGTCCAACTTTCGTCACACGCTCGGTTTGAAGGATCAAGGCGAAGACGTGTTGAGACTTATGATGCAAGCGCTCGATGAGACGGAGAAGTCTTTAGGTGGTCCGCTCGTGCAATCCAACGCGCAAGGTATGGCGACGTATGGGCAAAAGGTTACCAAGTTGACCGAAGCGGCTGGGGTCAAAATGATGGACAAGGCTGCGTTGGCCAAGTTGACGGCGGAGGTTGATTTGGAAGCGATTCAGAATGAACTCGCCGAGTTGAAGGCGATCGAGGACGAGGTGAAGAAGGAAGAAGTGTAAACGTACGTTTTGAACGACGAACGAGATTCCGTTACGCCTTTTGTTTAGTAAAATCGTCTCTGTAATATAATATTTTGTCTGAGTACAACGACGTCGTCGCGCTCGAGACGCGACTGCACATCGCGGCGCGCCTGCCCGCAAACGTCCAGCGCCAACGCCGGGCTTTGACGCGAACAAGTAACGCGTTCGTTTTTAATATACCGACTTGATTTAGTCCAGCCGCTTGACAGTCATCGATCGGTGCGAACCCGCCGAGCAAACTTTGGTTTGGATCTTTGCGAGCGGTGAGAGGCGCGCGCGCAGAGATCTTCGCCATGTCTGGTGACGAGCGCGCAATGCCAGGCGCGACCACGAGTGCGGATGCGTCGTCCGAGAAGAAACGTCGCCGCTCGCGTTGGGGACCAAGCACCGACGCCGATGATAACGCTCAAGACGCAGCACAAGCGAGCCAGACGGTTGTCGTCGCCGCGCCCGCGTCGACGCAGCCTCCTGTTGAAAACGTGGACTCTGCTGAGAAGAAGAAACGCAGAAGAAGCCGATGGGAGACGAATGGTGAAGATGATACTAATGGTAGTAACGCTGGAGCGTTGGTTGCCGTGGACCAGCCAGCGATGGTGGCGCGAGCTGCCGCGACGGCGACGGCGTTGACGCAAATGCCTATCAATGGCATGGTTGTTGGTACCGGAATATTCGTTCAATTGCCCACGTCGTTGTTAGCCGAGCACAGCGCACCGGCTGACGCTACTCCAGAAGTGCATTTTATGTTCCGAGAGTTGGCTCAGTTAAATCGCCGGCTCATTGCAGGTTTGCCGTACGACGATCGACCAGCGCGCGAGCGCTCTCCAGAGCCAGCTCCGGTGTACGACGCGAACGGTGTACGGGTGAATACTCGCGAAATCGTCGAGCGCGAAAAGTTTCAAACGCGTCGAATGGAAATTTTAGAAGAAATTTGTCGCAAGTGTCCGACGTTCCGACCTCCACCAGACTACAAGCCGAACAAGCGTTTTTCCAAGTTGCCCATCCCGGTGGACGAGTATCCTGGATACAATTTCTTCGGATTAATCATCGGTCCGCGGGGGTCGACGCAGAAGCAAATGCAACGAGATACGAACACTAAAATTGTTATTCGCGGCAAAGGTAGCGCGCGAGGTGGTACAGCTGCAGCTGATCGCCACAACGAACGGGATGACGAACCGCTACACGTGTACATCGAAGGTGACGTGCAGGAAGATGTGGATAAAGCGACAGCGATTATTAAAAAGCTGCTCATTCCTGTCGATGAAGACATGAATGAACACAAGCGAACGCAGTTGCGAGAGTTAGCGCTTATGAATGGTACGTTGCGTGATGAGACATCCATCGAGGCTATGCAAAAGCGTCTCGATGAAGAAATGGCGTCTGGTGGAATTTATCAACTTCCAGAAACATTGAAAAAAGCCGTAGCGGCCACGTACAAAAAAGACATTGAAGCGCTCCATGGTCCAGGTACTGGTGGGACTTTAGATAGCGCGTACAGTGACTTTTTATCCGAGCTTGGCGTGTCAGGAAAAGCGGCGAGACGCAACGACGACGAGAATGATGACTGCAAAATTTACGTTGGAAGATTACCACCGACGGCGACTTCAGAAGCTTTGGAGGAAATCTTTAAACCATTTGGTACAATTGAATCGGTGGCGTGCATACCAGATCAAGCGCAAGGGTATTCATGTAAAGGCTTTGCGTTTATAACGTTTTCGAGTCCAAAGGAGGCGGCGGCGGCGCAAGACGCGATGAATGGCGGGGCTTTTGAAGACAGGACAATGGAAGTTCGAGTGAAAAGTGCACCACGCGAAGAGCGTCGAGAGAATAACACGTTCAACGAAGACGCAAACCTGTACGTTTCGGGCATCCCAGACTCGATGACGGATGAGCACTTGAGGGAGCTCTTTTCGCCATACGGATTGGTTCAACGCACAAAGATTATTCGTGATCACAACACTCAAATGCCGAAAGGTTATGGTTTTGTGCAAATGATGGACCCATCGCATGCACAAGCCGCAATGGCAGCGCTGAGCGGTCAATACTTTGAAGGAAGTATGAAACCATTTGTGGTACGAATCGCTGGCCAGAAGAATGACAACGCGGCGCCGGGAGCGATGTATCCAAGCGCATCTGGCTTTGCTATGCCCCAACCTGGTGTTGCACCATACGGTGCGTTTCCACCAGTCATGTATGGTGCGATGCCGACAGATTACTCGGCATCGATGATGGGCTTTGCTCCTGATGTTGCGGCGTATTACGGCGGCGCAGCAGCGTACGCGGGCGCCGACATGTACGGTTCGGGGATGTATGCAGGCGGTCAATTCGGAGTCGAGCTAGGCAATCCCGACGAGGCGCCACCGCCGCCACCGGATGAAGACGGCGCTCCCCCAATACCTGCCATACCCCCGATGATGTCAAACGTCGTCGCGCCGGGCGTCGTCGCGCCAGAGGACATCGCCGTCCTTCCCGGCGTGGCGCCCCCTGCGCCTCCACCAATGCCGCCACCACCATCTTAGTTTCACCTTAGCATACATGTGCTTAGAATCGCACGGTTGTTATAGTTACAAATCTAATAGTCCAAACGCTGTGTCCGCCCAGAGTCTCGCGCGCTCGACGTCCAGTGCATCCGCCTTGGCCGCGGCATCCGCGACGGATGACGTCCAGCCGACGAGCTTCTCCGGCGCGATGGGATCAACGCACATTGGCACCGCACCGTCGTCACTGAATTCATAATTATCTAATGCCGGTCCGGCGATATCTATCTCAATCCATGAATCATCGTCAAGTTGAGCGACGCACGTTGAATGAAACGCGGCGCGAGTGCCAAGTTTCTGCGCAATTTCTTCGCTAAGTTCATGTGGCAACAACGGCCGCTTCGAGTCCGGTCCTTTCTCTTCGTGATATATAACTTCAGGGTTGGCAAATAATTCTCCTATCAACGGCCGAGGCGCGTTAAGCGCGCGCACGACGCGAATGTGTTTAGATCCGTACGTGAGTTGACGCCCGGCGTCTCTCATCAAGCGCTCGAGTAACATTGAAGACGCTAATCCACCAATACTCGGGCTCAAATCCGCACGCTCGGCTTTAAAATACAGCGCGCGTAACAACCTCGCCGTCTCTTCCCCCGGGGTTACCGTTGGAAACAACGCTCGCACGGCATCCGCATTCACGCCGCCCCAAAACGTATCCAACGACGCCTTCTCCCCGCGCCGACGTTCCACCACCCAAGCAATATTTTTCGCCGCCGCCGCCTCCGCCTTGACCTTCTTACCATCCGTAACGTTGGACATGGATAACCCAAGCTTCAAAATCACATACTCCGGCTCCATCGCCTTGGCGTGAATGACGTGTGAGAGCACTTTCGCCACCTCCTTCACATCCACCACATCCGCGCCATCGCCCCGCGTCGACGCCGCCGCCGACGACGGTCCGTGCTGCGAGTGGCGACTATGACGACTATGACGACTATGACGACTATGACGACGATGACGACGACGCGCACATGTCCGTGTCCAATCACACGTCGTCGTCGTCGTCGTCGCCAACATATCGTCGGTGGTCGCCCTGTGGTCACCCTGTGACGTCCAGGTCGCCTGTCCCTCGATCATCGACCGATCGCGATTCGAGCGTATGCCTGCCTGCCTAGACGTGGGCAAAAACACCGCAGGGCGACAGTGCGCGGCAGTGCGCGACGCCGTGGGTGCGCGATGACGACGTCGATACCACCAGAGTTTCAAAAGGATTACACCTGGGATGCAATCGTGTTTTCAGACGGCGCCACGTACGTGTGCGAGGCGAGGCGAGGCGAGGCGAGGCGACGACGCGACGCGGGTGACGATGATGGCGCTGATGGCGACACGCGGTGAGAGAGAGGGTTTCGACGTGATGCACGCACGTGAGGTGCATGCGCGCGACGGTATGAATGGGTGTTGAATCGCACGAATGAATGCAGGGAATATTCGTCGAACGTGTGCGCGCGTACACGAGCACTGACGACGTCGTCTCGCGCGTGTTTGCGCGCGTTCTCTTTCAACCGTGCAGGTATGAGGGTTTAGTTTCTGAGTACGGGCAGTGCGAGAAGCTCGGGGTGTTTACGTACATCGATGGCGATCGATATGAGGGGCAATACACAGAAGGCATGATGCATGGTCACGGGGTGTACACGTGGACGTCGGATGACTCCACGTACTTTGGAGAATGGAATAACAACAGCCAAAGCGGCTGCGGCGTCAAGCTCTACGGGTCTGGCGCCGTCGAGGTGGGAGAGTGGAAAGATGACCAATACTTGGGTGAGTACACCGGTCGATGCGGTCAGGAAGAACAAGAAAAAGCCATGCTCCTCGCCGTCGAGGCGGCTCAGCGCGCGCGCATGTTCACGAACAAGCCGGATGGAGAAGTGGTGGTTTTGAAGAACAGCATTCGTCCGGACCTGGCGGAGAATCAGCACCCCGTGGTGTATGAAAAGGGCACGGAATGGCAGATGCCTGGGTACAAGGGTGAACAGTATGACGTGCCGGAAGACTTGGAGCAGAAGCAACCTAACTTGTACCGTCAAATGATGCGATTTGGTGAGCTTTGGGAGCGCGCGTGGAGATATTACAATGTCGATATCCCAGAGGGTCAGGATGACGCCAAGTTGCGAGAGGTCAAGTTCCTCAGCGATGAGCCGCAGCAATTACGCACGGTTGACGAAGAATATGACGAATACGATGACGAAGACGAGGACGAGGACGACGAAGATGAGGAGCCCGCTCCCCGTTCGCGCCGTTCTGGCCCAGCGTCATTATCCCTTAGCACGCGCAACGCAAACCCCATCGCGCAAACTTTTGCACGCCTTGGAAAGAACAAGCACGCGCTCCGCAACAATCCACTGAATAAGGCTGCCGCTGGTTTATTCCAAGCTGCGCGAGAGCGTTTCAGTGCGTCATCCAAGGTAACAGTGGCGTAAATTTGTTGCGCAATATTTGTTGATTATAGTCTGTGTGTGAAATCGATATCACAAAATTCACTAAATTTAATAGGCGTCGTCGGCGAGCATTGGAATCGCCGGCATGTCGTGAACGTTTTCTGCTAATGCCTTCACTTTGACGGATTTACTAAAACCACCTACGCCCGCGCTGATGTCCGTTTCCATGGCGTCGCGTTCGCCACGGGACTTGCCGTGGGCTAACTCGCGACGAATCTCGGGCGTGATGAGGTAGTGATTTTTCATCGTCACGAGCTTGAAGAGCAAAGTTTTACTCTCTTTATCGATCACAGTCTTGTATCGTTGCACAAACGTCAACAGCGTCTGATGCCAAACCACCGGTAAATCACGCTCTTCGGTAGAGAAGCGTAAGAAGTGATCAACCAAGGCGTCTACGACTGAAAACGGCAATGCGTACTTCTTGTCGAGCAACACGCGCATGAAGAAAGACGTCGTACCAGCGTATTCCATGGAGGACAACTTCATTAGAACCGCCGCAGAATGTAGCGCTGGCACCGAACACCGCGCCAAGACGGCGGAGAAAATCACAGCCTCGCGAAGCGTACACGTTTTGCTTTGACACAATGGTAAAAGCATTCCTTTGAAAAACGCCGCTGGCTTGAACGTCGCCTTTTTAAGCGCCATGAAAAGCGCAAAGTGGAGACGCTTGTGATCTTGAATATCCTGACGAATGCGAGGAAGAAGAACTAAGTTGTAGAACCTTTGAGCCATTGAGACGTTCAAATTTGACGCAAAAAGACGGGTAGCTTGATACATCGCGTGCGGGCTCCAACTCTCCGGATTGGTCAAGTACAGCACTTCCTCCCAATTTCCAAGGGCTGGGATGACTTTGAACGCCTTTGGTACTTTGCCCGTGGTGTATCGCGTGAGCAAAATCCCAACTTGTCTATAAATTTCGACCACGCGCTGGTCCAAGCCTTCAGGGATTGCCTCTTCGCCATCGTGTCTGTCGCTTCCACCAGCGTGTCCGCTCTCGCGCTCGTTGATCTTCTCCATAATCATATCCGACAATGTTCGATCCTTCCCAGTCCTGGGTGTCATGAATGCCGAAAGTGCTGCAGCTTCTGCTTCGCTAATCTCAATCTCTTCGTACAGACCGTCCTTCTCATCGATATACTCCTCGTTGTCAAAAGCGCCGCCGCCGCCGCCGCCGCCATCCATGTCATCGTCATCGTCGCTCCCGTACGAATCATCAATCAAAGTCTTCGCAGAACCCTTCAACGTACGCCCAAGCGATACTCTGTGCTCACTTTTCGTCGCCTTCCCCGAGCGCCGCGCATCGCCAGCCTCGTCCTCGTCGCTCGTCTCGGCTTCCACCTCTTCGCGTAGCTCTTTAGCCTCTTGTAAAATCTTTGTCGACAACGCATCGGGCAAATAATCTTCCTCATCCGCCGTACGATCGCGCTTCTTCGTCATCTTCGCCTTCGAACGCGGTTTAGCCATGCCATCTGCTTCGATTTCCCGTTCGAGCGCCTGGCGGCGTGTCGTCGTCTTGTCTCGCGGCATCGTGCGCGAGGTGAATGAATGAATGAATCACCAGTGAAAGAAAACGCGCGTTCTCTAGCGCCAACGCACTCGCGCGCGCGTACCGTGTGCTCTACGACACACGTACACACAACGCACACACACACTCAAGCACGCGCGCCGTACACTGAAACCAACTCCGCGTTCAACAGTCGACAGCCGACACAGCCGACACAGCCGACACAGCCGACACGCGCGTCGGGGGCGGCGGCGGCGGTCGGGGGTCGGGGGTGATTCGGACATTCGGCGTGTGCGTAGGCACCCTGGGTGCCCACCCCACCCCCTTCCATCGACGGCGCCGCGCGCGCCGGGGCACGTCGAGCGTCACACGCGCACGCGCGACGACGACGATCGCGACGGGACGAGAGCACGCGACGATATTACCTACGAATCAACATATGAGTCATCCCACGAATGTCATGGATGAAGAAAACGGTCGCGTGAAGAAGAATGCGTCGTTTTTGGATTTGCTCAAGAACGACTCGCAAGGGGCGCAGACGACGTTGCAATTCACCGACGTTCGGTTCTCGGTGAAGACCAAGGCTGGGGTGAAGGAAATTTTGCACGGCGTATCAGGTGCGTGAGTTTCGTTTGCATACGCGCGAGCGGTCGACGATGCGTTCGCGTCGTCGCATCGTCGTCGACGTTGCCGGTCAAACGATGCGCGCGATTCCACGGAGTGTCTCCGCGCGCACCCGATCCCGCGCGACGTTTCGGGCGCGTCGACGACGACGTGACGGTGCGACGCGCGGTGGATTCGTGCGAGTCGCGTGGGCTTTCGTATGGTCTTCCTCGTTCGTTCGTCGCAACGTCGCGTCACGTCGCATGGCCCGCACGCGTCGTGCGCGGTCGTTGTCCCCCCAAACCCAAACCTGAAGTGACCAGGCGGTGCGATGGGTATGGAATGGATGCGGGTGCTTGGAGTGGGGCTCAGCGCGGAGTGTTGATTATCGTATACGGTACATGCGCGACTAATCGAATGTCGTGCCTATCGCGCGTATTAAACACACAGGTAATGTGAGTTCTGGCGAAGTACTCGCCATTCTCGGTCCGAGCGGGGCTGGGAAAACGTGCTTGCTCGACCTGCTCACGCTCGAGGATAAAGGCGGCGCGTACGAAGGCGACGTGAGGTTGAATGGAATTCCAATCACCCCGGCTTTGTTTACGAAACATTGCGCCACGGTGCCACAAGTCGATCGACTGTGGGCATTCTTAACTGTGCACGAGACCCTGTCGTACGCGGCGGATTTATTGCTGAACATGGACGCCGCGACAAAGGCGGCGCGCGTGAACGCCATCATCGACACGGTGGGTTTGACGACGTCGCGCGACACCAAGGTTGGTAATCAATTCTTGAAAGGATTGAGTGGTGGGCAAAAACGACGATTATCTTTGGCGTTGGCGTTAGTGTCATCGCCGTCCGTGTTGTTTTTAGATGAACCAACGTCCGGTCTCGACGCCGCCGCCGCGGCATCCATCATGGCGTTTTTGCGTCAACTCGCGCAAGCGGCAAACATTGCCATCGTGTGCACAATTCACCAGCCGTCGAGTGCCGTGTTCAATGGCTTCGATCGAATTATGCTATTGAGTAAAGGCAAGGTTGCCTATCTCGGACCGGCTGCGAAGACGGAGAGCTACTTTGCAAACATCGGTTACCCGGTGTGCGAAAACTGCGCCATCGCCGAGCACATGCTCAACATCGTCAACTCGGAATTCTCCGACCCGAAGCAAGTGGATGAAATTTTGGAAAAGTACACCCCTGGTCCGGCGAAAACCGGTGATACAGGTCCTTTACAAGACATGTCTACGCGCGGGACGAGCATCTTTTCGCAGACGATGACGTTGATGAAGCGGCACTGGACAATCACCTATCGCGATCCCTCTGTGTACGTCGGACGGATGGCGATGTTCTTGATGGCGTGCATGTTCTTCGCTATCATCTACATCGAAGCAAGAACACGCAACCAAGAACAAGTTTTCGCCCGCATGTGGTTGGTCATGTGGTTTTTGGGCGTCCCTACGTCTCTCGGCGTCGTCGCGACGTACGTCGCCAACGAGGAATTTTTTGCCATCAAGCGCGAAGTCAAGAACGGTATGGTCCACCCAGTGGCGTATTTGCTGGCTAACTCGTTGATTCAAATTCCATTCATGGTTGTTCTCTCGCTGTTTGCTATGGCCATCCCAGCTTACGCCATGGTTGATTGGTATGGCCCGCACTTTGTGCAAACCATCATGATGTACGCGCTCACGTTGTGGTCATTTGAAGCCGCCGCTCAATTGTTCTCCGTAATGTTTGACAACCCTTTGCTTGGAATGTTGTCGTACATGAACCTCTGGTTTGCTGGCTTCTTGTTCTCTGGGATTATGATCCGCGAGGGTGACGTCGTCTGGCCGTTCCGCGCGTTTGGCTACATTACGTTTCTTAAGTGGGCCATCAAGAACATGGTGTACCTCGACTTCATCGACGCCACGTGGATTGGCGCCGTGGACGACGCCACCGCTGCCAAGGGATTCTCGTGCGGATCTTCGCCCTTGTGCTTTGGCCGCACCGGCGCTGAAGTGCTCGCGTCACTTCACGATTCCTACGACGCCATTGAAGCCAACGACCAGTTGTTGAAGAACGCTATGATTCTTCTCGGCATCGGCATCGGCTACAAGCTCGCGTACTGCATCCTCTTCGTGAGAAAGAGCCAAAAGGCCAAGACGATCGACGCGCCCAAGTAAAATGTGCATGCATACCGGTACCGTACCGCTCAAGAAATGATAATAATAATAATACACTTGCAAAGATAATGTACTCACTAAAGGACGAGCCTAATCGCTACCATAAGTCTTCTCGATGTACGCCACGATGTCCTTTGATTCAAACATACGCGCCCCGGTGTTGTCGTCTTCGAGATACGGCACTTGAAAGTGCCCGACGCGAGCGTACAAGCTGTCTCGTTTGGAGCTACCGCGCGGGGTATAACGCACGATGTGCGGGATGCACAACTCTGTGAGCACTTCACGCACGAGCTTGGAGAACGGGGAGATTTCGTACGTGTAGAGCACGAGCGGCTTTTCAGGCATCGTCTTCGCCTTGCGCGCGCGTAGCGCTTTTAATCGAGACACCGCCGCCGCGTATGCGGTGAAGTTCGTCAACGCCCCATCGCGCTTTAACAAGAATGGAATCTTTGTCTCACCACCATACCTTTCGAATAAATATTCCACGATATCATCGGACTCTCCCATGGCGAGAGAGTTATTGTTCGGATCAACCATGAATGGGTACGTCTTAGCGCCGAGCGCTTTGCTCTCGGCGCGAAACGCATCCGACCCTTGTGGACACGGCTTGAACAAGATATCCAAATCCAATAACGACGCAGCATCACGAACTTTCCTGCAGTATGGACTACCTTCATATTCATACATAACAATCGGCTCACTCGGTCGCGTCGCGGGCAACGTCTTGGACCTTTCCTTTAACATCTTGTTTCCAAAACGCACCACCGAGTACCCGCCGTCGTCGTCCACGAGCGACGGCGAATACCCACCGATGAGCACGCCCGTGGCGAATCGAAGCACGAGCGGTAACGCCGCACTCGCCACTTTACCCAGCTCGCCTTCGCGCACCGTAAACGGCTGGGGCGTCGTATCGCTCAACACTGCTCTTTTGTCATCGCCCCCACCCACGGCGCGCGTCGTCGTCGT
>Ga0182090_1005461_pt1 | contig 11595 bp, 9 predicted proteins | sample 041ome_24_FD_127767 | JGI IMG/M metagenome (GOLD analysis project Ga0182090, IMG submission 127767) | Metatranscriptome of coastal salt marsh microbial communities from the Groves Creek Marsh, Georgia, USA - 041408BS metaT (Metagenome... | ecosystem: Environmental > Aquatic > Marine > Intertidal... | reverse complement strand
CAGAAAGACGCTCGCCTGCCGCCTCATCCCTCATACACACCTGGGCAGGCTGAAACTCCTGTATGAGCTTGAGCATGCCTTCCACATCGGAATTGGCACTTGCCGAAAAAAGCTCAATGTGACCCGGGTGCTTGGCGACAAGGTCGAGCGTGCTTTTTCCTATGGAGCCCGTCGCACCGAGCAGGCAGATACGTTTGACCGTCATAGCCTTGATTCTGCCCATAATTGCGTGAGAACGGTAAACGGCAGAACCACAAGGGCGGCATCGAGGCGATCGTAAAGACCACCATGGCCAGGCAGTAGATTCCCAGAGTCCTTGACGCCGGCCCTTCGCTTAAGCAAAGACTGAAAGAGGTCCCCCGCCACGCTCAACAAGGTAAATGCTAAGACGGCCATTGCAAGAACGGGGTAGCCCCAGCGGAAGGCCGTCGCCCAGTTCCAACCATAAGGTAGCCAGCTGGCTAGGCCAACCAGTACCACCATGTTCAGAAGGACAGCACCCAAGACCCCTTCCCAGGTTTTACCCGGGCTTATCGATGGCGCAAGTCGCATTCTCCCAAACCACTTGCCAGCAAAATAAGCACCGCTGTCAGCAATCCAGACAACAACAACGGCTAGGAAAAGCGAAAGTAGGCTGTCCTGATAGGCGAGCCACACGGCAAAGAACGCGCCAAGACACGCCAAATAGGCCCAGGCGGAGCCTAAAAGCCTACCAGGCACCCACCTCCCTGACAGTGCCCCCACAAGCACGACGCACCAACCAATACAGCTGATTGAAACAACCAACAAAGCAACTGACCAAAAGTCGAGCCAGCGGTCCGCAATAACTAATACCAGTGAGGTCAAAAATGCCACGGGTAGCGCGATAACCACCCCGTTGGGCACCTGAAGTAGCCGAAGCCATTCCCACAGCAAAATGGCAAATATGAGGGCAACAAAGTAAAAAAACCAACTCGGGGCCGCTAGGGCAGCGAACGGAACGATAAACCCCAGTAGTACAAGAGCGGTAAGGATTCGTGTAAACAAAAGTAAAAAGGCTTCGTTAGCGTACCTCTTGCTAGCGTCGAACTAACTTAAGTTAAAAGACGCCGACTCAGAATGTGCATGCATGGCAAGCTGCCCAGAGGTTCGACCAAATCGACGCTCCCTTGTTTGATAACTAATAACAGCCGCCTTAAGGCACCCTTCGTCGAAATCTGGCCACAACACATCGCTAAAGTAGAGCTCAGTATAAGCAAGCTGCCAAAGCATAAAGTTACTCATACGCTGCTCCCCACCCGTACGAATAAAAAGGTCTGGCTCGGGCAAGCTCGAAAGAGCCAAATAAGGGCGCAAGTCATCCTCAGTGATACGAAGGTTCAGAGATCGAATCTCGGGCGACGCAGCAAGAGCTAAATTCATAGCATTCAAAATATCCCAACGCCCACCGTAATTCACTGCCACTGTCAGAACCATACGCGAGTTATTCGACGTCTTTGCCTCTGCCTCCTCAATGGCTTTACGAAGTCGCCCTGACAAGCCGGACAAGTCACCTACAACACGAAGTTGAATGTCATTCTTATCGAGGTCACTGACTTCCCTTCGAAGCGCCCTAAGAAACAAGGTCATGAGAAAGCTAACCTCTTCCTCGGGCCGCCTCCAGTTCTCCGAGCTAAACGCGAAAACGGTAAGGGCTTGAATACCAAGCTTCACGCTGGCCTCCACCGCCCGACGAAGGGCAGCAACCCCACGCTCATGACCCGCCATTCGAGGCATATGACGCTGAGTAGCCCAACGACCATTACCGTCCATGATCACCGCCACGTGCTTCGGGATGCAGGAGACATCTGGAACCAACTGGGTGGAGCTGGTGGGGCTCTGATGCTCGTTGCTAGCGCTATTAGTGGCCATAAATGAATTCCCCGGGCATTAAACGGTCATGACCTCAGCCTCTTTTTGACTGGAAAGCTTGTCAATTTCGGCTACAAAGCGGTCGGTAAGTTTCTGCGTCTCGTCCTGTCCGCGACGCTCGTCGTCCTCGGAAATAAGCTTTTCCTTGGTGAGCTTCTTAAATTGCTCAATGGCATCGCGACGAATATTACGAACTGCAATTTTTGCATCCTCGGCCTCGGAGCGAACAAGCTTCGTTAACTCTCGGCGGCGCTCTTCAGTAAGCGCAGGCATAGGCACCCGAATGAGGTCCCCGGAGGTTGCGGGGTTCAAACCCAGATCAGACTCACGAATCGCCTTCTCCACCGAAGCCACCATCTTTTTCTCCCAAGGCGTCACACCGATGGTGCGGGCATCGACAAGGGTGATGGAAGCAACCTGAGGAAGTTGTGTGGGCGTCCCGTAATAGTCGACCTGAATGTGCTCAAGAAGGCCTGTGTGTGCCCGACCGGTTCGAATTTTTGTGTAGGCCAACTGCAAAGACTCGAGGCTCTTCACCATCTTCTGCTCGGTGGTCTTACTAATTTCTTGGGGATTCATCGTTTCTTACTCCAGTGAGAACGGCAGAGTGCAACTGCCGCGCCTAAACATGAACCAGGGTGCCTTCTGCCTCGCCCTGCACTGCCCTAAGCAAAGCACCTGGCTTCATAAGGCTAATAACCCGAATGGGGAGGCGCTGATCGCGACACAGGGCAAAGGCAGTTGCGTCCATAACCCGAAGATTCTTCGAGATGGCTTCATCAAAGCTAAGCGTTTCAAACCGAGTGGCATCGGCCACCTTAAAGGGGTCGGCACTGTAAATTCCATCAACCTTGGTGGCCTTTAAGACAATCTCAGCGCCAATCTCAGCGCCTCGCAGGGCGGCCGCCGTATCGGTCGTAAAGAATGGATTCCCCGTACCGGCGGCAAAAATGAGGGCCTTACCTTCTTCAAGGTACCGAATGGCCTTGGGACGAATGTAGGGCTCAACAACCTGGTCAATTCGAAGTGCCGACTGCACCCGTGCCTCGATATTCTTCTGACGCATAGCATCTTGAAGGGCAAGGGCATTCATAACCGTTGCGATCATGCCCATGTAATCGGCGGTTGCCCTATCCATACCCGAGGCGCCCAGGGCAACACCCCTAAAGATATTGCCCCCTCCAATAACAATGGCTAGCTGAACTCCGGTTGAAACAACCTTTGAAATCTCATCAACAATGCTATCGATCGTGCCCTTGTTAATGCCGTAAGCATCCTCACCCATAAGGGCTTCACCAGACAGCTTTAAAAGAATGCGTCGATAGGCCTGTTTACTCATTTCAATGGCATGCGTAATTGAAGTTCAGCCCCTACCCCCTAGGCTGCCCGTGCGGCGGCCGATTGGGCAGCCACTTCGGCAGCGAAGTCGGTCTGCTTCTTTTCGATGCCTTCACCCACAATGTAAAGCACGAAGCTTGCAATGCTGGCTGACTTGGACTTCAAAAGCTGCTCAATGGTCTGTTTGCCGTCCTCTGCCTTTACGAAGACCTGGCCAAGCAGAGTGACCTCCTTAAGAAACTTTTGAACAGCACCGTCGACCATCTTCTCAGCGATCTCAGCAGGCTTGCCGGATTCAGCAGCCTTCTCCTTCGCGACCCGACGCTCAGCCTCAATCAGCTGGGGGTCGACGCCTGAGGAGTCGAGCGAGCGGGGCTTGCTTGCTGCGATGTGCATGGCAATATCGCGCCCAAGGTTCTCGTCACCGCCTACAAGGTCAAGCAGTACCCCAATTTTCGCTCCACCATGAATGTATGTGTAGAAGCGGCCCTTTGCCTCAACACGCTGAAATCGTCGAACCGACACATTTTCGCCAAGCTTACCCACGAGGGCCGTCCTAACCTCCTCGACGGTCTGGCCGGACAAAGGCTGCGTCGACAAGGCGTCCACCGTTGTAATGGCAGACTGATCCATAGCAATGCGGGCAAGATCGGCCGCAAACCCCAGAAAGTCGTCGTTCTTCGCCACAAAATCGGTCTCGCAGTTCAGCTCAACAATGGCGGCTAGGGACTCACGCGTTGCGATGGCAACCACACCCTCGGCCGCGACTCTTGATGCCGCCTTACTTGCCTTTGAACCCAGGCGTACCCGAAGGATTTCTTCGGCTTTTTCAAGGTCACCCTCGGCCTCGGTCAGTGCCTTCTTGCACTCCATCATGGGAGCGTCGGTCTTCTCTCGTAACTCTTTCACCATGCTTGCTGAAATATCAGGCATCGTTTACTCCATAAATAGCGGTCAAAACAAAAAGTGGAAGCGATTTAGGCCGTGGCCTCGGGCGCATCCACCTCAACGAACTCCTCAGACTCTTGAATGGTTTGAACAAGATCTGAAACGGCCTCAGTACGGCCCTGAAGAATGGCATCGGCCAGAGCACGTGCATAAAGCCGAACGGCACGGCTTGCATCGTCGTTACCAGGAATCACGTAATCGATACCCTCGGGGGAGTGGTTGGTGTCAACAATACCCACCACAGGAATACCAAGCTTGTTCGCTTCTTGAATGGCAATTTTGTGATAACCCACGTCAACAACAAACATGGCATCGGGCAGCCCATTCATGTCCTTGATACCGCCCAGACCTTTTTCAAGCTTTTCAAGTTCGCGCTCAAAACGAAGGCCTTCTTTCTTGGACATGCGCTCAAGTCCGCCCTCTTCGACGGTGGCTTCCATTTCTTTTAGCCGCTTGATAGAGGTCTTCACCGTTTTGAAGTTGGTGAGCATGCCGCCGAGCCAGCGTTGATCGACGTAAGGCATACCCGCGCGTGTGGCCTCTTCTTGCATAATCTCGCGTGAAGCGCGCTTTGTGCCTACAAAAAGTACTGAGCCCCGGCGCGATGAGAGCTTTCGAATGAAGCCCAAGGCATCATTCATATTGGCCACAGTGGCCTCGAGGTTGATAATGTGGATCTTGTTTCGATGTCCAAAAATGTACTGCGACATCTTGGGATTCCAAAAACGAGTCTGGTGACCAAAATGGACACCGGCCTCAAGCATTTCACGCATGGATACAGTTGACATAGAGTTTCTCTCCGGCAAGGGTTAGCATTAGCCCCCGACACGGTCTTTTTTCAAAGACACCCTTGCATCGAGGACCACATTTTTTTAAAAAAACATGAAATTATAAGCAGTTATGCCAGTTTCTATCAAATCAGCTCAAGATATCGAGGGCATGCGGGTCGCTGGCCGGCTTGCCTCGGAGGTGCTTGACCATCTCGCACCTCAGATTCGCCCGGGAATGACCACGGAAGCCATTGACAAAATCTGTCACGACTTCATGGTGAATGTCCAGCAGACCATCCCTGCCCCCCTGAATTATTGCCCTCCAGGCTATTCGCCCTACCCTAAATCGGTATGCACCTCGGTTAACCATCAGGTCTGCCACGGAATTCCGGGGTCCAAGGTTTTGAAGGCAGGCGATGTTGTTAATGTCGACATCACCGTCATCAAGGCCGGTTACCACGGTGATACAAGTCGCATGTTTTACGTGGGGGCTCCGTCGATCGCTGCCAAGCGCCTGTGTGAGGTGACACATGAATGCCTCTGGAGGGGTATTGAGCAGGTCTCACCAGGACGCTCTCTTGGTGATATTGGTCATGCCATTCAACAGCATGCCGAAGCGGCGGGCTATTCGGTTGTTCGTGAGTTCTGTGGCCATGGCATTGGCAAGGTCTTTCATGAGGAGCCTCAAGTTCTTCACTACGGCAAGCCCGGCACAGGGCTTAAGCTTCAGGCGGGTATGACCTTCACGATCGAGCCCATGATCAATGCAGGCCGGCCCGAAATACGCGAGCTTGCCGACGGCTGGACCATCGTCACCAAAGATCACAGCCTATCGGCCCAGTGGGAACACACCATTCTCGTTACAGAAACAGGCTTTGAGGTTCTCACGGTCTCCGTAGGCAGCCCCGACTGGGAGCGAACCCGGCAGAGCTTGGCGACGGGCTAAAACCCGAAGGGGCCAACGCCACGACACCCTTTCCCTCTCTATAACGCCAAGCGAAGTGAAGAACCTACAGCCCCCATCAGACACCACCCTGGTGAAGAAGCTTCGCCAGCAGGTGAAAGACTGTCGGAGTCAAAACGCGCTTGGCTGGCAAGGCCAAGGTAACCCATCGCAACTAAGTCAGCAGCTGAGCCAGGCCATCGATGACTGCGTGAAACAGCTCTGGGAAAGCACAGGCCTTACGGACATTGCCCTTGTTGCTGTCGGAGGTTACGGCCGCGGCGAGCTCGCACCTTTTTCGGATATCGATCTTCTTATCCTCCTTCCCGCTGCCAGCGATGCGCAGCGACATGAGATATCCATTGCAAGCTTTGTCACAGGACTCTGGGATATTGGCCTAGATGCAGGACACAGTGTTCGAGATATCGACGAATGCATTCTTCAGGCCCAGAACGATTTAACTGTTGCGACGGCTTTGCTTGAGTCGCGTCTGCTTGCGGGGCCTCAAGACCTGCTTAGTACGCTTCAAGCCCGTTGGAGGTCATCCATTCGGCTCGACTGGTTTGTTCAAGGAAAAAAACTCGAGCTTCGTCAGAGGCATTCACGTTTCCAAGACTCTCCTTACTCTCTTGAACCGAACATCAAGGAGAGCCCAGGTGGCCTGCGTGACCTTCAAGTCATTCGCTGGATTGCAACGGCATTGGGCGTTGGAACAAGCTGGAAGGCGCTTGAAGCCAAAGGCCTACTCACCCCCGAAGAATCAAAACAGCTGCAACAGCAACAGACCGTCTTGCTTAACCTAAGGGCGCAGCTGCACTTGCTGGCCAACCGCAGAGAAGACCGCCTGGTCTTTGACCTCCAAAATCGGCTTGCCGCCCAGCTTGGCTTGGAGGCGACAAAAGGTCGTCGGGCCAGTGAATTTTTAATGCAGCGATACTACCGAGCGGCCAAGGTTATTTACAAGGTCACCGCCATTTTGTTGGCCGAGCTCGATGCCCCAGCCTGCATTACGGGTGAAAGCTCGTCTTCGCAGCAAGAGATCGCCGGAAAGACCCCTCCCAAAGCCCGCAAAATTGACGACTATTTTTACGAGGATCGCGGGCTTCTCGATATTCGCGACGAGACGATTTTTAAAGAAGACCCCTCACTCTTGCTGAAGAGCTTTCTAGTCATGCAAAAAGAGAGTAGCCATCGAGGCATGACGGCCCGAACGCTTCGAGCACTCTGGAACAACCGTGAGCTTGTTGACCGGAAGTTTCGTGAGAAGCATGAAAACAAGGCTCTTTTTATTGAGATATTCAAACAGCCAAGGGGTATTGTTCATGCCCTTCGCATCATGAACGACCTGGGCCTACTGGGACGCATTCTGCCGGTCTTTCGAAGAATTGTTGGTCAGATGCAGCACGACCTTTTTCACGTCTACACGGTCGATCAACATATTCTGCAGGTCATTCGAAACCTTCGACGCCTTCACATGCATGAGCATGCACATGAGTTTCCTCTCCTTACAGAACTCGTCGAGGAACTGCCTGCGACCTGGCGGCTCTATCTGGCCGCTCTCTTTCATGACATTGCCAAAGGACGAGGTGGGGATCATTCCGATCTCGGCGCAAAAGAGGTCATTCGCTTTTGTAAGAGCTACGAACTGAATCAAGACGACCAAGACCTTCTGGTCTTTCTTGTTCAAGAGCATCTCACTATGTCGTCCTTCGCCCAAAAGCAAGACCTGGCAGACCCTGATGTCATTCACCGTTTTGTAGAGCTCGTAAAAACGGAAGAACGTCTCAAAGCCCTTTATGCTCTTACCGTCTCAGATATTCGCGGCACCAGCCCTAAGGTCTGGAATGCCTGGAAGGCCAAGCTCCTGGAAGATCTCTACCAAAAATCGCTGGCACTTATTCAAGCGCGCGGCAAGGGTGACTTCCTGCAATCTGCACAGACCGTTCTTGGACAAAGCACCAGCAACAAACGGGAACAGGCCGAACAGATGCTTTATCAGCTTGGACAGGCAGCAGAGCCTGCACGTGTCTTCTGGCGTGGGCTTGAGGCAAGTTATTTTCAGAGGCATTCAGCGGCCGAAATTGCCTGGCATGCACGGCATCTTGCCTACCCGGTTGTAGCAAAGCAGCCGCGTGTCTTTGCTCGACTCGCGCCCGAGCAGGAGGGCCTTCAGGTTGCGGTCTACACCAACGACTCCGACGAGCTCTTTGCAAGAATTACTGCCTACTTTTATCAACAGAACCTACCGGTTCTTGACGCACGTATTCATACAACACGCACGGGTTACGCCCTCGATGCCTTCGTGCTCGATCACCAAGCCTATCCGGGACACTCGCGTGAAATGTTGAGCCTTATTGAGGCAGGACTGCCTGCTTGGCTTGCCTCGGGTTCCGAATTGCCGCCGGTTGGCCAAGGCCGCCAGTCGCGCCAATCGCGTCATTTCCCTGTTCCTGCCTCGGTCACGCTTGCACCCGATGCCAGGCAAGAGTTTTATATTCTTACCATTGCGGCGACCGACCGACCTGGACTTCTATACGCCATTTCGCGCTGCCTTACGCAACATCAGATCACCATTCATGCCGCACGAGTTGCCACACTTGGCGAACGTGCTGAAGATCTCTTTCTAGTGAAGGGCACGGGCCTGGAGCGCGAGGCTTTCCAGGTTAGGCTTGAGGCTGCTTTATTGAGTGCTGTGGGGGCAGATCAGGCGCTTGCAGCGTAAGCCTAGCCATTATCACGCAGCCAGTCACTAAAGGCCTGCCCCTCTTCGGGATGACGCTTAGCCAGCGTAACAGTTGCCTGCAAATAGCCCTGCTTCGAACCACAATCAAACCGAGTCCCCTGAAACCGATAGGCAAGCACAGGCTCGTCAGCCAGTAACTTCTCAATGGCATCAGTGAGCTGAATCTCCCCACCCTTTCCCGGGGCCTGAGAGGCAAGAATATCGAAGATGCGCGGGGTTAATAAATAGCGCCCCACCACCGCCAGGGTGGAGGGTGCCTGGTCAATGGCAGGCTTTTCCACAATGCCCGTCATGCGCTCCGTGCGACTTCCCCAGGGGCTGCTTTGAACGATGCCGTACTTATTGGTCTGATCGAAAGGAACATCTTCGACCGCCACAATGCTTGCGCGATGCGCTCGGTATTCGTCCACCATCTGCCCAATCACCGAGCGATGGGGGTCTGCAGAATCCATGAGATCGTCGGCAAGCACCACGGCAAACGGCTCGTTACCCACGGCAGGCCGAGCGCAAAGCACCGCGTGCCCGAGCCCAAGTGCCTCGGGCTGACGAATATAGATGCAGTTAATCGAAGACGGTGCCACGCTACGCACCAGCTGCAGAAGCTCTTGCTTGCCCTTGGCTTCGAGCTCGGCTTCAAGCTCGTAGGCTTTATCAAAATGGTCTTCAATGGCACGCTTCGAGCGACCGGTAATAAAGATCATTTCGGTAATACCGGCGGAGGCGGCCTCTTCGACAGCGTATTGAATGAGAGGCTTATCGACGATTGGCAGCATCTCTTTGGGGCTTGCCTTCGTGGCCGGTAAGAATCGGGTGCCCAGACCGGCAACGGGAAAGACTGCCTTGCGCACCGGTGAGCCGGCCTCATTTCCATTGAAGGGCAGGTTATCTTGGTTCATGCTTGTGGAATTACTCATTGTCTCTTTCACTGGGTGGAATGGCGCCAAGAAATGACTCCTCATCAAGCACGGTAACACCGAGGCTATTGGCCTTGTCAAGCTTGCTCCCGGCATTCTGCCCGGCAAGAAGGAAGTCGGTTCGCTTCGAGACAGACCCCGTAACCCTGCCCCCGAGCGACTCGATAATCGCCTGGGCCTGCTCTCGGGAATAAGACTGCAGCTCCCCGGTGAGCACGACAGTTTTTCCGAAGAAGAGACTTTGATCACCATCGGCCCGTTTGGGCTCGCCCTGTTCGGAAACAGGGTTTTGTAAATGGACAGACTCAAGCAGGAGATCAAGCTCGGCAAGCGAAGCAGGGGTGCTCAGAAAGGTCTGAATGGACTGAGCCACCACCGGACCGACATCGGGTGCCTGGGTCAGCTCTTCAAGACTCGCCCTCCGAAGACCATCGAAGCTTCCGAAGAAGACGGCAAGGTCTTTAGCCGTCTTTTCACCCACATGCCGAATGCCCAAAGCGAAAATAAAGCGCGCAAGACTGGCCGTACGCGATTTGTCGATTTCCTCCAATAGCTTACGAGCAAGCTTAAGACCCATGCGCTCGAGCTTCAACAGATCGCCCTCCGTGAGCTTGTAAAGATCGGCGAGATGCCGAACCATCCCCTGCTCAACCAGTTGTTCAGCAAGACGATCGCCAAGGCCCTCAATGTTCATCGCTCGTCGATGGGCAAAGTGCAACAGGGCCTGCACACGCTGCGCCGAGCAGCTAAGGCCCGAGACACAGCGCCAGACCGCTTCCTCTTCAGGCCGCTCCAAAGCCCCTTCGCAGACGGGGCAACGACTCGGCATAACAAACCTCTGTGCATCCTTAGGCCGCAGATCGGGCACCGCAGCCACCACCTCGGGAATCACATCACCGGCCCTTCGGACCCAGACCGTGTCACCAAGCCAAAGGTCCTTACGGGCAATCTCCGCCTCGTTATGAAGAGTGGCATTGGTGACCAGCACTCCGCCTACTCGAACAGGCTCCAGCCGAGCAACCGGCGTCACTGCGCCTGTGCGCCCAACCTGACAGTCAATAGCTAAAAGCCTCGTCATCGCCTGCTCCGAGGGCCACTTGTAGGCCACTGCGAACCGCGGCGTTCGAGCCAAGTAGCCAAGCCGATCCTGCAGCTTGAGCGACTCAAGCTTAACCACCACCCCATCAATATCAAAGTCAAGGCCCGCCCGGGCTGCCTCGGCCCGCCGAATGAAGGCAATCACCTCCTCAATCGAGGCATTGGGACAACGAAAGTCACAAACGGGAAAGCCCGCCGAAGCGAGAAGGGCGAGCTGCTCGGAATGTGTACTTACCGCTTGGGATGCCTCAGGGGACGCGCCCAACAGGCCATAGGCAAAAAAGCGAAGTGGGCGCGAGGCCGCAATGCGGCTGTCAAGCTGCCGCATGGTGCCCGCCGCTGCGTTTCGCGGGTTGGCAAAGGTCTTGTCTCCGCGAGCCTGCTGGTTCGCATTGAGCTGGTTGAAGTCGGAGCGGGCCATAAAAACCTCACCCCTCACTTCAAATTCATCTTCTAAATAACTGTTTTGCAATATTTTTAATGGAGCAATTCTTGCTGCCCTCACGTTGGCGGTTACGTCCTCGCCAAGGCTGCCGTCACCTCGGGTTGCCGCTATCAGCAGCTGCCCCGCTCGATACCGAAGGCTAAGTGCCAATCCATCAAACTTAAGGTCGACGGCATACCGAAGGGCCTCTGAAGAAGCCTCCGTCAGTTCAAGCAGGCTCGCAACACGCTCCCCAAACTGACGAACAGAGCTCTCGCCTGCAATATTGGCAAGCGACAACATCGGCCTCTCATGAGCCACCGTGGCGAAACCCCGCTGTGGGCTCGACCCTACCTTACTAAGTGGGGACTGAAGTCTTAATGGATGCCCGGGTTGAAGCTGCCCCTCAAGGGCCTCAAGCTCACGGGCAAGCCGATCATAGGTCTCGTCAGGAATCTCAGGCTTATTCTCCGCATGATAAAGACGTTGATGACGAAGCAGCTCTTCCTGCCGGCGCTTAATTTCAT
>Ga0182090_1238013_pt1 | contig 11598 bp, 11 predicted proteins | sample 041ome_24_FD_127767 | JGI IMG/M metagenome (GOLD analysis project Ga0182090, IMG submission 127767) | Metatranscriptome of coastal salt marsh microbial communities from the Groves Creek Marsh, Georgia, USA - 041408BS metaT (Metagenome... | ecosystem: Environmental > Aquatic > Marine > Intertidal... | reverse complement strand
TGGAATGTCGAGGGCGTATGCGGACAGTTGATCGAGATAATGTCCATGCGGGCCACCATCTGATCCAGACTTTCCCAATAGGTTGCCTCTAGCGCTTGCTCGGTTTCTTCCCGCAGACGTTTGCGGTTGTGATAGTGAACCTGCATTCCGAACGCATGGGCGCGACGTGCAACAGCCTGACCAACGCGGCCCATGCCCAAAATGCCCAATCTACGACCTGCCAATCGTCCGCCCATTAAAGCGGTTGGCGACCAACCCTGCCAATTGCCCGACTGCATCACTGCCAAACCCTCGGGGATGCGGCGCACAACAGCCAAGATAAGCGCCATGGTCATATCAGCGGTGTCTTCCGTCACAACGTCCGGAGTGTTCGATACCAGAATGCCCCGCTGTCGGGCTGTGTGAACGTCGATGTGGTCAACGCCCGCCCCATAGTTGGCGATGAGTTTTAGCTTATCTCCGGCGGCAGCCAGCATCGGCGCATCAATCTGATCCATCAGGGTCGGCACAAGCACATCCGCTGATTTCATTGCCGCGACCAGTTCGTCCCGGGTCATGGCCGCATCATCTTCGCGCAGCGTTACATCGAAAAGCTCCGACAGGCGTGTCTCAATGGGTTCCGGTAAGCGGCGGGTGATGACAACTTTCAAACGCTCGGAGGGCATGCGAAGCTCCTATGGCTTTTCTTTTGCTTTCTCTTAGGGTCAAAGTGGCGCATAGCGAAGCGGGGTACAAGCACCCTTTGAAACATTATTACTCAGTGACGGAGCTTTGGCAGTGAGACGTGGCGTTCTTGCGGTTTTTCTTTCGGTTTTGATGGTCGTGTCTGGCGGCTTGTACGCGCAAGAGCGCGGCCCTGTGACGAATCTGCCAATGCCCAGATTCGTGTCAATCAAGGCCTCCGAGGCCAATGTCCGCCGCGGTCCCAGTCTGACGCATCGGGTGGATTGGGTGTTCAAAGCGCGTGACCTGCCTGTTGAAATCGTCGCCGAGCATGGCCACTGGCGCAAAGTTCGCGATCGCGACGGCGTGGGTGGATGGGTCCACCACGCGCTTTTGTCAGGGGTCAGAACGGCCCTTGTTGATGTGGATATGTCCGCGATGCGCACGCGCCCTGAGATCGGCGCCCCGATGCGGGCCCAGCTGGAACGGAATGTGGTTGGCCGCATTCAATCCTGCGACGGCACTTGGTGCCGTTTCGCAGCGGGGGGGTATCGTGGCTGGGTGCTCCAGACCGAAATCTGGGGCACCAAACTTGGTGAAGTGATCGAGTAAGAAGTCAGGCAGGGATGCGCTGACCCGTTTCGGTATCAAAGAACCGAAGCTCGTGTCTTGGAATGCCCAAACCCACTGTTTCACCCGAAATTGGGGTTTTGGCGGGAAGGCGCGCAGTCACCCTTTTTCCGGCCACATCAAACATCACGAACAGATCAGCGCCCGTGTGTTCGATCATTGTCGGAGTTACATGCAGATCGTTCCCCGCCGTCAAATCTTCGGGGCGAATACCCACCGAAACCGAAGTGCGCTGGGCCAAAGCCGCCTTTGTATCGTCCGACAGTTCGATCTGTTGACCATCTGCAAGCCGAAGCTGTGTTCCGGTCACATCAGCCGACAGAATGTTCATCGGTGGAGCCCCCATAAACTCGGCGACAAAGGTGTTTGCGGGCGAATTGTAAATCTCGTCCGGTGTACCGACTTGCTGTACATAGCCGTCCTTTAGCACAACAATTTTTGTTGCTAGCGTCATCGCCTCGACCTGATCGTGGGTCACGTAAACGATCGTGGTTCCAGTTGCATCGTGCAGGCGTTTGATCTCGGCGCGCATTTCCAGACGCAGCTTTGCGTCAAGGTTCGAAAGCGGCTCGTCAAACAAGAAAAGGGCTGGATCACGCACCAGTGCACGCCCCATGGCAACACGCTGACGTTGACCGCCGGAAAGCTGGCTTGGTTTGCGGTCCAGCAGGTTTTGAATTTGCAAAAGAGATGCCGCAGCCCCCACCTTTTCGTCGATAACCGTTTTCGATTCGCGGCGAACTTTCATGCCAAAGGCCATGTTTTCGGCAACTGTCATGGTCGGATAAAGCGCATAGGATTGGAACACCATCGCGATGTCGCGATCTTTGGGCGGCAATTCCGTGACATCCCGCCCACCGATTTCGATGGCTCCGGCTGTTGTCGTTTCCAGCCCTGCGATGCAATTCAACAAAGTGGACTTGCCGCAGCCTGAGGGACCGACAAGCACCAGAAACTCGCCTGCCTTTGCGTCAACATTGATTTCGTGCAGAACCTGAACGTCGCCATAATCCTTTCGCAAACTGGAAATCTTTAGGTTTTGACCTGGTTTGATAGGGGTATTCATCGCTTTATCTCCAGTTTGTCCGGTCATTCCGCAGGGGCAGGGCCGGTCGAGTCGCGCATAATCAGTTCTGCGCGGGCTGTGTTTTGTAGGTCTTTGGCAGTTTTGCCCTCAAGCAACTCGCCGATCATGTCGGCCAAAGGCTGGCACGCGTCCCGCATCGGGGCGCGTGTTACCGTCAGGGGCGGATTAAATTCGATGGCGCGGGCCGTTGCAATGGCGTCGTCATGGGCGACGACTGATACATCTTCCGGGCAGCGCAGCCCTTTTTGGCGCAGGCACTCATAAACTCCCGACGCAATCGGGGTCGAGGCGCAAAGAATCGCCGTTGGCGGATTTGGGGCGTCGAGCAAGGTGTTCGTACAGTCATATCCGAAACGTTCGGATTGCGGACCGTTTTTGATCCAGTCGTCGCTGGCAGTAATGCCGAAAGAGGAAAGTGTCTCTAGGAACCCACGGCGGCGATCCCGCGCAAAGGCAAGATCAGCGGGACCATTCATGAATGCGATTCTCTTATGTCCCAAATTTGCTAGCAACTTAGTTGCATCAGCCGCGGCCGCGTAGTTGTCGATGTCGAAAAAAGCATACTCAACATCGCCAGTTTCTGCTTTGCCGTGAACTGCGAAGGGAACCCCTTTTTTCTCTAGATAAGCGATACGCGGATCATTGCGGGTCGGACCCTGAATAATAAACCCGTCCACAGCACTTTTTTGTAACAACCTTCGGTATGGCGCGATTTGATCATCGCCAATATCCACCTGAAAAATCAAATCGAGGTCTTTCTCGGCCAGGCGATGTGACAATCCACCAGTTACTTCAAAAAAGGTCGGATCAGCGGTTTGCTGCGGGGATAGTTTCAGAACAACGCCAATCATTCCGGATCTTCCGGACACCAGCCGTTGGGCTGTTTTATTTGGACGGTAGTTCATACGTTGAGCCGCTTCAGACACCCGCCTTTTTGTTTTGACGTTTACCTCGGGGAAATCATTCAGGGCACGGCTAACCGTTGCCGGGGAAAGCCCCAGCTCGGTTGCTATGTCTTTGAGTGTTGCCATTGCGACGCCTTAAAAATTTTGCAAGCGTTTTGAGAAACGCGAATTATCGTGATCATATGCCCAGTAAAATATGAAATCAATAAATTAAAACGTTTTGAAAAATGAAATGACCTGTGTATGATCACCCCGAATCGGAATACTACTCATGGGTGACGTTGATGAACGATTGGTGGAAGGGTGCGGTGGTCTATCAGGTCTATCCGCGCAGTTATCAGGACGATAACGGCGACGGGGTGGGTGACCTAAAAGGGATCACTCGGCGCTTGCCGCATATTGCGTCTCTGGGCGCGGATGCGGTTTGGCTTAGCCCGATTTTCACCTCGCCGATGAAGGACATGGGGTATGACGTGTCCGACTATTGTGACATTGATCCGCAATTCGGCACATTGTCGGATTTTGATGATCTGATCGCAAAGGCCCACGATCTTGGTCTAAAAATCATCATTGATCAGGTGTTATCACACACGTCAAACGAGCATCCTTGGTTTAAGGAAAGCCGTTCATCCAAAGATAATGCGAAAGCCGACTGGTATGTCTGGGCTGAATGCAACGAAGACGGCACGCCGCCTAACAACTGGCCGTCGGTCTTTGGTGGCTCTGCGTGGGAGTGGGACACATCGCGCCGTCAGTATTACCTGCACAACTTCCTGATCGAGCAGCCAGATTTGAATTTCCAGAACACCGAGGTCCAAGACGCGCTTCTAGAGACAATGCGCTTCTGGCTGGACCGTGGTGTTGACGGTTTCCGCCTGGACACCGTTAACTTTTACTTCCACGACAAGCTTCTGCGCAACAACCCGCCCGAGCAGCGCGATGATCCGCGCCCCGAGGTGAACCTCTACGGGATGCAAGATCATATTTTCTCGAAAACCCAACCTGAAAACATCGGCTTCCTTCAGCGTATGCGCGCGCTGTTAGATGAATACGAAGGCCGTACAATGGTCGGTGAAGTGGGCGAAGGGCGCCGCGCGGTCGAGGTGATGGCCGAATACACCAAAGGGAACGACCGCCTTCACATGGCCTATTCCTTTGGCATGCTCAGCCCTGACTTCACAGCCAAACATTTCCGCAATCAAATTCAGGGCTTCTTTGATGGCGCGCCAGACGGTTGGCCATGCTGGAGCTTCTCAAACCACGATGTGAAGCGCCACGTGACGCGTTGGTTGCCTCATGCCGCAAGCCAGGATGCCGTCGCCAAGCAGGCGATTTCGATGCTGGTCGGGTTCGAGGGCACGTTAGGTATTTATCAAGGTGAAGAAACCGGTCAGCTTGAAACTGTGATGGAGTATCACGAGCTGACTGATCCACCGGGCATCCGTTTCTGGCCTGATGAAACTGGACGCGACGGATGCCGGACACCCATGGTCTGGGATGCCTCGGAAAATGGTGGCTTCAGCGATGTAAAGCCTTGGCTGCCTGTGAAAGCCCCGCAGCATGCGCGCAGCATTGCCTCGCAAGAGGGGCAACAAGACAGCGTGCTTGAGCATTATCGCAGCGCTTTGGCTTTCCGCAAAGAGAACGAAACGCTGGTTTCCGGCAGGACCCGCTTCCTTGACGCGCCCGAGCCGATCCTTGCTTTCGTCCGGGGATCGGGCAGCGATGCCTTGCTTTGTGTTTACAACCTTTCGGCGGACACTGCCGAGATTTCGCTGACCGGGTTGGGTGACATGTCCGGTCCAAGTCTTTTGGCGACGATTGATGGCAATGTGCTGTCGCTCGGGGCCAATGGCGCAGCTTTGATAAAGCCCGCCACCACTGGCGAAGCCTTTGCGCTTGCCAACTAAGAATTGCACCGCCGACGCGCAATCGCCGACGGTGCCTTAAAACCTTCAGGAGGAGAGAAACCATGAAGACGTTGAAAACTACTCTGGCAGCAGCACTGCTGACCACTGTCGCTGTTCCGGCATTTGCACTGGAAGAGGGCAAACTGACCATCTGGATGGGTGGCGACAAAGGCGACGCACAACTTGCAGAAATTGCTGCACAGTTCACCGCCGATTTGGGCGTAGAGGTGTCGGTCGAGGTTGCAGACCCTCTGACGGACAAATTCCAGCAAGCCGCAGCAACCGGCGACGGACCTGATATCGTTCTGTGGGCGCATGACCGTTTTGGCGAATGGGCCGCGGGCGGTCTGATCTCGCCGGTCAACCCGAGCGCAGACTTCCAGTCGGGCGTTCTGGACACCGCATGGGATGCCGTTTCGTTCGGCGGAAAAATCTGGGGCTACCCGGTTAACGTTGAAGCTATCGGCCTTGTTTACAACACCGACCTGATCGCCACCCCACCGGCATCTTTCGAAGAAATTGCTTCGATGGAAACACCGGAAGGCGTTGCGCCGATCCTTTGGGACTATAACAACACCTACTTCACCATGCCGATGCTGATGGCAAACGGTGGCTACGCGTTCCAGAAAAAAGACGGCGCGTTTGACGGTTCGGAAACCGGCGTGAACAACGAAGGCGCAATGATGGGCGGTAAAGCTCTTCGCGCATTGTTCGACAACGGCGTTCTGCCTGAAGGCGTAGATTATGGCGTCATGGACGGAGCAATGGCCAACGGTGAAGTCGCTATGGTCATCAACGGTCCTTGGTCATGGGCTGGCTACGAAGGCGCAGGCCGCAACATCGCAGTTGCTCCGATACCAACCGTCAACGGTCAGGTATCACCGCCGTTCCTAGGTGTCACCGCGCTTGCAATCAACGCAGCGTCGCCAAACGCGGATCTCGCGGTTGAACTGATCGAGAACTACATCCTGACCGACGAAGGTCTGGCAGCGTGGAACGCAAACAGCAACCTGGGTGCGCTCGTCGACAAAACCGCTGGTGCGGCTCAGTCAGATCCGAAGGTCGTTGCAACCATTGCAAACGCAGCGGTTGGCGTCCCGATGCCGTCGAACCCTGAAATGGGTGCCTTCTGGGGTGCGATGGGTCCGGCTCTGGCCAACATCACTTCGGGTGCAGCTTCAGTTGAAGACGCTCTGAACGACGCTGCTGCGCGTATTCTGGGCGAGTAATTCCCCTTTCAAACGTGCGGGGCGCACAATGCGCCCCGCACATCTTTGACTTACCAGCGGAGTCCGGCTGATGACGACGATCACCACCGATGCTGTTTCCGACACGTCCTTTTCCCTATCCAACATAATCGGCAAAGCGCTGGTTTACGGCATGACACTGCTTCTGCTGTATGTGGCATGGGTGGTCTACATGGTCGGGCAGCCGATGTTCGGTGTGATAGTGATGCTTGTCGCGCTGGGCTTTTTCTTTGTTTTCGGCTTCCGCCGGTTTTACTTTGCGCGTTTCATCTATCCTGGCATCGCCACCATGGCGCTGTTTGTGATCTTCCCGATTTTCTACACGATTTACTTGGGTTTCACGAACTACGGCTCGTTCAACCTGTTGACCTTCGAGCGTTCGAAAGAGGTCATCCTGTCGTCGGTCATCGTCGATAAAGAGAACGCCCTGCCGTTTCAGCTAACTCAGGACGGTGACGCCTACCGTGTCTACCTGACAGATGGCGACACCGGCTACTTGTCTGCTCCCGTCACGATGGACGGCACCCAGCAACTTGTCGAAGCGCAACCGGCACCCGCCCCATCCGAATTCCTAGAGCGACGCGACGCTATCAAATTGCGCGGTCCCTTGGCCGAGATTCAAGTCACCCTGCCGTCCGGCGATGTCATGCAGATGATCGGCTTGCGTGAATTTGGCGGCTCCAAGCCCGAATATGTTCTGGGCGACAACGATCAACTTATCCACGTCGAATCCGGTAATGTTCTGACCGCTGACCATTCCATCGGGTTCTACGTCAATGACGCGGGTGAAAAACTTGCACCCGGCTGGCGCACCAATATCGGCTGGCAAAACTTCGAGCGCATTTTCAAGTCCGAAGGCATTCGCGCCCCGATGGCCTCGATCTTCGTCTGGACGATCGTCTTTGCGGTCAGCTCGGTGGTTCTGACCTTTGCCATCGGTCTGCTTTTGGCAGTTATTCTGCAATGGCCCCATATGCGATTCAGAGCGTTCTACCGCATTATGCTGATCCTGCCCTATGCCGTGCCTGCCTTTATCTCGATCCTTGTTTTCCGTGGCCTGTTCAACCAGAACTTCGGCGAGATCAACATGATCCTTGAAGCCATCTTTGGCGCACGCCCGAACTGGAACACCGACGGCAACTTGGCGCGTACGATGATCCTGATCGTGAATACGTGGCTGGGCTATCCCTATATGATGCTACTTGCGATGGGCTTCCTGCAGTCGGTCCCTGAAGATCAGAAAAAGGCCGCCGCCATCGAAGGCGCCGGGCCGCTGCGCGTCTTCTGGAAAATCACGCTACCGCAGATCATCCCGCCCTTCCTGCCACTTTTGCTCGCGTCATTTGCGTTCAACTTCAACAACCTTGTCCTGGTTTTGCTGTTGACGCGCGGCGGCCCTGATATTCCGGGCACCATCATTCCGGCGGGTGAAACTGATATCCTTGGTTCGTTCACCTATCGCATCGCCTTCATGGACTCGGGCACTCAGTTCGGCCTGTCAGGCGCAATCACCCTTTTGATCTTCATTCTGGTTTCGATCATGGCCTACGCGAACTTCGTTGCCATGCGTCGCGCAGCAGCGAGGGGCTGACCAATGATCGTTGAAAATAGACGTACGCTGCTTTTGAAAAAGATCTTCGCCCATGCGTTTATGCTGGCGTTCCTTGCGCTGGTCATGTTCCCGTTTCTTGTGGTGATCTCGATTTCCTTCCGCGAAGGCAACTTTACTGTGGGCGAGCTGATCCCCCGCAACCCCACGCTTGAGCACTGGTATCTGGCCTTTGGCTGGGACTACACCCGCGCTGACGGAACGGTGGTGCTGCCGCCCTATCCTGTGCTGACGTGGATGTGGAACTCGGTCAAGATTGCCCTGATTGCCGCATTCGGCGTTCTCGCGGTGTCTACGATTTCGGCCTATGCCTTTAGCCGCATCCGGTTTGCAGGGCGGGCTGCTTTGCTTGACTCGCTGTTCATCGTTCAGATGTTCCCGACCACCTTAGCCTTGATCGCGCTTTATGCGGTGTTCGACACGCTGGGGGATATCTCGCCGCTTGTTGGTATCGACAGCCACTGGTCGCTGGTCGTTGTGTATCTGTCCGGTGTGATGATGCATATCTGGACGATCAAAGGCTATTTCGACAGCATCGACTCATCGCTGGACAAGGCGGCCTCGATCGACGGTGCAACGCCGTGGCAAACCTTCCGTTATGTCTTCCTGCCCTTGGCGGTGCCGATCATGTCGGTGGTCTTCGTGTTGGTCTTCATCGGAGTTATCAACGACTACCCTCTGGCGTCGATCCTGTTGCGGTCCGAAGATAATCTCACCCTTGCGGTCGGCTCGCGCCTGTACTTGAACGAGTTCAAATACCTATGGGGCGATTTCGCAGCAGCGGCTATCCTGTCGGGTGTTCCGATCACTGTGGTCTTCCTGATTGCCCAGAAATATTTGGTGTCTGGCCTAAGCGACGGAGCGGTAAAAGGCTGATGCCGCATTGCAGCAAATGCAATGCGGCTTTGCCGATATCATACCTACTGACCGGATCGTAAGTGCACTACCTGTTGTTCCAACACGAACACACAAGGAGATAGACATGGCCGCAGTAGACTATACCGCAAATACCCAAGCATCAGGTAACGGCGTTTTCGCAAAGATTCTCGCTTTTCTTGAGGAAGTCGTCAATACGAACGGGCGCGTGCGTCAGGTAGAGTTTCTAAATTCGCTGACCGACGAGCAGCTGAAAGCGCGTGGTTTGACCCGTGATCAGATCGTCCACCACGTTTTTCGGGACTGCTACTATATCTAAACTGAAATGGCGGGTCGAAAACTGACCCGCTTTTCGCTTAAGCCCTTTCTGCTTTGGACTATTCGCACTACATTCCCCGAACGCGATTACGGGAAATGTTATGGCCTCTATTTTATCAGTTAAAAATCTCAAGAAATCCTACGACTCGGGGTTTCAGGCGCTAAAAGGTGTGAATCTTGAGATTGAAGAGGGCGAGATTCTAGCCCTTCTCGGACCGAACGGGGCGGGTAAAACCACGCTCATTTCCACCATATGCGGAATATCCAACCCTAGCGAAGGCAGCGTTTCCGTCGGCGGGCATGATATTGCACGCGACTATCGCGCGGCGCGCAGCCTGATCGGTTTGGTGCCGCAGGAAATCACGCTTGAGCCGTTTGAAAAGGTGATCAGCACCGTCAGCTTTTCCCGCGGACTTTTCGGGAAAAAGCGCGATGATGCTTTTGTCGAAACCATCCTCAGACAGCTATCGCTTTGGGACAAACGCAACAGCCGGACCCGTGAATTGTCCGGAGGAATGCGTCGTCGCGTCCTGATCGCAAAAGCGCTTGCACACGAGCCGCGCATTCTGTTTCTGGACGAACCGACAGCAGGCGTGGATGTCGAACTGCGCAAAGATATGTGGGACGTCGTGGCCGAGTAGAAAACGAACGGCGTGACGATTATTCTGACGACCCATTACATCGAAGAAGCCGAGGCGATTGCAGACCGCATTGCTGTCATCAACAAGGGTGAAATCTTGTTGGTTGAAGGCAAAGACGATTTGATGACACGCATGGGCCAGAAAACCCTGGCCGTCGAATTGCACGACTGCATCGACACCGTCCCCGAGGCTTTGTCTGCCTATAACCTTGGAATCGGGGCAGACGGGCAATCATTGATCTATACCTACGACACCCGCGCCGAACGCACGGGGATCACCGCGCTGCTGTCAGATATCGCCGCCAGCGGTTTGGCCCTGAAAGACCTGCAAACGCAACAAAGCTCGCTCGAAGATATCTTCGTCGGTCTGGTGAAGGAGAACGCGGCATGAACTTTCAGGCAGTCAAGTCCATCTACATCTACGAAATGACTCGGTTCTTCAGAACCCTGTCGCAAAGCTTCATTTCGCCAGTCATTTCGACATCGCTCTATTTCGTCGTGTTTGGGGCCGCCATCGGTTCGCGTATTGATGAGGTCGAAGGCGTTAGCTACGGCGCGTTCATTGTGCCGGGCTTGATTATGCTCTCGGTCATCACCCAGTCGATTTCGAACGCGTCCTTCGGGATATACTTCCCGAAATTCATCGGAACGGTGTTCGAATTGCTGTCGGCTCCGGTGAACTTCATCGAGATCGTGCTGGGCTATGTCGGGGCGGCGGCAACCAAGGCGCTGTTTATAGGCGTGGTCATCTTGCTGACAGCCAACCTGTTCGTGGACATCACAATTGCCCATCCCGCAGCGATGGTGTTGTTTCTGGTTCTGACATGCCTGTCCTTCAGTTTGCTGGGCTTTATCATCGGCATCTGGGCGTCGAACTTTGAACAGCTTCAACTGGTGCCCCTGCTGATTGTCACGCCGTTGATCTTCCTTGGCGGGTCATTCTATTCCATCTCGATGTTGCCCCCGTTCTGGCAGACGGTGACGCTGTTCAATCCGGTGGTCTATCTGATCTCAGGGTTCCGTTGGGCCTTCTTCGGAATGGCAGACGTGCCAATCGGGGTCAGCTTGGTCGCAATCTTCGGATTTCTAGTGCTTTGCATGGGTGTGATTGGCTGGATCTTCCGCACGGGTTGGCGGTTGCGAAACTAATCGCAGCAGCGCCCTTGTTTGTGCACGGTGACATGTCTAAATCCTTGAACATGAAACGTTGGATCCCCTTTGTAAAATCTTCCCCGGTTGTCTCGGTTGTGCGCTTGTCAGGCGCCATCGGCAGCGGGTCACGTGGCGCATTGTCGGATCAGACAACCGCGCCCCTGATCGAAAAAGCTTTCAAGCGCGGCAAGCCTGCGGCGGTCGCCTTGGTCATCAACTCTCCGGGGGGGTCGCCAACGCAATCCTCGCTGATCGCGGCCCGTATCCGTAGGCTGGCGGATGAAAAGAAAATTCCGGTTTACGCTTTCGTCGAAGACGTGGCGGCCTCGGGCGGTTATTGGCTGGCCACAGCCGCAGATGAAATCTGGGCCGACCGTGCCTCGATCCTTGGCTCTATCGGTGTTATTTCCGGCGGTTTCGGCGCGGCCGAGTTTATCGAACGCCACGGGATCGAGCGTCGCATCTACACCGCGGGCAAAAGCAAAAGCCAGTTGGACCCGTTCAAGCCGGAAAACCCCGAAGACGTGACCCGCCTGAAAGTCCTGCTGGAGGACATGCACG
>Ga0182090_1000879_pt1 | contig 11605 bp, 3 predicted proteins | sample 041ome_24_FD_127767 | JGI IMG/M metagenome (GOLD analysis project Ga0182090, IMG submission 127767) | Metatranscriptome of coastal salt marsh microbial communities from the Groves Creek Marsh, Georgia, USA - 041408BS metaT (Metagenome... | ecosystem: Environmental > Aquatic > Marine > Intertidal... | reverse complement strand
TCATCCTCGACGAAAAGCGTTGGATTCATCTGCGCGGTATCTCTCGGCGCGTTCGCTTTGAGCGCTTCTTCGTCGAGTAAAAAGAATAGCGGAGCGTATAACATCGACGCGGCGTTCAAATCTGGCTCTCCGATGTCTTTATTGGGCGTTTCCGATCAAATCGATGTCATGAAAAGTTTGATCGTGGACACGTGCGGGAAATCCGCCCTGAGTGACTACGAGAAGACGTATTCCTTGTTACCGGGAGAAAAAGCAGCGTCGGAAATGGGCGAGAGAGAAGAAGGAGACGATAAGAAATACGCCAAAGCGGACGCGTTTTTATCCAAATTAAAGAACGCGAACGGAGGAAAGAAGGAGGATCAAGAGGACGACGACGAAGATTTAGAAATCGATTCCTCGAAAAACACGGATACGTTTTTGCGAGAGTTCAACGACATGCAAAAACGGATGAAGGAGACGAAGAAATTCGCGAACGAAGAAGAGGATGATTTGGAGGAGGCAAAGGAGGATTCTTCTTCGGACGGGGAGCGAACGGTGGAAGAGCGAGAGGACGCGAGGTTCGAGAAGAAGTTGACGAAGACTTTGGCCAAAGACGATATCGACGAAGAGGACGAAGAAGAGGAAAAGCACCGACCCCAATCATCGAGGAAGAAGCAATCGTCGTCTTCGGATCAGAAAAGCAGCAGCCGCAGCAGCGCTTCTGAGGACGAGGACCATCGACGTCCAAGCAAGAATTTTTCCGGGTACAGGGAAAAGTTTCGCTCGGACGCCGACGACGAGGAGTTCGTGGAGAGAGAGACGGAAAGAGACGAGCGACGATCCGTCTCTTCCTCCTCTTCTTCTTCTTCTTCTTCTTCTTCTAGAGACAACAACAACAACAACAACCAGAGAGAACGTTTGTACGAACGCAAGAGCAGCAGCGGCGATAAAGACGACGACAAGTCTACTTACGCCTCCAAAGGCGCTCGACGCATGTTGTTGGAAGAAGCGTTGCCAAACGCATCCGAAGAGAAAGAGTTGGTTGAAGTCGCCGAGGAAGAGATCAAGCACACCGGGGTGTTCGCTTTGTTGCAAAAAATGGTTGGCGGCGAACAATCGAGTCAAGATCCGGTCAAGCCGGGACAAATGCCGCAGTTGGGTTTACCGCAGCAAACGAAGATGTTGTCGAAGAAGAATAAGAAGAAGTCGACGACGAAGAAGGGAGACTTAAACGTTGCCGCCGGATTGGGCAAATCCATGGGCGTTCACGTCGATGAAGAAGTCGACGACGAAAACGAAGGCGACGAAGGAGAAGAAGAACAAATGAAAGAAGAAGAAGAAGAACATGAACAACAAACCGAAGAACAAACTCGAACCGATAAGGTGTTAAAGCTCGCGCAAGACGGCGAAAAAGCGTTGGAACGCGAAGCGATTGAGAAAGTCTACAAAGGCGACGGCTCCAAATCCAAGAAGAAATCCGCGTTGGAGATCCAACGAGGCGAGACTTCTTCTGATATGAGCGAAACGGACGAAGAAGCTTTGGAGATTGAGAACGGCGCCGCGGATAAGTACTACGACGTCACGAAAGTCGAACACTTGGCGCAAGAAACGCTCAAGAGAAATATGGGTGGTTCCAAAGGTGAAGCGTCCATGGGCGAGCAGCAGCAAACCATCAACACGAAAGCGTTGGAGGAAGCCATCGGGAGAGCGGCGAACCAATCGCCGGACATCACCAGAAAAGAGTTGTTTTCCACCTTGGGACGCAAATCCAAGGAAGAGTTTGTCAACGCCGCGCGATTGAAGAAACTCGTCGAGTTGAAACACATCGCGACGACGTGCAAACCGACGCTCAGCGACGGCGGTAAAGCCATGGAACGTGCGAAAGAAGCGGCGCAACAAGCCGCCATGAAAGTCAAGCAAGCCGCGGCGAGAAGAGCGGAAGCGGAAGCGAACTACGAGCACTCGCAAGAAGTTGCGAAAATCGCCGCCCAAAAAGTCGACGACATCACCGAACTCGCGCAAAAGAAGATCCAAGAAGTTCAAGAAGTTGCCAAGAGAAAAGTGCAAAACGCAAAAGACATTTCTCGATTAGCCGGACGTAAAGTCGAAGACGAGTTTGACATGCTTGGGAAAACCAAGGAAGATTTCAACTTGCACGTGCAACACGCGATGAAATCAGTCGAAGCCGCGAAAGAAGCCGCTTCGTCGGCGTTGGAAGAGACGAAGAAGAAGTCCCACACGGCCAAGCAACGCGCCGCGGCGCTGGAAGTTTCATTGGCGAAGGAATACGAAGAGGCGAGAACCGAGCGCGAAATCGAAGAGAAGAAGTTGGCAAAGGCGGAAGCGCAAGCGGAAGCGGCGGAGACGGAGAGAGAACAGAAAGTGTTGGAAGCGCACCAAAGACAGATGGAAATCGAAAAGGTTGCCAAGGAGAGACAGTACAAGTTGGAGGAGGAGCAAAGACAAATGGAAGAGGCGAAGAAGCGCTCGATGGCGAAGAGCACGCAATACCGCACCTCCGCGGAGGACGCGTTGGAAAAGTTGTCCGTGATTGATTTTAATAACAACAAGGATAGCGACGACGTGGCGCGAATCGGGTTTGGCGAGGAAGACATCGCTTCTGGGTACCCCGACGACGACGAAACGCAAATGGCCATGGGCGGCGCGTCATCCTCGGATGGTGATGGATTCGATCCGTGGACCCGCAAGTAATAATAAAAAATCTGACTAACCGCGCGTCAAAGTCGGCAAACAAAGTTGTACTAAAACCGAGGAGGAGGAAGGAACAACCTCCTCGGAAAAGAAGAAGGAAAAGAGAAGAGTTACACACATCTACACGTTTTAATTATTTATATATATATATATTATCTACTGATAAACACGACACACGTATGTGGTATCACTACGCTTTCGAACTGAACCCAACGCTGCAAAAATTCAAAAACCCTAAATATTGGTGTCTAAGTTCCCCCTCAAAATTCAAATGTCTCGTCAGTATAATTGAGTAAAAACCGCACGAAATACTCTACCACATCTCTTCGTTTTGCGCGTTAAAAGACTGAGTTCAACATGGAGAGGAACGATGATACCGTCGTCCCTTTCCCTCCTCCAAATCCTCCTCTGGGCGTCGTTTCAAGGTAAACATAGGAACAATTCACATTCTTTTCAATCGATCCGTTTCAAAATTTGAATTTTTCCATTCTTCGTTCCTTTCCTCTCTGTCGCTTCTCTCTGTATTATTACTCACGCCGCTTTGGGGAAACTATCGCATCTTCTCTCTCTCGTTCTCTTTAAACGCATCATCAGGGTACCTCTGGGCGCACAACCGATGAACAATAACATCAACAATAATGGACAAACGACGCAAATCAAATCCGCGTTAAAATCCACCTCCCGGTCTCTCGTGTACAGACAAAACCAACACCAACACCAACAGATGGAAAACATGAACGAACAACAAAGACGAGTGTCTTTCCAATCCGGACGCCCACCGGTGGTGGAAGGAGGCGCGAGATTAGCGCAACTGCGAGCGGCGAGGAAACGAGCGGCGCAACAGAAAGCACAAGAAACATCGTCGAATACTAATGGCCAAGGGAATAAGTTACCCTTTGGGACCTCTTGGGGGAATCAAACGGACCAAGCGGGAGCGCAAAGAAGGCGACATCAAAATCTAACCCAACATTCGTCGATGTCATCTTCGCGAATGGAACGGTTACGGAAACGAAAAGGCACCGGGCGACAAGTGAAACCGAGACCGTTCGTGTTGGTGATGAAAGCGCCCGCGGAGAGTTTGGGGAGAGCAGCGCTTCCGGATGGAGGAGCGAAGAAAAGACGAACGGCGATGGTGGTCGAGGAGTTGGACGGGACGAATTTTACTGGTGAGGGCGAACACTCGGCGGCGGCATCGAGAGACGGCGATCGAGCCGGGTCGTTCGCCGAGAACGAAGGATTTGCCGGGTACGATTTTAACGGGAACAGGACGGCGCAACCGATGTTTCGACCGAAGAGTCCGCACGCGAAAGGACAACAACAGAGAAAAGTTTCGATGGAGATGAATTCGCAGTTACGATTGCTTCGCGAGCAGCACATGCAAGAAGGCGGAGTGTTAGCCGAAGCTATCGAAGAGGAGAGACTGAAGAGAGAGCAAATGGAATTAGAGAAACGACGAGAAATGTTACGCAAGAGCAGCATGGGGAGCGGCGGGGAGGTGACCAACACGCCGATGGCTGCGGAAGCGCTGGTGAACATGTTCAACATCCCGGGACGAGAAGACGAAGCTGTTTTGCATCAAGACAGTCCGGATTGGCAAGGCGTCTCGCACATGGGGGCAGCAGGCGGTCAGTCGCAACCGCAAGTGCAACCGGTGGGAATGTTGAACGAAAACTTGAACAACGACGACGACGAGTTTGGCGGAGGATTCGAAGCCGGCGACGACGACTTTGACCAAGAAGATTTAGTAGGCGGTCAATTCGCTGACGACCGCGCGTTCGATGAGGAAGGATTCCCTATTCGCAAACCTAGAGGTGAAGCGCACAAACGCTTGCGCGAAGAAATGGCCAGAAGAAAATCTTTAGCCTTTGGCGGTTTACAAACCATCGTCGTCGAAGATTTAACAGGCGGCTCACAAAAGGTGCGCAAAAGTTCGCGCCAAAGACAAAAACCGTTGGAGTATTGGCGAGGCGAGAAGAAGGTGTACGAGCGCGTCCATGGATCGTTACCGACCATCAAAGCCACGCAACGGCAAACCCGAAACAAAATGTGGCCAAGAAAAACGCCCGGAGGCCCGTCGGAAACATTCAGGGTGCTCAAATTGAGACCGACGGAACAGTTCAACAAAATCGGCGCCGAACGACGAGACTCGTTGGATCAGTTGATGACCGCCAGAAACGGCGCTCCTTTGCACGATTCCGACGCCGAAGATGAGGAAATCTGGGACGTCGATGGCGTCGAGTTTGATCAACACGGTCGCAGGATAAAAACGTTCGCCAAGACCCCGAAAGAGTATTACGGACGAAACGGTCGCGCGACGCCGAATTACAACAACAACAACAACAACATGAACAACAACGGGAGCGGGAAGAAGAAGCGTGGACGACCTCGAAAGAATCCAACAGTACTCGTCGATGAAAACGACGACGACGACGGACAGCAACAACAACAACACCAAGAGGAAGAACAAAACGAACAAGTCAGAGGGAAGCACATCCGACTGGCGCCGGACACGGACGACGAAGACGAGGAAGACGAAAGAGACGACGAGCTCGAGGAAAATACGCGAAGGAACTCTGAAGCGATTCATAATACTAACCACGACGACGACGACGATCAAGAAGCCGAAAAGGAAGCGAACGAAGCCGCTCGCATGGCGGAGTTGGAGCTCGAAGAAGAGAGAGAAGAAGAGGCGAGAAAAGCGTCGAAAGCGAAGGAGGATTTGATCATGGAAGCGGAACAAAAGGCCGCGATGGAGTTGAAAATCACGCAAGAGGAGATTCCAGAGGAGGAGGAAGAAGAGGAGGAAGAAGACGACGAGGAATCGAGAGCGTTGAAGAAACGACTGGCGGATGCGGAAGCCGAGCTCGATGCGCTCGACGCGGCGAACGAAGCGGCGAGGAAGATGTTAGATCAACACGACGAACGAGACTCTTTAGAAGAAGACGGGAACGGCGATGCCCTGCCGCCTTCTACTGCACGCGAGAAAGACGGGCAGGCGAAGGTTGAAGAGGAGAAGACGAGCCGGTTTTCGATGTCGCTCGAGGCAAACAAAGGTGTATTTTACGACGAAGAGGCGGATAAGGATTTAATAGAAAACGATCCAGCGATTAAGAGCGGGTCGATTAACTTGGAGGAAGATTTGGATGACGGCGATGATGATGACGACAACGAAGACGACGACGATGAAGAGGATAGAGATGTTGCCGCCAAAAGAGATTCGCTTTCTTCAAAATCGGAAGAAGAAAACGACCGACGAGATAACGACGCCTTGGCGATTCCCATGGACCTCGACGAATAGATAATATATACACAGAATAGTATTAAACTTGATTAATAAGCATTTGTAAATTCTAATACATGAGTATTAAACTTCTCTTTAAGTTGAAATAACTACGTAGTATGTGTGTATTATGCGCTAAAAACTCTTCTATACTCTCTACAAGCTGAAACTATATCGCTCGCATTTCGCGCCGAGCTCTGAAATCGTCGCCACGCACTCAGTCGTTAAAGAGAACGTCAACTCGTCGTCGTCGTCGTCGTCAAAATTTCTACCACTACTAACGCCAGCAGTGACGTGCGAAAACTTTCCGCCCGGTCGTCGACTGCCACCATTCTCTTCGTCCAATAAAGTTCTATTTCCATCCACGACGCTCCCGTCCCAGTCTAAATACTTGGAATCCACCGTTCGATGTCTCGTGACAACCTTGACCAACTCACCTTTATTACCACCTTCGGAAGGTAACTTGGACGTCGTCAACGTCACGTCGGCTAAGTTTTCAATCAGTAATTGCATCGTCCCGCGCTCTCTGTCGTCCTCGTCTAAGAATCCATCCTCGACGTCCTCCGCCGCCTGGCACCCCGTCACTAAAGCCACATTCTCCATCGCTCTCAACCGCACGAGGAACCGCACGACCGCTTTCTCGCTCGTTCTCGCCGCTAACACGTCCAACGAGTCGATAAAAATACTCGCACCACCATTTCTGCTACACTCTTCCATCGTTCTTCCGATAGTATCGTCGCCGACCGTCCCCGATACCTTCTTCGCGATCAAATCATACAAACCATCTAAACTCGACGTTGCACTCGAACGCGCGCCATTCACCGTAAACACATTCTCCTCCTTTTCGTCTTCTTCTTCTTTATCATCGTCATCGTTGAAATTAAACGCCATTGGTGTCGACCAACAATCGATGGATTCGATCCCAAATTTTTCCTTTTTTTGGTACAAAAATTCAGCTTTTTTCCTCCTCAAGTGCGGACCGATTGAAGTTTCGAACGGTTTCATCGTTTCCACGAACACTATCGCAGCTCTTTTTCTTTTCGATGTCCTCGAGCTGCTCGTTTTTGTTGTTTTCGTCGCGTTCCTCTCGTTCTTCGTATCCTCGTCTTTGTTGCTCTCATCATCGTCAGAGTTTTCCTCGTCTTCGTTCTTTTTGTCGTTGCGTTGGATTTTGAGGCATTCGTGCACGAAATGCGCGAAGAGAAACGCCGTCGGGCTGTCCTTTACGGACACGAGATGGACGTGCGAGGAAAAAGGCAGAGGAGAAGAAGAAAGGGAATGTAACGTTTTCGTTGCTGAAATTCGAACGTTTAAAGCTTCATTCATTATGTTCTTTGTCTTCTTCTTCTTGGAGAAGTGTTCCGTAGAATTTCTGAGGCGAAAAGCAACAGTGCAACACGTATTTACGATAATACAATAATAACAATAATGATAATAACACTAACAGGAAGGAAGGAAAGAGACGGATGAGAGAGCAGCTCGAAATGTTACTAGTCTTGTTTGCTCTTTTGGCTCAAAGTTTCGTTGATTTCGTGAAAGTCGCTTTGACCGACGAGCGCGATTATGTTCCCGGTTTTGGTATCCGACGGAGATTTTCTGCCCCCGCCCGTGGTTCTTCTCGCCGGCGAAGCGAACGTGTGATGAAGAAGAGCGGCGTTGGTATTCTCATCGTCGTGGACGCCTCCCCTGTTGTTTGAGTGTACGAAGGCTTTTTCTCTCGTCTCCGGACGCATTGGCGAGACGTACACGTTCCCGGCGCCTGCGGTTCCTTTCACCTCCCGTATGGGGGATTTGAGCAACGCTTCCGAATCGAAGTGAACTCGAGATCGGTTCGGCGTGCTTTGAATGGCAGTCATCGTCGTCCCTGCTGCTTTTGGTCGTTTCGGCGTCGACGTCATTTTTGTCGTCGTTGTTGTCGTCGTCGTCGTCTTTTGCGATTTTGTCGTGAGCGCGTCGTCAGAATTTCCTCCTCCTGCTCCTCCTCCTCCTCCTTTTCGTAACTGCAACATGAACGGCCTGACGTTCGGGACAAACTGCTTGTTGTAAAACGCGATGATATCGCCGCGACTGACGACTTCCAACCCGGGATTGGTCACCGTTAATGGGCAGCTCCAAAACACCTCTTCCACGCATTGCGGTTGTTTGTGGTATCGATACACGATGTCTTTGAATTTCACGTTTCGATCTTGTTCGCTGGATGCGATTTTGCACGCGCCGTAGATGGACGCCAAGATGATTTGATCGAGATGTCGATTGTACAGCAGAGAGGTTTTTTCAAACACGACGAATTCGCAGATTTGGAACGCGCGTCGGGTGACTTCTTGGTTGACGTGGAGCCGGGCACAAATATCAGCTAAACGCACGGCGGCTAATCGGAGGACTTTGGCGAAAAAAACGTCCAAGGAGGCTTTCGCGCGACGCTTTTCGTCGTCGATTTCGAAATCATCGTCGTCGTCGTCGTCTACGGCGTACTTGTCTGGTAACGGTAACGGTATTTTCGCACCAACGCCGGGCGAGGAAACCGCTCGATTATACTGCTGCTGTTGCGCGTGCGCAATCCCACTGATTCGCTCTACGTCTGAGGACGATGATCCCATGTTCGCGTTATCGGACGCTCGTCTCGCCGGAGTTGAAAACGCCGTAAACGCGCTTGTTTTCAAAGGGGAAAATGCGCTCATATGGCCACTACCAATAATAGTCGTCGTTCGAGGCGGCGAACGCAACGCGGTATGTGCCATTTGTGCCACATCTAACGCCTTCTTCTTCTCTTCATCAATCGGAGAGTCATCATTCGAGTCTCCTCCTCTTCCTCCTCCTCCTTTCCCGAGAACATTGCGATCGAATTGTTGCATATGCGTTAACGATCGCGCTGTGTGGTGTTTTGAGAGCGGTTTGGTGACTTTTTGCCCGGATGCTAACGTGCCACCGAGAAGTACGGCGGCGATTTGATTTGCGCTGTTTGAGTGGATGTCGTTGTTGTCGTTGTTGTTGTTGTTGTTCGTAATATTATCTTCGCTCTTTGCAGCAGCAGCAGCAGCAGCGGCAGCAATCACAGCGGTCTCTCCGATGTTCTTCTTCTTCGCGCCGCTCTTCGTCGTCGCCACGCGCAAAAGTGGATACAAACTCGAATCTTTTTTCCAGCTTAACTTTTCTAACATAGACTCTTCGATTCGACCAAAGTACGCTCTAATTTCTCGCGGCATTTCCGGTCTCGATCTCACGAACGGCTCGATGCCGTTCAAAACATCAAACGCGTTTAAACCAATCGCGTTGGGAATAGCTGGAAAGCGCAACGTAATCGCGCGATTACCGCCATTCCCGGTGAAACTTGGACCGACGTCGTAGATTCCACTACTCGTGCTCAAATGGACTCCGTTTCGCGCGACGGAAACTACCTCGACGGATAAGGCGACGACTACTTCGACGAATCGTTTCGAGTCCACGAGCATCGATATCGCACGCTTCGTCGAATCAGAGATGGTGTTTGCGTTCGTCGTCGTCATCGTCGTCGTCGCCTCCATGCGATTGATTTCGTCTCTCAAAATCGCTCGAAAGAAGTATTTGAACACGGCCAAGGCATCCGTCGCCCTGTTGTCGACGATGTTATCGAGTGATTTCGAAACGTTGCCTCGCTTCGCAGCGGCGTTGAGATTTGTGAACGCATCTTCGCGAGTGAGCGTGTTGCACTTGGTAATCATACGCTCGGCGCGCGCGTACGCGTCTTGGAGTTTATCTTTGTCGTTGTTCTTTGTTCGGATGCATTCGCGGAGTAAACGTAAAGTCTCGTCGTTTTGCTGCGTGTTATCAACGTTGTTTGATGATGGCGAAACGATTCGATCGATCCATTCGACGCCGTACATGACGTTTGAAATCGGCGTGTTTTGAACGTTGTTATAATCAACCGCCACGCCGGCGACAGTTTTATTGAACCCGGCGTACGGCGATTGCGGCGTAGGCGGAATAAAAGTCCCCCCGATGTTGTTAGTAGTATTCGTCGCAGCAGCGGTATTAGTAGCAGCAGTAGCTACTGCTACAGCTGCTTCCACCGCGGATCCGGTTCGAAACGTGAAACTTTTATCCTTCTTGTGCATCGGCGTTGCGGCTCGCAGTCGCGCAAAACCAATCGGTTGTTCTCGCAAATCGCCTTTGAGCACATCAAACGGCGCGGGAAGATTTTTCTCTCGTTGCTTCTCCTCATCTATTTCTTCTTCCGCTAAAAGGAACGGCACGTACAATTTCTCGTTGATTGCGCGACATCCGAATTTCTCTCTCACCGCTTCCACGTACTCGCGTTCAAAGATATCCGAAGCTAACTTGACGTTCTCCATCGCCGTCTTATTCTTCTTATTCTTCTCGAAATACTTCTTTCTCAACGTGTTCTTCTCTTTCAAAATAGATTCGTGCAACTTTTCGATGTTCTTCAACATTTTCTGACAGCTCGCGAGCTTCGTCTTGCTCGATCGACACAAAGATTCCAGCGCCAAAGGCTCGCCGGTTTCCGGATCCTTTTCCGTCATCGAGAGCATGTTTTCCAAGCTCGTTCTTAAACACGTTTCCGGGGCATTGGTTAACGCGAACGCTTGAATCGCGACGAGAAGGTGAAACTGCTCGTACAAATTCGGTACTCCTCCCGCGTGTGTGGTATGGGACAAGACTTTTTTGTTGTTGCTCTCTCTTCTTTCGGCCTCTTCTTTTTTAATCGTCTCTTTCTTTTCCGCGTACGTGCCTTTCCTCTTTTTATGTCTCGAGGACAACATCAGCTTTGGTTTCTCTTTCGCTTTCTTGTCGTCGCCGTCCTCCTCGTTATCCTCGTCTTCGAACAAGCTCGTACCTAATTTCACTTTCGTCAACGAAAACGCGTTCCACGCGAACCGACAATACGCTCGTCCCAACGTTTCGTCCACGCGAAAGTGCGTCTTACAAAACTGCTCGAACTTTGTCGCGATGACTTTGCTAAACGCGAACGACGCTCGCAAATTATCCATGCCTAAAAATTGCTCCAATCGTTTCATTTCGGCAATTTCCAAGTCCTCGGAATCATCCGCGTTGAGTTTCGGAGATTTCGTTTTTCTCGTCGGCGCTTTCTTCGTTTTTGTATCCTCGTCGTCCTTCTTGTCCTCGGTTTTCTGTCTCTTCCTCGCGTTTTCATCTCCGTCTTCGCTCTCGTCCTCGTCCTCGTCCCTTTCATCTCCTTTCAAAAGAGGATGTTTCGTTTCCTCCCTCAAAATCTTCCTCAGCGGTTTGGCGCACACGCACGCGAAGGTCCGACACGCGGTGAAGAAATCCGCCGCGTTCACGCGAAAATGAATCAAAACGTCCCCTAAATTTTTCTTCACGAAGTACTCGTTTGTGTGTGCGTGAGATGTGAGTACGACGTACGCGATGACGCAATGCCACAGGTTTTTCGTCTATATATCAGAGAGAGAGTTCGTTAGAGAGATCAATTCAGAGAGAGAGAAAAGAAATAAAAGCAGCGCTTAATGAAACGTTCTTCGAAAGAGAGAGAGAATGTGTATAAATAAAAACGCACCACGCCATCGCTCGCTTCTTTTTCTTCGCCTAGAATCTCTCTCGCTCGTAAAGACGGGAAGCAGACTCGTTCGATTTTCGAGGCGAGATGTGTCAACGACGCAT
>Ga0182090_1341912_pt1 | contig 11624 bp, 8 predicted proteins | sample 041ome_24_FD_127767 | JGI IMG/M metagenome (GOLD analysis project Ga0182090, IMG submission 127767) | Metatranscriptome of coastal salt marsh microbial communities from the Groves Creek Marsh, Georgia, USA - 041408BS metaT (Metagenome... | ecosystem: Environmental > Aquatic > Marine > Intertidal... | reverse complement strand
GCCGATTCGTTTTTTTTTTCGGCCAGCACGCAGGAAACTCCAAATTTCCAATACTCATCCTCACATATTAGTAGTCCAAACACCAACGAGAGAAGCGTAAACGAATACTAGAGAGAGAGATACATAGCCTCTAGCCCAAAGGTACGTTGTTCTGCGCGGTTCTTTTTCTCTCTCTTTACTGTTCCCAGATCGATTTGACGAGGAAAGAGTTTACTCTCGTGAAATTTTATAGAAGATCTCCCCCACAACACGCTTCAAACGGGCGGATCACGCACACCGAGCGCGAACGCGTTTTTGTGCTGCCCGTGTAATCTTTTTTACTTCGAGAAGAGCGGAGAGAGCGCTTACTAAAAGAGACGATCGATCGATCTCTTCTCCTCGTTATTTATTGTTCGTCGCGAAGATCGATCGAGAAAATATAAGAGACTGACCGAGAGAGAAACCTCTTTTATTACTCTTCTGCGCGCGCGCTGTTCGTGTATAGATCAAAAGTTTTGAAAGAAAGAAGGATGGCGCCGAGCAACAATCAATTCTTGGAAAAAATCAAAGGCGACGTCTCTTTGGAGCGCGAGAGAGGCGGGAAGAAAGGCGGCGGGTTCGAAGGGATTCCGTGGTTAGAGGACGAAGAGTGGGACGGTCGAGTGTTGTGCTGCTCGGAGTCCGTGTGTAAGAAACTCACCGCTTTTGGATTTTTAATGTTAGTCATGGGGTTGATTTTTGGGTTGTACGTGTACGAACCGGAGAAGGAGGACCCGAACTTTGTCGCCTACACGGGCAGCGGATTTTATACCCCGATCGCGTCTATTTCGTCGCGAATGGCCATCGAAGGATACAGCACGGATTCGTTTAAAGCGGCGCAGAGAAGTTCGTTTACGTTGTCCATGGCGGAGTATTTGAACATCCCGAGCAACGGGACCAAGGTGACGTTGGTGGAAGACAAAGTGTGGAAGAAGAGAAGAAGTTTGAAAGGGTACTATGGGTTTGTGGACGTTGGGTACGTGGCGTACGCGAGAGATGTGGAGCACGCTGGTGAGTTGAAGACGAAGATTGAAGCGTTGGTGTATTCGGTAGAAGGAGATGCGAACAAGGCGTTTGTGGAGTTGCTGAAGAAGAACTCGGTGACTGCGATCACCGTCCAAGGCATTTACACGGAGTCGGAGATCAAAGCGCCGCCGCCGCCGAGCCCTCCGCCACCGTTGCCGGGATCGGTTCCGAGTCCGCCGCCGACGCCGAACGATGAAGGGTCTCCGGCGTAAAATTTTGGTTTTGCGAGCGGAATAAACATAAGAAGGCATTAAAGTTCTTATGTTTTTTACGCTCGCGTCTAAATTTTACATATATCACGCGTATTCGTTTCGCGAGAAGGAGCGAGAGAGAAACGGATGGGATTGTACAACAACACATTAAAAGAACTGAATAAACATCATCATCATCATCATCACGGACGTATGAAACATGACGACGACGACGACGAAAAGAGCTTTATATATATACACGTATAATGTTTTAATGAATTTTAAACCGCGTATTCAATAAATAGTATCTTCTTATTTGTGTGTAACTGGTACGTACCAAGTAGTATATGTTTGTTTTTTTATTTACATCGTTTGTTTTTGTTTCTCGTGCGTTTTCTCTTCTAGCAGCACGCCCCGCCAGCGGGGGCACCACCACTCGACGCGGCCACTGGACTTGGCCCGCAATCGAACAGTCCGTAATGTTTCGATCGATCGCCAACCACGTCGAAGTGCTTGCCCAACCACGTCTCGCCCAACATCGATCCGGTGTTCCCGCAAACCAACATCGGCTTGCCAGTTTCCAATCTGTGGTGATCGTCCAAAGAATACGCGTTCGGATTGCCTTCGATCGTTCCTTTGTACACCGCGTACTGGCCGTAGTCCTCGCACAACGTTTCCAACCGTCCCGGAGGTAACTTGAACAATCTGTACGTGATTGAATAAAACGTCGCCTCGCCCAACAACGCTTGCAACTTTTCATCCTTCACTTCAATCACGTGCCCTTCCAACACTCTCGGATCGGTAAACCCAACCGACACGCACAGTCGCTTGAAATCTTCCACGTACATCGCCCCGCCTAAACACTCGCCCAACAAAATCGGATCCTTCCTCAACTCTTGATCTAATCGTCGATCACAATACACGTCCGAAAAGTAAAACTCGCCTCCGTCCGCCAACGCGTCGTACACGCCTTGCAAAACCGCCTTTTTATCCGGACTTAAATTTACCACGCAGTTGGAAATGGCTAAGTCGATCGTTCCGTTTTCAATACCAGCCTGTTTTACGTTCTCAATTTCTCCCTTGACGAACTTCATGTTATTTTCTTTATACCCGAGCGTTTGTTTGCAATACTCGTCCACGTACTTCCGCGCCACGTCTAACTGATTGTCAGTCATATCCACGCCCGTCACGAAGCCTTTCTCTCCGACTAAATTCGCCGCAACGTAACAGTCTCTCCCTGAACCCGAGCCTAAATCTAAGACCCTCAACCCTTCGATCCCTTGCGGCGTCGGCGACCCGCACCCGTAATACTTCGCTTTGATTTCATCCGGCACGAGACGTAAACAGTTCTTGAGATACGTCGGTAATCCACCGGGCGTGCAGCACGCGCTCGTTTTCAAATCCGCCGACGTCGTCAGCGTCTCTCCATAGTACTGTTCGACGGACTTTTTAATCAGATCGTCTCCGCCTTCGATGGTCGCGCCGAGCAGCGTGTCCATCATCTTCGAAGAAGAAGATGAGGAAGAGGAAGAAGCTTTCGTCGTCGTCGTCGTCGAGGTTCGACTTTTCGCGTGTCGTCGTTTTGCCGAGGATTGAGCTCGAAAAGAAGCGAAGAAGAGAGCAGACGAGGTCGAAGCGAGCGCGGACATCAATACCGACGCGCGAGGTAAAGCTTTTTTCTTATACAGAACGCGATGACCAGCGAGCGAGCGTGCTTTAAAAGTAAAGATGAGAGACGTGTCTCTCTTCTTCTTTTTTTTCTGCTGGAAAAGGTGCACCCTTCGTACTAGATACAGGTATGCTAAAGCTGTGCTGCTATTACAAGGCGCGATTACAAAAAACTATACATACTCTTTTCACACGTTCGGTTGATTCAAACCTCCTTTCTTGATCACTCTATTTCTACCGTCGAAAGTATCCCAGGTCTCGATGTTCGCGCTCGCTTCGTTGATGCAATCGATCAACAACTTCACCAACTCGTTGTCGCACTTCTCCGGAGGCACGACTAAATCTCTCGGCGGTATTCCGTTTTGGTAGGTTCGCTTATCGAATCTCCACTGACCGTGTTTTCCTGGGGTGAAGGTGCCGTTTAAGGCGTAGTCCATGCCGTAGGTGAAGTGGATGGAGAGGAAGTCACCGATGGATTTGTCCCAGGGCGGCTGCGAGGTGAGCTGTGGGCGCAAGTCGTGTTGTAATCCGATGCGGTAGGCGGCGATGGTGTAGCCGTACATTTCGAGGACCCATCCCCAGTCTCGGTTGGCTTCTCCGTCTTTTTTAATCGCTAATGTGGTTTCTACCCAAACTGGGGCTAATCGCTTCAAATCGTCTTTGCGAATGAAGACTGGGGAGGACCCGATTGGATCGACTTTTTCGATGTCCTCCGCGGTCATTTTATCGTTCCCTACGAAGCGTTTGATTAAAGTTGGCCATCGAGACGGTTCGATGTAAAAGAACGGAAATGCGGCTGGTCGTTCGCCAATCATCAAGTTTGGAATCGGTTTGATGTACACGTGATCGGGTTCCGCCATTAACACGTACGTCTCTTCAATCTTGTCGCATTTTTCAAAGTATTGCTTAAACGCGTTTGGTCTGCTCAGGACGACGAATCCCATCTCGTTTTCTAATCGATCGACGACGCAGGTTGGAATTTCCGACATCAACGAATCTGGTTTGTCGTGCAAAACCCGAGTAAAACCACCCATTTGACACGGTTCTTCCTTTGTTTCCTGTTCTAGGCATATTTTTTTCTGTTTCTTCCAGTGAAAATACATCAACCGCACTTGCCACGCCTGATAGACGTTTGCGTTGGTCGTGACCAACGTGTGAAACTTTCGATGACTCCCCGGATCTCCTTTCATCGGTAATTGCGGAGCTAAACTCCCACTCGTCCACGGATTCGTCGCGTCTTTCGCGCCAATCGCCATCTCTGGCCTCGCTTGGTGCTTCAACCAACACGCTCGATACTTTTGCCCTAAACATCCGTTTTCGTCCCCGCACCACACCCACACGTTACACGCCTGGGCGCCGACCGCTTTCCCGTCCGGGTTCATGGAGAGACATTCGTCGTGGCACTCTCTCGCGGACGATTTGAAGTTGTTTTCGCCCCATTTTGAGACCGAGCCGGAATACTCCGCGTGCGATATTGGGTTAAAATCGCCCCATTTGCCGACTTCTTCGTTACCATTTTTTCGCCGAGTGCGGCCTACTCCTTCTCCTCCTCCTTCTCCTCTTCCGGTCGTTCTCGTCGTCGTCGGTTTCAAACTTTGCTCGTCGCCCTCCTCGCGCGTCGCCGAGGACGAACGTAAAGAAGCGCTCGCGGACTGCTCTCCGAGTGCCTTCGAATCTCCTCCAAAATTGAAAGAAGAAGAAGAAGAAGAAGAAACAGAAGACGCCAACAACTCTCGGTGTTCTCGATGAGATCTTTTCGATTGATTCGCGAAAAACGCATCGAGCGCGTTAAAGGTGAACAAAAACGCGGCGAAAAAGGCGAGCAAACGCGCGAGACGTAATGTTTTGCGCTCGCTCGTTGTCGTCCGCATGATGATCGAGACGCGATATGACTCTCTGGTTTTGAGAGAAAGATCTCTCGGGTGTGTGTGATTGATTATTTATGCGCGGCGCGTGTTCAATTTGTGTGCGAATTTTGTTCCCAAATATCTAAATCTTTCATCACGTGTCCGATGAATAATACGAACCGTCGTCGTCGCCGCCGCCGCCGCCTTCACCGATGATGAGGCTACCGCTACCATTTCTATCGCTATCGCTATTGCTATACTTGGAAGAGAGAGACGAGGAGTAAGAAGATGAGGACAGGTCGTCTTCGGAACTCGTATCCGATCGCACTTCGTTATCGGCTTCGGTATCGCGTTCGTCGTTTGGTTTTCGAGACGGGTCGTTTTCGTCGTCCTCGTCGGAGAGCGAAGAAGAGCCGTAATCTTCGTCGTTATCGTCGTGTTTTTTCAATTCTTCTTTCTCTGCGGCGGTATCGTCGACGTGCTCTTCTTCGTCGTCGTCTTCGCTCTCGCGGTCGTCGCTCGATCCGCCGGTTCCAAATCTGCCACGTCCTTTTTCTTGTTGGAACCTGCGTTTGCGTTCGTCCATGTCCGAAGATGCTCTCGAACTGACCGAGGCTTCGCTGCCGCCGTCCTCATCCGAGCTTTGTTGTTGGCGAAGAATGTCTGGGACGTAGTTTTCATCGAAGACTATCGGAGATTCAAAACCTCCTAATTCTTCGTCGTGATGGTAGTCGTCTCCGTCTTCGCCGTTTCGTACTTGTTCGTCGTCGACGTCGTCTCCTCTTTTCTCTTTCGCGCCGGTGGAACCATTTCCGAACACGTTCGCCAACGCGTTTTTCATCTTCATCGCGATGCCTTCCTCCTCTCGATTCTTTTCCTCCTCTAACATCGCCGCTTGCTCGCTCAACTCTAAGTTTTGCTTGTACGCAATCTTTTCTTTCGCTTTTTCCAAATCTTCCGTGAACTCCGCCAACCGTTTCTCCGTCTCTTTCCTCGCGATTTCCGGGTCTTGTTCTTGCAATAACAATCCTCTTTGCCGCATGTGTTCGGCGAACCGATCGGCGCTGTCGTCTTCGTCCGCGTACCGTCGGAAATCAAACCAACTCGGCGGTATCGGTTCGAAGAAAATCTCGAAACAGTTCTTGCACCAATTGCCTCTCGTGTACGGATTTTCCTCTTCGCCCCTTTCGCGGAAGTTTTCATACGTCGTTTGGTTTTGACAAATCAAATACACATGGAACGCCGAAAGCGCAAAGACAAACATAAATCCAAACAAAGCTATAATGCCACAAAACAAAGCCGCTCCGGACGCTCTCAACGCGCCAGCCACCGCGTTCGTGTTCACCGATTTCCCAGTCTCGGGATCCACCGCGTCGTTTCTCTCGTCAATCTCCACTAAAATGCTCATCACGCAACTCCCCACGACGAAACCGCACCACAGCGTCGTCCCAAACACGAACAATAAAAAATGTCTATAATTCCTCCTCCCGATGGTGGTCCCGACCCACGGACAGTGATGGTCAAACTTCTCCACGCAATCGTTGTTTATCGAGCAATGATGCGCCCTCGGCGGCTGGAAAAAATTCGTCGTGTCGTTCCATTTCACCGTCACCAGTTTCTTCGTCGGTTCGTGCGGCACGTCCCTCGTCCGTTCTCTCGGCGGGTCGTTCCGGTCTCTCGGCGGCGGTCTCGGCAACCTCGGAAGTATCCCAGGATCCATCGTCCCGGTCCGTATCAAGCACCCGAGCACGTACATCGGCCAAACCACCGATACTAATTGCCACGCCCACGAATATTCTCGCGATAATCTCGGCGCCACCGCCGACGTAAACGTAATCGACGGCACCAAAACCAGAAAAATCGTGTTCAGAAACGCCTTGTAATTCGGTCCGACGATGATGCGTCCATCCCAAAAGAACTTGTCGTTGCCCGGCCATATCTGGTAGACTTTTTGTCGCGCCCGTCGTCTGGAGGAGGAACTCGTCGTTGTTCCTCTTCTTTCATCATCATCTTCTCCCTCTTGCTTTCTGTTCTCCGTCGCCCTCGCTCTCTCCGCGTCTTCTTCTTCTTCCTCTTCTTCGTTCACTCCTTTCGGAGGAATGTACCAGTCCGACATTTTTTTGACGCCGCGAACGCGAAGAAGAAATCGAACGGTTTATTCTCTCTCTCTCTCTCTTTCACAGTATTTGCAGAGAAAGAGAGAACGCGCGGAGTCACGCGCGCAATTTGTCTGTCGCTCGCTCGCTCGCTCGACTTTATTCGCGAGGACAAAAGAGAGAGGAGATGAATTGGAAAATTTTTCTTTCTCTCCATTTTTTTTTTGAATCATTGAATGCTTAAAGCGGCAACACCTTCTTCCTCTTCTTCTTCTTCTTCTTCTTCTTCGCGTTGGCGGAGGGCTTTTTCGTCGGAGACCAGGAAGAAAACGGTCTCTACGTCGTCGTCGTCGTCGTCGTCTCCTTCTTCTTTACTTTCTTCAGTCGCGCGAAGGAGAAGATATCGCTTTTCTTTTCCTTCTTCTTCTTCTTCTCACAGAGTAGCGGCGATAAGATACAGTTACGACTCGAGAAGGAGGTTTGAAAAGAAGAGAGCGAATACTGCGTCGAGCACCTCTCGGAATAACGCGATGGAGAAAACTAGTGCCGCCGCCAGTAAAAACGTAAACGTGGACGAGTTAGATTTCTCGCGCGCGGAGGATCAAATCAAAGCGTTGGAGGCGTTTCGCGCGAACGCGATTCCAAATTTGGAAGCTGATTTTAGAACGAATTATAAAGGCAAAGCCGGGAGGAAAATCGGGATCGTAGGCGGCGACCGGAAGTACAGCGGCGCGCCGTATTTTGCAGCTATGGCGGCGTGTAAAGCGGGGGCGGATTTAGTGCACGTGTTTTGTCACGAAGAAGCGGCGAGGGCGATTAAGAGTTACTCGCCGGATTTGATCGTACACGGGTGCATGAAAGACGAGCGGGATTTACTCGAAACAAAAGAGGATATGAAAGAAAAGCTCCACAATTTTGAGCCGAAGGAGCGAGAAGACTGGCTTATCGAAAATATTTTATTAGAGAATTGTAGGGAGATTTTATCTAGGATGGATGCGATGGTTATCGGTCCTGGGTTAGGGAGGGATAGAGTGATGTGGGCATGCGCAAAAAAGTGTTTCGAAGTGGCGAGACAAAGAAACATCCCGGTGGTCTTTGATGCGGATGCGTTGTTCATGATAGACACTTCTAGCGCATGGTCTGAGGATAACGAGATGGAGAAATATAAGTCGCATAATGGCTACGTCGTGTTCACTCCGAATGTTCGCGAATACACGTATGGTTTCGACCCAAACAATCCTTGCGGGACAACTATGTCCCACGTGAGAAGTTTTTTGGAATTGGGACGGCGTTGTGGCATTTTGCACTCGGGACACAGAATCTACCCCAGCATCTTAGCGAAAGGCGTCGACGATATATACGTACATTTAGATGGATCGCAGGAAGGACCGATAAGATTTGGAAACATCCCGGGTTCGAAGAAGCGATGCGGCGGGCAAGGCGACATACTCTCCGGAGTCCTCGCCGTCTTCTTAGCCTGGTCCGCAGAACAATACAGACGAGAATTCGAACAACGCGACGCAGAGCACGCAACCATCGAAAAAGCCAAAGATCACTTCCGGAGATCCTCAAAACTCGCGTGCTTCTGCGCCTCGAAACTCACTCGCGAAGCCGCGCGAAGAGCGTACGAAAAACAGAAGCGAAGCTTACAAAGTTCGGATATTTTACTCGAACTGCCGAGCGCGCTTGAGGATTTGTTTCCCTCCGACGTTGTCGACTTCAACGACAAAGACGACGAGAACATGAACAACAACAACGCTAATAACAACAACAACAACAACAACAACAACAACAACAATAGCAGCAGACGCACAAAAGTGAAACGAGAGAGAAACTACTAGATGCAGCACAACCACGTCAACTCTTCTTCTTTGTCTGTGTGTGTACTCTGTGTATCTGTGTAATAAAAAAAGTAGTACTCGTAGAAAGAAAAAGAGTCTCTTCGACCTCACAAAAAAGAAAAAATCGAAGAAAACATGCCGCCAAAGAAGAAAGAAGTGGAGGAAGAACCTCTCGGCCCGTGGTCGTTGGGTCGATTCTCGTCCAACTTGAAAGTAGGCATCGTTGGTATGCCAAACGTGGGCAAGTCGACGCTGTACAACGCCCTCACGAACTGCGCTATTCCGGCTGAAAACTTCCCCTTCTGCACGATCGACCCGAACAACACTCGCGTGAACGTTCCGGACGAACGCTTCGATTGGCTCGTGGACATGCATAAACCTAAGTCTGTGGTGCAGCCATATTTAGAGGTGGTAGATATTGCGGGTTTAGTGAAAGGAGCGGCGGATGGGGCCGGTCTCGGGAATGCCTTTTTGAGTCACATTAAAGCGACGGATGGGGTGATTCACTGTTTGAGAGCGTTCGACGATGCGGATGTGATTCACGTGGAAGATCGCGTCGATCCGGTGGAAGATATTGAAATCATTACGAACGAGTTGCGAGTGAAAGATTTAGAGTTTATGAATAACACGAAAGCAAAGTTGGATAAAGACCGACCGACGGCGCCGGCGGCTAAGAAGGAGAAGGAGAACGAGATGAGCACGATTGACAAAGTGATTGAATGTTTGGAGAGCGGCAAGGACGTGAGGAATAACATGGAGAACTGGACGACGAACGACGTGATGTACTTGAACAAGTACGGGTTGTTGACGTCGAAACCGGCGATGTATTTGGTGAACTTGAGCAGGAAAGATTTCCAAAGGAAGAAGAATAAATGGTTGGTGAAAATCCACGAATGGATTCAAGCGCACGGCGGCGGCTCGTTGATTCCGTTTTGCGGCGAAGTCGAGGCTGAGTTGCAAGGCGTGGAAGGCGAGGAGGAGAAGGAGAAGTGGTTGAAAGAGAACGAGTTGACTACGTCGTTGCCGAAGATTATCAAGACAGCGTTTTCGATGGTGCATTTGATTTATTTCTTCACGGCTGGACCGGACGAGGTGAAAGCGTGGTGTATTCGTAAAGGATACAAAGCGCCGCAAGCCGCCGGGGCGATTCACACTGATTTCGAAAGAGGGTTTATTTGCGCTGAAGTTATGAGTTTTGACGATTTGAAGAGCATGGGATCGGAGACGGAGGTCAAAGCGAAAGGGAGGTACAGACAGGAAGGGAAAGGATACACGGTAGAAGACGGCGACGTGATTTTCTTCAAGTTTAACGTGAGTGGAGCAAAAGGCAAAAAGTAACTTTCAAATCAAACATTAGATGCATTCTTTGTTGCTGTTCTTGTTGTTTAATACACGCAAACACACACACACACACAGTAAGTCAAATTAAACGCGAGAATCGAACGGTTGTTTCTCGATCCATTCGCAAATCTTTCTTCGCTTTTCGAGGTCTTCCACACCATGGGCCGCTCTCAGACACTCCGCTTTATTCCACGGACACTTTTTCACTTCTCTCAAATATCTCAACGCTTTAATGTTCCCCAACAACGATGCCCACAAACAGGCAGATTCATCGAATTTAGCCTCGCACTGTTCGACTAAATACTTCACCACTTTATCGCTGTGGTTATACGATGCGTTTCGAACGCACTCTGGATCGCGTTTCAAAATCTTCTGCTTCACCATCGGTTTCTCGTTGACGAGATGACGAATAATCGCAATCGTTGATTCGGGATGTTGTTTTTCTTCATGGTTGCCTCTAATTAAAGCGTGAACGTTTTGTCTGTTGTTCACGTCCAATCCTCGATCGAGAGCTAGTTTACACATCTCTACGGTATCGATGCGCGATATTTCGTGCGGCAACGTCGGCAGTCTCGATTTGGCTTTGATGGACGCTTCGAAGCATTCGCGAGAACACGCCGCGAAATTGGAGATGTTTTTATCCAAACGCGGACAAATGTGAAAGGTGAATATCTCCGGGTGCGTTTGCAAGAGGTACACCAGTGGTGAATCTCTGTTATTATTGTTAGCATCAGGATGCCTTTGTTGTTGACGCTGTTTTCTCCTAAAAAGTTGGGGCCTTGTTTTCATGATCGTCAACAAGGAAACGTCGTCGTCGTCGTCGTCGTCGTCGTCGTCGTCGTCGTCTTTTTCTGTTTCTCCCTCGTCTCCGTCGTCTTCCAGACGTCCTCTTCTTCCTCCTCTCCGTCTCTTCTCTTGCCTTTGCCTCTTCTTCTTTCTGATGAACAACGAAGAAGAAAAGCCACGAACGAACACGTTCACGACCGCGTCGAAAACGAAGCGCAAAAACGGCTTGAAGTTTTCAACGCAAATAGCGACGACGCCGAGAAGGAACCAAGACCCTATCACGATCGTAGCGAACGCGACGAAAGCGAGTCGGAGGAGAACGGTTTGAACGCGGTGCAAAATATCCTCGATCGTAAAGATGCGCATCGTCAACATCCGCGCGCGTTCTTGTTGTTGTCGAGAGTTTTTTTGTATTTGCACGTTCGTGTATCTTAGAATGGTCTCTCATCTGTGTGCGAAAATCGCCAAAAAAAAACCGCGCGAGTCGTTCACACAGAGATCAAAACCGCAAAAAAGGATCATGGTCGCAATGGTGGAAAAGCAGAGAGCAGAGCAATAGCCATGAAGCACACGCCGTGCAAAAAAAAATGTTGCTCAATGCCGGGATCGAACCGACGACTGAAGGAAGCGAGTTAGTCTTTTTGTTTTATTAACAACTTTTATATGAAGCTCACCCTTTCGCTGACAAGAAGAACAGAATTTCTCTGTCGCCATTATATATTAGGCGAACGCTCTAACCAAGCTGAGCTCTAAAAGAGGAAGAGAGTTAGTCCCGCGAACACACAAAGGTGAAGGAAACGCACAATCGAG
>Ga0182090_1575180_pt1 | contig 11633 bp, 6 predicted proteins | sample 041ome_24_FD_127767 | JGI IMG/M metagenome (GOLD analysis project Ga0182090, IMG submission 127767) | Metatranscriptome of coastal salt marsh microbial communities from the Groves Creek Marsh, Georgia, USA - 041408BS metaT (Metagenome... | ecosystem: Environmental > Aquatic > Marine > Intertidal... | reverse complement strand
GCCAGCGCCCTACTCATTGCGCTGTTAGCCAAAACACCTGCTGTCCAAGCTTATCAGGTCGATACGCTGGCCTCCGGTTTGGATAAGCCTTGGTCCATTGCTGCCATCGGCGATGATGCTTTTCTGGTAACCGAGAAGAGCGGCCGACTCATTCACTTGACGGCCAGCGGAGAGGTCACTGCGATCGCTGGCGTGCCCGAGGTCTACTTTGCCAATCAAGGCGGTTTGCTCGAGGTGCTACCCGACCCCGCCTTCGCCAGTAATAACGTGGTCTATCTCAGCTACGCCGGAGGTGACAAAGGCGCGAACCGTACCACGGTCGTTCGCGGTACGCTGGCTGGTGCAACGCTGACCAACCTACAGACCGTCTTGGAGGTCGCGCCCGACAAAGAGGGACCCGCGCACTACGGCGGCAAGCTCGCGTTTTTGCCCGATGGCACTCTGCTGGTCAGCGTGGGCGAGGGCTTCAAATACCGAGAACAGGCTCAGAACCTTGAGTGGGAGCTGGGTAAGTTACTCAGGATAAAGTCAGATGGTACTGCACCCGCGGACAACCCGTTCCCTGAGAGAGCTCCCCGGGTGTTCAGTTACGGGCATCGCAATCCGCAGGGCCTGGTTTATGACCCGGAAACTGACCGGATCCTGATGATGGAGCATGGACCCAAGGGCGGTGATGAACTCAATCATGTGGTCGCTGGCCGTAACTTCGGCTGGCCAGCTATCACCTATGGTGTCGACTATAGCGGCGCCGTGATCTCGCCCTTCACCGAAGCGGACGGTATGGAACAACCCATGAAATACTGGGTACCCAGCATCGGCCCATCGGGCTTGGCCATTTATCGCGGCGACATGTTCCCAGAGTGGCAGGGCGATTTACTGCTCGGCTCACTGATCAATAAGGAAATGCGTCGACTCAAGCTCGATGGCGATACCGTGGTTGAGGATGAAGCGATCTTTCCGGAAATCAGCGGTCGTGTACGCGACGTGCGCGTGCTATCAGACGGCTCGATCCTGGCGCTCACAGACGAAGGCGACGTGTTTCTCATTTCCCGTTAATCCTGACTGACAAATTGTCGTGATCTGCCAAGTCGTTGGCAGATCCGGTCATCGGCTCCGGCCACCCTCCTCGTGACAATGCGCGCATCGAGCATCACAACGATCGCTCGGATGACAACCCAATGCGATCACGAGGAGATCCACTATGAAACAGCAAGTCAGCCAGTCTCAATTCAAACCCATCGCCTTAATGGTCGGCCTGTTGGCCGGCGGCGGCGCGGCAGACATCTTCGCCCACGGCTACGTGTCTGAGCCTGCAGGGCGCTCTTATCTTTGCAAGCTCGGCGACAACACCGGTTGCGGTGCGGTGCAATGGGAGCCGCAGTCTGTCGAAGGCCCGGACGGCCAGCCACGTTTCCCCGTCGGGGGGCCTGAAGACGGCACCATTGCCGCTGCGGGATCACCCTCGTGGTCAGAGCTCAACGCGCAAACACCCTCCCGCTGGTACAAGCACGACTTTGCCGCTGGCTATCAGACCTTTGAGTGGACCTTTACCGCCAACCACGTCTCACGTGACTGGCGTTATTTCATCACCAAGCCCGCCTGGAATCCGGCCGAGCCTCTGAGTCGTGACGCCTTCGATCTGGATCCCTTCTGTGAGTACGACGGCGGCATGCAGCGCCCACCCATGGTGATTCAGCACAATTGCTACGTACCGGAGCGCGAGGGCTACCATGTGATCATGGCGGTGTGGGACGTGGGTGACACCGCAGCCTCGTTCTATAACGCGATCGACGTCAATTTTGCTGGCGACAATGTTGTGACCTCTCCAAGCCCTGAACCCGAAGCCGACCCCTTTACTGAAGTGGGCTTGATTTCTGGGGCCATCGCACTGGAGTCGGGAGATGTAATCTCAACTCTGGTATACGACGACAATGGCGAAGTGCCGGCGTTGTCGGTGTCTTACGAGGCCACTGGCTACCTGTCAGGCCCTGCTGCTGCGTTGGAGCTGGCTCGCAACATCAATGATGCCAATTTGGGTTACTACGCAGGCGATCGAGACGGTGACATGTTTGTGCCGGTGGCGGGCCAGAACCGGATTTATACCGACACCAACATTACCAACGTCGAGCTGCGGGTTGATTATGCGCCCGAGCCGGAATTTGTCTATGAGCTGACTGTCGATGCAGATCAAGTCGTGGAGATCAACGACATGGGCATGACGGATGTGCACTTAAGCGTGTCGGTCAACGCCAACTCGATGGTGACAGCAACGCTCTATGACGCAATGGGCGATACGGTAATCGGCGATACCTGGTCGATTGGCGGTGCAGCTGATCTGAAACTGCACGTGCACGAAGCCGTCGCAGGCGAGCTGACACTCGTTGTCGTCGCAGACTCCATCGACACTAATGGTACCGAGCAGGTCACCACGACAGTCACAATCGAAGACAACAGAGTGCAGCCAGGCACGGACAGTCACGGCGACTCAGACACGGGGCATACGGACGACGATCATATGGGCGCGAGTAACGGCACCTGCGATCTGACCGATCTGATGGCTGCGATGTATCCGACGTTTGAAACCAACATGACCTACACCGGTGGCGAACGCGTTAGCTATCAAGGTCTGGTCTATCAAGCCAAATGGTGGACCCGTGGCAATTCACCTGACAGCACGGACGCCTTTGAGCTGATCTCAGATGTGACCCTCGAATACAGCGATAGCACTGTTTACGAGGGGGGTGATCAAGCGCGATATCAAGGCAAACTCTACGAAGCCAAATGGTGGACCCGCGGCACAGCGCCGAGCGCGAATGATCCATGGCGCCTGATCGGCGACGCCGACTGCTAAAAACCCGTCAGTGTGATGATGGGGGGCAATGCCCCCCCTTTTTTGTTTGCGGTGAGGGGAAAAGCGCAATCTGCCGGTGACGAGCCCCACAGTTTCGTGTAATCGGGGACTGACATATGATTTGGGGTGAGCGGCGGAGCCCCCAGTCTCAAACGTGAGTAGCGATTGGGGGCATAGGGCGTTCGCGCACTGATGCCGGGGGACAAATATTGTGGCTGAGCAAACCATTCTCGCGAGCGACCTCAGAGTCATTACGCGCTTTCTTGCTGCTCACCGCGCAGATCCCGGTAGCGCGCTGGGTGCCGCCGGCATCTCACTGGAACACCTCAACCAACCGCGCAATCGTATCCCGGCCGCACAGATCGGCACGCTACTTTTACAGCTGGGTGAGCAATTCCCCGACACTAATTTGGGCATGGAATTGGCGCGCCACCACCACATGACGGATACCCATGTTTTGGGCATCACGGCGATTTCCTCCAACAGCGGCCTGGAGGCGCTGCAGCGGCTGATCCGCTATCAAGCACTGGTATCGACACTCGAGCCCTTGAGCATTAAGGAAGATACCGATGCCGTCACCCTGACCAAGACGGTAGCGCTGGTCGAGATAGCCGAGCATATCGTTCAGGTATTCCTGTTCGCCGTGATACTCGGTGCTATCCGCAATATTTCGGGCTTTACCGGCGATATCATCAAGGTGTCGTTTACCGGATCAGCGCAGGGCCATGAAGCGGCGTATCGCGACCACTTCGGGCCCGCGGTGTCGTTCTCTGCTCGCGAGGCGAATCTTGTCTTGCCACGCGGGGCGCTCGAGCAACCTATCTCGACGGCCAACGTTGATATTCTGACCGCTAACGAGCCGATGCTGGCCTCGCTGGTGCGATCGGTTCGCGAGAACAGCCTGCCTGCCAAGATCAAGGTGGCGATACTTGATCATCTCCCGGACCACACGCTGTCCGAGCAAGAGGCTGCTGCCGCCCAAAATATGAGTCTCCGCACCTTTCAGCGGCGGCTGGAGGACGAAGGTACACGCTTCAGGGCGTTGCTCGATCAGACCCGCACCGAACGCGCAGAGAGTCTGCTGGCCGACAGCAGCTATGCGCTGTCAGAGGTGAGCTATCAATGCGGCTTCAGCGAGCAAGCGTCGTTCTCGCGCGCATTTAAACGTTGGACCGGGAAGACACCCTCTCAATATCGCAGCAAATTGCTGGACCCCACAGTCTAGGCCTCGTCGCAAGCGGCGTCGCTGTCGATCTCTGCACAACTGTGGGCCCCATACCGAATACGGCCACGAGCAGACAAAACGCTCCCCTTTTGCCACTGAGAGTCAGAGCGACTTGATCACCGCCGCCGTGCTGGCAATCTCTGCCGGGTCGATCGCAAAATGGGTCACAAAACGCGTCATGTCAGCCTGAACAGGCCAGTCATAAAACTCGACCCCTGACTCGCGAAGCGCTGCGCGGAGCCTGGGGGGGATGACAGGAAAAAGCTCGTTCGCGTCGACTGACCAGGGCAGCGCTATGTCAGGGTGGGCCGCAAAGGCAGATGCCAGGGCTCTTGCCATCTCGTTGGCGTGACGCGCGTTATCCAACCACAGATCATCCGAGAGTAGTGCCAGCCACTGCGCCGACAAAAATCGTTGCTTCGACCACAGATGACCAGTTCGTTTGCGGCGGAACTCAAACTGGTCCGCTAAAGCCAGATCAAAGATCACGACAGCCTCTGTCGCGATACCGCCGTTCTTCGTCAAACCGAAGCTCAGACAGTCCACTCCTGCCTGCCAGGTGAGCGCTGCCGGGCTTGCCCCCGAGGCGACCACCGCGTTGGCAAAGCGTGCGCCATCCATGTGTAATCCCAACTTGAAATCGTCTGCCAATTGCCGGTAGGCCCGAATTTCCTCGGGCGTGTACGTTGTCCCAGACTCACTGACGTTGGAGAGACTGATTGCACCTGGCCTCGCGTTATGGACGCCATGAACCGTCGCCGTTTGCATATGCTCACGCATCGCCGTGAGATCCGGTTTACCGCTCTCACCCGGCATACCGGCCATACGCGCACCCCCAGTGAACAACTCCACTGCCGTGTTCTCGTCATTTTGAATATGGGCACCCTCATGACAATAGATCGCACCCCACGGCGGGCACATCGCACTGAGTGCCAAGGCATTGGCAGCCGTACCCGTCGTCACAAAAAATACGGCACAGTCGGTCTCAAAAATATCACGCACCGCCGCCTCTGCCGCGGCGGTCATGGCGTCCTCGCCATAGCCCGCTGACATGCCAGCAGACGCATCGGCTACTGCCGCGAGTACCGCAGGATGCGCGCCCGCCTGATTGTCAGAGATGTAATTCATCGCAACGATCCCCGTAAGCCTCCAACCGCCGTGACCATCTCGCCCATGGTATAACGAGCGCATGTATTAGGGGATGCTATGCGCACCGTTCAGCAATCTCTACTCGCTCTAGGATTGGGGGGCCTGCTGATTGCGGGAGCGGCCCTCATTATCGATCTCGGGTTCCTAAAACCAGTCTACGAGCGGGTTGGCAGCCATTACCTGCAGCGCGACGTGCGGGTTGGCGGTGAAATGAGCGTGCGACTTGGCCGATCGCTGAAGGTGGCCGCAGAAAACGTCACGGTGCTCGGCGCGACGCCGACTGACCCTCCCCTTGCCTCGGTCAAATCAGCAGAAGTCAGCCTCTCTCTGCGGGCACTGTTCGACAAGGTCATTGATATCGAGTCTTTGTCTCTGGTCGACGCCAACGTGAGGTTGGATATTGATGAGGCGGGCGAGGGAAGTTGGCCAACCTTCGAGACCGGTGACGAGCCCTCAGATCTGTCACTGCGCGTGGGCTCTGCTCAGCTGTCAGAGGTCAACCTGTTAATTCGAGATGCAGAAGTCGGGCGCACTCTGGACATTGCTGTCACCTCTCTCGAGGGCCGCACCGCAGATTCGACGCTGACGATGTCGCTGGATGGCGCGCTCAACCAGCGGTCTGTCCGCGCCACCGGCACGCTCGATGGCGTGACGTCGCTTTTGGATGTTCACCAGTGGCACGTCGCCTCAACCGGCCAGATTGGGCGCGCATCCTTCGCTATCACCGGCTTTCTGGAAAGCCTTGCTGATTGGAATAGCTCGCACCTCGAGGTGACATTGCACTCTGACAGTGCCAATGAATTTCTCAGAACACTCTCCATGCCGCTGATCGATGACGGACCCATTGACGTGAAGGCAATACTCGAGCCCAAAGAGAACGCAGCCCACATCGATATCAACGCGGTCTTCGGAGAGTTCAGCCTGATTGGAACGGCCCGCAGCGAGGATCCCTCGTCGCTTCAGGTGGCAGAAATCCAGCTTGAGGCGAAGGGCCCCAATCTCGCCCATTTGGGCGACCTGGCTGCACAACCCCACTGGCCCGAGACCCCCTTTGATCTTCGTATCGAGGCGGCAAGAGCCGGTACGCAAATCGACGTCACGACTTTTCAGCTAGACAGCGACGCCCTGTTGCTCGGTTTAAGCGGTAGGGTGGCAGATTTTCGCTCCCTTGGTTCGGGGCAGTTTGACGGTACGCTTTTCATCCCCTCGCTTGACGTCTGGTCAGCAGTGCTCGAACTCCCTCCTCAACTCAGCGGTTCACTGAGGGGCAGCATCGCGCTCATTGGCGAGGGAAATGGCGCAGACGTGTCGGTCAAAACAGAAAGCGACTTGGGATCGCTGGATATCAGCGGCCGAATCGAGCCTGGCGAGAGCATGCTGGGCTCCACACTCACCGTGCAGGGCTTCAGTGCCCAAGCAGATCGTCTCCTCGGCCTGTTTTCGGACGCGCCACCGGCTCTGCCGGCCTTGTCTTTCACGGGCGATCTCGCCATCGAGGATGCGGAGCAGATCCGCCTCAAAGCATTTCGGGTGCAGCTGGGTGAGGATGTGGCGCAGGCCACAGGCATGGTCGGCTGGGGTGCCGCACAACACACGACCCGGGTCGACATGTCGGCACAAATTGGCGATCTGCGCTCGACACTATCGCCCTGGGTTTCAGACGACGCAACGATCCCCCTGTTACCCGCCGCTATCGAGGGCGCGTTTACCTACCCTGCGCCATTGGAACTGAGTATCGACGGGGGCCAGCTGACGATCGATGAGGCAACGGGCCGCTTCACTGGCAAAGTTAATTTGTCAGCTGAAAGCGCGTCGGTGTCGGGCGATTGGCAGCTCAATGTACCCAGCCTGAAGCCACTACTGACGCAAATCGAACTCCCGGCCCATTTGGACAAACCGATTACCTATGATGGCCGCGCCAAATGGCAGCACGAGCGGATTGATTTGATCGACGGGGAATTAACCTACGGCTCCTCCACCATCGCCGGCGATCTATTGGCAGATCTCAATCAGTTCACCGTGCAATTCGACTTCCGCGCCAGTACACCAGACCTGATCGACTATGCGCCCGACACCGCGGTCCCCGCACCGGCACTGTCTATTCCCATGGAAGTGCGCGCTAGTGGTGAGCTGACTTCCAGGATGTGGTCGGTGAAGACCTTGCGGGTCGAGTCAGCGCAGACCTTGATCACAGGCTCGGGCTTTTTGGAGCTGGAGGGTCAAGAGTTTGCCAACAGCCACTTTAAAGGGCAGTTCGATACGGCAAGCCTCGCAGTGTTCGGCGATTTGCTGGGACACCCCCTACCAGAAGAGGATTTGCACATCACGCTGGATGTTGATTCTCGCGGCGGCGCACTGGTGGTCGACCAGTTCGATGTGCGCTCTGGGAACACGGACCTCTCTATCACAGGCCAAGCGATCAACCCCTCTGCGCCTGCGGTCTCGCTGGCCATGTTGAGTCAGCGGATTGATCTGACACCGTGGTTGCCGCGCGATGATGCGGCTTCCGACGCTACAGACGAGGGCCTCGAAGACGCCATGAGTTCTGCTGACAAGCGTCAGCGCCTCATACCAGACTACCCGCTCCACTGGGCGCAGCTGGACGCATTTCAAGCCGACGCCTCAATCAAGATTGGTGAGCTCATTGGACTGCCCCGACCCGTATTAGCGGTCGATATCCTTGCATCTATGGGCCGTGACGGCATTCGCATCGAAAAAGCAGAAGCGGCGAATGAACGCGGCGGCATCTCCACGCTGACCGCTGAGCTGGTTGACGATCCCGACGGCGTACCCATCCTCTCCCTTCGTATTGACGGCACAGATCTGGTGCTGGGCATTCCCAAGGCACCCTCTGAGGACATCAATACCCTGCCGCCCTACTACATCAAACTGCGGCTCAATGGGTCAGGGCACAGTAGCCGCGAACTTGCCGCGAATCTTGATGGCTACCTGAACGTGACCATGAGTGAAGGAAAAGTGCTGAACGCCGGCTTGGATCGCATCACCAACAGTTTTCTGCAGGAGCTGTCAGATGCACTAAATCCCTTTCAGGAACAACAGGAAAGCACCAATATTAACTGCGGCGCAGTTTTTGCCACCATATCTTCGGGCAAACTGAGTGGTAAACCCGCCGTTGTGGTCGACACCCCCAACGTGAAGATTTTTGCTGACGCCGCGGCTGATCTATCGACAGAAAAAATACAGGTACAGTTTAAGACGGTGCCTCAGAAAGGCCTGGGATTCAGTATGTCGAGCTTGATCAACCCCTATATCGAGGTCACGGGCACACTCGCTGATCCGCGACTGTCCTTAAACCCCGGTAACACTGTGGTCGCCGGCGGCCTGGCTTATGTGACGGGCGGGATATCTATCCTGATCCGCAACGTGCTCGATCGCATGAGCACGAGCGGCAATGTCTGCGCCGCACGACTCAAGGAAGCGAACGAGGAGATGTCGCAAATGGACGCGTCGGGCTAGGTTGGAGATCCCTCGATCAACCGCAGATTAATCACCCCCTCAAGGCCCCTAATTTTGTCTAGCAGGGCCGCCTGTGGGATCTCGTCCAGATCGATAATGTTATAGGCAATATCGCCGACGCTTTTATTCAGCAGATCAGCCACGTTCAAACCGTCATCGCCAATCAGGGTCAGGATATGACTCAGCATACCCGGCTCGTTACGGTTGGCGATCGTCATCCGATAGTCAGTCGTTCTCTCAAGCTCAATGGCGGGGAAATTCACCGAGTTGCGAATGTTGCCATGCTCAAGGAAAGCTTTGAGCTGGTTGGCCGCCATGATGGCGCAATTTTCTTCCGCCTCGGCGGTGCTCGCTCCGATGTGGGGCATGAGCAAAGCATCGGCCCGACCCATCAAGAGTGGGCTGGGGAAATCAGCCACATAGCATCGCAGTTGCCCGGCATCCAGCGCGGCTACGATTGCCTCGGTTGAAACGATTTCCTCGCGCGCAAAATTCAATAGGCAGCTTCCTTTGCGAAAATGCTCCAACATCTCGGCATTGATCAAGCCGCGGGTGCTGTCGAGTACCGGCAGATGCAAACTCACAAAATCGCTTCGGCTAAACAGCGACTGTACGTTTTCCATGCGCTGTACTTCGCTGGGTAGGCGCCACGCCGCCTCGACAGACAGGGCTGGATCAAATCCGACGACCTCCATACCAAAGTTCAACCCGAGGCGCGCAACCAAACTACCGATTGCACCCAACCCAACGACACCAAGCGTTTTCCCAGCCAGCTCTGCGCCAGCAAAGCGTTTCTTCTCTTTTTCCATGAGCGCATTCATTGCCTGCGCGGACATGCCGGGGTCCTGCGACTGCGCAAAGGCGATACCCCCCACAATATCCCGGGAGGCAAGCAACATGGCTGCTGCGACTAACTCTTTCACCGCGTTCGCGTTGGCGCCAGGTGTGTTGAACACCGGGATACCGCGCTCGCTGCAGAGCGCGAGCGGAATGTTGTTAACGCCGGCCCCCGCGCGAGCAATGGCGGTGACGGACTCGAATATCTCGGCATCCTGAAGCTTGTGGCTCCGTAACAGCAATGCATCAGGGCGCGCAATGCCCTGTCCGACCTCATACCGGTCACGCTCAAAGCGATCAAGTCCCTTGGGAGAAATGGTGTTGTAGGTCTGTATGCGATGCATGGTGCAGGTCAGCTGTTTGCGGGGGCGGCATTGTGCGTCATTCTCCTTGCAAAGTCACAGAAGTGTGACTTCCTCCGCCAAATGCTCATCGGCAATCGCTTTCATCGTGTCAGCTAGCTGCCGAAAAAAGACCCGAGCCGGTGACCGCCTTCGCCACACCAACGCATGGTCGCGATTCATATTGACGCCTTTCACATCGGTCACGCGGAGCGTGTCCGAGTCGCCAATCTCACTTGCAACATACAGTGAAGGCAGAAAAGTGATGCCCATGCCCATTACCACCATTTGCCGAAGGGTATCCAGCGAGGTGCCCTCGTAATCGCGGTTCACCGTCGCACCCAAGCTCTCGCACAAGGCACTGACCTGACGGTGGTAAAGATGCTGCTCATCAATTGTGAGCACCGCTTCGCCGACCAAGTCAGCCCCCAAGATTATGGCCTGCGAAGCGAGCGGGTGCTCAAGCGGCAATGCAAGCTTCAACGACTCACGAAAGAGGGGCACCACCTCGAGCTCGTCGCTCTGCAGAGGTAGCGTGGTCAAGATCACGTCGTGAACCGCTGAACGAAGATCCGTGGTGAGCTGTGCAGGGATCGCCTCGCGCACGTAGAGTCGCAGATCCTCAAACCGTTGGTGCACAAAGGGCAGCACTCTGGGGAGCACGTAAGGGCCTAGAGTCGGCGTCACCCCCAGCCGATAGGTGCTCTGACCCGATACACCTCGGGCCTGATCGGCAAAACCCTTCATCTCTTCGGCGATTCTGCGCGCTCGTGGCAATAGCTCGCGCGCAAGCGGCGTGGGCACCACGCCATTACGTTGCCGCTCAAACAGTGTCGTGGCCAGCGCCTCTTCCATTGCCGCGATTTGGACCGTCAAGGTTGGTTGTGTGACGCCCAGTCGCTCCGCCGCGCGGCGAAAGCTCCCCGCCTCGGCAATGCTCTGAAAGTATCGGATCTGTTTAAAAGTTAACTGTTCTGGATTCGACATACCGATGCCCTTGTGATGGCCACATGGCCACAAGCTGGCCTGTGCTTTGGCCTATACGCCAACGCTCGAGTGATAGATTAAATCTATCACAAAAACCGATGATCTTTATTTTTCCTATCACGTATAAAGCACACCCGAGAAATTCATTGGAACGAAAAAGGGTCCGACACAACATGAAATCCGTCATTGAGGGAATCCTGCGCTTTCAGCAAGACGCGCAACCCGCCAAGCAAGACTTGTTTGATCGATTGGCCAGCGCTCAGTCGCCCGACGTGCTGTTGGTGACCTGCGCAGACTCTCGTATCGACCCCGGACTCATCACCCAAACCCAGCCCGGTGACCTCTTCATCTGCCGTAACGCAGGCAATATTGTGCCCCCGCTGCCCGAGTACAGCGGCGACATCGCGGCCTCGGTAGAGTTCGGTGTAGCTGCCTTGGGTGTGAAACACATCATTGTGATGGGACACACGGATTGCGGCGCAATGAAGGGCGCAATGAATCGTGAAGCCGTCGCCGCTCTACCAAAAGTCTACGAATGGCTTGGCTACGCCGAAGCCGCTGCTAGAGCAGCGGATGGCGCCGACGACCCACTGCTTGCAGTGACCGAAGCCAATGTGCTGCTGCAGCTACAAAACCTGATAACGCACCCAGCGGTCAGCGCAGCAATGGAGTCTGGCAGCCTCGACCTGCATGGCTGGGTGTATCACATCGGTACGGGCGACGTGACTTGTCACGACGCGGCCACCAACCAATTCAAACCTGTGGC
>Ga0182090_1594445_pt1 | contig 11639 bp, 7 predicted proteins | sample 041ome_24_FD_127767 | JGI IMG/M metagenome (GOLD analysis project Ga0182090, IMG submission 127767) | Metatranscriptome of coastal salt marsh microbial communities from the Groves Creek Marsh, Georgia, USA - 041408BS metaT (Metagenome... | ecosystem: Environmental > Aquatic > Marine > Intertidal... | reverse complement strand
GGAAAATAAACTTTTTTCTCACTTTTTCCTTTCATTTCTGTCAATAGAAAATACTACGAATGCATGAATGATGATGAACAGTAGTAGGAAACAGAGAATACAAAGAGAATAAGAAAGAGAGAGAAAATGAGGCCCACGACGACGACCACCGCCCCTTTTCCTTCTTCCTCTGGCGGCGAAAACGTGATGAAGACGACGGCTTCGTCGTTGGGGGACGACGATGACAAACGAGAAGAAAATGTAGATTTGTTTCCAGTCGTCACCAAACAAGTGCGAGCAGCCTGTCGATATTCCTCGACTGCTGATGCTCGTGATGCGAATAATAGGAACGAGAATCAGCTTTTGATTTCCGCGTCAAACGTGGACGAACTCATCTCCTCGGACGAGAAGTTTTTAGTTCTCAAAAGAACTTTGAAACACTCAGACGAGAGAGTGTTGAAGCATTCGCACGACTTGATGTTTGAGACGTATTTACGAGATAAGAGAAACATCGAGACGAGAATGAAAACGTGCGGGATTATACGGAAACTGAGCGTACAATCGAAACTGTTTCGAGAACTCACCATGGAAAGACTGAACGAGTTCCTTCGGTTCGGTTTGGGCGTAGGGACGTGCGGCAGGAACGGAGCGAAACGAAGCGCCATGTTGAGCGAAACCAACTTACCGGGGAACGACAAGGCGAAGAAAGAGACGCTTCGCCAGATTGGATACGAAACGTTAGAAAAATGGGGTGTTAAATTCGGGGCGCAGTTCCCACAGATTGAAATTGCGAAGAGATTTGTGACGGAAAATCTCGGCGACGAGGCTCCCGAAGTGAAGGCGAAGAAGGCAAAGGAGGAAGAAGCGCGAAGAGAACGGGAGGTGCAAGAGCGCTTGTTACAAAAATGGGAAGAGGTGAAAAATGACGTACCGTCGCTCGTGGAGGATTCTCACGAGGTTGTCTTTGGTGCCAAGGCGTGCTTTGAAATCTTATTCGGTGCATCGACCGGGAAAGGAAACAATATACTTGAAAACGACGAAGACGAAGAAACAGAGTGGGAAGACGTAGAAGACGAAGAGCACGCAAACCTCGATGGACATAAAAATGACGACGCTTCGACTCCAAAGAAGAAGAACGAGAATAATGATAAAAATTATGACCACAATAACGCCGACGATAATGATAACGGAATTTACTTGTGCGAAACAGAAGACAACGCGGCTGTCTTGGAAGACTTGAGAGGATTTTACGTTTCCGCTCGGCTACAACTATTGCCGAAGTTTTCGTCTCACTTGGCCTTTCTTGGTCGTTTCACCAATCACTCGTTACAGGACGAACGGGCAAGATGTATCAACAAACTTGGTGAGGTGAAAAAGAAGATTGTTGATATCATCGAGCGCTGCGACGCGTTGAATTTAATACCACTCGAAAAGAGAAAACAGTTGAAACAAGTTGCAAGCGGTAATGAGAATTGCAAAGAAGAAGAGGAAGAGGAGGAAGGAGAAGAAAATCCAATCGTCCAATCGGGATTGATGCCCAATTTACAAGGCGAAAACGCCTTGCGTCAATCTTCGAACATCAACGAACTTCTCGAGAGAGCGCACCGGCGAAGGAGACGAGCGTACCAGCCTCCTCCGAAGAGGCAGAACGTATCAGCTCTTGCCGTCGAAAGAGCGGCGAAAACGGTCGTCGCGCAAGAAGTTCGAGACCACAACGAAGAAATGCTCGCTATTGCCGGAACGAGAGCGGAAATGGGGATTTGTGAGGAAAATGCGGAACAAATCCTAGAGCAAGAAAGGTTAGCGACGCGACTTCAAGAGGAGGAAGTCCGCGAGTACAAAGAGACGAAAAAACGAAAGAAAGGATCGGTTAAGGATCGAATCACGCAAAAGCTTCGAATGTTGAAACGTTCTAACAGAGCGGGAGGACGATAGAAATGGAGGCAAAAGTATAGATAGATAGATAGATAGATAGATAGATAGATGTGTAGTGTTCGAAAGATTGTAAGATATAGAGGTGTTGTTCTATAAGTAAAGACAACGCTAAAAAAATGTGCGCTTATATCACGCTTTCTTCGTCTTTAACTTCCGTCGTCTCTGATGGAACATGTAAAAATACAGTTGCGCGAACATGAACGGATACACCACCAACACGAGATACAAGAACCACGAATAATCAAACGCAAAGTTTAAAACGTTTGGCATGTGCACGTAATACATCTCCACGCGTTTGACGAAACCGATGGAATCGTACATCAGTTTCATTTCCGAGGCTGCCCCTAAAGGATACAACGGAATGAAAAGCGTGTACCGTAAATAGAGCAACCACTTTGGAGTGGCATTCAAAATCCCCAACGCATAGCACGGGTACCTCACGCACTCAGTTATAGCCCAACATAAAATCAACACTCCCGCGGCGGTTGTTTTTTGCAAGGGCATAACAGAATCGGTCACGCACATTAAAACGTGCGTCCTACCCATCCATTGCAAGACGCTCGGAAGTACCGGCGATCGAACAAAACCAAATACAGCGTGCAAAGTTTCCATCAGAGATAAAATCTGGAACGGTTTGACGAACATCGACGAGTGGTCGTACACCGTCGTCAATCTCTCCTGCCAATTGGTGGTGCGTCCAAAATTTGATGAGGCGGGCAACAAAACTGCTCTGAGTGCGCTCGCTAAAACTGCGGTCCATCCGAGCGATTGTATCAAGTTGTACAGTAACAGGTACCCGTGTATCAATCCCTTCTTTCTGCTAAAAGTGTTACTATTTCTATTATTAGTATTAGTATTATTATTATTATTACTATTCGTCCCCATTGTTGGTTTTGCCTCTGTTCGCTTTTTTGGCGTGTTAAAAAATTTTTGAGGAAAGATGAAAGAGGAAACATTTTTGTTGCGATTTTTAGGTCGGAGGAGGTCACAGGCGACAGGAGGGCAGGAGATGGTTTTGGAAAAAAAAGTTGCCTTTTAAAAAAATTGCGCTTGTAGTAATTGAGAGGAGATGAAGAAGCGAGGAGGAGGAGGAGGCTTCGGGAGCAAGCAACCGGCTCTGACGATGGTTGAGAACATCCCGTTGGTTTCTTTTCCCGCGTCATCGTCATCATCGAACGAAGATGATGAAACAGAAGTTGAAGAAAAACGATTGGCTGATGGACCATCATCGATGATGAATCCAACGACAAGAACAACAGTTACGAGAAGACTACAACAGATCATTCGGTTACACGTGAGAGGAATGACGTGTTCAGCGTGTTCTGGAACCGTCGAAGGTGTTTTGAGTTCTATACACGGGGTCGAGAAAGCGGCGGTGAGTTTAACAACCGGACGAGCCGTCGTTGAGTTCGCGAGTTCACTCAAACAAAATATCTCCGACTTTGAGGCGCTTTTAGTGTCCTCCTTAGAAGACGTCGGTTTTGAAGCCGAAGTAGAGAAAGAGACGTCGATCGCGAACATATTTCTATCCGTAGAGGGAATGACTTGTTCGGCGTGCACGTCGGCAGTTGAACACGCCTTGAACGATACGCCGGGCGTCTTGAGCGCTTCGGTCGCGTTGTTGCCTCGAGGGTCGGCAAAAGTTTCTTTCGATTCAACCGCGACTGGACCGAGAACGATTATAAGTGCCGTCGAAGATTGTGGGTTTGAGTGTAATTTGTTATTCGTCGGCGATGGTAAAGAAGGCGGGTCGAAGAAGCGGAAATCGGAAGCCGAGGAGTACTGGTCTTTGTTGATTTCGGCGTTGATGTATACGGTGCCCATAATTTTAATCAACATTGCGTTTACTCACGCCGATTTGCTTAAAAATTTCATCAAGACGCAGATTCTCGACGTGAAAATATCGACGTACATGCAGTGGGCTTTAGCGACTCCCGTGCAATTCGTCGTTGGACGACGGTTTTATACCGGAGCGTACAAATCGCTCCGACACGGCAGCGCAAACATGGACGTGTTAGTCGCCATGGCGACAAATGTGGCGTATTTTGCCTCGGTGTTTACGATATTTCATTGCATTACGATTGGGCACAACTACGGGAAAACGTTTTTCGATACGAGCTCGATGCTCATTACGTTTATTTTGCTCGGAAAGTATTTAGAGTCCTCGGCGAAGAAGAAAACTTCAGATGCGGTTACTAAACTACTCCAACTCGTGCCTTCGGAAACTATCTTATTGACTTTGAACAAAGATGGAACGTCGTACTCCGAGAAAGTCATTTCTGCAACGTTAATCCACAGGGGCGATATATTGAAAGTAATGCCTGGAGCTCGCATCGCCGCAGATGGCGTTTTATTAGATTCCGAGTTGGCCTACGTGGACGAGTCGATGTTATCGGGAGAAAGCATGCCGATAAAGAAATGCGGAAAAGATACCATCACTGGAGGTACGCTCAACGCAGGAGCGGCGTTTCTCATGCGCGCGGATAAGATCGGCTCAGAGACGTCGTTGTTTCAAATCGTAACGCTCGTTGAAAACGCACAGCTTGCAAAAGCACCGATTCAAGCGGCGGCGGATTCCATCTCGAATGTCTTTGTTCCGTTCGTGATCATCGTGTCCGCTTTCACGTTCTTTATGTGGTATTACGCTGGCGCGCAAAATAAATACCCAGAAAGCTGGCTTCCCGAAAACGAATCAAGATTTATCTTTGCCATGCTCTTTGGTATCTCTGTCCTCGTGACTGCGTGCCCGTGCGCTTTAGGGCTAGCAACACCGACCGCGGTAATGGTTGGCACTGGCGTCGGTGCAAGTAACGGTATTTTGATCAAAGGTGCAGACGGTTTGGAACGCGCGGCAAAAGTGAACAAAGTGTTGTTCGATAAAACCGGAACGCTCACGCAAGGCAAGCCGAAAGTCTTGGAGTTGAGAGTCTTTAGTAGTACTTATTCGCAACAACAACTTGCTGAAATAGTGGCCGTTGCAGAGAAAGATAGCGAACACCCGCTTGCGCATTCGTTCGTGAAGTATGCGGATGAAACGACAAAAAGCAACGACGAACCAAATAAAGATAAAGTTATCTCGTCGCAAGTTATTCCAGGAGAAGGTTTAAGGTGTGTCATGGAAAGTGGAATTTCTGTGCACATAGGAAACGAAAAGCTCGTCGGTGGTGCCGAGAACATACCTCACGAAGCGCGGAAATTCGCAGGGGAACACCAAAGCGAGGCGCATACGGTCGTTTTCGTCTCGATTAACAACGCCGTGGAAGGTGTTTTTGCAGTTTCAGATCCAATCAAACCCGAAGCGGCTGGTGTTGTTGCCATGCTAGCTAGAATGCACATAGAATGCGCGATTGTCACCGGAGATAACATCGAAACCGCGAAAGCAATCGCGAGCGAATGCGGCATTCAGAACGTTTACGCTCGAATGTCCCCGAAAGATAAGGCCGAAAAGATTGCCGAAATGAAGAATACCAATCCTGACGCTGTCATAGCAATGGTTGGAGATGGTATCAATGATGCTCCAGCGTTAGCTTCGGCGGATGTTGGAATAGCGATAGGTTGCGGCACAGAAGTTGCCATTGAGGCGGCTGATTTTGTATTGATGAAGAGCGATTTAGAAGATGTCGCGGTGAGTTTGGATATTGCTCGAGAAACGTTTCGAAAAATAAAAATGAATTACATCTGGGCCCTGGGATATAACATCATCGCCATTCCATGGGCCGCTGGTGCTTTCTATTCGAGAACTATGTTTCAATTACCGCCGTGGGCAGCCGCCGCGTTGATGGCGTTGAGTTCAGTTTCAGTCGTGTATTCGAGTTTGAGTTTGCGAAGTTACAAGCGCCCAATCGCGACGTCTCTGAGTGCGATCCGAATTAGCGGCAAAAGTATCGAGCTAGATTCAATCTCTTCCGACTATCAGTAGTTATATATTTCTGTGCAAGTTAATGATTTTTGTGTATGTATTTAGAGCGATATTTAGAGATTATAGTGGTAGTGTATGCAAGCAGTTAGTACTCGTATATTTATATTTTATTCTTCTTCTTCCCTACTTTTTGTTTCAAATCAAGCAAGCCAGGAGGAGGGGTGATTTCAATCAGCCCTTGGTCGACATCTACAACAGGCACGATATCTTTCACGAACGGTATATACACGTAATACTCCACGACGTCGATTTCGACTTCTCCGTTTTTATTCGTCTTCGTTTCCATCTCTGGTTGCATGAGCGCCTTCATCAAATCCTTCTCGCCGGCGCCGCGATATATGTCTTCAACCACACCTACAACTTCCCTCTCGCCTTCGTGCATAATCACCGTTAAACCCTCCAAGTCTTGGCAGTAGAACGCATCCTCTTCCTCGATTTCCGCTCGACTTTCTGCCCCGATGTATATGCGTCTTCCAATCATTGCCTCCGCCGTCGTGCGGTCCGAGCATCCTTTAAACTTTACAATCGGTTCTGTTCTTCCTTTACTCGTCACCCATCGTCCGTTGGCGATGCGCATGAACTTCCCCTCCGCTATGGGTCGATCGTATCCGTCGTTTTTCGACGATCTTCCTTGCGCAACATTTTCCACGTACAACTCCACCCCCGGGTTCATAAAACGTTCCTCGATAAAGTCCGTCAGAGGTAAAACTCTGACTTCGCCTTTCAAACCGTGCGCGGCGACGACGGCGCCGACTTGGATTAACGCACCCCTCGCGTCTGCGATTTCCTCGTTAATCTTTTGAGAGATTTCTTCAGCCATGGTTTCTTTGATATCTTCTGAAGATGTTCCCAAGCTGTTCATCAAAAGTGTTCTCTCTCGCGTTTGTTTTTTCCTCCTCCCGTTTCTCGTCGTCTGAATCGTCGTCGTCGTTTTCAAAGTGGGTGGTGGTGGTGATGAAAACGAAGACGAGGACGCGAAGCGATTGGAGTGCGCTCTCTGTTCACACGTTGGTCGAAAACAGACGGCGAAAGATTGCATCATCGCGTCGTGTGCACTCTGCGGGTTTGTGTGTAACGCTGAATTTTCCAACGAACGTGCGGGTGGCGGCGAAAGGGAAAAGTGACGTTTTGAGACCAAAATTCTGCATTACACATCACTCGCAAAAGCGGATATTCACTGATGATAAATCATCATCGACGATGACTTATAGACGATGATGATGTCGATGGCTACTGGAGGAGGAAGAGAAAGAGACGTCGAGAAGAAGACAAAGAAGAAGAAGACAAAGAAGACAAAGAAGCACAAAGAAGAAGACAAAGAAGAAACGATGCTTTCGGAGGAACTTTCCGGAACTGTCGTGTTACTCCACGCGAAGAAGAAGAAGTCGACGACATCCAAAGAACCTCCACCTCTTCCGGAAAAGAAACTCTCGAAATCGCAAAAGCGGAAACTTTTGAAGGTGGAAGAGGACAAGAGGAAACGCGCGGGAAGGGAAGCCGTGCTCGAGTCGTTGAAGAAAAACACTCTCAAAGAGGAGGAGATGTATTACTTTGAGAAGTCCTCGACGCTTGGAAACAAAGAGACGAGGAAAGAGAAACTGACGAAACAAATGAAAGCAGAGCGAATGGGGATATCGAGTTATTTACCCGGGCAGAGAGAAGAGCAGGAGAGATTGGCGAAACGGGCGAAAACTGCCAACGAGAAAGACGCGGCGGAGTCTTCCGAGGAAGAGGAGGACGAGGCGCGAGAGGAAGACCGCGCAAAAGCGAAGGAAGAAGAAGAGCCATCGAAGGAGTTAACTGAACAAGAAAAGGTAGATTTAGAAGCACTAGGTGATGTGGACATCATCGAACGGTCTAAGATTGGCGTACAAACGCTCGATGGAGCCACGCGAGCGTTAGTTTCAGCTTTGAGAGAAAAATACAAGCTGAAAGAAGACGCCGCCGACGAACTTGCGCTGCAACCGCAGCAGAAATCAGAATATCACGAAGTCTTCTTCGGCAGCGCGTACGCCGTTCCCGTAGAAAGAGATGAAAAAATACAAGAAGGACGCCTTCAGTTGCCCATTTTAGGCGAAGAGCACGAGATTATGAACGCGATTAATACAAATCCAATAAGTGTGATTTGCGGACAAACCGGATGCGGTAAAACGACACAGGTTCCGCAATTCCTATACGAAGCCGGGTATGGAGATCCAGGTTGTGTGGACCATCCGGGAGCCGTATGCGTGACACAACCGAGACGAGTAGCCGTGACGTCGACAGCGAAAAGAATAGCCGAAGAATTGAACGTGAAATTAGGAGGTGATGTCGGGTACCAAGTCCGTCACGATAAACGCGTCGGCGATACGCCTCGGATTAAATTCTGTACCGATGGTATTTTACTTCGAGAAATTCAAGCAGATTTGTTGTTGCGCAAGTATTCAGTCGTCATAGTCGACGAAGCGCACGAGAGATCGGTAAACACGGATATTTTGCTGGGTTTACTGTCGAGAATTGTGCCTTTACGGGCGGCTCTGACGAAAGAGAAGAATAATAAAAACGTCATCACGCCTTTACGTCTTGTCGTCATGTCTGCGACTCTGCGCGTCGAAGAGTTTGTGAAGAATAAAAAATTGTGTCCAATACCACCGGTTGTTATGAACGTTGCGGCGAGACAGTTTCCCGTGACGATACATTTCTCGCGAAGAACGGAAATGGTAGATTACGTCTCCGAAGCGTTGCGTAAAACGCTCGCGATTCACCGCAAACTACCTCCGGGAGATGTTCTCGTGTTTTTGACCGGTCAGAAAGAAGTCGAAGACTTTTGCAAACGGTTAAGAGGGAATTATCCCTTGAAGAAAAAAGTAAAGAAGAAGAAGAAACAGACGGCACATAGGATAACGTCGGAGCAAGGAGACGAGGACAACGACAATCAAGATGATGATGATGGTGAAGAGGAAGAGGAAGAGGAAGAGGAAGAAGAAGAAGAAGAAGAAGAGGAGGAAGAAGAGGACGATGCGATAGGTGATGCGTATGATGTAGATGCCGCCGATGCTGCTGGAGAAGTTTTGAATGATTTCAACGAAGACACGTTCAAAGATGACTTTGACGACGACGACGATGACCGCTCAGATATTTCCGAGGAAGATGAAGTTGTCGTAATGGGCGACGCGCTGACCGAAGAAGAGACAAAAATAGCCGAGGCAGATTGGGCACGAAAATACGCACCGACTGCCAACTTCAAAGTCATCACTGATGATAATACCGATGGCAAAAAGAAAGAAGAAGGAGGTACTGATGAGAGTAACAATCGTGAAAATGACGATGATGGTCCTGGGCCGTTGAACGTTTTACCTTTGTATGCCATGCTTCCGCCTCAAGCGCAAGCGCGCGTGTTTGCGAAAACACCAAAAGGGTATAAAAGAAACGTCATAGTATCCACAAACGTAGCCGAAACATCGCTTACAATCCCTGGAGTTCGATATGTCGTCGATGCTGGACGTCAAAAGGAGAGAAAGTACGAAAAAACTTCTGGCATGTCTCGATTCGAAGTTGGATGGATTTCAAAAGCATCGGCTGAACAGCGCGCTGGTCGTGCTGGAAGAACTGCGCCTGGACACTGCTATCGCCTGTTTTCGTCTTCGCACTACGTAAACGATTTGAACGAGTTTGCTGCCCCGGCAATAACGACTGCACCGGTCGATGGAGTCGTTTTGAGCATGCGCTATTTAGGCATCGACAAAGTGTTGAATTTCCCATTCATCACGCCGCCGGATTTCGAGCAAGTTCGACTGGCTACGCGTACTCTGGAAATTCTAGGAGCAACTAACCAAATAGGCGAGCTTTCGGATATTGGTCGAGGAATGGCACAAATTCCAGTCAGTCCGAGACAAGCAAGAATGCTAATAGCCGCTTCTGTATCGGGCGTAAAAAACTGTTTGATTTACGCGATAGCGGTGTGCGCCGGTCTCGGTATGGATTCACCGTTTTTAAAACACGTCGAAGCAAACGATAGCGAAGATAGAAACGATAGAAACGACGACGACGACGAAGAAAAGGAGATGAAAGAAGGGAAAAAATCGAACGCGCCGCCGCCGCACGTCAAGTTTCATCACGTGAACTCAGACGCCTTGACAGTTGCGCAGTGCTTGTTGGCGTACAACCAGTTTGTAGAGGCAAATGGTCCATCGAAAGCGCACGTGTTTTGCCAAGAAAATCGTTTGCATGAACGCACTATGCGTGAAATGTCAGATTTACGCAAACAGTTGTTCCGGGTATTATCTCGAATAGGTTTGATTGAAGAGGATGAAGTCGCTGAGAAAGTCAGTGTTAGCAAGATTGTTATTAAACCGAATTCGGATTTAGATAAAGCGCTACGAAAGGCTTTGTGTTGCGGATGGATCGATCAAGTCGCTCGACGTTCGAAACAGAAAGAGCTCGAACAGTATGCTCGAGATGCAGAAATCAGAGGCGAAAATCTGGACTCGATGTCGCGAAGCACGAAAGCGTTGCGATACAAGCCGGCGTTTGATTCTTCGAGCAACGGTGGTCTCGATGACAACAGACCAGTTTTCTTGCACCCATCCTCCGCGTTGCACAAAACTGCGTCTGAGTTCATTGTCTACAACGACTTAATCCAAACGCAGAAGCGACCGTATGTGGTTGGTGCGACGACAGTTGAACCGAGTTGGTTGTTGCAAAGTGAGTGTTTATTAGAAGGCATGGATAGAGTATTAGACGACCCGATACCGAGATACGCGCCAAATCGCGATCAAGTCGTGTGTTGGGTAGCACCTCGGTTTGGACCGCACCTTTGGGAGTTACCTCTGAAAGCGATGAACGTGACTGAACTCGAGAAAGCAGTCGGTCCGTTTGCGACGGCGTTGCTTCTCGGAAATGTCTTCCAGTGTTTCGCGGAGATCAAAGACAAGTACGCGGCTAAGCCAATTCTGTGTTCGCGAATTGAAGGTAGAAGTCAACCGAGAGTTCAAAACTTACTGTACGAGTTGAAGAAAAAAGGCGTGTGCACAAAGGAAAAGTTGGCGCGAGAGTTGGCGCGAAACCGCGACTATTTGCGCAAAGAAATCAGCGCTTGGTTGAAAGCCGGTAAAACGCACACTCTAGATAACATTTGGGGGAGATGGAAATAGAATTATAACATAGTCCCCGTTAGAATTGCAAACGAATTGTAATAGTAGTATTATACATTATCAGTAGTGATTTGTTGTACGGCTTTATTAGTCTTCGAAGAAAATTACTACTTTTATACTTTCCTCGTTCAAGAGGTGTACTGATTTAGGAAGAAGAAAGGGGATACTAAAATTATGTGGTACTCTCTCTTGAATTTGAATTTTGAAAACGATAAGAAGGCGTTAAGTGTGAATAATGATTAATCTTATATAGCGCAACGAGGCACTTTATTGTGTACTTATGGTGAAGATAAGAATCTTCAATTTGTTTGTTTGATGGTTGTTTCAAAGGCACAGCGTTAGTTAATAACTTACGCACGTTCACCTCTGATTCTTCTCGCCAATTGGACATCCTTCGGCATGATGGTGACTCTCTTGGCGTGGATCGCGCACAAGTTGGTGTCTTCGAACAAGCCAACCAAGTACGCTTCGGACGCTTCTTGCAAGGCCAAGACCGCGGAGGATTGGAATCGCAAGTCAGTCTTGAAATCTTGGGCGATTTCTCTGACCAATCTTTGGAACGGCAACTTTCTGATGAGCAATTCCGTGGACTTTTGGTACTTGCGGATTTCTCTCAACGCGACGGTACCCGGGCGGTATCTGTGCGGCTTCTTGACGCCACCAGTCGCCGGCGC
>Ga0182090_1682427_pt1 | contig 11645 bp, 6 predicted proteins | sample 041ome_24_FD_127767 | JGI IMG/M metagenome (GOLD analysis project Ga0182090, IMG submission 127767) | Metatranscriptome of coastal salt marsh microbial communities from the Groves Creek Marsh, Georgia, USA - 041408BS metaT (Metagenome... | ecosystem: Environmental > Aquatic > Marine > Intertidal... | reverse complement strand
CGGCGCGTCCGTATTCATCGTTCGCGGCTCCGCGTTTAATGGTGGTGCGCGTCGCGTGAGTGAATTTGGGATCGCCGCGAGCAACGACGACGGAGGAATAATGGTAAAAGACGCCTCTTCGTCTTTGTCGATGATGAGCGGCGACGAGATCGCCAATAACAACAACAACGACGGGGACGAAGAAGACAAAGACGACGAAGACGAAGAGATGATGCGACAAAATTACAAGCAAGTGGAACCGGAACTGGCGTTTCACACGGAGGAGGAAATCGCGTCGGTCATCGCGGCGGCGTTGGAAGGAGACGAGAAGAAGAGGACCGAACGCGAAGAGGAAAAGATGCGAAGAAGGATAGAGAAAAACAACGCGGAGGAGAGGAGCGCACCGAGTAAAGAACCGATGATGGGGAAGAGAGAAGCTTCTTTCTCGGAAGAGGAGGAGGAGGAACGCGCGAGCGAGGAGGGCGGGAACGACATTCGTGGCAGTTCTGTGTCCATTTTATCCTCCCGGTCGTCGATGATAAGTAATAGGCAAGAGCAGCAGCAGCAGCAGCAGCAGCAGCAAGAACAAGAAGTAGTAGTAGAGAAGAAGGAAGAAGAAACGCAAGAAGATAGAGACGATCAAGAGGACGAAGCCGAGGAGCAGTCGCAAGCGGAGGAGGCGTCGCGAGTGTGGGATTTGAGCACGTATCTCAACGTGCAACTAAACTCCGAAAACTCAGCGGAGAGTTTAGTCGCGCTGCTTGCTTCCGCGGGAGGAGACGAGAGAGAGTTGGAAAAGTACGTCAAAGTAGTCGAACCGATTGACCCGAGCGAATGGCCCGTGAATATCGATAAAGCGATGTACGCGTTGAAGAGTATTTTTAGATTAAAAGCGAAAGCGGTGGAAGCGGCGGAGATGGAAGCAAAATTGGGTGACTTCTTAAACAATGAAGAGATTGAGCGTGAAATCGCCACTCGTAGAAGGCGACATCAAAGAAGACGTTTGATGAAATCAAACGATAAGGAGGAGCAAAGCGAAGAGATCAAGGAAGGAAAGCTCGGTTATTTCGAGATGGGTAATTTCGTACAAGACGTGATTAAAGGAAGAGCATACGACAAAGCAAATGCAGACGACGAGAACGATTACGACGAAAGAGCGGCTAGTACCGTCGGTGTTAGTGAAGCCTCGGAGGCTTTGCTCGGCGACAGTATGGAGGAATCTTCGACGAGCTCTTTGGGTTACTTCGAACTCGGAAATTTCGTCAAAGATGCGTTATCGCCCGCTCCGGAAGAAAAGACCTCTACTAGCGATGACGAAGTCGGGGTCTCGTTTCTGGGCAGAGGCACTCGAATCGGTGCGAAAAAAAGGACAGTGGAAAAGAAACTCCCCTCGCTCGGCGACGAAAGAGAACCGACGCTCGGTAACCCGATCGAAGAATCCCCCGAAAGCATCGAAAGCTTGAAGCCGCTTGGGCTCACAGCCGATGACGTGAAAGTCTTGTACAAAGCGTACAAGAAGGAGAAGAAAGAAAAGGAAAGTTTGGAGGGTAATTTAGAAAAGATCGGCAGTAAATCAACTATTGCGTTCGATGATGAGGATGAGAACGACAAGGAGATGACTTCAGCGAACGCTTGGAACTTGAACCACTTAAGAGGCATGGGATGGTTCGAAGCGTTAGTCGATCGCGACAAAGAAACCGGCAAATTATCCTCCAAATGGTGGCAAACCGAAAAGATTCCGGAATTAGGGAAACTCTTCTCTCACGTTTACCGGTGGCAACTCGCAAAAGACGCGAAAAACGAAAAGGCGTTAATCTTGGACGCCGATGGTTTGTTAGACACGTCTAATCTCGCCATTCCCATGGAAGCGATTCGAGTCATCTCAGCGCACGCGTCGAACGACTTCGACATCATGTTCTTGGGGAATTTAGGGACGAAAGACCCAATATTTGAGACCTTTCCAGACTCGAGTGGCAACGTCATTGAAATCCGGAAGTGGCAAGGCACACAAGATGCGACCAATGCGAACGCATATATCGTCTCGGCCCAGTTTGTGAACAAGATTTTCGATTTCATTTTGAGTTCAGACATGAACGCGCCGAAGGAGAGCTTAGAAAACTGGTTAGGAGGAGTCATCTGCGGCGCCAAAGAGCAAGAACAACAACAAGCCGATTTAGAAGCGCGCTCCTCTCTCGGTCTCGAATCGACTGTCGACGAAGTTCTCGCGGAAGAGAGCACCTTGGCTAAGAAACCAGTCGTCGGAAAACACGTGTTCAACTGCTACTCCGCCGCCGGCGTACAAGTGAAACCGTCCTCCGACGAGGCTTCCGAACAGCAGCAGCAACAGCAACAAAATGAACAAGGGAAACAACAACAGCGAGAGGATGGAAACAAATAAAAACGGTTGGAACGACGACGCCTTTGAAGAGAAAAGAGGTCGAGTCGCTTAAAGTTCATAGCATTATATATGTAAGTATTATTTAGCGGAAGAGAGAGCTGTGATTTTATTGTTTTAACGAGCGTACTTTTTTACGTACGAGAAGCATCATAAATAACGCGCCGTCACAACAGCAACGCCGCGAACCTCTATTTCCTATTATTAATAAAAAATGAGAGTCAAACGCAAAACCAAAGTCCGAAAATACCTCCGATACTACCGCACCGTGCACGGGTTCCGCGAGCCGTACAAAATCTTGCTCGACGGGAACTTTGTCAGCGCGTGCGTCGGTCGTAAACTCGACGACTCCGCCGCGCATCACGTGTGCAAATTCCTCTCCTGTTCGCCGACCGAATGCAAAATATTCACCACGCGAGCGGTGAGGAAAGAGCTGGAGTCGCTGGGAAAAGAGTTTCAAGAAGCCGCGAATCAAACGCACAAGTTGTTGTTAGTCAACGAAGAGAATTTAGGAAGCAATAACGGTGGCGGAGAGAAGAGCGCGGCGCACATAGAAAACGTTAAAGAGAGCATCGTCCACGCGTGTAAAGAGGACAATCGAGAGCGATTCATCGTCTGCACGCAAGACGGCGATTTGAAGAAACAACTGCGAAAAGCGAGCGCGAAAGTGCCAATCATCTTTTGCCACGTGAGCGGGTTACAGATGGAACCACCGGTAGATGCGGATAGTGAGAGCGGGTTTGCGGGACAGAAGGAACGAAACGAGGGCGTTTCGGAGAGAGAGATTGACATGTTGAGCAAAGCGGGGAACGGAGAGGCTTTGACGAGGAGCATGTACGACGTAAAGACGAACGTGAGGTTTAAGATGAAGAAGACGAAAGGACCGAACCCGCTTTCGAATTTGAAGAAGAAGAAGAAGAGAGGTGGACCGGACGGTCTGTCTGCGCCAGACGTTTCCACGGAAGGTGGGAAAAAGAAGAAACGGAAGAGACGTTGATTAGATTTCCCAGTTTAGATAAATATTTTGTAACAACATCACGCTTGTATTTTTGCGCAACAACTTAGAATTCCAATTAGTCTTCGGAAACGACTTTGTAATCCATCTGCAGCTTCATCGTGCACACGTTTTGCTCTTTGCCATCTGGAGACGCCAGTTCGATGAATTTATAGCAGTGCCCGTATAACTTATGCGACCAATTATCTTCCAACATGTGCGAAACTGCAATCGACGTGCTCGCGATCACCACGTATTTCGGATTTTCTGTCTGTTGGACTTTTCCTTTTTCTCCTCCGATGATGTTCTCCTTATCCTCTTTCGTTCTCTCCACGTCTATGACTTCAAAGTGCAAATATTCGCTCGGATTTCGAATTTCAAACTCTTCGAGCATCTCCAAGTTGCGACGAGCATCCGGTTCGAGAATTTTACCGTCCGGTAGTTCAACTCGCATGATTGGGACCAGATGGCCTTCGCTCGTCCCGAGCGCGACGGCAATGTGCGGATTAAACTCGGACGGGTTTGGGTTTTTCAGCTCGACGGACGGGGGAAACTTGCGGAATTTGAGAGTTCCTGCGGAGAGAGAGGCGATGGCCACCATTATACGGTTTCTGTTGCGTAATGATCGCGTAGAAAGCGCGCTTCGTTCGAGTGTAGAAAATCTGCCATCAACTCGATGAAAAAAAAGCGTTAGCGTTTCGCAGTATTAAAAAACAGAAACAAAAAGCAGTACGGGTAGAGTTTGGGGTATTATTTCAGCGCATCTTTCCTCTCTCTTCTTTTCTTCGTATTACAACGCGTACACACACACGCACACTCGCTAATGCATTATTATTCCGTCCCTCGCATGGCGACGACGACGAAGGCGATGACAAAAACCGCGTACGTAATCGCGATGCTCGTAGCTTGCGCTTTCTTGAATGAAAATTTGTGCACAACTGGAACCAAAAATACGTAATACGCGGTAACCGCGATGCCGTATTGCATGAGCATTCTCATCGGGGTAGTAAAATTGATAGGAACTGAAATTCCTCTCAAACGGACGATTAAGATAGAAATGCCAGAACCAACGGCGAGTTGCGTTCCTGGCGAGGCTAAGGAGGCGGTTACGGCCATTTTCGCGTGTCCCATTCTGGCGACGGCGAGCATACCGGCCAAGTCGCCTGCGCTCGCTCCCCAAGCCATTAATGTACCACCCAAAAGAGATTCTCGAATACCGAAGATGTGACCAAACGCCTGGAACATGAAGACAATTTCATCGGCTAAAATGTGCATCCAGGCGATCCCGACCACAAACGCACAGAAAAGCATGATTGGTGAGGTTTTCGGATCGACGCCTCGCGAGGGCGTTCTAGCGTGTGCGAGTTTCGCCCAGAACGCACATATCGCAAATATAGCGTACGCGGAAATTTGCATTTCACCGTGGTGTCCTGAAACGTTAGCAGCGCTTTTGTTCATTTTCTTTTCCAATAAGCTTCTCGCCGTGCCATCGAACCCAAACAAAACAATCTCCAACATGCCCGTAGCGTATAAGAGGAATAACGGAGCGACAAACGCGATGACGGCGGCGTGTAACGGGCGCACGCGGCCACGGCTAGTAGACGGCATAGTCAATGACACTAAAACAACGATCCATCCTGTCAACCACGTCGTTGGATCGTCCGACCATTTCTTCGCTCCGGATTGCATGGACAACCATTTTCGAAAAGACGAAACGAGGGAAGAAAAATACTGTGCGACAGAAAAGCCATCAGAATGCCTTCGAGTCTTAATCGCCGCTCCGACGCCACTATTATCGCTGCGTTGCGACCCTTGCACAAACTTGCGGCTTAAATTGTGCATATTTTTGTTCGTCATCGGCATTGTGTCCGCTGCACCACCTCTCGGGGAGTTTAGCGGCGAAGGCGCGTACTCATCGTCCGAATCCTCGTCGTCGGTAATTTCATACATTTTGTGTAAATCTACGTGATCGTCGTCGTCGTCTCCCCCTCCGTGGTGACCAACTACTCCGTGCGCCATTTCTATGTTATTATTATTGTCCTCCTCATCGCTCGTGTCTTCCAACACATGGCTTTTCACCGTCTTCATCCCGCTACTATGTTTGCCACCGCTATGACTACCGTGACCACTGCCAACCCCTTTCCAGCTCATTGGAATCAAATCGTCCACCCAATGTCGCCCGTAAATCACGAAGCACACGTAAAATGTGTACACACCTAAATACATGAACCCAAACGCGAAGGAAACCTGGCCGTACGAGCACATGGCGTACGAAATCAATAGCAACGCGCAGTAGTGCATGCAATCTCTCAAATATGGCACCGCTTCCACGGTAACCCCGTCCCCACCTGGCGAAAACACCACCGCCAATGCCTTGCAAATCGAACAGACGTAAATTCCCGCTCCGACGGATTCGCTCATCGCTAAATTGAAATCCGGTTCCTCACTAATACACATCGCGGCCAACTGCGTAAAAATGTCCGGCGCCGACCCGCCCAACGCTAACAACGTCGCCCCGGCAACGTCGTCCGGAAGTTTAAACATTTTCGAAATCGTTCGAATCGCGGGCGCAAAGAATACATCCGCGACAATCGCGATCGCGCTGAACAAAATAGCAGCCCAGATGGCGAGCAAAGGTACTTTCATAAACGCCGGTATCGTGTCGTTGATTTCATCCGTGCAAAAGTAAAACGCCAAGTAATCAATCTTCCCAACTTCGCAGTGTTCGTTCAGTTTCGAGTGCGCGCACGGGTTGGACGATGCAAAAGGGCGACATCCGAGCGCGTATTCATCGAATAAAGGGGACGACGAAGACGACGACGAAGACGCGTCGTCGTTGATGTTGGATAAATCAAAGTTCTCCATGATGTTCTTTTTTTTAACGTGAGTTCTCGAAACGATTTTTGGAACAAACGCGTATATCCCTATCTGAGTATCCAGACCGGAAAGAGAAAGGAAGATCCGCGAAAAGCGCAAACGGAGGTGTAAAACGAGAGAAACTCAGACGACTCTCGCCTTCCTCTCTACGCTCGACGTTGCGCCTCTTTTCCGCGTCGTGCTCTGAGCACGAAGAGGACCGATGTGCGGTGTTTGGGTTGTGTTTTGAGCATCCTTTTTGGGTACATTTAGGGTTTCATTTCGGTCGAGAGAAAGAGGTTCGTTACGCTTTCTTTGGGTGTCGCTTCAAAACATGTCTTCTCTCTGTCGCTTTAGTTGTTCCATCTCTCCTCGCTGCCACCATCCCTCCGAGCGCGACAGAAATCATCATCGGAGTAAGAAAAATGAAGCCAGAAGGACGTCGTCGTCGTCCTCGTCGTCGTCCTCGTCGTCGGTCGCGTCGTCCTCGCTCGGGAGAAAACGAAGCGAAGCATCGACGACGAGAAATCCATTCCCGCTTTCGAGATTCAGTAACGGTGCTGAGAAGATTCCAATCGGCGGACGGTTTCTGTGGTCCACCGAAGGTAAAACGGTCGGAACGGGTTTGAAGATGCTTCCGAATTATGAACAGAACTTGCTCGAGGAAGGGATTGAAGACGCGTGGTTGCGAGAGCTGACGCTCAAACACTCCATATTGGATGCGCATGGCGAGAGGTGTTTGGTGTACAAAGAAACAGAAGGAGACGAAGGGTTAGACGAAGCGTGTCGAGAATTGTTAAAGAATGTCGCGAAGCTATTGACGGAACAGCATCCAGAGAGATACGAACTGAAACAAAACGACGCAATGGAACGAATGATTTCAATACCGAGGCTGAATAACTACACGGCTTCGTTGGAACCGAAATCCGGGAAGGAGGCGTTACTCACGGCTGCGCGACTGAGCACGAACGAGTTTTGTTTGATGCGCAAAAGGGAAGCCGTGGGTGGAAAAGCGCATGAAGGTGATAAGCAGGAAGATGATTTGTTTACGAGAGAACCGTCGGAGCATGAATTTGTTGCCGGCGTCGTGTGCTTCTCGTTCGACCCGAAAAAACGCGAAGGGAAGAACTTATCGCAGCTGCACAAACCTGTACCAAACTACGAGGAAAAAATTGCCATTGCAACGAGGAGAGTATTTGATAACTTGTTGAGCAAGATGGATGAGGACTGTCAGCCTCTATTTCGCGCGAATTGGGCGATACAGAATAGCAGCGATTTAATTAGCACAGATTTAGATTGGCATCCAACGAATGTTAAAATCGGAGGCGTTAAGAATAGAAAACATTTAGTAGAGGATAGTTCTGACAATGCTTTCGGCGACATCGACGCGATGCACACTGGATACATGGACCCAACGCAAGGTATGCCGAAAGATGTTCGTGAGGTTGGGAGTAAAATGTATACTCGCGTGGAATACGAAACCATCTCGAAATTGAAAACGACTGGATTTTCATTATTTACGGTGAAGACGTATTTAGAACCTTTAGGAAATTTTTCGGCTCCTGAAGCGGCCGAGTCGCTGTTCGTCGCCATCACGGAAGCGAGCGAAAGCGAGTTGAAGTATAAATCTTTGGAGAACGCAGAATTAAAGAATCTCATTTTGGAGTATTTGGTCACGAAAATGTCGAGAGTCCCCGCATCGTCGACGACTGTATCGTCAAACGTGTTAAAATGTCCAATGGGTTTTTCAACCCCAAAGATTGAAGAAGAAGAAGGAGAAGAGAAAACTGAAGTCACGCGTTCACTGGCACCTCCAAGCGGAATTACGCCCTGGATGTCATTCGATAGAGCAATAGAAGATGCCTCCCCTATCCCACCATCGTACTACACGAGTTTTAAAGTGGCTCGAATCGAACGCGCAACGGTCCTTTCGCCAGAGAAGGATTGGGTCTGTATCGGGTGTGTCTCAGATGCGCCGAACGTGAACGATTATTTTACTACAACAGTATTTTCGGGTGAAAGTGAAGATGACTGCACGGTAGAAATAGTGTGCGTGCGAACAGAAGACTGTACGTTTAAAGCGTACGAAAACGTGTGCCAGCATCATTTTGCAAAGATTGCCGATGAGAAGCGCGGCACGTGCACTTCGAAAGCAAACTCGTGCGCCGCAGCGTTGCAATGTCCATATCACGGATTCACGTACGACGTATCGAATACCGGAAACGGAAAGCTCATTTCGGCGAGTCGAATGAAAGGCGTTGAAGAACGTACGGAAAGGATCAAGCTAAAAGGCAATTATGTGTGCGAAACGTTCGGTCCCTTTGTGTTTCTTAAGAGTTCGTTGGCTCCATCGACGACATTGCGATCATTCTTGGGCGCAGAATTTGTCGAACAGGTCGAGAAAGCTGGCATAGATGTCTCTGAACGCGGGATTCTTCGTCATGTCGCTCGGGAAACGTTTGAAATCGAATCGAATTGGAAAGTTTTCATCGATAACTATCTCGACGGAGGTTTTCATGTTCCGTTCGCGCACAAAGCGCTTGTGAAAGAAGGATGTGACATGAGCAAATATAATATTAAGCTCTTCAAAAACAAAAATTCGATTCAATCCGTAGACGTCAAGCAAACGGAGGTTAAGAACGCTCGACTCGGTTCGGGTTCGGCGACGTATGCGTTTGCCTTTCCGAACGTTTGTCTGAACCGATATGGCCGATGGTTGGACACCAACGTTGTGTTGCCGCATCCATTCGGTGATCCAAACAAGTGCATCGTTGAATTTAACTGGTTCATTGATTCTACCGAAGATGACGATGAAGAATTCATAACGCAAAGTCTCCGAGCCTCTCGCGTCGTCCAAGAGGAAGACGAAAAGCTGTGTGCTTTGGTACAACAAGGCCTCCGTTCCAAAGTCGCTTCTTCTTCCCGAACCGGCGGAAATATCGGAGAAACAGAAGAAGGTTTGTATTCTCCCGAGTGCGAATCAATCATGTTCGCGTTCCACGCGAGATATTATCGTGCTATTTGTTCGTTGTTGTAAATTATGTGTATTTTCCATATTTTGACATCAGTGTTGAGTTCAGAGTTTTACTCTCACCATCTCCCTTCCTCATTTTTTTATCTCGCGCGCGCAACTACACCATGTTCAAGAAAACCTTCATCGTAGTTCTTTTGCTGCTCTCCGTCTTCGCGATCCTCTCCACCTTCTGTCTCGCGCAAGAAGACGACGACGTCCTCGTTGACGACGAGTCGCATAGGACAGAGGACGAGGAAACCGTAACTTTTTCAGACGAAGACGAAGATTTAGGAAACGACAACCTGGACGACGACGAGGACTACGTCAAACCACCCGTCCGGGAAGACCCGACCGCGATTGATCCATACCCAGAAGACGACGACGACGAAGATTCAAAAATCTGGCCACCGCCAATGCCGGAAATTCGACATTTGAAACAATATAAAGTGCGAATGTTGAAGGAGTTCTTAGACTTGAGAGGAACAACGTGCGATGCTTGCGCAGAAAAGGATGATTGGGTGCAACGGGTCATCGATACGTGGGATTGGCCAAAGAAGGAAGTGACTGTGACTAGTTCGAAGACTCCGGGTGACGAGATGACGCCGGAGGAGGAAGTCGCGGAAGAGGCAAGATTAAAGAGGATGATGGAAGAGCTAAACGGCGGCAAGACGAGAGATTACAGTGGGATGGATCCGAGGAAAGCGAAGCTTTTGAAGAAGTTACAATCGAAAGGATTGAGCTTTATGGGAGGTGAAGATATGGACATCGAACAGTTGGCGCAGTTGGTGAACGCGATGGAAGGAATTAACAATAAGAACAGTGGCGATCTTTAAAGTATATTTTGGTTTCGCGAAGAAGAAGAAGCGAGTTTTAATTTTAGTATCTTTCGTTATAGTACACGAGATAATTTCTTTTCAATAGACAACAACGCTCAATAGTAATCATCATTGTTAGTATTATCATCATTAAGAATATCATTTGACCTGTTCATCGCATTCTTTCTTCACTTCTTCGATGACGTGTTTCAACTCGGCAAAGTTCATCAAAGCGCCTTCCGCTTCCTCCTCTTGAAGCACACCGGTGTCTTTTGATTTCGCCGCTAATTTTTCGCCAATTTCGATAATCTCCAAGGAATCGTCCAACTCGTTTGCGCCGTAGTGCGCGTAGGCCAACAAATACCAAACGTCGACGATGCCGTCGCGCTCTTCCAAGAGCTCTTCGAGAATTTCAATCGCAAGCGCAGCGGAGGTGTCGATTTCCAACAATAATTTCGCAGTTTCGAATCGGAACTCAAAACTTACATCGTAGTCTTGGAACCTCGGCAAGTATTCGTCTTCATCGTCGTCTCTCTCCTCATCTTCTTCGGACGAAGACACGTAATCTTTTGATCCCGGTGCGGGTCTCATTCGTTCGTAAATCTCTCTCTCTTTTTTCGTCTCTTGAACCAACTGCACTGGCTTCCTCCACTTGGCGATGCTTTCTTTCAAGTGCTTCAAAGCTTCGTCTTTCTTCCCTTGTTCGTTTCGTAAACACGCGAGCACTTGCAACGGCTCCGCGCTATCTCTATCTGACTGTTGTGCTCTTTTGAGTAGTTCCTCCACAGCTTTCGCTGTTTCTTCGTCCACGGTGTTATCGCCATCCATCCCGTCTTCGTCTCGACATCCCAAAATCTGTTCGGCCAAAGCACAACACGCCGAACAGTGCCTATCCGCCACCGCGGCGTCACCTTTCTTTATTTGTTCTTCCAACAAATCTAGACCTTTCTTTGTGCATGCAGTCGCCGCTTTACCGTCGTCCAACAACTGCCCGAGATACATAAACTTCTCGTACCCGCTGTCTGGATTCGCTTTCGCCGCGTCTCTCAACGCGTCCAACGCTTCTTCTTGGTCGCCGTACTCTGCCAACGCATACGCGTACGTTTCCAAGGCATCAACATTTGTAGGGTTTTTCTTGCAAATATCTTTCAATTCCGTTAAACCTTGCTCGATGCGATCGTACGAGATGTGCGTCAAAGCGGACTCGATTCGTGTTTCTAATGTGCTCGCAGCTGATGATTTTGTTGTTCCATTAGCAGAATTTCCTCCTCCTCCTCCTCCTCCTCCTCCTTTCATGGTCTTCTTATAATTCGCATTCTTCCCGCCGGGTTTCCCATCCCTGGAGGATTTCTTCTTCCCCTTCCCGTTCGCGCCGCCCATCGTTTCTACCGTCTCGGTTCAACGAGAAAGAATATATACACGACGAATTCAGAGAGAGAGAGAGCCGCCACGCTCAAGAGAATCGATTCCCGCCGTTGCGAGAAAAAAGAAGAAGCTTCCAAAAAAAAACGGAGAAACTTCGAAAAGAGAAGATGGAAAAGGACGAGTCTCTTTTCTTCCTCTTCTTTCGTTCGTATGTTTTTTCTCTGTGCG
>Ga0182090_1286508_pt1 | contig 11649 bp, 6 predicted proteins | sample 041ome_24_FD_127767 | JGI IMG/M metagenome (GOLD analysis project Ga0182090, IMG submission 127767) | Metatranscriptome of coastal salt marsh microbial communities from the Groves Creek Marsh, Georgia, USA - 041408BS metaT (Metagenome... | ecosystem: Environmental > Aquatic > Marine > Intertidal... | reverse complement strand
GTACCATCCAGATCGCTAAACGACAAACGATTATCCAAGGGCAAGTAATTTTGATCGATTCGATCTAAATGCCACGGCGGCGACATCTTCGAAACGATCGCGTCCTCTTCGATATCCTCGATCTCGTCCAGATCCAACTTCATCCTCTCCAACTCCTGTTCCGTCGCGAAAACGGTAAACCCAGAACGGAAAGCCTTCTTGCAATTGAATTCTTTCCTCTCTTTGCACAGTTTAAAGCTCTCGTAGCGTGACTTTAGCGTGACGATGTACTTCTTTTTCTCATCAAAATTGCCTCCTCCGCGTATTTTTTGTAGCAACGACGAGTTCGTCGTCCGCCCTTTTTCTGTATCTTTGTCTTCCTGATGAAGACCACTACACGCGACCCCGCGAAAAGCCAAGAAAAGGACCACGATGAACACGAAAACATAGAATGAGAGATGACGACGACGTCGACGCGAAGGACTTCCTCGCACTTCTTCGCGCATGATGCTTTGAAAAGTGTGACGTCGTCGTCTCGTCTTCCGAGAGAATATTTTTTTGTTTTGTCCGAGGGGTTGGTTTTGGCTTTTATCAAGACCTTTTTGCGATGGATGATAAATAATACACATATTACAAAATGAACCGCTCGATGGCGACGGCGACGCCGTCGTCCGCGTTCGTTTCGTCCAGAACGACAGATGCCGCGTTCCTAGACGAGAAGCTCGCGTTGCCCATGGCAACGCCAAAGCCTTCGATTCCGTCCGTATTCATCGAAGCGGCGAATTCAATCATTCCGGCGTCGTTATCGCCGTCGCCGACGACGACGAGACGATAGTTTCTATCGCTACTCTCGTTTGCTAAGACTAGACTATCGAGCAAAGCGGAGAGTGCTCGAGATTTGTCGACATTTTTTGGGACAACTTCGAGCATCGTGGCTACCGCTCGAGTGACCAAAGCGCCGTCGCCGGCGTCGATAAATAATTTGGAAAATTCGGATGAATAATCGTCGACGGCATCTTTATTCGGACCAATGAGGAGCATTTTCTTCACTTGGCCTCGACTTTGGGCGATGATGTCGTCCACGGTCGCCAATATTTCGCATTTAGGTTCGTGGTATCGTTCGTGAAGTTCGTCCAGAAACGGAGACGATCGCAACGCTAAGCACCGATCGTCGCTCGTGAACGCGGTCAACGCAAACTCTTCGTCGTATTTTTGCTCGAAAGCTTTTCGCACGCACTCTACGGGTAACGCGTCGTCTATGAGCGGAACGCCGTTTTCACCGTAGGATGCACCACCGTTGAGAAAAATCCCGGGCGACGACTCGGAAACTATGCGCGAATCTTTCAAAAGCGGGTTTGTCGCCAGCGCCGCTTTCGCCGCTGGACGCGCTTTACCAGTGGCTATAACAATCAACGTCGAGTCGTCTTTGGATGCTTCGAGAAGAGCCTTTGCAACTCGATCTGAAACGCGCGAACTTTCGTTCAATAACGTGCCGTCCAAATCCACCACGAGAACTTTTTTGCTCGCCTCTGACGAAGAAGAAGAGGCGGAAGAAGAGGATGAAACTCGGTCGATTAAACCGCCATCTTTGATATAATCCCACCCTAAGGCCACCATGATTTCTCGTTCGAGCTCTTGCATGTCCTTCTCTTCTTCCTCCCCTAGCTCGTGATCAAACCCGAGCAAATGCGCGAACCCGTGCGCAAGCAAAACTCTCAACTCGTCCTCCAAGGAATGTCCAACCTCTTCGGCTTGCGCTCGCGCAGTTTCCACGGAAATAATGATATCCCCGAGTACACAAATTGGACCGAACGCGGCAATTCCTTCCTCTTCTCCACCACTCGGGAAGCTCAAAACATCTGTAGGCGCATCTTTCGATCTCCACTCTTTATTCAGCGCTTGAATGTATGCGTCGTCGCACAACGCAACCGAGAGTTCCGCGTGTGAAAGTTGTTCCGGAAAATCGTCCCCTAAATTTTCTCTCAATCGGTCGTACACGTTAAAGTTACCACTACTATCACTTTCACCACCGCTCGCATCGACAAAGAGTTTCAAAATAGCCCTCGCATCTTTCTCGAATCTCTCCCTCATCTTTTCCAACTTCCCCTCGTCCATTCGCGCCTTCTCCGCCATCAATTTTACGTCGCCCGGGTTACCGTCCGCATCCGACACGAACGACACGTCCGCGATGCACTCGACGTCCCCAACGTAAAAGCTTTCGTCGTCCTCCTCCTCTTCCTCCTCGTACACTCCATCTCTCGTCAACGCGCGCGGCGGCGCGACATTTTTCGTTTCGCTTTGGTAATGGCGGTTCTTCGCGCCGATAAAAAAATGCCGAAACCTCCCCTTCATGGGGTGTTTCGAAGCCACCGACGAGGACGCGAATTTAGTTCTCATCGTACCATCAGAGCGGCGACGAAACGAACAGCCACACAGAGAGTTCTCCCCCAGAGACGACGACGATGACGATGATAACGATGACGATGATGCGATGGTAAAAGCATTCCTCTTCTTCTTAAACTCGAAAGTTTGCGTCGTTGAACGACAAAGACGACGACGGGGAAAGAGCGCCGCATGAATGCCGTTAAAAGGATTCACAATCCGCGCGCGAAGATTGCCGACGACGGGAGGATGAGGAGGAGAAGAGAGGAGCATTTTACTGCTACTGCTCAAAGTGTTCGTATTAGTAGTGTGCGTTATCGATCGATGATGATGAAGATGATGATGACGAAGACGACGTAAGAAATGCATCAATACAGTGAGGATTTTAACAACACAAAGCAGTGCTTTGATGCGAGTTTAGTTTAGTATTCGATGATATATTATTATTATTATTGAAACAAAATCGGCGGCGTATCGCTGGGTATGATCCCCCCACCTGGAACGAAAATCCCTTCCATCCCTAATCTGATTTGAATGCCTAAGAATAAACAAAACGCGGCGACCGCGACGAACGGCAAGACGTCGTCGGCTTCGTACGTGAACTCCCTCGTCGGTATGCGCAGGTCTAAGTTGTCGTAGACGGATAAAAGCTCTTCGACGGAGCTTTTAGAGGGAACGATCTCGGAATCGTCCAAGTTTTTTACGTAGTTCGTATTCGTGGTGGTTGTGATGTTACTAAGCGCCGCGGCTGTGCTGGCTGGTAAAGCTTCTACGACGGCGTTGGCCAAATCGTCGATGAATACCTCGTCACAATCGAGCGCCGGGACGCGACCCCAGTATTCAATACCGCTCTCTTCCGCTAATTCTCTGTATTCCTGGTCGATTTCTTCTAGCGTTTCGATGTGTTCGGAAACAAACGATACCGGGACCGCGCACAACGCTTTGGTGCCTTTATTCCCCAACGCTCTGATCGTGTCGTCCGTGTACGGTTTCAACCACTCCACCGGGCCGACCCTCGATTGGTACGCCAAAACGTGCTTGTACCCTTCGCAGCCTATTTTTTTCAACTCGTTCGTGATAAGTTTCACGCACTCTTCCATTTCATCTTTGTACGGATCGCCGCCTTCGGAAACGTAGGAGGTTGGCACACCGTGCGCGGAGAAGAAAACGACCGGTTTGTCCGGCGCGTCTTTAAACGCCTCAGATTCCAACGTGTTTTTTATCAACTTTGCCATGCTCGAAACGTATCCCGGGCGACTGTACCACGACGGAATGACCGTGTGTTGTAAAACCCCGGTGCTTAAAATTGGATCTTCCCTGAAGATTTCCTCCAACAGCCTCAACGAACTCCCACTGGTACTAATAGAAAACTGCGGATACAACGGCAAAACCACCAAACGCGTGATGCGGTCTCTCTTAATATTCTCAATCGCCTCCTCCGTAAACGGTTTCCAATATCGCATGCCGACGTACGTTTTCACGTTCGTCAAACCTTTCGATATCAACGATTTCTTCAACGCTTCTGACTGTTCGTCTGTAATTCGTCTTAACGGCGACCCACCTCCGATGGACTCGTACGCCTCTTTGCTCTTCGGCGCTCTCGATTTGCTCACCAGCGTCGCGACGAACGTTTGCAAGAATTGTAAACCATCTGTTTTTCGAGTTGTTGTAAGAGGAGAAAAACGCGTCGTTTGTCAGTTAAATAATCACGAGAGTCAAGTTCCGATGATAACGCGCGCACAAACACATACACACGCACAAATAATTCGCGCGTAAACGAAACGAGAGAAGTACGCAACAACGAAGATCAAATCAAAAGAACACATCATCTTCATCACGAAGAAGAAGAACAACAACAACAAAAACTAAATTCTCTTTCTAAATAAAAGACGTACTCGGCAAGCGAATGATATCCGGATCGGCGAAGAGGTTGAACAAGAACGGTTCGACGTCGTCGAGCGTTTCCGGTCCCCCTAAGTTTAATAACAAGACGCCGACTCGTTCGTCTTTCGCTTTTCGTATTTGCGAGTTCCAATCGATGGAGACTGAGGTGGTGGCGTTTTCAAACGCGGTCGCCGCGGAGACTACTTTTTTATTAGAGGAGGACGATGATAACGACGAGAACGTTCGCACGTCGCGCGAATGTGAGCGCGTCTTTTGTCGTCGTCGTCCTCGTCGTCCATCACCGTCGTCACCACTTTCGCATCTTCGCGCGACGTTGTACACGACGTCATTCGTGTCCAGAACCCCCGTCTTTTGTTGTCGCCTTTTCTGCTGCTTTTCCCGACGACGAAGCGAAAGAAGAAGACCTCGACGATGCGTCGTAGTATTTCTTCTTTGTCTTCTCTCAAAAGGAAACGATTGCGACGACGATGTCGAACAAGAGGTTGATGATGGTGATGACGGCGTCGATGCCCTCATCGTCACTTTTTTACGTGTGTTTTATCTCTCAAAATTTGACGAAAACACAGGTGTAAAAAAAATCAGCTTTTTTTGCTTTTTTGCAATTTTTGCGATTAAAAATTCTTGTGAAAAAGCGTCAACTTGAGGGGGCATCAGAAGAAAGACACAAAACACAAAACACACATTCAAAGGAGTAAAAGAACAACAAAAAACATCTGACGATGACGACGATTCAGACGACGACGACGAGACTTTTTGTCGGAAGCAGCAGCGGCAAAAGCAGCGGCCGAGTGAGGGGAAGAGAAACGGTGGCTTTGCGGAACAACAAGAGCGACGAGGGGAATACTGTTCGGGGGAATGCATTTTCATCGTCGTCGCCGTGGTCGCTTTTTTTATGCTCCAAAGAAGACAAAGAAGAAGGACGAAGAAGAAGACGGAGAATGAATCCGAGGAGACCAACGGCGGCGTTTGGCAAAGACGACAACAGAGACGGTTTCAAAGACGTCTCGAACATCATGAAGAAATACTCCAAAGAAGTCCCGAAAGACGTGACAAAAGTCGTCGGCACTGCCGTCAACGTCCTGGGAAACAACAACCAAAATAACAAACAAAACGAATACAACGGCGTCTTCGCTTTACTCTTCTTCAACTTTTTATTCTTCGCGTTGGACCATTGGTTGCAACTTCCAATGATGAAAATGTTTTATTTGAACCACGTGGATCCGACGTGGTGGCAATTCGTCACGTGCACCTTCTGCCACGCCAGTTGGGATCATCTCTCGTCGAATATTTTCTTCTTGTACATATTCGGCAAGTTGATCGAAGAAGAGGAAGGCGCGTTTGGTGTGTGGTGTTCGTACGTAGCGACCGGAACGGGCGCGTCGTTGGCGTCGTGGTTGATGTTGCCAAAGTCAGTGGGTGGGGTATTAGGAATGGGCGCGGCGGCGACGGTCTCGTTGGGCGCCTCGGGAGCGGTGTTTGGTCTGTTCGCCGTGAGCGTTTTAGTCAAGCTTAAGTTTGAATGGAAAAGGATTTTGGAAGTCGTCGTGCTCGGTCAGTTTGTGATGGAACGATTTTTGAACGAAGCGGCAATGATAGGAAAAGTTGGAGGCGTAGGAGCGGGCGGAGTGAATCACGTCGCGCATTTAGCCGGGGCGTTAGCAGGGGTTGTCTTGATTGCGCTGTTGTCGAAGATTTTACCGGAATAATTATATACCTGGTACGGTGTGGTTAGTAGTAATCTTAAGAATAACAACCGAGATGATAATAAATAATAGAAAATGACTCTCACAGATTTATAATAATATATGAATTAAAAGACGCCGATAGCGGTGAACAAAGCGAAAAGCAGAAACAACCACCCGCCGCAAAACGCGACGAAGCGTTCGGAAATTTTCTTCGAAATCAAACTTCCGCCGATGACCGCAATGAACGTCGCAAATAAGTGTCCAGCCGTTGCCCCTACGGCCACGCCGACTGGATTTTGCGCCGCGCCTAAAGCAATCGTCGCCAACATGGATCTATCCCCCCACTCGGCGACAAAAATTAAGCAAAACGTTTCGATGATGTTTTGAATGTTCGTCGTCCCTTTCCCGTCCGACTCTTTGATCTTCGATTCTGCTTTGCACACGTCCTCGGCCGCTTCCGCCAACGCGCCTTCAATGATCACTCCATCTTTATCCACTTTAATATTTCCGTTGTTGTTATCTCCGCCCGCGTTCGTCTTCTTTGGCATGTCGCTCGCGTCCTTCAACGACTTCAACCCAAAGAACAACAAACTCGCCACCGCGATGTACTCGCCGATGGGAATTGTATTCGAAAAGCTCGCCGGTACCGCCGAAAACACTCTTCCAATGACCACTGAAATCACTGACATCAACCCTAACGCCGAAGTCGCTCCAATAACCACCGGCATTCGTCCCATTCTCATCGCCAGTAACGCGGCGATGAAAAACGTCTTATCTCCCAATTCCGATATAAAAATCAACGCAAACGCGGCGGTAAACCCAGTTTTCGCGACCGCTTGTACGACCAACTGAAGCGCGACTTGAATGTTATTCGTGGCGTTTAACGACCCTAACCCACTGGAGATGTATCCAACCACCGCTAACACGGTTAAAAAGACTAACGCCAAAGCAGTCGCGTTGGACTCGGCTAACGGGTCGTCCATTTTCTCTTTGATTTCTTGGATGAATTTCAAGGAACAACTACTACTTTTATCATCATTGTTCTCGTCATCATTTCCGCCCGCCGTCGCGCTACCACTGCTATTACTAATCACGAGTCTTTCATCCGTCATTCTTCGCCCTCCTCGTCCTCGTCGCCGCTTCTGGTTGTTCATAAAAAACGTAGACGAAGAATTGACCATCATCATCGCGTGAGAGATGCGATTGCCTCCATCCCCCACACCTTTGCTCGATGATTTTAAAATCAATCTTTTTGTTCTCGATACAGACGATTCAGACGTAAACGACGACGTCTGTCTCCGACGCATCGATGACGACGACACGACGAACGGAGAAAAGGAGAGTAAAGGTGTCATTCGTACGTTCGTCCGTTAAAAGAGAGAAAGAGAGAAAGAGAGAGTGAGTGAGAGCTTTTCGTGTGGTTTTTGTGACTCAGCAAAGGAAGGGAAGATTTAAAAAAATGTAGATTTGGTTTACACCGAGGAAAGTGTGAAATCAAATAGGACGAGCGCGTCGAAAGCGAAGACAGTGAGTCTCTGTATTTCTTCAATTTTATATGCCGCATGAGAAGCAGATGTTGTCTGAGATGTTCAAAAGTAGGAAAGTCTGCAGAACGTATTCACGTTCCAACATGTATCCGTTTCTAATCAGTTCGAATCTCGTAAAGGAACAAAATACTATTACATCTGACCGCCGACGGGGGCGTGACCTCGTTTACTGGGATTCGTCGCCAACTTTCGGAGCAGGCGTTTCTTCCTCGTTTGACTCTCTTTTTCTCTCTTTTTACGCTCGGTGGTGACTTTATCGAGCTTTTTGGCGTTGGAAAACGCGGCGGAGCCTTTTTTACCGACCAAGATTGGCGCTTCGCGGAGAGCGAACGCGCCGGCGACGTGGCCGAGGTGTAAGCGTTTGACGTGGAAGATGTGTTTGAGCGCAGACGGGTAGGCGGCGACGGCTCGGACGTGGGAGCGGAAGGCGTCTTCGGCGCGAGATTTGAGACTTGGGTCGGATTGCATCTTTCTTTCCGCGGCGGAAAGCAACGCTTTGACCGCGATGTGCTCCGTTGGGTTGTTTCGCGAGGAAGGATTCTTGTTGTTGCCGCAATATTTGCGCATGGTTGTTTGCGCGAGAACGTCCAAAACAGCCCCTAACTTTGCCTTTGAAAACGTGAGATCTTCGATATCTTCTTTTAACGTGTCTTCGAATTCCAATTCTTTTGGACCGAGGAAAAGAACGGCTTCGCCGTCGTTGCCTAGACGCGCGGCTCGGCCGACTCTGTGCGCGTACGTTTTCGAGTCCGCCGGAGGGTCAACTTGCACAGTCGCGCCGACGTTGTCGAAATCTAAACCGCGAGCGCCGACATCGGTGCACAAAAGGACGCCTCTTTTTTGGGACTGGAATCTAGAGACTGTCTTTTGACGCTCGGATTGTTTTTGTGCGCCGTGTAAACGAAAGACTTCGTAGAGGCCGCTTCCTCTCTTTTTATTGCTCTTTTTCTTCTTCTTCTTCTCCTTCTTCTTCTTTGCGTCGGTGTCGTCGTCCGAATCGTCCGAATCGTCCGAATCGTCGTCTGAATCGCTTTCACCGCTCGCGCTGCCACTGCTACTACTACTGCTGCTGCTGCTGCTGCTGTCGTTTTCTTCATCGTTTTCTCCGTCGTTCTTCTGCCCAGCTAACCAGGACAAGATTTCGTAGTGATACTCAACGGACTCTCTGCTCGCGAGGAACACGATGACTTTGTTCAAATCAGACATCGCCCATCCGGCGAGTAAACCGGCGATAGCTGCCATTCGACATTTCGGTGGCGTTTCAAATATAGTATGCGTGAGCTGTGAAGGCACGCGAATCTTTCTATTCTTCCCATCGTCGCCATCAACTGCTCTCCCGGAAGCTCTCGCCATTGCTTTCATCAACCCTTCTTCGTCCTCGTCGTTCTCGTTGTCGTCCTCTCCTTGAACAAACTCAATCTCGCGATCAGCTTCTGGATTAACGTCCACTGTCACCGCATTTTGCATTTTCATTCGCAAACGGTCTGTGCCTGGCGTCAAAGTAGCCGATAGCAACGTCATTTGTGAAAATGGAGGCGACGCCGACGCCGCCCGCGCTTCCTTTTTCGTTCGCTCGATGATATCTAAAATAGCGTCGATATCCTTCTCGAATCCTAAATCTAAAACGCGATCGGCTTCGTCAAAAACGACAAAACTGACATTCACGAATACAAAAGCGGCAGTATTTTGCAAGTGATCTAACAGTCTCCCCGGGGTGGCGGATAACACGACGCACCCTTTTCTCAACTTTGCCTTCTCCTTCGCTCTGTTTTCGCCGCCGTGAACCGATCCGGTGGCAATCCAATGGTACGGTTTCGATAATTTCTCGATAAATGAAGAAACTTGCGTGGACAATTCTCTCGTTGGCACGATAATCAACGCTCTCGTTCCATCTTTCCTCTCGATTCTAGGCTTCGCTACTCCTAAACTAATAACTATCGGTAAAACGTACGCCAACGTCTTACCGCTCCCGGTTTCCGCTCGAACGTAGCAGTCCTTCCCGGCTAAAATCGACGGCACTGCCAACTGTTGTACCAAAGTTGGCGTCGTAAACTGTAAATCCACAGACTCAGACATGACTTTAATCAGCGTCTCCGGAACGCCGAGCTCGGCGAACGATTTCGCAGTCGTCGCGTTGCTATCAAACACCCGATCCCGATGCGGCGCCGCGTCTCTCTTCTCGTTCTTATTCTCTCCGTTCCTCTTTTCCTCTTTCGACTCACCGTTATCGTCATCTTCGTCTTTCCTCGTCGCTTTCTTCATCAAATTCGCCCAATCTGCGGGATTAAACGCCTCTTCTTCCTCGTCGCCGCTCTCGTTTTCCATTTTCTCAACTTCCACCAATTCGCTCATCTTCTCTTTCGATGATTTTCCCGCGTTGTTCAGCAACAACTTCTCCTTGTGTTCTCGAGAGTTTTTCAAGAACCTCTCCTTGGCCGTCATTTCTTCTTCTTCTCTTTCGTCCTCTCCGTTCTTACTTTTCGTCGTCGTCTGAATCGTCTTTGGTTTCTTCACCCAAGTGGAAACGCCGCCGCCACCTTTCCCCTTTTCCTCCTTTTCCTCCTCTGCTCGGGTGTCGAGAACGAGTCGTTTCCGCCCTGTTCTGTTTATCGCCGTCGTCGTCTCTTTGACGCCTCCTTTTCCTCCTCTCTTTTCGTTCATGTCGTCGTCGTTTCTTCTTCTTCGCTCCCCGTTTCCTCCTCCGACTGCATCACCGTTTCCCCGCCGCTTCTCTTTCCCGCCTTGCCATTTTTTCTTCCCTCGAGCGACGGTTCGCTTGCGCGGATTACCTTTAGGACCACCACCACGACTTCTATCGTCCTCGCCCACGTCGGAAGAAGAAGAGGCGCCGGCGATGTTCAGAGTTAACAACTCATCGTCGTTGTCGTCGTCCGGCATTTGAGTGTTTTTTTCTGAGGAAAGAAACAAGAAATAAATCTGCTAAAACAGTTGCCGCGCGTTGATGATTATTACACTATTACTATTTCACTAGTATTACGAGTACGTGTCGTCGTTCCCGTGAAAGGTGTGCAACCAGCCGTGTTTGCACACCAAGCACTCGTGTCCAAAGAGACTCGCTTTTTTACGCACGCAAACGTTCCGGTCTCTCGCTACGTGCGCTTGATACGTTTCGACTAAAGAAGGCGCGCAAAGGTAGACTTTGTTGTAGGCGATGGCAAATGGGACGATTCTACTGGATGAGTCGAGATATTTTGCGAGTCCTGAGATGCACCCGGGCCAATCTGGGTTGAAACAATCGTCCAGTATGACGACGCCTTGTTCGTGCAAACACTCGTCGGCGGCGAACGATAAATCGCGCAACGTCGTCTCTACCGTGTGCGATCCGTCGATGGAGAAGATTCGCACCGGACCGTCGTCGTCTTCGTTAAAATCTGCTTCCTTGGTCAATTTCGTGGAGTCTTTCGAGATGACTTTGATGAAATTCGGCATCTTTGTGTCCGAGTCGACGACTCCGTCCCATACGAATTTCGAGTCTTCCTTCATCGCCTCGCAAAACTTCATCGCGTGCTTCCGAAACTTCTCGTAATCACCCACTCCACTCTCGTCTCTGTTAATCTCGGCTTGGTTCTCGAAACAATCGATCGATACGCATCTCTCGTTTTGTTTTCGCAAGGAAACTAACGCTAAAAATGACTTTCCGTGATACACTCCAATCTCCGCCAAACTCGTCTTAAAATCGGACATCTTGAACACCTTCTTCTGACACGCATCTATGGATCGGTATATATCCACGTTTCCAATTTCATAAAAGCCGCTCACTTTTGAGAGCGCATTTTTCACAGCATCGTCTTCTTCTTCTTCTTTCCTCTCGTCTTCTCTTTGCCTCCGTTCCGCTGCTTTGCGATGTTTACTTTCGTTCGGAGGAGTACTTCTCTTAGGGGAATTCACGTGAGACGACGAGAACGCTTTCACGTTGTTGTTGTTGTTGTTGTTGTTGTTGTTGTTGTTCGTCTTTACCGCTCTGCGCTTCGAATTCAATCGAGACGAGGAAACGTAATAACAGCAGTGGTTCCTCGTCGACGAGGACAAAAAAGCCCCAGAAGCAGAAGGAGAAGACAAAGAAGACAACCAAGCGCGCATCACGCGTGCATATTTCTCGCGCTTTCCGAGAGAGAATTTTAGGGGAAAAG
>Ga0182090_1220682_pt1 | contig 11674 bp, 6 predicted proteins | sample 041ome_24_FD_127767 | JGI IMG/M metagenome (GOLD analysis project Ga0182090, IMG submission 127767) | Metatranscriptome of coastal salt marsh microbial communities from the Groves Creek Marsh, Georgia, USA - 041408BS metaT (Metagenome... | ecosystem: Environmental > Aquatic > Marine > Intertidal... | reverse complement strand
GAAGCGGCGTCGCGGATGGCGAGCGGGGAGATGATGATTAAGATGGACGGGTTTACGCCGAAAAGAGTGCGCGAGTGCTTTCAAAAGATGGAGAAGGAAAATGTGTTCCCGAAGAAGTGCGAGGAGAACTTGAAAGATTTGAGCGCGAGTTTGAGACAAGTGTTTATAGGGAAGGAAACCGGGAACGGGTGCTTTCGCGCGGGCGATTTCGAGGACGCCGAGAACGCGTACACGGCCGGGATAAACGCGGCGACGGCGGAGTATTCCAAAGTTATGGATACTGGTATGAGCGAGAAGAAGGCGAGGGTCGTAACCCCTGGTGTATCCATTTTGCTTTGCAATCGCTCGCTGATGAAATCTAAACTTGGTGATTACCAAGGCGCGTTGGACGACGCGAACGAAGCCATTCGAGCGGTATTGGATGGGGACGTGAATTACGTCAAAGCGCTTTTGCGCAAAGCAGATGCTTTGAAGAAACAAGAAAAATTCAGCGACGCGTTTGAGGCTTATTTCTTATGCTGGACTCGATTGCCGGGCGATGCAAACATCGCCAACGAGCTCAACGAGTGCGTCGAGAAATCGGAAAGACCGAACAAAAAAAGCTTCAAAGCAATCGCCGGGCCGAGAGCATGTTCAGATATGAACGAATACAACGCTTTGATTCAAAATCACGAGTTAGTGCTCGTCGATTTTCACGCGAAGTGGTGCGGTCCGTGCAAACAAATTGCCCCGGCGTACGCGGCCATGAATTTAAACAAGTACCGCAGCGTTCTATTTCTAAAGGTGGACGTCGACGAAGCGCAAGATATCGCGGCGCGAGAAGAAGTTCAAGCCATGCCAACTTTTGTTCTCTACAGATACGGTATGAAAATGGACGTGATGCGAGGAGCAGACGTGAATTCGTTAGACAGACTGGTCAGCCGTTGGACTCAAACGATTTAGTAAAAATAGGAGCAGTAACAGTAGGTAGTAGTTTAATAAAAGGAAAAAAATATTATAGTACTTTTAATACACAATTCGCTAAAAGCGAGACAGAATATATCCGTGGATTGAATCTAGAACGACTTAAATTGTTTTGACTTTCCCCCGGAAAGACATCCTCGCTTCGTGCATTTTGGCTTTACACCTTCGAAGTGCGAGGGATTTCGCGGCAACTTGCAAATACAACGTCGTAAAGACTGCTCCGATTAGAACGAGCACGTACTCGGTGAGCAAAGTTCGAATATGAACCATCCTATCTTCATTTTGCACGATGGAATATATCGAAGCGTATATGAATTCGTAGTAGCAGAACAATACTGTGAAAGTTGGCCCAACAATCGCGTCGCGCGTTTTCAAGTGCCAAAATCCCAGCGTACACGCGACGAAGATGCACACGGTCAACATCGTTCGTGCGCGTTCCGAATGCTCATGCCCCTTCATGATGATTGGCGTGACCACTCGTCCGTACCAGAAGAACGACCACCACACAGCCAAATAGAAATATCTCGGCTTCGAATACTCTTTCATTGCTCCGGGAGTGAAAATAGTTTTGAATGAGAGCCAGAGCGTGGAGCCGTTACACCAAAACGCCCACAAAGGATGGATGTTGAAAAGACTCGCTAAGCGAAACAAGTGGATAAGAAAACACGCGCCATATACAGCCTGACCGTACACCATCATCGCGCACCGATTGCCGTATCGAAACTCATTCATATCGTCGTCGTACCATTCTTCGAAGTAGTCATTAATTTCGTATTCGTGCATATTCGGGTTAATTGGAACCCAATACAACACGTCTGAATCCGAATGAACATCCGTAGCCTCGCACGAGCCCGAATAATTGTTTTTCGTCATCGTTCTGTCAGCTTTTGGCTTCATTTCTTTCTCGTGTTCCTTTATTTCATCTGCGACTGTTTGCAACAAAGCAATCAAAGATCTCGCATTGTCTTGAAACGGAGGAGATTGTTCGCATTGGCGAATGATGCTTCGTAACCACTCACGCATCTCATCTTCGTACATGTACCCGCTTTCCGCGAAGGAAAGTACGCTGCCGATATCCTGAATGGCGCAACGCATCGCGTGTTCGCTCCGTAAACTTCGCAAGGCGAGATGCGTATCCACAGCCATTTGTAAATCTGGTAAAATCAATGCAGGTTTCGGAATCGAGCAACGATCATCCACGGTTTCAAACTGAATCCAAAACAAACCTCCACCGGTGCCGTTGAAATTCGCCATGGAGGCGAAAGTTTCCGCCGGGAAAGTTGCGATGCCGCTCGGCGAGAACTCGTCGGCAGATATTTTTCTCGTCCCAAACGCACCGTAAGCTCGCACAGCTGTGATCTCGTTTGCACGAAAGTCCGCACCCAAACGAACCATGAATGGGCGACCAACGACAGCAACGAGCGGAGCTCCAGCTTCTTCCACCCACGCCAAGTGCGATCGATGGGTCTTGAAGACTTCAATCGATCCATCATTTCCGCGCGATCTTCGCGCATGCACTGCCTGTTCTGTCGAGGCGCGCCCGCGAGTCGAACCACCGCGCGAACGAAATCCAGAGTACGACATAAAGTTTCGCAAAAATATCGACGAATCCCTCACTGGTTTGCCGCGCGTGAAGTCGTTCTCCTTCAGCGTATCGTCCGGAATAACGAAGTCCTCTCTGGTAGCTGTATGAATTTGGCGGAAGCTTTGCCAGGACAAAATCGTCGATCCAGGAGCGATTTGAGCGTATTCAATTTGATGATCGTCGTTGGTGACGAGACCAGCTTGGCTCAACTCTTTCCAGATCGCGTTGTTCGGATTCACAATCGCCGTCCCAGCCGCCGCAGCGGCCATTTCGTTATCGACCATGAAATCTGCCGGGTGCGCGTCTACGCGTACGCGATGATTAGTGATTTCGATCGTAGACGTCCAGTCGAACTCATCGTTATTCGTGTTCATATTACCCATTGGAGATAAAAAGTTCTCCTCGAGAAGGTTGGCAAAGAACGGATTCTCCGGCGACATCATCAGTTCCTCTGGGGTGCCTTCCCTCGATTTGCGGTTGTTTTTCAAAGCCTTCTTTCTTTTCTCTGAATAATGTTGCGCGTTGGACGTCACGGCGTTGTTATTCGCGATATTCGCGATATTTCCACTTCCGCCCGAGCGAGCGCTGCCAACGTCCATCGACGACGTCCCATCGGTAGTAGTTGTATTGGATGTCTGCTCTCTCGAATGCTCGTCCATCGCCGTCGTAGTAGGCGTGCTTGTCATCATTATTGCCGCACCGCTTCTACCTTCCATCGCAGCTTTCTCTTGTCTTTTTATCTGACTCATCTCTCTGTTCTTCTTGCTCCTCTTGCATCTCAACACGTACTTCGCGTGGCACAGCGTCTTACTCTCCTCGGTAAACTCGTTCAACTTTTGGACTTTTTTACAGTAATGACACCATCGCACCTCCTCCTTATTCTTGTCCCGTTCCAAAATCACCGATTTTGCGACTCTGTGAAACTTGCACAAATACCCTTGCGCCGTGCACACCTCGCCGCAGTTCACGGCTAAACACCTTCCGCGAAACCACGCGGCGGTGTTCGCTTCGCTTCTGTTTCGTTCCGAAGCATCACTCCTACCACCACTACCACTACCGCTGCTCACGAGTGCATGACTAGGCATCGTTCTCATGGTTTCAATCGTGTTCGCGTACTGCACAGTAATCGGCGCCGCCTTTGCGTCGGCGAAAGAATCAGTCTTCTCCCTCTGTCGCATCAGCTGGTTTTGATTCCCCGACCCGTCGTCGACGCTGCCTCGATCCTCCTTGGCGTTTTCTTCTTCCTCTCCCAAAAAAGCGTGCCAAGGCGCGTTTAAGGACTCCATGCTCTTCGGTGTATTCCCGTATAATTTCTCCCACATCTTCTCGCTCAACGTCGGCATCATCGCGTTTCTGTCTTCTCTGCGTCGTCGTTGTGGGTTTTGCTCGTCGTAATCATCATCATCATAATTTCCTTTATTCTTCCCTCCTTTTTTCGCGATTTGTACCTTTTCTTTCGCGACGATCTCGAACGAGGACGGCGTGATCGCGTACTCCTCCGGATCCCAACTCTCTTCTTTTCCGGTCGTCGTGCTCGTCATCTAAACAGAGTACGTGTGTATATATAAAACCCCGATTTTAGTGGAGCGTTTGATCTTTTTTTTGTAACAAAAAATCTTCTTCTCTCGTTTTTTCACTCTCTTGTTGTGAAAAAAAAGCAAAAAAGGTCTCTCTGTCTGTTGTTTCTCGAGGATGCGAAAAAACGCACTTTCTTCTTTTTGTCGTGTGATGTCTTTCTCTCGTTTTTTCTACTACGCTCGTCGCGTTTTGTCGTTTTCGCGTTCTGATGCGATGCTGTTTTCGTCTCTGCTTGAGAGAGAGAAACTTTTTTCCCCCAAAAACAAGGGAGCGCTCTGTTCTCTCTCTCTCTCTCTCTCTCTAAGGGAGAGAGACTTTGAGACGAGACGAAGAACGATGGAGCGCCTCCTCGTCGGCCGGGGCGCGTCGTACCGGGGGGCAGCGGCGGCGCCGTCCTCCTCCTCTTGGGTCTTCTTCGCGTGTCTTTTCTTTCTCGCGTGTTTCTTCGTTCTGTTGGGGAAAGGTGCGGAAAAACTCGAATCTTTCGCCATCGAAACGACGGGAAGAGACGAGTCGGTGGTCGAATACAACTCGGTGTTGGCGAGAGCGCACGGGACGGACGCGCCGAGGATTTTTTCCGGCGGTGGCGTCGTGGATAAAATAAAAGAGGCGAGGGAGACGTTTTGGAAATCGGTTTTCGTGATGACGAGAGGGAAAGAGGAGGAAGAGGAGGAGGAGGAGAGCATCGATGGAATATCCAAGAAGAAGGCAATGAGACAACAACAACAAGACGAGGATTTCGACGAAGAGGAAGAATCCGCGACGAACGCGGACGATCCTTCGCTTATGAAAGCAGAGTTGCCGAAATCGTACGAGAAGGCGTTGCGGAAAGACATCGAGAAGATGTTGCGAAAGATGCCAAAGTTTACGAACAAGACGCTGAAGTCGTCGTCTGCAGGATGTTTAAGAGACGACGCGTACTCGAAGAGTAATAGTTTTGGGGGTGGTGGCGTGACGAGCGCGAACGTGCCAACGTTGGAGATATTTCCGAATGCGAACGCGAGGAGTTGGCCGGGGGTAAATACGGACGTGGACTTTCACGACGGCAAATTGGACGAAGTTTTAGGCATCGCCGCTTCGGCGAGCGCGAGGAGCGGCTTTTTTAGAACCGAGGAGGATGAGAAAACAAACGCACTTCCGACGTGGTATACGCACGAAAACGGTGACGGATATGCGTTTGGGCAGTTGGAAGAAGTGAATAATGACGCGATTGGATCGTGCGCGAGGAAGATTTCGGCGGCCAAAGCGGTCGAGGTGCACAAGAAAGAAACGGTATCGCAACGAAACGCGGTAAAAGCGAACGATTTTCACGACAAGAATGTTCACGAAACAAGCGGCGGCGACGAGAATAGCGAAAGTAGGAAAGTGCAGCGACTAAAGCGGATTGAAAATTTAGCGAACGACCCGTGGTTCATGTTCGTCGGCGACTCGACGACCAGACACCAGTGGAAGACGTTACTAAACACGTTGAGAGATCAAGGCTATCGAGTCGCGGCTTCGAGCGTAAAGTGGAAGAAACCGGCGGACATGGGGAAGAAAGGCGTGGACCCGTCGAAAGAGGCTTTAAAAAATCGCAAGCGAGACCAGGACGTTATTCTCATCGATAGGAAGGACTACGATAACGTCCTCGTTTTGAGTTTACGATTTTTAGTGGGAAACCACGTGGCAAAAGCGGCGGCGACGTGCGCCGATTTCGTCTTAAACCACGACTACGTCGAAGATAGATGGCCGGTGCCAGAGTTTACCGCTGTAAACGACGCAAACTTTGAGCAACAGACGACAGAAAATGAACACTTTGGTCTCGGCGACCACGAGGCAAAGTTCGCGACGCAAGCGCGTTCACTTTTACGCGGTCGCATGCCGGCAGGAACGCAACCGAGCGTCATAGTTTTGAACAGTGGCTTATGGGAACTTCCTTCGATGATTCGTGAACGTCAGTCGGAGTTTCCTTTGAAAATGGGTGGTCGACGAAACCGCGCGCATCTTCAACCAAAATTTACGGAGTACGAATCCGAAATGTTTTACGCCAGTAGGCTGTCGCAACTCATGCGCGTATTTTCGCCATCCGTGTGCGGTTTTTCCAACACACTTTTGTGGAGGTCCACGTTTAACTCGCAAAAGAAACACAAATCAAACGGCGAGTACGTCGCGAGATTTCACGAGCACGCCATGTGCGAAGCGAGGAAGAACGGCGTAAAAGTTATCGACGGGTACGCCATTCACAACAAACTCGGGAACCCAAACAAGATGATTTTAACCGCGAAATTTCCCAAAGAAGACAAAGTTCACCCATCCGACGACACGCAAAGAGTAGTGAACCAGGCGATGCTTTCGTTTTTGTGTCCCATCAATACGGAAGAATAAAGTAAAGTTTATATAGTATCAGCAATTTAGAATAATAGACGCACGGATACATACTGCAGTAGGATGTGTATTGAAAGCAAAAAATGAACAACATTAGTAACGCTTGCCTAATTCTGAAGCGGGGACAATTTTATACCGATACACTGTCGCGGAAACTTCGACGACAACTCTGTATTCTTTTTCAACTTGTCCAGGCGCCAAACCGGTCGGTAACGCAAACTTTTTCACGCGCTCGAAGAAGTTCAACTCGTCCTCTTTGAACGAATCTCGCTCGGCTCCCCCTCCTCCCCTTCCTCCGTCTACACCGACCGCGTCCTCTTTCTTCGGCGGCCAATCGCACGTCGCACCAGTTTTCTCCGCATCCACGCTCTCATCAACCGGACAATTCGCGTCCGGCATGCACGACGGATCCGTGTTTTCGTTATTCTCCACGACGCCCCACGTGTATAAATTATTCGTTCGCTTCACGGCGACGTACTCGCCTACGCTAAAAGTGTTTGTCGCAGAAAAGTGGAATCTGTAATTATTATCGCTACCAATCCAACCGGCGCCAATTCGTCTACCGTCGATATTCATGCCTAAAATGCTCGTGTTCGTGTTCTTATTCGCATTCTCCTCCTCCGGCGAAGAAGTCCCGACCAACGACTCCGCTTTACTCGGCAACACAGACTTCTGATTGACTGGAACGCTCACCGCGCTAATCGCATCCAACAAAGTATTGCTCGCATCTTTCGGTAAATCCGCGACCCGTTTCTGAATCACTCCGGCATCTGACAATGCCTTCGTCGCGCTTTCGCTCAACACGTCAATCTTAACCACCGTCGCGTCAATCTTCCCCGTCGTGGTATCCAAATTCGCCGTCGTCGTCGTCACGGAGCTACACGCCCTCTCGATGGCATCCGCCGATCGTATCACCGCCTGACACGCGTTCATCACGTTTCTGCACGCAGAAACGACTTCTTTAAACACGTACAAAGCGGCAAAAAAAACGCTAAACACCGTCGCGCAAAACATGGACACGAGGCACAACAGACCCGCTGGTGGGACGAATTTTCCCAAGAGTTGGAACGACCTATCCATATATCGCATGGTCGCACCGTCCGCGTTTTCGTGAAACTGGTACTGTTGTTGATACCTCCTGGTACCGCTCAACTCTGAAACGCACGGAGAGAGCGGATGAGGATGCTTCATGTCCTCGTTTTCCGACCGTATCTTTATCGCTGCTGCTGACTCACATCTTCTTTTCCCCGTGGGTTTGTGTTGTCCAAAACGAACCGCTGGACGAGAAGAAGAAGAAGAAGAAGAGGCGAATAAAGACGACATCTGTCGTGGAGTTACTGCTGGCGTTCTCGCGTGTGGTACGTGCGTCGTCGTCGTCATCCTCCGACAAGAAAGCGGTGTGTACTAATACGAGAGAGAAGTAGGGGAAAAATGAAGCTTTTGGGGAAAACAAAAGTCAAAAATACTGCAGTCTTTCTCTCTCTGTGTTGCTGCTGCTGCGGAGTATATATACACAGAATGAGTAAACGGGAGCTGATGCAAATCCTCGAGCAGCAAGAGTGGCACGACGCGTCGATGTGGAACGAAAACGGGACGCCAATGAATCGTGTCGGTTCGAAGAGGAGGAGAGTTGAAGAAGAAGAAGAAGAAGAAGAAGGAAAGGAGGACGAGAAGGAGGAAAAGAAGGCGAGGACGACGACGACGAAAGAAGAGGAGGTGTACTTCGAGTGTGCCGGAGAAGGAGAAGAGAAGAGAAAAGACGACGAGATTCGGGAAGAAGACGTCGCGGCGATGCTGAGGAGAGAGATCGTGAACGGTTTTTCAAACGTGCTGTCCAAGATGGCTGCTCTGGAACAGAAGCTGGACGCGATTGTTGCAAACACAACATCGATAAAGAAATGATTACAACAACGAACATTCAAGTCTTCTTCCCTCTGTTCTTTAAGCCCTGGTCTTTTTCTTTCAGCGACTTCGCTCGTTCGCGACGTTCAAGGATGGTTTCTCTGTCCAACGTGACGCCTTCCCGATGTTCTTTGCACGCCCGGCGAATGATATCGCGCTGGATTTTTTTCCGCTCGTTGGATTTTTCGTCCGCAAAGACGAATTTTTTTACGCGCTCGGTGAGATCCAAGTAGTTTACGTCTTGTTCAAGCACTCGACGCAGGTGTTCACGCGTGCGAACGTTTTCTAAGTGTTTGTGTATGTCAAACGGTTCGATCTTTTCGTACGTGACCAATCGTCTCCCCCAAGTGGGCGAAAAATTTTGCAAAGAGTGCGCGACGACCCGTAAACACGGGTGAGAAGGGAAATCCGTTTCCGGATTCGTTTGTTGCACATCCGCGGGGAGGAAGAAGCACGTGCGTCCACCAACCGGTAACGTTTTCGCGGAAAGATCCATTAAATCGTCCATAATTTCGGATAGCGGATAGTTCACCGTGGACGGGATGTGATTGTCGAATCGCTCGCCGATGTTTATCATGTCTTGTTCCGTTTTACCCCGTTTGCCCCCAAACTGAGATTTGCGACCGCGCTCGCGTATACCATAAGGCGGGTCGGCAACTATGCCTTGGAAAGCACCTTCCATCTGTTTGATGCGCTTTTCTATTTTTTCTAAATCTAACGGCGCAAATTTTTCGCCGCCGCCGTTGCTGCCACTAATTCTACACCTACTCTCTACTTCATCTTCTACAACTTTAAGCAGAGGTGATTTGTGCACGTCACCACGAATCAGAAATATCGGTTTGTTGAACCCATAGTCCTTGAAATTGGTAATCACGTCCAATTTCTGCCCCGTTTTCGCGTCTACTTTACCAAACTCCAACACCCTGGGATCGATTTCAAAGCCGCACGTGAAACACCCGAGCTCCGCGGCGGCTAATAAAACGCTTCCGGTTCCACAAAACGGATCTAAAACCGGTCCACCCCTTTCTCTCTCCGCTTTAATCATGTTGCACATAATCAGCGACATGTGTGCTTCCATAGAAGTCGGTCCTAAATACCTCCGTTTCTTCAAATCTAACAAGTTCAAATGTTTCCTCGATTTGTCTTTACCGACGACGCGTCCGAAAAACATCCGCACGCCCTGGAATCCTAAATCTATTTGAACGGTCGATTTCACCTCCATAGATAAAAACTCAACTCTCGGCTGATCTAAGCTCACCTTAGATCGCGGCTCAAACGCCCCGGGTACTAAATTCGATAACCTCCGCATTACCTCGCTCTTCTCGTTGCTCCTCGTCGCGCCAAAGTCGCAACACGTCAACTTATACGTCATCGACTGATCCAACCACGCCTCGTCTTTACCTTTTCTCACGCTCGTTTTCAACTCCTCGTCATTTGTCCCGTACCCCCACAAGTGCACGATGTATTTTACCAGCGATGTTCGCGAAGCGATTTTCTCCGCGACAACGTCGGAGGGTAAATATACCAACCGAATCGGGTTGAATGTGGATTCTTCCTCTTCGTTCTCGCATCTGCTGCTGTGCGCATCATCATCGCCGCTCCTACCACCAAACGACGATCGTATCGAAACCCACTTCAACGGGAGCGTGCATCCACATAAATTCGCAATCGCTTCAAACTCTTGCTCGCTGTTTTGTGTGATTCAAAGAGAGACAAAAGTAAACTGTCAGTACAAACTTCTTTCTAGGTGTTAGTTTTCCCCTAAAATGTAGAGGAACGAGCTTTACGCGCGAGAGAGAAAGAAGAAGAAAGAGAGAGAGAGAAAGATGGAGAGGAAGGGAGAAAAGAGAGGCTGGCGTAAGCGCACCGGAAGTCGAGCAATTTCGTGTGAAAATACACGAGATAAAGACGCCCCCCGTTCTCGTCTGTTCTCATTTATTTTGTATCCGCAGTCAAAAAAATGAAGCAGCGCAGAGGAAAAATCGCACAACAACAACTATTACTATCACTACTCCAACTACTATTACTACATGAATTCAATTACAACAAACGTTCTCTCGGCCAGCTCGAAAAAGCCATCAAGCGTTCTCCTCCATAGTCTCCATCTCTCTCGTTCTTCTCGCTAAATGTTTGACGATGTCGTATCCGATTCGCGTAACCGGCATGAAGTGAACCCCAGCGCTCGCGGCGTGACCGAGCGCGGCAACCGCTCGCAGCTCGCACCGTTCAAAAATCCAGTCCCTGTATAACGCCGTGGTTAGTTCTCTCTCTTTTTGTTCGTATTCTCGAGCGAGTTTGGCTATGGGTGAACTCGGCGAGGAGAGGATTTTGGCGGATTGATCGTCTCCGTAGACGAGCTTGGCCCAAAACTCGACGTCTTTTCTATTCGAAGGCGCGCACGCGCCAATGACTAACGATGCGCTATTGCTATTACTGATCCCGCTATTAGTGGTGCTCAACACGCCTCTCCGGTTTGCACTCTCCACCCACTCGTGACAACGCTCGTAATCAAAAAACGGCTGCGTGATAATCAACTCCGCGCCAGCCGCGACTTTCTCCTCTAAATATTCCGCCGATACGTTCTCCGTATTCGGATTGGCCACGACTGCGAATTTAATCTCGTCCGGAATGTCCCCATCTCGTCTCATTTTCGTCGCAATTTTAAGCATTTTCAATGCGTCCAGCTCTTTTTTCTTCTCGTCTCCGCTCACGAACAACACGTGACTGACGTTCTCGCATCCGAACGACACCATCTCCACCTGTTTTTTGAACTGTTTTTCCGTGTGAAACATCGACGCGCTTAACGTCTGCACGTGTTTCGCTTCACTCCCGAACGCGTTCCGCTCTTCCTCGGCGATGTTCACGCATCGAGGAGGAATAATATCACGATCGCTCTTGCCTTTAATGTCGTCTGAATCGTCATCAAAGACCGGTAAATTCGGGTGCACGACGTGGGAAAACTTCCCGGTTTCGAACGCCTTTGATTGCGCGGACCATTTCAAAAACGGAGACCGTTCGAGAGAAATGAACGCGTTTGGTTTGTTGAATGATAACAATTTAAACGTCCCTGTCGTCGGGAAAGATGGCGGCATGATGTGGCAGAAATAGGTGAGTGTTTTTCGTGTGTGGTTTGTGTGCTTGTTTGAGTGAAGAATGTTTGTCACAAGTACTTACTAAATAGGTATCTCTCCGCCGTGCATGTATTCGCTGCTATTAATGCTAAGCGTTGTTGGTATTGTTATTATTACTACTGTTATTATGCTCTAACTCAATCGATCTCGG
>Ga0182090_1006083_pt1 | contig 11679 bp, 9 predicted proteins | sample 041ome_24_FD_127767 | JGI IMG/M metagenome (GOLD analysis project Ga0182090, IMG submission 127767) | Metatranscriptome of coastal salt marsh microbial communities from the Groves Creek Marsh, Georgia, USA - 041408BS metaT (Metagenome... | ecosystem: Environmental > Aquatic > Marine > Intertidal... | reverse complement strand
CGGGGGCAATATTCAAAGTCTCGCGTAAGCTCATCTCCGTCTTCTTCGTCGCCGTCGCTGTGAGCGCTAGCACTGGGAACATTTTACCATTGTTGTTGTTGTTCATCCCACTCCTCATCACTCGATTGAACAAAATCGAGCCGAGTCGATGATACGCCGGTCGAAAGTTATGCGACCATTCCGAGACGCAATGCGCCTCGTCGATGCACGCTAAACTTACTCCGTTCGGGCATTCACGCAGCGCACACAAGAACTTCTCGTTCAATAGTCTTTCCGGAGAAACGAATAAAATCGAAACGTTACCGCTTTTCACCTCCTCGAGCGTTTCCTCCGTCTTTTCGTAGGACGCGTCCGAACGTAAACACGCGCCTTTTAAAGCCGGCGGTAAACCGCGCATTTGATCGGACATTAATGCAAGTAAAGGCGAAACAACTAAAGTGATCCCAGGTAACAGCAACGCCGGAAGTTGGTACGTCAGAGACTTCCCGGCGCCCGTGGGCAACAACGCTAACGTGTTCGCGCCTCTCAAGACGCGTAAAATCACGTCTATTTGTCCAGGTTTGAACACCGGAAACCCAAATCCACGCTCTAAAACCAAGCGCAGTTTCTCTTTCAATACCGCTGTTTCGTCGTCGTCGTTGTCGTCGTCGTCGTTCGTATCGTACATACTTTGTACTCCTTTCTTCTCGGCAACGAAAGAGAGGCACTCGCGAACATCCGCGATGTATTTTTGCAAAGTGTCGTCGTTCAACTCCTCTAATCTTTTGCGTTTTTCCGCGGCCAGAGCGTCCAGCTTATTCCTTTCGATGTCGTCCTCGTCGTTGTCATCGTCGTATTTGCTTTTACTGCTATACAAATCATCGTCGCCCTCGCCGACGGAAAATTTCCCGGTTTTGCCTTTTGCGTTTCGCTCTCTCCTTTCCGCGTTGAGGTGTTTCGAGCCACCACTTCGAGCGGCGTCGCGCGTGTACACTTTTGGCGCGCGTTTAGCACTACCCGCTCTCCGTCTTGGCGCTTTGTACGTCTTGCGTCGCGAGTGTTCGCTCACGCCTCGGAATTTTGCCGTTTTCTTGGCGACGCCGACTTCTGGGAACCGCTTCGCGTGCTCCGCCCGGATTTGCGCCGCGGTTTTCTTTGGCGGTGAAAACGTCGGTGGAAGTTTTGTCGTCGTCGTCGTTTTTGCTCCTCCATTATCATCGGCTGTTTTCGATACTGTGTTGATCTTACTTCCTTCTCTCATCATTGCTGCTGAGTTTCCGTCTTCTTTTTCTATTTCTATTTCTTCTTCTGCTGCTGCCGCTGCTGCTCTTCCTACGACCACTCTTTGTTCTTCTCGAACAACCAACTTCTTCTTCTTCCTCGGCTGGACGACGACGTCTTCTTTCAAAGCGTTCGTTAAACTGACGTTTTCCATCGCGTGCATCTCCCGTCTCTTCATTGCGCCGAATCTTTCCTTCGCTCGATTTCTCTCGTCCTCTTCGCAAAGTAAAGGCTCGTACGATGTCTTCTTCTTTTGCTTATTCGCGATGGTCGCGAACGAGGAGGACGAAGAAAAATCGCCAGCAATAATACCTTTGTTGTTATTACTTTTCATCCTCATCACTAAACTCGGCGGTGGTGCTGGTGGTACTACTAATGGAGGTTTCGTTTTCTTCTTCGCTTCTTCTTTCAAAGCGAAACGAGAAGCTTCGTCCGCGGCGGCTTCCGCGGCGTTTTTCTTCTTCTCTGCAGATGATACCACGGACGACGGCAAAGACGACGACTTTAAAAACGATGATGATTTGTTGTGCTGTTGTTGTTTTATGTGTCGTTGTTGTTTCCTCGGCGGCGTCGCTTCGATGACTTCATCCTCCCCGTCGCTTTCGTATTCCTCCTTCTTCGCAGTGGGATGAAAATTTTCGAAATCTCCTCCTCCTTTCCCGTTGTTGTTGTTCTTCTTGTTCTGAATACTCTTCGTGGTGCACGTGCTCGTCATCGATACCACGAGTTCTTTATACTCTCGGTACATCTTTCTCACGCTCTCGTTTTCCTCCACGTCTTTTCTGGTTGGTTTTCTCTCGTGCGCGCGTTCGTACGCGCGCTCCCAGATTTGAATCTCGTTTCGTTTCCGTTCCACGAGTACCGCATCATCGCGACGATGATGAGATGCATTCTCTCTCAGAATAGCAGCGGGAGCATCAGACGTCATCAAAAAAAATCGCGCAAAAGCAATAACGCATATATGAAATGTCTCGCGCTGCTGTTTTTAAATAGTCGCGTTGTTATATCTGCGAAAGTCTGTTCTGTGTATTCATACGAATGAGGACTCTACGTAATGAAGCATTTTCTCGCACGGGGCTGCCCCTTGGAAAATTCAAAAATCTCTCCACTCTCGTCGAGGCGTAAGGCGAGTAAGCAGCGCTTTAAAGAAGAAGGCGAAGAAGAAGAAGGAGAGGTGAAGAAGATACGAAAATGAAGCTGAGAGGCCAAATCACGCAGCTCGGCCTGGCTTGGCTCGACCGATTGCTCCCTCTCTTCGAAAAGATGAACAAAAACGTCGTCACGTTGTACTTCAATCCAACGCAAATGTCCCTCGTGTTACGCCCGGAAGAGACCGGAGGGGTGGACGCGCACGCGGACGTGAGCATCTTTGAGAACAACACGAATAACAACACGAACAGTGGACAACAACAAAATCAAATAATATTCGAACAAAAGTCGTACGTGTGCTCCTCCGCGGTGAAGAACCAAATCGCCTTTAAAGTGGACAGCAACGGGTTGTTACGAGTGGTGAAAGGACTGGTGAACGTGAACGCCACGGGCGCGCACGTGAAGTTACTGAGAAGAGAACATAAAAGAAGGAAAGACGATACGGAGAATAAAACGAATAATAATAATAATAATAAAGGAAACTTAACGCCGGTCTTGTGCTTCTCGTCCTTCGGCGGGGAGATTGATATCGTCCAAGACGTTCCGATTTACGGCCCTTTGAATCGAAAAGACGTGGAAGATATCGCCGCGGCGATCGATACCAGACGGTTCGAAGAAGTTCCGTATTGGTTGGACTTGGATTATCAGTCCGCGTCGGTGTTGAGAGAAGCGACGGAACGGTTGAAGTTTGTCAGCGCGAGAGTGGAAGTGGTGGTCGGGAGAGAAGGGGCGGTGCACATCGCGGGAGAGAAGACGGCGACGGCGAGCGCAGGGGTGGAGTTGAGAGGGGTACCGGTTGCGCCCAGGGTAGAGGTGGACGATGACCACGACGACGAGAATGAGGAGGGAGGAGAGAGAAGAAAAAGAAGAAGAGGGACGACGACTGCGAGAACTGCGCAGTTGAGGTTAGCCGAGATGCGGGCAGTCGCGGTCAGGAATAAGAATAGTACTAATCACTATTCTGTACAAACGCAGCAAAATACAAACGATACTAATGATAACAACAACAACAACAACAACAACAACAACAACAACGCTTCTCTTCCTCCGGTGGCGACGAGAGGCATTTTAAGCGCCAAGCAGTTAGGGAAAGGATTTCTCGGAACGATGACGAGACCAGACGTCGTTTTCTTTGGCTTTGCGGATAACGCGCGACGGTTGGAAATGGTGCACAGATTTTACAGCGCGAGACAGGTGGTCGTGGATAAAGAAACCGGCACCGCGGAGGAGTCGCAAGATAGCGTGATTGTAAGGTTTCGAATACCCGTGGAAGAAGAAGAGGACGAGATGGAAGCGGACGACGATGGAGACGACGAAGAGAACGCGACGATGGACGCGGGAGGGAGAAACGGTGAAAGAAGAGGACGACAACATCAACAACAGAGACGTTCTTTGGTGTTCGCGCCGAGAAGTCCGGCGGGGAACAATAATAATAACAACAACAATAACAACAATAACGGCGACGACGACGACGACGGTTCTTTGAACACCGAACACGCGGCCAGAGCGTTACTTGGTGTTCAGAAAAAACAACGGATACAACAACGAGGTTCCAGACGGAACGACGACGACAACGGTGATCGTGATTCCTTCTTGGACGATTGAGAAAAAGAAGAAGAAGAGAAAGAAGAAGAACGAGGACGTGAATTGTTCTTGATTAGAAAGCACTCGTAGATTTTTAGAAGAAGAAGATAAGAGAGAAAGAGAGAGACGCGCGCGCGCACGCTGTATGTACAACATTTGGGCGGATTTTTGCAACAAACGTGAAGAACGTAAAACTACTTTGTATTTGTGATGAATCAAAATACACACTGCTACTATTATTAAGCTACATTACTCTTTCTTCCCTGGCACCATGTCATCCTCCGCTCTCAAATACTCCCCGATATCCGCCTGATGAAAACACACCACCGCGCTCGGATCCGCTTTCCTGCACTCCTGCGTCGACTTGGCGCACACGCCGAACCCGAGCGGAACGTCGCTCATGCTCAAAATAACCACCCCTTGATTCGTCGGCGTGTTCTCCGTCACTCGTCCTAACCCGGATTTCAATAGATGATTCCCGTATAAAAACGACATTTCCGACGTTGGTTTCACCCACATCTTATATTTCCCGTGTTGTGCTAATAAATCTAAAGCGCCGATGGTTAAGCGAAACTTCCCGGAGTGCGTGAACTTCCCTATGTTTTGCCCTAAAGTCACCAATTGCTCGCGAGAAATATTCGTCGCTCGTTTGACGATTTCGTCTTTCACGTAATAGACTCTTTGTTTGTGCAAGCGGAAACAAAATCCAACGCCTCCTGTTTCTTCTTCGTCGTCGTCGTCGTCTGAATCGTTTCCTTTTCCTTTTCCTTTTCGTTCTCCTCCTCCGCTCGAGGCCGACGATTCGAGAACGTTTCGTAAATTCTTCCCGATAAATTTGAAGAGCTTTTCAAACACTTGCGCGACTTCAGACTCCTCCAAAGGACGCATTATTACGTGTGCGCGTGTATAAACCGACACTTTTGCTCCTCGGTGAGAAGAGAACGAGTTAAAACGATGTTTGATGAGAGCGCAATAAAGACACAGGAATGAAGCATTTTTGGCGGCTCCAGAGGGAAAAAAGAGAGACCAAATTTTGGAAGATTTTTCCTCAGTGGTAGAGTAGTAGTATAAAGAAGATTAAATGACATCGGGGGCATCGAATTCAATGTCTGGCCTCGCCGGCGGGCGAATTACCGTCTCCGCCGGCGCGAACACTTTAGGGCAACACTCGCAAGAGAAAAACGCGGACGCGACCATGTACGTCGGGAATTTGGATCCGCAAATGGATGAGCAACTCCTTTGGGAACTCTTCGTCCAATGCGGACCGGTGGCGTCGGTGTACGTGCCGAAAGACCGAGTGACGTCCTCGCACCAAGGGTACGCGTTCGTGGAAATGAAACGAGAGGAAGATTGCGAATACTGCGTGAAAATATTGAACATGATTAAAGTGTTCGGGAAACCGATTCGAGTGAACAAAGCGTCGCAAGATGGAGGGAAAGGAGGAGGAGATGTCGGCGTCGGCGCGAACGTGTTCGTGGGGAATTTAGATGCGGAAATCGACGAGAAGATGTTGTACGATACGTTTAGCGCGTTCGGGTCGGTGATTACGGCACCGAAAGTGCAACGAGATCCGGAGAGTGGAGAGAGCAGAGGGTTTGGATTCGTGCAGTTTGATTCGTTCGAAGCGAGCGATCGCGCGATTGAAGCCATGCACGGACAGTTTTTAGCCGGGAAACAGATTACGGTCGTGTACGCGTATAAGAAAGATACGAACGGAGAGAGGCACGGGAGTCAAGCGGAACGGTTGTTAGCGCAAGCTGGGATGCAGAATAATGGCGGGTACGGGGGGAGACAGTTGAGACCGCACGCGATGTTTTCAGACGGGAGCGCGACCGGAATGAGCGGGTTCGCCGGGATGGGCGTCGTCGGAGGCGGGATACCGGGGGGGATGCCGGGGGGGATGCCGCCTCCACCACCTCCAGGGATGATGATGATGGGTGGTGGGATGCCAGGAATGCCACCACCGCCGCCGCCGCCTGGGATGATGATGGGCATGAACGCGGCGCCGATGGCGATGATAAATCAAATGCACGGAGGGATGCATCCGCCGCCGCCGCCACCGCCGCCGCCGCAGTGAGAAGAGAGCATATATATTAGAGTAGTAGTACACACGTAGACTTTGAAATTGTATCATATTATATAGAAGAAAATATACACATCATCATCATCGCAACTAACAAAAATCAATTTATTATTCTCGTTCTCGCGAAAACAAAAACAGACCAAACGCGAGGCCAAAAACAAACGACACCGCCGTCACGATCGTCGGCATTCTCGCCACCGCCGTCGTCGTCGTCATCGCTCCCACTCCTCCGCCGTGTTGTTGTCCCACTACTACGCTGCTACTAATGTTATTACCGTTGTTGTTCGGCGCTAAATTTTTCATCCCCGTCGTCCTCGATTGGTGTTGTTGTCGTTGCTGTCCTCCTAATCCTCCTCCTCGCCGTCGTCCGGGTACGACCAGTCGTTGTCCCGGAAGCACGTACTCGAAGCCGCCCAATGTCTTCGCGTTTGCCGCCTGTTGTTGTTAATTAAAGAGAGAGAGAGAGAGAGAGAGAGAAAGTCAGATTGGAGAGAAGTCACATTTTATTCTTCTCAATACTACTCGTCGCATATTTTTGAATTAAAAATTCAAAAACAAAACTGATGCACGATTTGCGTTTACTACTACTACGACGACTACGACTGCAAAAACTGCTACTACGATTACTCACGATCAAATCTCTCGGGTCCACGTCGTAGGCAATCGCCACGCCGTAGAGCGAATCTCCCGGGGCGACCGTGTGCACGACTTCTTCAACATCATCATCATCATCGCGGGGAAAAGAATTTGCCGCAACACCTCTCGCACCAGAAGCGGAGGAGGAGGAGAAAGACGTTTCGTATCTGTTCTCTCTGCTCGCGCTGCTGTTCACGTGAACGCCTCTGCTTTTACTTTTCTTTCTTCTTCTCAGAGGTCGCGAAGGTGAGGGCAGTGTCGACGATGACGACGATAAAGAAGTCCTCAACATCATCTCGTTTCCTCTCTAATTGTAACGAATCGGATCCCCAAAAATCTCCATTATTAAAAACCAATACACGAATACTTATATAAAGATGTCAGGCGTCACGGCTCTGCGCAGACTCGCGCAACGGTCTCTCCGAACCACAAAAAACGCAACTTCTTTCAAACAACAACACGCGCAACAACAGCAGAGGAGACTTTTTGCGTCCGATCCAAACGCTCCACCGAAAGTGAATTACCCGTGGCAAGATCCCACGAACCCGGGGAACTGGAAGGAGGAACATCTGGTGTTTGTGATTTTAGGCGGGTGGGGCGTGGTTATCGTGGGCGGTAAAGCGGCGTTGAGTTAAAAGAATTATAAGTTCTGTTTGTTGTGTAATACACACACGAGAAACGTGTAATCATCATCATCATCATCATCATCTGTTCGTATTATCTCTCTCGTGTTGTTTATTCGCGCACCACCTCTTTACCATTCGTCACAACTTACGTAAGTCACAAACTTTTGTCGATTGCGCTCTCTTTCACCCTCTTTGATGTCATCCTCGATATCATCGTCATCAGCGGAGCAATCATCGGGGTCGGCATCATCAAAACGACACGTAAAAGAACCGAACTGGAATAACCTGTGGCCAATCGCGCTCGCGCCGGTGATTCCAGTCGTCGGCATCGCTTTAAAGAAACACAAACAGATTCGTTTCCCCGCGACGTTTGGCATCGCCGGGGTGATATTAGTCTGGTCGCACGCGGCTGCGTTAGGGTCAAGCAGCGGGACTAAGTAGTGGTATATGTGATGTTCAGTTGTTCTTTATCCTCGAGCGCGTCGTTTTACGGGCAGCCTTTAGCGACGACGACGACGAGGTTGAGAAGAAAGAGGAGGAGTGCTTACGAAAACAAAGATATGAAAGGAGTAGTCTTTGCGAAGAAGCGAGAAGAGAAGGACAAAAACTACCCAAACTTATACACGCCGCAAGATGGAGAACTCGCGGAACGGAAAGCCGCGCGAACGATGAAACGGTTGTTCACGTACGTTTCGATTCGAGTAGTGCAAGCGCACTTGGAAGGCCAAGGGAACGACGGCGGATTCGCCCCTCAGGTCACGGGGTACGACGGGAAAGTTCAATGTCCGGATTATAACGATTTGAGGAACGCAATGGAAGGTATCGACTTAGGCGATGGGGACAGCTGGGTCAGAGAGTTTGGTAAGGTAAACCCGGCGGTGACTTTGCGGATTTTAGAAGCGAGGAAAGCGTATTGCGAAGAGTTTGATTACGAAATGTTGGAGTCGTTCGTGGACGACGATATCGTGAAAGCGAACACGGAATTGATGACGGAGATTATGAACAGATCGTTCGAGAAAGAGGAAGAAGAAGAAGAAGAAGAAGAAAAGGCTTGATAACTTTGTTCTTCGGTGTGGTGTATTGTTGTAATATATAATAGATGATTTATGACTCTCGTAAAATTTTCAACGCGCAACTTTTATTTACAACGCGTGATAGATATGTAATATGTTCGGTCGTGATGATTGCTTCTTAACTTTTGTTTTTTAACGTCTTCGACTCGGCGTTCGTCTCGCCGGCGTCGGGGTTGCTTTCTTCTTTGCCGGAGCGGCGCTCGAACCACCAATCTTCGGTAAACTCGGCATCATCTTCAACACTTTCTTCGGCACTTGTAACGCCAAGCAGTACAAGACAGACATTGTGGAAAAATAAGCCAAAACCGGAGGCGGTACCATCGGCCCACCAGCAACTGGCGGAGAATAAATCAGCGCGAGTAACGCACCCGCCATCATCATCAGGTTGATTTTGATCACCATCTTTTGCACGGTCACCGCTTTACTCGCGCACATCCAACTGATTGCACTCACGTACCAATTTTTCACGAAATCGACGTACGTGATGTGCATTAACAATTGGGCGATTGGACCTTTCATTTGCGCGGATTTCACCGCGCCGTCGGAAATAAGTTCGAGAAATCCACCCGCGCCAGAGATTATAACAGGTAAGGAGAACAAGATCGAAATTATCGCGTGCGCTTTTAACGCGTTCGAAGGCGTCACCGATGGGATCATAGATGAGAGTGCCATATTTGTTAATTAATTTGATAAAAGTGATGATCTTTCCCCCCTACTAAAACTGTATCCCCACTCGTCCTTTTTCTTTTTCCTACAAACAAATTCGCTCTAAAAAAAAATCTATCATCATCATCTCGTGCTACTCGTAACTAAAAAAATGTTCAATCTATTTAAGAATGACTCTCGTGCGTACACATTGGCCCTTTCGCGACCGTTTCCAACGCAGTCGGCACGCCAAAGCCAAACTCGCAGGTGCATTTCAAATTTTGTTCCTCTTTTTTGTTTATGTGTTCGATTACACCCAAGTGTACTTTCCCCGAAGCGCGCATCGAGGTGTCCATCTCGCCGCAGTGTCTCTTGACGACTTGCGGTTCGTACGGTTCGTTCGGGCGTCGACCGGACCGTGGCGCGTTTGAGGCGAGCCAAGGCTCGGTGAAGCAGTAGTATTGGTAGTGACTCAAAGCGCCTTGGACGGATGCGTCGAAATCGTGGTTCTCTTCTTTACCGTGGAAGCCGCAAAAAACGCCTTCTTCGGCCAAATAGTCGAACTCGAGGACGGCGTGGGAGCTGAAGGGTTTCAACGCTTCTTCGGCCATCGCGGCGGTGAAGCCGAACGGGAGTTGAACGTCCGAAGATGACGATGAAGAAGATGAAGATTTGCCTTCTTCTTCTCCTATATCGAACGAATTCGTCGTCGTCGTCTTTTCTCCTCCTGCTCCATCGCCTTCTAAAACCAACTGCGAATTTCTCCTCCTCTCTACATTCACGCGAATGATATCGTTCCTGACGCTATCCGGAACTCTCGAATCCGCTAAGAAGCCAGGCTCTCTGAACTTCAAACCGCTTCGAAACCAGCTGGGTAAATCGTATATGTGGTCCATGGGACACGAGTACGGCAGGACGAATTTCTCCGCGCCGGGCGCTCGGCACGCGTTCAAATTGTTCCAAATCTTGTCGCAATAACACCTCGGTTCCGGTAAAATAATCGTTCTGTTTAGAAGCTTCCCAAGCGCCAATAAGTTTCGCACGGTTTCTCGTCGCACTTTATCTTCCGCGAAGTGTCTTTCGATGGCCACTCTGTAATCGCCGTTCCCGTAACCGACCGTTTTCATTTTCGCGCCGCCTGGGCCGTTCGCGTGTTTCACCTGCGCAAAGACGTCCGGGACGACTAAATATTTCGTGTGCGCGTCTTCGTAATACTCTCGATCGTCTGCGGTCCATATCCCAGCCTGTCGCATGCGCTCTCTCTTTCCCCAGGCGTATTGCCCGTCGTCTCCGTATTGGTACGTCGTGTGCACCGCGTACGGTTCTCCATCCTCAGGAAATTGCTTGTGATGCCATTGGACGAAATACGAGTGCCCGTTCCCGAAGAGCCAATTCGGCAAGACGCCTAATTTTACCGTAGCGTTCGCGGCGTAATACACCATCCTGAAACCTTCCTTCCCTCTGTCCGCCATATCTTTCAATTTAATCGCATTTTCTAACGCGTGGCCTCTCACGCCTTCGTGCATTAACAAATTAAACGCCGGTTGGTCTCTCATCCACGCAATCGTCGACGTCGCGACTTTGGTTTTCCACGCTTGTAAAAAATTCTTCGATTCCTCCGTCGCTCGTATGTGTAGTATACCGGTGTTGAAATTCACGTGCGCGCACTTGTTCGAATCGTCTTTGTCTCCGGGAACGTCTATGCAATCTGTGCTGACTAAAATATCCGCTTTCCCGTACGTGCCTTTGTTGAAATACGCCCTCGGGTCTCTCATCCACGCCACGTCCGCGTCCGATAAAATAGGATTCAAGTTCATATCCAACAAGTCCTGCACAAACTTTGTCTTCACCGTTCCCATCTTCTTAAACGCTGCGCTTCCCGCGGTAATAAACTGTACTCCTCTGTTGGCTAAAACCGAGTTCCCAGTCAGTAACATCGACGGTACGTTCCAACTCTTCAAATCCTCCAACATCTTCTCGTCCAAAGCGCCGACAAAGTGCGGCTCTAATTTCAACCGTCTCGCCGCGTTGACCCAATTTTTCGCGAAATCTCTCACCGAGTGCGTCGCAAACGTGACGAATATCGCATCCCCGGGTTTCGCGTGCGACAACTCCGGCGGTATAGCGCCTTCATAAATCTTCCTCTCTAACTCTTTCTTCGCCTCTTCCGTCAGCGCTTTCGTTTGCTGCGCCCACATGTCTTTCATCCATTGCGGGTGATTGCTATCCGAGCGAACCTCTTGCGCGTTGAGAGGAATGTTCGACTGGTCCGGTTTAGGAAGAATCGTATATTTTTTCTCGTATTCGTCTCGTTCTTCTTTCTCTTTTCCTTCTTCCGGCTGCTGCTGCCGCTCAACGCTGGGTGGCGGAGACAAAGTCTTTTCGGCGAGAGGAGGAGGTAAAGGAGGAGGCGGCATCATCATCATCATCATCGGTTCCGGTGGTATCGGTGGAGACGGATCCACCGGCTCCTCGTCCGAACTCTCGAACGCTTCTCGGTCTTCGTTTTCGCTCACTAATCGTTTTTCCCCGTGCCCTCCCGAAGACAAAGAAGAAGACAAAGAAGAATCATCCCGTTGGTGTTGTTGTTCGTGTTGGTGTTGTCTCATCTGCATCTGCGCTT
>Ga0182090_1496616_pt1 | contig 11720 bp, 9 predicted proteins | sample 041ome_24_FD_127767 | JGI IMG/M metagenome (GOLD analysis project Ga0182090, IMG submission 127767) | Metatranscriptome of coastal salt marsh microbial communities from the Groves Creek Marsh, Georgia, USA - 041408BS metaT (Metagenome... | ecosystem: Environmental > Aquatic > Marine > Intertidal... | reverse complement strand
GCGGGCGGTTCGCAGCCCGGTGTCGCGAGCGACGATCGCTGCCATCAGCTCGTCGGTGTGCAGGCTCCCCTTCATCACCGCGTCCGCCTCAGCCGCTCGCACAAGCTCTACGGCTCGAGCTGCCGACGCATGGCTGTGGGGCGTGGCGATCGTTCGCACTGCAGAAAGATCGAGCCCTGCCTCCTCGGCGATACTGCGGAGCTTGTTCTCAGGACCGATCAAAATCGGTTCGATGAGCCCTCGGTCGGCCGCTGTCAATGCAGCGGTCAACGAAGGCGGATCACACGGATGCACCACTGCCGTCCGCAGTGGAGGCAGGCCTTTCGCACGGGCAAGAAGGTTGAGCTGCATCGCGCTCTTAGAGCGGCCGCACGACCGACTGGCTTCGCCAGTAGTCAAACAGCGTCTCGATCGAGTTCACACCGCCACCCATACCGCTCTTGTTCACTCCGCCGTACGGGACGCCGGCCGGAAACACATTGTGGGCGTTGATCCAGCTGTTACCGGCAACCATCGACTCTGCCACACGAGCTGCACGGCCAAGATCGGTCGTCCAGACACTGTTGGCGAGCCCGTAGTCGGTGTCGTTGGCAATGGCGATGCCTTCCTCTTCCGTTTTGAACTTCGTCACGAACGCGACCGGTCCAAAGATCTCTTCGCGGGCGGCCACATTGTCAAAGGAGCCTGCAAGCAACGCTGGCTTGACGAAGTAGCCGTCGTGGCCCGGCACGTCCGCCGCTCCACCCGCAACCACCGCCTCAGCCCCGCCAGCGACTCCTTTCTCAAGATATGACAAGACCCGCTCACGCTGCTTGGCATTCACCACCGGCCCCATGCCACAGGAGTCGGAGAGCTGATAGTCGACATGCACGTTTTGCAGCTTTGACTGGCAGCGGCTCATGAAGTCGTCGTAGATCGACTCGTGCACCACCCACCGAGTGGCGTCGCAACAGACCTGGCCTGTGTGGAAAGTGATCGCCCCCACGAGTTTGGTGGCAGTCTCCTCAACATCGACGTCCTCAAACACCACCGCGGCTCCCTTGCCACCAAGCTCGAGCTTGACGGGAACAAGGTTGCGGCCACAGGCCTCGCCAACAAGACGCCCAACTTCAGGTGAGCCGGTGAAGCTCATCCGTTTGATCCCTGGGCTCGCGGAGAGTGCCGCGCCAGCAGTGGCTCCCGAACCCGGGACCACGTTCACGACGCCATCAGGCAGGCCTGCTTCACGAGCGAGACGGGCGACGTAGATCGTGGAGAGCGGTGTGTCTTCAGCGGGCTTCACGATCACGGTGTTGCCAGCGGCAAGCGCAGGCGAAGTGCCCCAGCCGAAGAGCAGCAGCGGGAAGTTCCAGGGGAAAATAAAGCCACAGGCACCCCAGGGGTTGCGAATCGTCCAGGCTTCATGCCCGGCGACAGCCAATGCATTCCGCCGCTGCACATGCCCCGCCATGTCGGTGAAGAATCGCAGCGTGCTGATCAGGTTGCCGACATCACCCGCGGCGTGAGGCAGGAGCTTGCCGCAGTCGAGAGCTTCCAGCTGTGCGAGCACATGCTGGTTTTTCTCAAGGATGTCTGCAAAACGGTGCAGGTGCACCCCGCGGTCGTTGGGCGACATCGTGGCCCAGCCGCTCTTGCGGAAAGCCTCGTTGGCCACCGCCACACCGGCGTCCACGTCGGCTGCGGTGAAGGCGTGCACCTCAGCGAGCACTTCACCTGTGCCGGGATCGCGGGTCGGAATGGTTTCACCACTGGTGCCCGCGGTGTCCTTGCCACCGACTACGCCGGCCAGCGGGCCGCTGTTGAGAAACGACTCGACTTCTGGAAGGAGAGAAACTCCAGGGGCGGCAGTGGCCATGGAAAACACCTTTCAAAGAGACCAGCGTCAGCGCTGACAAAAACCCAGATGCTTAGAATAGGCGATGCGGGAAGCGACCGCCAAGCACGAGTTCGGTTTCGCGGAGGAGAGCATCGGTGAACGACCACCTGAGATCGCAGTCTCGCCTGCTCACCGCGGTGGCATCCTGTGGCCAACTCTGGTTTGGCCTTGAGCCACGGGTCTTGCGGGCGTCGTATGCTGCCAGCGGCCTGGGGCTGGCAGTCTTCAAATACGTCTGCGAAGCCATCCTGATTCTGGCGGTTGCTGGTGTCTGGCTCTCGCCACTCGACTTCCTTAATCCGTCGCTGTTGGCCAGGCAGGAACTCCTGATGGCGGCGCCTGAGTGGCTGGGCTGGGCGTTGTTTGCATGGAACTTGCCCTTTGTGTGGATCGCCATCTCGATGAGCGTTCGGCGTGCGTCAACGGCCGGCTGGTCACCGTGGCTTGGTCTCTTCGTTCTGCTTCCAGTGGTGGGACTCGTCGAGATGCTCCTGCTGTCGCTGGCTCCAGATCGTGCTCCCCAGGCGTGGACTCCGAACGCTTCTGACGTCGACCGGCCGGCCACAGGAGAGCGGTTCGGCATGTGCGGACTGAGAGCCATGCTTGCTGGAGTGGCGGTTGGTGTGGCCATGCTCTTTATCTGCATCTACTTCGTGGAGTCGTATGGGGCGGCACTCTTCCTTGGCACGCCGCTTGTGATGGGGGCCACGACCGGCTATTTCCACAACCGGCCGGCCGTAAAGTCGGTGGCATCATCGGCAGTGTTGGGCCTCCTGCTGCTGACCACGGCAGGCGGCATCATGCTCGCGTTTGCTCTTGAGGGAGCCATTTGCCTTGTGATGGCGGCTCCGATCGTGGCCCCCCTGGGATTTGTAGGGGTCTTTCTCGGCAGGGCTGTTGCCCGAGTGAGCGGACAGACGTCTGCCACAACCCTGCCACTCTTTATCGTTCTGCCTTTGTTTGCGGGTGCTGAAGCGACTGTGCACAGGATGCCCGTGTACTGCGTTGTCACGACCGTCGAGGTGAATGCCCCGCCGGAAGACGTTTGGCCGTTCGTGGTGTCGTTTCCAGATCTGGACGAGCCGACGGAGTGGTTTTTCCGCTGTGGCATCGCCTGTCCTCAGCGGGCCAGGATTGAAGGTGCGGGCGTAGGGGCAGTCCGCCATTGTGAGTTTACGACGGGTGACTTCGTCGAGCCGATCACCGCCTGGGAGCCGCCTCATCGACTTGCGTTCGATGTGACCAGTCAGCCAGACCCGATGGTCGAGCTGTCCCCTTACCGGCATGTTCATCCACCTCATCTGGCCGATCAGTCACTCAAGAGTCGAAAGGGGGAGTTTCGCCTCGTCGCTCTGCCAAATGGCACAACCCGACTCGAGGGCCGCACCTGGTATACCTTCGAGATGCACCCCCAGGCTTACTGGACGCTCTGGAGCGACCTGGCCATCCATGCGATTCACCGTCGCGTGCTGCTTCATATAAAACAGCTGGCTGAGGACCGTGATGCACCGAGTGAGAGCTGAGCCCTCAGCGTCGGGCGTCGCCAGCGGCCGGGTAGCTGCCCGTCAAACAGTGCTTGGCCAAACGAAGTGGAGAAAGCAACTTGTGGACGGCACGGCCGTTTAAGAGGGTGCGTTGCGTCCAGAGGGGTCCTGTTGGGGTGCCAGTAGCATCCGCACACCGCGTTCACGTCATCGGCGCATCCGAGTCTTCAGTGAGTCACTTTTTGGAGAAAACCATGATCTCGTCTGTTCGTTTCGGTCTGATTGTTCTGTCGCTGGTTGTCACCGTGGGCACCGCCTCGGCCCAGCGTCCTGAGGGTGGCCGTCTCGGTGGTGGAATGCTGCGAGGCATGGGAGCGGGCATGCTCCTCCGCTCCGAGGCTGTGCAAGACGAGCTGAAGCTCACCGCGGAGCAGAAGGAAAAACTCGCGAGTCTGGCAGCCGGCCGGCAGCGTGACGGCGGCGGCCGGAACCCCCGGGAGATGTCACAGGAGGAGAGACAGGAGTGGATGGCCGAGATGCGAGAGCAGGCCGAACAGGCAGAGAAGAAAATGGATGAGATCCTCTCCGACGAGCAGCGGACACGTCTGAAGCAGATTCGGCTCCAGATGATGGGCCCCACGGCTTTCGGGGATCCAGAGTTTGCGAAGGAACTCGGTCTCAGCGGTGACCAGAAGGAGAAACTCGAACAGCTGCAGGGTCGCATCCGCCAAGCCCGCCAGGACGGCAATGCCGGCGAGAACATTCGACAGCGTTTCACGAACGCCGTGATGGACATGCTCTCACCTGAGCAAAAGGAAAAACTGGAAAGCCTGCGTGGGAAGCCCTTCGACACCTCCGCACTGCAGTTTGGCGGTCGCCGTCGCAACTAGTTCAGGTGCTCGTTCAGGTCGCCTGTTGCTGCGTCCTGATCTCGACGCGAGCATTGGACGACGTTTCTCATGCATTGGTAGACTCCGTCCGCATGCCAGGTGGCATGCGGACGGGGGAGCCACGCGTAATCGTGCGCACGCCTCGCGATGCACCGTTTCTTGGGCCGGAGGCTCAGCGTGGACGTTTTCGGCTCACTCCCTCTTCTCGGGGCCACAGCACCGACGACTGATGTCACAGAGGCCGCACCAGCTGCCGGCCCCCTGATTGCGTTACTCGCTTTTGGGATCGCGTTGCTGCTGATCCTGATCCTGCGGCTGAAGCTCCAGGCGTTTTTAGCGTTGCTGGTGGTCTCCGTGGCCGTGGCGGCATCGAGCAGGCTCGTCAATCCCGATGCGGTGCCACTGACACAGGTGGCGAACACCATCGTGGACAGCATGGGAGGCGCGCTCGGATTCATTGCCACGATCATCGGCATTGGGGCAATATTTGGGGCGATTCTTGAACACAGCGGCGGCACGCAGTCGCTTGCCAAGCAGCTTGTTCGAGCCTTTGGCCCAGAGAAGGCTTCGTGGGCGATGCTGCTGACGGGATTCGTGATTTCGATTCCTGTCTTTCTCGATGTAGCCCTGGTAATTCTCGCGCCTTTGCTTTTCGCGCTCGCGCGAGACACAAAGCGGCCGTATCTCTACTTCGGGCTTCCCTTGGTCTCCGGCCTTGCGGTCACGCATGCCTTCGTGCCGCCAACTCCCGGGCCTGTTGCTGTGGCCTATCTGCTTGGTGTCAATCTTGGCTGGGTGATCCTGTTTGGTGTGATGGTGGGCCTGCCGACAGCGATCATCTGTGGACCGTGGATGTGCCGCTGGCTCGCCGATCGGGTGGTGGTTCCACCGATCGATGAGGATGCAATCGTCGCCATCGATGACGAAAACCTGCCGTCCCTTAAGACGGTGCTGACCTTTATCGGTCTTCCAATCTCGATGATCCTCGCGAATACGGTGGTGGAGCAGTGGGTTGCCCGAGACCTTCCGGACGGGCTCGGCGGAGCCGAGCGAGCAAGCCAGCTCGCTGAACTGCTGGCAAACGCCGATGCCTGGGTACAGGCGGTCACGTTTCTCGGGCATCCGGTGATCGCGCTGCTCGCGACGACCATCGCTGCCCTCTACTTTCTGGGCACCCGTCGTGGCGTCGATCGCGAGACGTTGCTACAGATTTCCACACAGGCCCTTGGCCCTGCTGGAATCATCATTCTGATCACTGGCGCAGGTGGCGTGTTTAAGGGAGTGCTCAAGTCAACGGGCATCACCGACGCGCTGGTTGTGGTGTTTGCCGACTCAGGCATCTCGGTGCTTGTGCTCGCCTGGGCGTTTGCAACACTGATCCGCGTCGCTCAGGGCTCAGCCACGGTGGCCATGCTGACTGCCGCTGGCCTGATTGGCAACTTCGTGACGGGGCTCAATCAGCCTCAGCTGGCCCTGGTCACCGTGGTCATCGCTGCTGGCGCTACGGGCTTCTCCCACGTCAATGACTCAGGTTTCTGGATGATCTCCCGATATCTTCGCATGACTGAGGGGCAAACACTGAGAACGTGGGGGGTGATCTCCACGATGATCTCTCTGGTTGGATTCTCCCTGACACTCGTGCTCTGGCAGTTCATAGGCTGAGCGGTTGCGTCTGCTGGCCCATCATCGAGAGCCAGGTGGCTTCATTGCGGTCGGTGTCAATCACGATGGAAGTGGGGACCGGTCCAATCTGACGGCCCGCATTCAAGACGAGTGTGTTGCCCAGCCGATCGATCCACGAGCCACTCTCGAGAAATGGGGCGTTGTGAATGTGTCCACACAGGACAGCACTTGGTCGATGCTCGTCGATCCACGCCAACAGCACCTCATCTCCAACAGTCCTTGAGCCAACACAGGCCGTCGGCGAGCCTGCAGGCGGAGCGTGGTAGATCCATATCCACAGGCTCTGTCTGTCTTGAGCATCTGCCGCAAGCTGGGCTCCCACAGCCGCCTGCGACGCTGGCCCATCCCACCATGGGCAGATCGTGACTGCCATCCCTTCCGCGTCGAATCGGTCACCGTCGCAGGGAATGCCAAGTTCCCGTACCTGAGTCATCCAATCTGCATACTTCTCACCTGCCGCATTTCGCGCGGTGAGATCGTGGTTGCCGGAACAGACTGCAAGCCCGGTCTTGCCAGATAAGCGGCGGAGGTGCTCAAGCACCGTCACGAGCTGCCCAGACTTGGGGACCGGTGAGGCGACGTCGAGAAGGTCTCCGGCGAGCACAACGAAGTCGTAGTCCGCAGCCACACCTTGCAGCCAGTCGAACTGCTGCAGTGTGTAGTGAAGGTCTGCCGTCAGGAGAACCCTCATTGGTCGACTGCGTTGTTCGGGTCGGCCTCGCGGTCGGAGCCAGACTCCGAGTCAGCTGCAGCGGACGGCTTGTGGATCAGGGAAGACAACACGGTGTCGACCATCTTGAGGCTCTCTTGTGATCCTGCGTATTGCCGCTGGATATCAGCGAGATACGCCGTCGCTGCGTACAGCCTCTGACCGAGGAGCTGGGCCACTGCCAACAGCACCTGCGGATTCTGGACCAGGAAACCATGTCCGTTTTCAACAACCACACACCGCGTGGGAGTCACCGCCCGTACTGTTGCGCTGACAGGCGTGCCGACGAGCAGCGACATCTCGCCGATCGGCGAGCCCGGCTCACTGATCTTCGAGATGGAGACGCCACCCTCTTTGAGGATGTCGACCACACCCGACACAAGGATGAAGAAGCGGCCGCTCGACGGATCCCCTTCGGTCAGCAACACCTCTCCAGCCGCAAAGTCGTGTGTAGGCAGGTTGTTGCAGTACTGGAGAACATTGCTGGTGATCATGGCAGGATGTCCCGCTGAAGGCAGGGAGCTTTGTAGTTTGCCGGGCCACACAGGGCTTCAGAAATTCGTGCCTCAGAAGAGGTGTTTTTATTCTCTGAGCATTCGTTCGCTTCGCTGACAAACGCGTTGGACTTACTCTGCCGCTGCGGGGGTCAGACTCGGAGCGTCGGCCGAGGGAAACGTGTCCGGAACGACGGCGGTGACCTCTCCTGTGGCCGCCCATTCACAGCCACGGATCAGACTCGTCTGGAATCCTACACACTGCTGCGACTCGTTGGCGTGGCCCATAGGCGTGTGGAAGACTCGTCCCTTGCCATAGCGAATCGTCAGCAGCATCGGCTCGTGCCGCTTGGTCTCTGGCGAGTAGGCCGTCGCCAGCACTTCCATGTTCGCGGCCGGGCCGCGAAGGCTGTTGTAGAGCTCGTCTTTTGCATGCATCCAGAGGGTGGGCATGCCGCGTGTAATCGGATGGTCGTCGTCGCGAACGACGATCGCAAAAGGTGCCTGCGGGCCGTGACTGCCACCCCGCCCAGGCGAGGTGTCTCGCACGAGCTTGTTATCAGCATTGTAGTAGACGAGGGGGCCACTCTTCTCGTTGCGGCCACCCCAGCCGCCGAGCCCAATCATCTCGTTGTAGGCCGGCCACTCAGGAAACGAGTTGTCAGCAGCATGCACCACGACAAACCCGCCCCCGTTGGACACGTAGTCTTCAAAAGCCTTGCGTGTCGATTCGCTCCAGAGAGCCGCGCCATGGCCGAAGTTGCTCAGCACGACGTCGTAGGCCGTAAAGTCCGGAGCGAAAGAGGGATCTTCGCCGTTTGGGCCATGCGTCACCACGGTGACCGAAAACAGGCCAGATTCCTCGAGGGCGGCCTTCATGATCTGCGTCGTTTCGGGCCAGTTGCCATGGTTGTTCTGGCCATCCACGATCAGCAGCGTCATCGGCTCAGCCGCAGCAGCCCAGCTGCCACACGCCACCACGATGCCAATGCACAACACAGCCTGACGCAGGAACGGAAACAGGGGGGCGTTCATAACTCTTCCTCAATGACAACGACTGCCGGAGACGGTTGTGAGCGACGGCCACAGCACCCTCGCTGCCATCAGGTCTACACCAGATGGCCTCGTCACGCACGTCTGCCGCTGCTAGCCGCACTCCCGGCGGCGTTCTTCAGCGGGACTCCTTGGCCTGAATCCACTGCATTGCCAGGTCAAATGTCTCAAAACACTGTCCGTGTCCAACTTTGTCGAGAATCTTCAGGTGCTTGAGCACCTTTGACGTGGAGGGCTTGAGGCCCGTGATCACCACAGTGGCCCCATTCGCGTGTGCCTTGTCGATGATGTCTTCGAGAAGGAAGGCACCGCTCATGTCGATCATCGGCACCTGCGCCATCCGGATCATCAGGTACTTGTAGTTGTTGAGCTGCGTGGCAACACGATAGAGGGTGTCGGCGACGCCGAAGAACAGTGGTCCTTGCAGCTGGAGTTTGAGGATCTGCTCCTGGAGGTCATCCGGCATCGTCTCATGGCCGGTCCAGGTGCGGTTCGCATCCTTCACGCTGACAACCTGCTGCTCGTAGAGACTGCCCAGCTCATGAACAACACGAATGAAGGCGATCGCCACGCCAACGCCCATCGCCACCAGCAGGTCAACCGAGACCGTCACGAGCAGCACCGTCCAGAAACAGATCGCATCAGTAAACGGCATCCGGTGGAGCACCGGCACCACTCGGTAGTCGATGATATCGATGCCCACCTTGAGAAGGATGCCGGCGAGGCACGCCGTTGGAATCAGGCTTGCCAGCGGCGCCAGACCGAGCATCAGGGCCAGGAGTACAACGCCATGCGTGACGCAGGCGAGCCCAGTGCGGCCCCCACACTTCACGTTTGCCACGGTTCGCATCGTGGCGGTTGCAGTCGTCACGCCCCCAACGAGGCCGCAGGCGAGATTGGCGACACCCTGACCGAAAATCTCCCGATCGCTGTTGTGCCGTTCGCCCGTCATGTTGTCCGCCACGAGGCAGGTCAGCAGCGAATCAAACACGGCCAGGCCTGCCAGGGCTGCGGCCGGACCGATCATCTCATCAAGACGCGAGAAGTTGGGCAGCGTGATTGCCGGAAACCCTGTGGGCATCTCGCCAATTCGTGCGATATCGAGGTCAAACACGACGGCGATGCCAGTGCCCACGACCAGGCCGATCAACGGGGCTGGCAGCCAGCGGACCGGACTGATCTTTGGCCAGAACAGAATCGTGAGAAATGTGGCCCCCGAGACCGCGACTGCCCGTGGGTCTTCATGCATCACGTCGTAGGGGATCTGTCGAACCGCCTCCCAGACTGATGAGGGTGTGTCAAACCCGAGCATCGCAGGGATCTCGAGGAGAATGATGATCACCCCGATCCCACACATGAACCCGGAAACGACGGAGTAGGGGGTGTAGTAGATAAAGCGGCCAAGCTTCAGCAGGGCGAGCCCAATGCAGACGAGCCCACTGAGAAACACGATCGAGAAGATAAAGCCAATGTCTGCCTGACCACTGGCCTGGCGGGTGAGCTCCACGATGGCTGCGAGCTGTACCACCTTCGGGCCGGTCGGCCCGCTCACACCGGTATTCGACCCACCAAACACACCGACGAAGATGCCCCCACAGATGGCAGCCCACATGCCACTCTCAGGCCCGAGCCCGCTCGCAACACCGAAAGCGAGCGCCAGTGGCAACGCGATTACCGCCACCGTCACGCCGGCGAGCAGGTCGTTGCCGATGTTGGTCCCGAACAGGCAGAGGTTGTGCCAGGGATTAAAGTCGTCCAGGTATCGAATCACGCCTCGCAGCGTGCGGTTCGTGGGAGAGGTGCTCATGCAAGTGAAGTCCTTGTGCGGGGCAGTGGCTCGAGGCCAACTCAGCGATTGGGCCAATCCGAAGGGGCACGCATTGATGCTTTTGGGAAGCATCAGCAGCCGCAAAACAGTCGGGCGGACACGAGGTCCGAAGCATCACTGGCAGACTGTCAACACAGCCTGCCAGACGTCCTGGACGGAGGCGGCGGGAGCAGCGCGTTCGAGGAGGCCTAAGGCTTCCCCGGGCCGCTAGAGAATTGCTGCGGGGGGAGCGCGACAGGCGGCAATGTGCAGACGAACGGCTGCGAAGCCTGACGCTCGACGATGCTCCGTATGACCGCTGCAGTGAGTGGCACGTGTGGCCCGCCACTTCAGCGAGACGACGAGCGGCTGCCAGGTGTCTTTCTCGCTGTCGTCTTCCAGTTCGAGGTCGACCAGTTCGCTTTCGCTCGACTGCTCACTGGTGGCGTCCACAGCCGTCGGCACGCTGCCGCAGACCAGCAGCATCAGCACGGCAACTCCCGTGAAGACAAAGCTGAGAAGATTGGCTGTTCTGCGTGTCATCAGATCTCAGTCGCGGCGGTGGCGTGAGCGTTATGCACCTGACAGAAACAACGACGGGATCCCAGCGAGCCGCCTAGTGAGAACTGGGTGGTGGCTCGCGGAGCGACGACAAGTATGCCACGAGGTCGCGAATCTCGCGACGTGAAAGATAGTTCGGGAAATCTGCAGGCATTCCGGAGAGTCCGACGGAGCGATCGTCGATGTCGTCAGTGGCGACCGTGATGAGTGTTCCCTCCGGAGTGATCAGCGTGAGTTCCGATTCCGTCTCTTCCCGAACGATTCCCGACACGACCACGCCATCCGCTGTGAGCACCACGGCTGTCTCAAACCCTTTCGCGATCGCCGCGCTCGGGGCGACAATTGACTCCAGCAGGTAGCGGCGATCCTTGGTGGCTGCGATCCCTGAGAGCTGGGGGCCAACGTCACCACCCACCCCTGCAACCTGATGGCAGCGGCGGCAGGAGGAGGCGCTTCCACCGAAGAAGATTCCGCGGCCCCGGACCGGGTCACCGCCAGAGAGGCATTCGCTGAAGAGGTCAACCTGCGAGCCTGACTGGGCTTGGGCTGCCTCCTGCTGGCCGCGGATCGTGCTGACACGGGCTGCGACAGCGTCGGACTCGAGCGATCCAGCCGCCTCAAGAAGGTCAAGCAGACATTCCGCTGGCAGGGAGCCCTCTTGCTGACGGGCAAACGCCTGCAGCAGCAACGATTCTCGTTTTGCAGCCAGAGCGGGATTGCCACCCTTGGGCGGCCGCTTGCCCGACGATGCCGTCTTGGTGCCAGGCCCACGCTCACCGATCACCTGAACAATCTGCAGGGCCCTCTGGATGGCGACGCTGCTCTCAGAGGCGATGAGCTCTTCAAGTTTGGGGAGAGCCTGAAGTGGGCGGTCCATCGCGAGTTCCTCAACCGCTGCGAGGCGAATGCTCTCAGCGTTGTCACGGAGTCCACGTTCAATCAGCTGGCTCTTGCGATCGGTCAGGGCGAGCAACGCCTTGAAAGCCGTCTCCCGCAGCGTGGGCTCACCGGCACTCTCGGCGAACACCTCCTCGAGGCGAGGTGCGAGGTCACGGATGTTGAACGTGACGGCGACACGCAGTGCCATCTCCCGCAGCGCGGGTGGTCCAGCTAAGAGTGCTGGCAACACCGGGCTGATGCCCTGAGCGAGTCCATCCACACTG
>Ga0182090_1030392_pt1 | contig 11721 bp, 8 predicted proteins | sample 041ome_24_FD_127767 | JGI IMG/M metagenome (GOLD analysis project Ga0182090, IMG submission 127767) | Metatranscriptome of coastal salt marsh microbial communities from the Groves Creek Marsh, Georgia, USA - 041408BS metaT (Metagenome... | ecosystem: Environmental > Aquatic > Marine > Intertidal... | reverse complement strand
TGTTGTTGTCGTTGATTCATTCTTTCTCTCCGCCTTTGAAAGAGAGAGAAGAACAGAGAGAGAGAGAGAGAGAAAGGAACGCGTTTTTTTAAGTCGGCCTTTTTTTTCCCAAAGTTTTCAAGTGCGTTCGTGTACAGTAATCAATCTCTCTCTCTTCTTCGTTGGCGGCGAATTTCTCTCGAGTTCCAAAAATCGATTTCTCTCTTCTCCAATTGAGAGAGAAAGAGAGAGAGAAGAGCGCATCAGTCATCAATCATGGGCGGCGCGAACGGGAAAAGCAAGAAGAAGAAGTCGCCTCGGGATGGGAAATCCGGAGGGAAGAGTGCGAATTATAAGAAGACGGGGATGAAAGGAGGAATGAGTGGTGATAAAAATGCGACGAACAAAAACACAAACGGTAAAAGTTCAACCGCGCGGGCGTTAGAAACACAAATTGAATCCGCGTTGACGCACATCTCGTACGATCGTATCGAACAGGGTTTGTTGGAATTGAAAGATATTTGTAAGAAGAATTCAACGAACGTGGATGCGTTGGAAACGTACGCGTACGCGTTAGCCGAGTACGGGGACCAAGAAGAAGCGCTGGACGCGTTGAGAGACGCGGCCAAGGCGAATCCGGACAGCGGGTACGAGAAGTTTATGTATCTCGGGCAGTTGTTGGACGACGGGAAAGCGGCAACGGCGTGCACAAAGAAAGGGTTAGATTTGTTGGAAGAACAAATGAAAAAAGGGGACGCGTCGGTGGCGGATAGGCACTGTTCGGCGTGTTGCGCGTTGGCGGAACAGATTTTGGGATGTCGAGACGAAGAAGACGGGATGGACGGCGATAACGCGGTGGATGACGAGACGGCAAAAGCCGTGGAGGAATTACTCAAAAGAGCGCAACAATCGGATAAAGAAAGCGCGGAGCCGATGCAAGTGCTGGCGTGTTTGCGAAATGAGCAAGGGAAGAAGGACGAGGCTTTGAAATATTTGAGAGAAAGCATCGCCAAGTGGAGGAAGCCGATGCAGTTGGTCCAAGAGACGAAGAAAGAGAGAGATATTTACGAACGAAAGAGACCGGCGCCGGGAGCGAAAGATTACGCATCCTCGTCGGAGGACGACGTGGAGAAAGAAGAAAAAGAAGAAAAAGACGACGACGACGATGAAGAATACACGCCGAGATTCCAAGACTACGAGGTAAGTTTTGAGTTTCGATTCGAAACCGCCAAATTGTTGTTGGAAATCGACACCTCCGCCGCGCTCGCGATTGAAATTCTCGAAGAGCTCTTGGAAGAGCGCGACGGCATCGTCGACGTCTGGTATTTGTTGGCCTACGCGCATTACGGCGCGAATGAATTGGACGATTCGTTGGAGATTATCGAAATTGGCGAAAAATTAGCTGCAAAATCGAAAGATACCGGCGTCCTTCAAGAGGACGAAGCCGAAGGCGCTTTGATGAACTTCGCCGAGTTGAAACACGTCATCGAAGAAGTAAGGAGGGAGTGCGATGAACAGGTCAAATAAAATCAAAAACTCGTGTACCATAAAACATTGAAGCACTTGTTTTTACACAGGTACAATTTAAAGATCGCCACCATTCTTACTGTTGATCCCATCCATCGCGTTCGCCAACTGCTCCAACTGTTCGATGTCCATGTTCTCGCCACCCATAAAGCTCAACCCTTTCGATTGCAATTTTTTCAACAGCCTTACTCTGTTCGGATCCATCCCGGTGTAATCTTTTGACTTACCGCCGTTCAACTCGTCCATCATTCTCTTCATTCTCGCCGCCTCTTCCGCGACTTCCTCCTCCGGCGTCATCTCGTCTCCCGAGTACGGACGTCTCCCCTCATTTCCCACATCTTCCTCATCTTCAGTATTCGCGACGTTAACTTCTTTCTTCGGCCACTCCCACGTGTCGACGACCCGTCGAATCCAATCGTCCTTCTCCGCGCACGCTTCGCACGTCGTCCCTCTCAAGTCTAAGAACTCCTTCAACATTCTTACTTTATATTGCTTCAAGTGTCGTACTTCTGGCATCGGCGGCGGCCAGATTTTCGAGTCCTCGTCGTCTTCGATCTCGGGGTACGGATCGATCTCGTCCGAGTTATCGTTTGATGGGGGATCTTCGTCGTCGTCGTCGTCGTCCTCGTCCTCGTCGTCGTCTTCCTCGCGTTCATCATCCCCAAACGACGGCGTCGTTTCCTCGCCGTCTTCGGCTCGCGCGAAAGCAACGATTTTGGACGTCGACGTCGTCGAGGACGACGACGAGAGAAAGCCCGCGAAGTGCGCGATGGAAAGCATCATCAGGAGTAAGAGAAGAGGTTTCTTGAACACCAACATTGTGTGCGTGTGTGGTGTGCGTGTGTGTGTGTCACTTTGTACTAAAAATGAGGTCAAAAAAAAAAGGTCAGGCAAAAAAATATACACAAGTAGAATATTTACAACCGGTCGTTTCTTTTATTCGCCCGGGAGGAGGACGGCGCGATAATATCTCTTGTGAAATGCAAACATGATTGATTCGCATTCAGGGGAGTATAACCCTTCTTCTCGATCTTCGTCGCCACCGCTGCCGCTTCGGGATGAAGAAGAAGAAGAAGAAGAGGCGACTTTGGAGCGGAGCCCTTTTTGTACGGAGGCGCACAGATTTTCGTCTTCGTCTTGGACGACGCGAGAGGCGAGGAGACTTTGCTTTATGAATAACTCTTCGTCGTCGTCCTCGTCGTGGTTGGTGTTATCGATGTACCAGTTGAATTCGACGACGCACTTATTTGGGTCTGCAGGATTTGGGAACGCCACGTTGGTATCCAGCCAACGTCCGTATCTGTTGAGACAGACGTTCGGAAAGGCAAACGCGTAGGTCGCTGAGCCTAAACCGAGGCGAGAGTTGGTGTTCTCTTCTTTTCTAACGTCCACGGATTGAATCGAGTTCATATTATCGAAGAGCGTGATGTTATATTTGCTCATGTCGCAACCTTCTTTGACCAGCGCTTTATGTGCGAAAGGGACGTGGAAACCTCCATCGAGATAGTTATCTATGAAAACTTTCCAATTCGATTCAACTTCAAACGTTTCGCGAGCGACGTGACGAAAAGACTCGCGATCGGAGACGTTGATATCAGCTTCTTCGACTCGACTGGCAAAATCTGCGCCTAAAAACGTTCGCAAAGACGACGACGACGACGACGACGAACTCTCATCTTTCTTTAGAAACACAAACGGACCGAACGTTTCGCACACGTAACCGCCTTTGAGTTTAATCTTTTCCGTTCGCTCTTCCATGCCTTTCATTCGAGTCGCCGAGATGAGCTTCCCATTTCCTTCATTTGATACATCATACGTGAATCCGTGATACGGACATTGCAACGCCGCCGCGCACGAGTTTGCTTTCGCTGTGCACGTGCCTCGTTTCTTATCAGCAACCTTCGCGAAATGGTGTTGGCACACGTTTTCGTACGCTTTAAACGTATTCTCTTCCGTTCGCACGCATACTATTTCTACAGCGGCGGCGGCGGCGTTTTCGCTTTCATCGGAAAACACAGTGGTTGTGAAATAATCGTTCACGCTTGGCGCATCCGAAACGTGCCCGATGCAAACCCAATCCTTCTCTGGCGAAAAGACCGTGGCGCGTTCACGCTGCGCCAATTTCTCACTCGTGTAGTACGAAGGTGGAATAGGGGAGGCATCCTCGATTGCTTTATCGAATGACGTCCACGGAGTGAAATCGTGTGGTTGTGTCGTCCGCGCGTCTTCTTCTCTTTCTTCTTTAATCTTCGGCGTGGAAAAACCCATGGGACATTTGAGAACGTTTGACGATACTGTCGTCGATGATAAAGAAGAAGATGACGACGACGATGAAGACGACTGGACTTTTGGCAAATTCGCAACCAAATATTCTAATATCAGATTCTTCAAGTTGGCGTTTTCGAGCGATTTGTACTTCAACTCGCTTTCGCTCGCTTCGGTGATGGCGACGAACAGCGACTCCGCGGCTTCCGGCGCCGAAAAATTTTCTAACGGTTCTAAATACGTCTTCACCGTAAACAATGAAAACCCATTCGTTTTTAGTTTCGATATCGTTTCGTATTCTACGCGCGTAAACATTTTACTCCCAACCTCGCGAACATTTTTCGGCATACCTTGCGTCGGGTCCATATATCCCGTGTGCATCGCGTCGATGTCGCCGAAAGAATTGGTCGAACTTTCCTCCACTAAATGTTTTCTATTCATCACACCACCGATTTTAACATTCGTCGGATGCCAATCTAAATCGGTGCTAATTAAATCGCTGCTATTCTGTATCGCCCAATTTGCGCGAAACAATGGCTGTCCTCCGTCCTCGTCCATCTTCCTTAACAAGTTATCAAACACGCGCCTCGTCGCCATTTCAATTTTCTCCTCGTAGTTCGGCACCGGTTTGTGCAGCTGCGATAAGTTCTTCCCTTCGCGTTTCTTTGGGTCGAAGGAAAAGCACACCACGCCGGCGACGAATTCGTGCTCCGAAGGTTCTCTGGCGAAGAAATCTCCACCGTTTTCCTGTTTCTCACTTTGTGCTTCTTCTCCGCCGTTTCTGCTTCTTCGCATTATACAAAACTCGTTCGTGCTCAATCGCGCGGCGGTGATCAATGCCTCCTTTCCCGACTTCGGTTCTAAAGAAGCCGTGTAGTTATCGAGCTTTGGTATTGAAATCATTCGGCTCCCGTCCTCGTTCTTCTCTGTTATCGCGTACCTTTCTGGATACTGTTCCGTCAACAACTCCGCAACCGCGTTTAATAACTCTCGACAGGCTTCGTCCAAGTCCGTTCGCTCCTCTTCTTTATACACGACGCAACGCTCTCCGTACGCGTCCAATATCGAATGCTTCATCTCCATTTCTTTCAACCAAACGTCCTCCGTGCCTTCTTCCAGCATATTTCGTCGAAAATCTGGCAGTTTTTTCAAACCCGTACCGATCGATTTCCCTTCGTTGGACCACAAAAACCGTCCTCCGATTGGGATTCGTGGTTTCCCGACGTCGTTGTTGTTGTTGTTATCGTTCTCGTCGTCCTCGTCGTCGTCTTCACCGTTCTCGTTATTGTTGCTCGCGCATCCCGACCCAAAATTCGAAAGTGGGAATGGATTCCTTTTTTGTTTCTCTTCGTTCATCCTAACCACCACCTTCGCGTTCCGCCTTCGCCTCCTCATCCTCCCCCCTTTCGCGGCGTTGTCGTCGACGGAAGCCGCCCGGAGGAGAAAAAGGCTTTTTGTCATCTCACCGCTCTCGCTCGTCGCTTTCAGATCTGACTTTTGGAGAGCGGAGAGAAAGAGAGAAAGAGAGAGAGAAAGAGAGAGAGAGAGAAAGAGTGAGAGAATTTTGTAACGGTGTCGTGGCTCTAACACTGAGAAGACCCTAAATCGAGTTTGTGTTCTTCGCGCAGAGCACTTTTTTTTTTCGTCTCGCCGAGTCATTAAAAAATGGACGAGAGGTTTGACGATGATTACGCGCTCGGGTGTCGCCCGTTCGCGTCGCGCACTCCGTGCAGGCACTCGAAACTGAACGAACGCTGCGAAGCCGGGAAGATCGATTACTTGGCGTTTTATTTTTGCACGGATGAAATCAACGACTCCGTGCCGGCGTTTATGAAAGTGCCTTTACTCGCCGTCTGGGCCGGGATTTTGTTCAGCGCGATTGCGATTGTCGCGGACGTGTTCTTTGCGCCCGCTATTCGAACGATTTCGAAAATGTTTAAACTGCCGGACGACGTCGCCGGGGCGACGTTGTTGGCGTTGGGCGGGTCGGCGCCGGACATTTTTACGCAGTTGGCGGCGATGTGTATCAGCGAGGAACCGGATTTTAATTTGGCGATGAGCGAATCTGTCGGGGCAGGGATTTACGTCTGTTCGATTTGTAAGGCGTTGGCGGTGGTGTTTTCGCCAGGTGGTAGTGGGGTTACCGTGGAAGCGGTACCGTATTTGAGAGATTGCGTACACTACTGCGCGTTGTTGTTGATTTCGTACGCCATGTGTTCGTACGGTCAAATTTCGTTCGCGTTTGGATTTATGTATTTAGGTGTGTACGCGTTTTACGTGTGCTTTGTGATTTACGGGAGACATTGGGTGGATGATTTGATTCCAATGAGTTGGAAAGGGGTCGGGAGTGGTCACGGTAGTCAGAGTGGTAAACATAGTAGCGGGATGAAGACGGTGAAGAGCCACGTGTTGGAAGACGCGAGCGACGAGGAGGACAATAATAATAATAGCATGGAGATGGCACACGGAGTAGTTGGTCATCATCACGGTGGCGGGGAAGACGACGATGACCAGGTGGATTTACACAGAATGTATGAAATCACCGACGACGAGGATTCGGACGATGAGTACGTGCACTCGCCGATAAGTTCTCCGAGAGGTGGGGGCGGCGTCGCAACAACGACGAACAAAAATCTGCACAACTTGAGCAGCAAGTTCGCGCAAGGGTCGCAACGCGGCAGTATTAGCGATTCGGGCAATAGAGGAGTTGGAGCGGCTATTAAAAGTCGAAGACATTCGGATGGTTTTTCTTCCGGGCAGTATTTTTCTTCCCTCGTTTCCTCTTTTCGGAGATGGTTGTCCATGCAATCCGGAGCGAAGAAATGGTCGGACGATCCAACGACGTGGTTGACTGGATGGATCGTTGTTATAGTGTCGTTGACTATGCCATCTACTAGCCGTGGCCGCGTGCGCCCATTGCACGCCGCTGTTATCGCGTTTGTCGCGCCGTTGTTCCTCTTATACGCCACGGGCATGTTGGACATTGTTTTGTTCGGCTTCGATGGCACGGCGAGAAGTTTACTGGAGAAAAAAATGAACAAAAGCGCCAACGTTCGAGGACAACACGGTGAATTACAATTCTCCGCGTACGCTATATTTGCGATATGCGCGTTCTGGGCGAGACTCGCGCACGCGAGAACGCCCACTCGAGGCGCCGATCCGAAAACCTCACCAATTATGCTCTTCTGCGCGTTTACGGTCGGCATCGCCTGGATGCACATTTTAGCCGACGAAATTGTCTTCATGTTCCAAGCATTCGGTCACATCTTCGGTATTCGAGAATCTCTTTTAGGTGGCACGTTAATGGCATGGGGCGCGAGCGCGGGCGATTTGGCCGGTATGCTCGCCGTCGCCAGAATGGGTCACGCAAAAATGGCGGTCACCGCCTCCTTAGCCTCGCCGGGAACGCAACTCGCGGTCGGTTCCGGTATTTCTATCGTAATCGTCCGATTGAGAGGTATTTCGGTCCCAATCAATTTCACGACGCCAATGAAAATGCTCATGCAATACGGCATCGCAGTCACCGCGTATTACGTGTTTTTGGTTCCAGTCGTGCACAAATTTTCATTCAAGAAGGCGCAAGCGACGAGCATTGCAATCACGTACGCGGTATTTGTCATCGCCTTCGTCGCCGTCGCCATGCGCGGCACAGAGTAAAATTTCCGTTTAGTGAGAACGCGCGTCGTTGTAAGAAAAGATGAGTGTGCTGCTGATCTACCCCGCGGCGCCCCTCCGCTCCACCACGCTTTTCGCGTTTGCGTTCTTCCTTTTTTCTTCCTTTCCTTTCTTTCGAAACGCTTTATTTTATTTTTTCGCAAAAAAAAACGCACTTTACACATCAATCGCATCGTCGTCAAAACCATGGTCGCCATCGCCTCTCTTTCCGCGGGAACCCTGAAATTTCGTAAGTTTCCCCCGTCCGTGGAGTTGAAAAACCCAAACCCGTCCGAATTTAACCCGCACATCGCCGTCGCGTTAGGGACGAGCGAAGGCCATCTCGTTCCAATCATGCGAGTCGAATTACCGGACGGAAAAATTCTCGAACCAGATGCCTATCGCAACTTGCACATGCTCGAAGAGTTTGAAATTCGAAACCCGAGCGAGTATTTACACTTTGAAGTTTTAGACGTGGAGCGAACGAAAGAGGAGAAGGAGAACCTCGTCGTCGTCGCCGCGGTTGATGGTGATAACAACAGCGGTGGAAAACGATACGAAAAAGGAACCACCAAAAAAACTCCTTCGACGAGAAAAGGACACGAGGAAAATCCAAAATACGTCGTGATCGCGAGCACGTCGATTGCGGTTTCGCACATGTTGGAAGATAACTGGTCGCATAAATTATACGGACACTGTTATAAATACGTAGAATTGGACTCTCCGGACGGTAAGGAGAAAAATGTGTGCACGATGAAGCTGCAGATGGATTACAAAGTCGTTCCGGAAGAATAAAACAAACCAAAGACAAAGACGTCGTCGTCGTCGTCGACGACGACGACGACGACGACAACGACGACGACGATGATGATGATGATGGTGATGATGGTGATGATGTTGTTGCTGTTGTTGTTGTTACATATTTATTCACTAATATTCTGGTACCAACTTGAGCTGCTTCTACTGCTATAACTAGTACTAAAAATCTAAAAGTTTTTCGTCCCTACTCAACGTCTTTTCCGTTTCTTCTTCCCGCCTCCTGGCGTGGACACATCCGGCGCAGACAGACCATCAGGCCCACCTCTTTTTTTCTTCTTCAAATTCGACAGCGGGTTCGGTCCTTTCGTCTTCTTCATCTTATAACGAACGTTCGTTTTCACGTCGTACATGCTCCTCGTTTCCTCTTCTCCTCCTTCTCTTTCCGTCAACAACGCGCGCATCTCTTTCTCCGAAACGCCTTCGTTTTTCTCCGTCTGTCCTGCAAACCCGCTCTTACTGTCCGCGTCCACCGGCGGTTCCATCTGTAACCCGCTCACGTGGCAGAAAATAATCGGTACTTTCGCGCTTTCCTTTCGTAACTGCTTTTTCAGCGCTCCGTCTTGCGTGCAGACGATGAATCGTTCTCGATTGTCCTCTTTACACGCGTCGAGTATGCTCTCTTTGACGTTCTCTATGTACCCGCTGCTCCTGTTGTTTTTCTTCGTATTCTTCTTCATCGTCGCGTCATCTCTTCCTCCTCCTCCTCCTCCTCCTCCTGAGGGGTTTTCGTTTTCATTCACGAGCAACAGCTTGTGCGTTTGATTCGCGGCTTCCGCGAAGTCCTCGCCTTTCATGGTCTCCAACTCTTTCCTCACCGCTCGCGTGGTGAATATTTTGCACGTCGATGGGTTCGCGGATAAGAATTTGGTCACGTGATGCGCGGCGGAATCGTCCAGTTTCCGCGCGACGCACGCGGAGACGAAGTTTCCGTCGAGGAGAATTTTGTACGGTTCGCGGAACCCGTGGACTGTGCGGTAGTATCGAAGGTATTTCCGGACTTTGGTTTTGCGTTTGACTCTCATTCTTTGTCGTGGTTGTTTACTACTCGTTTACGTTTACGTTTACGTCCTCTTTTTTATTCGCGGCGCGTTGACGCGACCGAGTGCGTTGAGAGAAAGAGAGCGAGAGAGAGAGAGAGAAATGAGTTGTGGCGTGAGTTGTTTCGTTACAAAGACAGAAGTACAAACTATTTTAATTTAATAAAAATCTAAGAATAATATATGATTAAGCGACTGCTCGATGAACGTCTGTACCTCCTTTCTCTTCGGAAGAAGAGACGCTTTCGAGACCGTCGACGACGTCCGCGGTAGCGGCGGTCGATCGTTGTTGTTGTTGCTGTTTGCGTTGGCGCTTCGAAGCGGCGTCCGATGACGAAGCGGTTGGCTTCACTTGGACGCCGGCGGCGGAGTAGCAGTTAAACACGTGTTTTCCGACGACTGGTTTCTTGGCTAAAGTATTTTCCTCCGAGAGCTCTTCGTTGACGGCCGATTCGAGACCGAGGGAGGAGTTTTCTTCTAAATCGTCTTGTTGTTGCGGTTGTTGTTGCTCTTTGGCGCCGCAAACGACTCTTCCTAACCAGTTCTCCAAACTCTCCTTCGGCACGTTCATGTCTGAGCTCAAAATAAAATCGAAAATATTGTTCACGAATTGCGCCGAGACGATGTATGCGTTCGCGTTGGTCGCGTCTTGCGTTCCTTGCCATTTGCGGATCTCGATGACGTTACCGCTCGAGTCTGGGAAGGTTTCAAAGATTGGATCTTTCGTGCCCAGATTTCCCAAGAACATGACGTCGAAATCGTTCGATGCGTGCGCCGAGATGACTCGAATGGCGTCCATGGGAATGGCGAGATTGGACGTGTCTAACAAACCATCGGCGTCCAAAATCAAAGCCTTTTCATTTTTCGCGTCTTTAGCGAGTTGCCATCGGTAGACGTGAGAGAAGAGTTTTCCCAACTCTGGAATCTTTTCAGTTTGCCACCACTTGGAGGATAACTTACCGGTTTCTTTATCGCGGTCGACTAACGCTTCGAACCATCCCATGCCTCTCAAATTGTTCAAGTTCCACTCTTTCGCCAAGGTCATCTCCTCGTCGTCATCCTCAATCAATGCAGATACTTTATTACCACTCTTCTCTGAATTATCCTGCAAACTTTCCTTTTCCTTCTTCTCTTTCTTGTACGCTTTGTACAAAACTTTCACGTCATCGGCGGTGAGCCCAAGCGGTTTCAAACTTTCGATGGTTTCGGAGGTATCTTCGATCACTTTGCCGAGTTTCGGTTGTTGCGCCTCCCCAAGAGTCGAGCCAGCCGCAGCATCTAAATACACGCCAGAACTGTCGTTTTCGGAGTCCATGAATTTTCGCTCGTATTTCGGTTTCGGCGCTTCACTCATTGCGTCTTCGACAAACTTTTTGAAATCGAAATACCCGAGCGAGGGAAGTTTTTGTTTCTTCTTCGTTTCCTTCTCGTCCTCGTTATCGCCAGTGCCTAAATACGAAATGCCTTCTCCATCGTCGCTGTCTATGGTCTTCTTTTCCGGATGATTCGAGAGCATGTCGTCGATGAAACTTTTGAAGTCGAAATAGCCCAAAGAGCTCGTCTCTAAATCGTCGAACGAAGAAAGTGACTTCTCTTTCTCGTCGCCTAACGAAGCCCCCATGGATTGGGTGGAGGAGCTGCCTGAAGTTGCTTTTTCATCGTAATCTTGATCATCTTCTTCCTCTTCATCATCTTCGTTTGATTGTTCGCTCACTTTTCCTTTGATCACGTCGTTCACGAATTTACCCATCTGAAAGTACCCGAGTTTACCTCCTTCGATTTCCTCCTCATCTGCCTTCATCAAATTTCTTCTTCGTCTCATTCTGCGAGTCGCGATTCCATCTTCAATCTCGTCTTCGTTGACGAAATTTCCCAGCTTGGCTTCCATCTGCGCCGCTTCCGCCGCTCTCGCTTTCAATCTAAAAATACTCTTCAACGCGTACATCGCTTTATCGATATTCACCGGCCATTGGCTCGGGTCAATTGGTTCAACCACTTTCACGTACCTCTCCAACTCTCTCTCGTCGCCTCCTACGGAGGCAATCAACGCCACTAAACTCTCCGCCGAATTTTCTGAATTCGCTTGCACGTTAAGATACGTGCTCAAATCCCACGCTCTCGAAGCCTCCTCCGCTTGCGACTGCTCCTCGGCTTCGTCCTCTTGATCGTCTTTATCTTCTGAAGAACCGCCGGGGCCGCCGTCGGCGGCGGTGGCGCTTCCGATGCTAATCCTCTCCCCATTCGCCTCCGCCTCGTCCGCGTCGACGCCTTCGTTCTCTTTGCCGCCGCCGTCGTCGTCGTCGTCCGCCTCTCTCTTCCCCATCATCGGTTCTTCCTTCGCTCGTCTGCTGCTGCTGCTGCTGCTACTCACCTCTTCGTTGTTGTTGTTGTTGTTGTTGTTGTTATCATTCTCTCTCCTCCGTCTCATGCTCCTCTCGTC
>Ga0182090_1833770_pt1 | contig 11738 bp, 5 predicted proteins | sample 041ome_24_FD_127767 | JGI IMG/M metagenome (GOLD analysis project Ga0182090, IMG submission 127767) | Metatranscriptome of coastal salt marsh microbial communities from the Groves Creek Marsh, Georgia, USA - 041408BS metaT (Metagenome... | ecosystem: Environmental > Aquatic > Marine > Intertidal... | reverse complement strand
CGGCGAAGATCAATCGCTGCTGATCCGGCGGGATGCCCTCTTTGTCTTGGATTTTCGCCTTGACGTTGTCGATGGTGTCCGAAGACTCGACTTCGAGGGTGATCGTCTTGCCCGTGAGCTGTTAAACATAAAGGAGAAAAGGAACGCGTGGGGTGAGTAAAAGGTCCAAAATATAAGGGAGAGGAGGAAAAACGGCCGAAATCGAGGAATGCGCGCGCGCCGATGTGGCGAGACCAAAACGACGTAAACGCGCCGAACGACCGTTCCATCCGTCTCATCCACGCGCGCATCAAAAAAGAAACGCGCTTTATCCACCCTCGCACGCTCGCATCAATCTCCTGGATCGTCTTTTTCGAAGAGATTTGCACCCCCGGAGGGTTTGCGCCCCTTCGGCAAGAAATTAAGCGAACGACACGGAGCGATTTTTCGCGCACTCAAAAACCCCCGCGCGTCGTCGCGACCGTTGAAGACGCGATCGGAGCGCATACACGCACGCAGACGGTATCAAACGATGCGAAAACACGAGACAACATCGGCTATAAGGACGACACGTAATACTTACCGTTTTGACAAAGATTTGCATGTTTGGTTGTAAAGCGAATTTATTTGTGGGGAGATGACGAAGTGAATTCTCATTTCTGATTTGAGATGCAATTTGTGCGAGAAGGAAGAAACGAGAGCGCTTTTCGGTGTCTCTAGTTGAATAGCTCTTTGTATGTTTATAAGTAAAAAATAGTAATAGTAACAACATCTCTTAATCTCTCTCTCTCTCTCTTAAAGTACTCGTGCTAGTAATAGCAATAATAAACGTATCATTAGTAATGAATGTTCGGGTTTTCGACTCTGGCGATATCGGCGTCCACCATCTCCTCGACCAACATTTGTAAACTCGTCTGCCTCGGGTTCCACTTTAACTGTTCCAACGCCTTCGCCGGGTTGCCCAAAAGTTGCTCGACTTCCGCGGGACGGAAATATCTCGGGTGCACTCTCAATAACGTTTTACCGGTCGCCTTTTCCACGCCGTGTTCTTCCACGCCTTCGCCTTTGAATTCGAGCTCCATGCCGGCGTGCTTGAACGCTCTGGAGGCAAACTCGCGAACGGTGGTCATCTCGCCAGTCGCGACCACGTAATCTTCCGGTACGTCTTGTTGTAATATTTTCCACATGCACTCGACGTAATCTCTCGCGTGTCCCCAATCTCTTTGCGCGTCCAAGTTACCCAAATACAAGCATTTTTGGTTTCCCGCCTTGATGTTCGCTACGGCCAAAGTAATTTTTCTGGTGACGAAAGTTTCCCCTCTTCTCGGCGATTCGTGGTTGAACAAAATCCCGTTGCACGCGAACATATCGTACGACTCTCTGTAGTTCACAACGGCCCAATACCCCATCAATTTCGCGACCGCGTACGGCGATCGCGGGTAAAACGGCGTCGTTTCGGACTGCGGAATCTCTTGCACTTTACCGTACAACTCGGACGTCGACGCTTGGTAAAACTTGCACGTCGTCGTTTGCCCGGTCAATCGAATAGCCTCCATGACGTTCAACACACCAACCCCATCAACCTCCGCGGTGAACATCGGCATTTGAAACGAAACTTGCACGTGCGATTGCGCGGCCAAGTTATACACCTCCGTCGGTTTAATATCTCTCACGATCCCGACCAACGCGTGTAAATCCGACATGTCCCCGTAGTGCAGGAAAAATTTGTCTCCGTTCGGATAATCGGGTTGTAAGATGTGTTCTAAACGCGGATGATTGTACGCGCTCGATCGTCTCTTAATGCCGTGGACGATGTACCCTTTCTCCAACAACAACTCGACCAGGTACGATCCGTCTTGGCCGGTCACGCCGGTGATGAACGCGACTTTACGCTTCGGGTCATTCGCGAGGTCGTCGTAGTCGATCGATCCTTTCTTGTAATCGTTCGGCTCAAAGTTCGTCTCCGTGGACGTCGGCACGGGAACGAGGGAGGATTTTAATCGCGGGGAAACAACGGGAGGCATGATGTGGATGATTTATTCGTTCGTCGTTGTAAAGGAGTAACTGCGCGCGAGTAAATAATTTAGACGACAGTGCAATCTGCGGTGTCGGAAGATTATTATGAAGTGTGTCGTGGTTTTGTACGAGTGGTATAGTGTTGGATCTCGAAAGAAAGGAAGAGCTCTTCAATAGTCTCGCGATAGGATTTTAAGAAGGTTTACTTTTATATACTTAAATCAGAGAGTCAATACTTTATCAACGCGCTCTCTCTCTCTCCTTCACTCTCTCTCCCTCGTCGTCCTTCATAAAATAATCGTTATTACATCTTCTCCAACGGCTCGATCATTAACAAACGCAAACCGTTGTCGAGGACTTGTCGCAACGCCGTCAAATAGTGGACGCGTTGCCACATGGCGTTTTTGTTCCACATGTGTTCGCCTTCTTTGACGTGGTTCGTCATCGGGAGGATGCGAACGCCGGCTGGGCCGTAATATCCAGACACCGCACGGACCATGGCGTTGAGGAATTCGCAGACTTTGTGGGTACCGTAGGAAGGTAAAGCGGGAGGTTCCGGGAGTTTCGGCAACGCGGCGTCGCACAGCATTTGGGAGAACGGTAAGACGTATTCCATGAGCAAGGCCCACTCTTTATCGTCGACTAACTCGTCAAATTCCATTTCTTTGATATCCGCGAGTGGCGGAAGCTCGCCAGTGGCGACTCTCGATTCGTATTTGGCTATGACTGATCGTAAACGAGTGGAGTTGTAGAGGATGAACGGCGCCGAGGCATCCTCGAAATCGGTGATTTTCGCAATGTCAAAGTTGATTTGCGTTTGACAGGCGCACGAAAGGAGTGCGTATTTCATAGCCGCGGCGGAGACTTCGTGAGTGACGCTCTCGAACGCTTTTTCGTCGACTTTTTCGCCCTTATCTTCGGATTTCTTGGCCATTTTCTCTTTGATGATGTCTTTCAAGTCTTGGTAGAGGTCGTCGGCTAACAAGTATCGACCGCGACGACCGGACATTTTGCCGGTGGTGAGTTTGACCAAATCGTAAGAGAGGTGGTACTGCCGGCCTTTCATGGCTGGATTCATCATGCACATCCCGAGCGCTACTTTTTGTTGCGCCAAATCTTGCTCGGAGCAGATGATGTTCAAGATTAAATCCGACATGGAGGCTTTCTTGAACGAGTAGACGATGTCGCGGTAGGTGTATAAAGTAGAACCATCCGGGCGCAAGACGTATAACGGCGGGTAGTCTTTTTGATAGCCGCCTTTGCCGATTTTGAACTTTTGGTCGCGAATAAACGCGTCCATATCTAAATACGCGCCCTGCGGGACGCCTTTGTCGTTGCACTCCGTTTGCGGGACAAAGTAATCAGAGTTTTTCATAATCTCCAAAACTTTATCGTTCGAGCCTTCCCATCCGAGCTCGGATTCGAAATCGAAACGGTCGTGCTTCACGCCGTAGTTGGACAAAGTTTCTTGAACGCCGGTTAAGCAATCGATGACCATCTTGCGAAAGATTTTGATCGCCCACGGTTCTTGGCGTTCGTACGCCAAGTTGAGTTTACCAGCTTCGGTTTTAATATCTGAAATTTCGCGAACGTCTTGAATCATGATATCCATCATGTCTTGAAATCTTCCTCGCAAATCTTGGTAGATGTCGAAGTATTCGTTGATACTTTTTATTTTCCTTTCGTCGTTTCCGGCTTCGGCTAGGGCTTTCTCTAACAACGCTTTCACGGCGTCTTCGCCGGCTTTGCACGCGTCCTTTACGATGGATTTCGGAAAGAGGAGAGAGGGAAGAGGATATGTGTCAGTCTCGATTGTGATGAATGCACAACGCACGCGCGAAATATTGTTGGCGAGAGCCCAAAGAGAGAGAGAGAGAGAATAAAGAGTTCGTTGACACGTCCAACGCAAGAACAAAGCATCATATTGTCAGAGGTGATTTTGATTGTTTCCTCATCGTAATCAGAAAGAGAGTTAAAAAGTAATTTTTAATCAATAATCATCTGCTTTATTCTTTGTTTGATTGGTCACGGGACGGTAAAACCGACGAGAAAGAAACGAAAGAAACGAGGAGAGAAAATAATAAGCGTACCTCTAAATCTCCCGGTTGCACGCCAACCTGTTGCAACTCTTGGCACGTGTTCATCACCGCGTACATGGCGCCAATCCACTGGTCGATTTTCATCGTCGGCTTTATCTTGGTATAAATTCTCGAATACGCCAACGCCGTTAACCCAATCTGCGCTCCTAAATCGTTCACGTAAAACGCTTGCGTGACTTCACACCCGCACGCTTGCATCACTCTCGCCAAGTGCGCGCCTATCATCACGTTTCTCAAGTTCCCGATGTGCAACGGCGCGTTCGGGTTGCTCGACGTGTGTTCGATGATAACTTTCTTCCCTTGCCCGGCGTTCGTGCACCCGTACTTCGTGCCTTGCTCGATGATGGCGTTAATCGCCAGTTTAAAAACTTTTTGCCTCTTCACGAAAATGTTCATGTACGGCCCGACGCCTTGGACGGACTTGATGAACCCGTCCTGGTGCGCGCCGTCTTCGATTTGTTTTTGAATAGTTTCCGAGAGATTCTTCACGTACTCCGCGGGATTCAACTTCCTCTTCGCGCAAAATCGACTCCACTGCACGGTAAAATCAGCTTTCGATAAATCTCTCGTTCTGGAGAGTTCCGGTAAATCCTCCTCCGGGACGTCCGGTTCGTGCTGCGTTACGAACGGTTTGATTTCAGAGAACACGAGATGCATGATCTGTCGCATCGCGTCTTCGTTCGCTCGCAACGAAGGGTTGTTTGAAGGCGTCTCCGCCCCTGCGTTTGAAGCTGCTCCCATGACAAAACCTTCTTTTTTTCCTTCTTTCTCTCTCTCTCTCTCTTTTTGCGCGATGCGTGTAATAAATGTGTCGTGTTGTTGTCACGGAGAGAACAAACACCTCTTCTGTAATGGCGGTGGTTCTGTGTGGGGCAAGTCCTCCTCGACGCCTTCGAGAGAGAGGAAAAATTTAACGAGAGCCGAGAGAGAGCTCGTTCGGAGAACGGAAAACGCGAGGACAAACACAGCCGCCGTCAGCACGAACGAGCGAACAGAGAGGGACAAAAAAAAGAAAAAAAAGGAACTCCTTTTCGAGCGTTTTAAAGAGAGCTTCGAGTTTTTTGAGCGCTTTTCGACCGCAGGACGCTCTCGTTTTCCACCGCAAAACAGAGGGGTAGGGTGAGATCGATAGGTTAAAAAAGCGCAGAGCGCAGAAAAAGGCAAAAAGCGTCTCTATACTCGTCAGAATTTGAGATAAGAAGAACGGCGCGCGCGCACTACAAACCACCACTCGCGCACGCGTAAAGAAATAAAACACTCACAGAAACACGCGAGGAAACACACAACGAACGTTTAGATAGCGCTAAACGACTTTTTTCTCGTTCGGAAGACATGGCGCCGAGTCGACGACGGAGCGCGACGGCTCAGAAAAAAACGACGACGATGCCTTCGAAAAGAGGCGAACAGGCGGAAAAAGGACAACAACGGGAGGAAAATTCGACGGAGCAAGAATTTGAATCCGAGTTGTCCGGCGCGTTCAGCTTGCTCTCCGTGGAAGGGTCGCCGAGTAAAGTGAGAACTTCGGATTTAGGAAAACTGTTGTTAGCGATTGGTGCCGGGGAAATCGCGGAAATGAAACCGCTCGAAAGCATCGTGGACATAAATCACAGCGGATTCTTTACCCGAGAAAAAGTGCGTCTAAAAGGCTCTTTCGTGGTCGAAAATCGTTCGTTTGGAATTCAGTTTTTCTTAACGCGCGCGCGCATCAGAGCGACGATGCGAACCACGCATGTGCACGCACTCGACGAAATCGTGTTATGTGTTTATAGTATTATGCGAAACTGACTTTATTCTTCTTTCCTCTCACAAAATCAGGTCACCGCGGCGTTACAAAAACTTCGAGAGCAAGGCCGTTTCCCCTCCTTGGACGAGCTTTCCGGACGCTCCGCGTCAGGGAAGAGAGCCTCCACGGTGGCGAAAAACAAGCAGCAACAAAAACGATTAAACGACGAGGAACAGATGAATCAAAACCAAATGAACAACGCGTCGAAGAAGATCTTAGTGGTGGACGATATTGGTTTGTGCAGAAGGGTACGTTTTCGTTTCGCCCGTGTGAACGCGCGCGGAAACTTTTGTTTTGGATAAAAGTGCCTTTCCCTGCCACGTGTACTTTTCTCTCTCTTTGCTCGCGCGCTCGAGGATAGGGGATAACAAACGAAATTTTTTCTGACATTTTTCTCCTCGATTTCTTTTGTAAAACACAGATAACGACGAACCAGTTAGAGCAGCTCGGGTTTAAAGACTCGCCGGTGGCGACGAGCGGGAAAGAAGCGATTCAATACATTGACGAGAAACAAGGCGAGGTGCAGTGCATTTTGTTGGACATCATGATGCCGCAAGAAAACGGGGTCGAAACGTTAGCCGAGATCCGAAAGCACGAGAAGTTCCGAAGAGAACACTTAGAGCCTGGGCACGAGGAGGAAGAGCCGATTAAAGTTATTGCGGTGACGGCGTTGAAACATGGGGAGCTTTTGAGTTTGTGCGAGTCGACCGGCGAAGCCGGGCACTCGGTCATGTTTGACGGGTACATCGAGAAACCGGCGACTTTGACAAAGATTCGAGACGCGATGGAGACGGCTGCGATTATGTTTGCCTCAAGTTTGCCTTCAGGATTGGACCAAAAAACGAGAAAGATCAATAATAATAACAATAATAATAATAATAATAATAGCACGAAGAATTTAGCAACGCTGGCGGCACCGGCGAAGGTACAGAGAGGGAATAGCGACGGAGGTTCCGGAGGATCGGATCCAATCACAGATGGTGGAGGTAGCGGAGGCCGAGGTGGTTCAAACGAAGGTACCGACACTCGAAATAAAGGGAGCAACGAAGTTGATAACGGAACGTCGAGCGATGAGAAAGGACAGACGCAATCGAAAGGATTGGGCGGCAAGATGTCCGCGAAGGCTGGAAAAGAAAAGAAACAGGATCAAATCGACAAGTTGAAGAAAGAGGAAGAAGAGAACGACGACGAGAACAACAAGCACAAACGCGCAGCGAGTCCGGGTTTGGGCGGTAACAAAGTTCGACCGACGCATTCGGGAGAAACCACGTCGGCGGCGCCTGAACACGATTTGGAAAAGTACGGCAGTAACGAACGCAACGTGGGAGGAGGCAATCAGTCGAAAAGGGCACACTTCAACGAAGGCGATAACGCCGCCGCCGGCAACGAAAATACCGACGGCATATCGAATGAAGACGCGACGAATAAGAAAGAAACGACCGTGCTGGAGAATGTTTACGATAAGAATCGATCCGAACGAAGATCTGAGCGCTCAAAGAGGAACCAAAGCCAAACGAGGCACTCGCCGTCGCGTCGCGGAGCGAGAGATATGAACAACACGGATGACGATGACGAAGGAAACGACACTGGCAACGAGAAAGACACAGATTCTGGCGAGCATCAAGGTTCTGCCGGTGGTTCTGGGAAGAATTCGGAAGAACCGAACCCTAGAGGGATGTCGCCGCAAGCAAATTCTGGGGGTAGTCGTGAAGGTTCCGGAGGGTCTGGAAACGATGGTAGCGGCGGATCTGGGGCCGAGACGACTTTGAACATTCAAATGCCGAAAGAAGGTGACAAAGATCGCGGTGGGCAAGTCAAGGTAGAAATTACGAAGGATGAAGATGTCGAGGACGAGGCAGATCGCAACTCGCCGGATGAAAACGGGGACATGCCGATGACGCCGGCGACGGATATTATTGAGCAGCGAGACGCGCAACAGCAACAGCAACAAATGCAACCACAAAAGACGCAAAAAGAGCTCGAAAGAGAGCAGAACATTGCTGGTCGCGAAGATGTGAACAACCATCGCCCCTGCGCGAGATGTAACTCAAACGAAACTCGTTTCTGCTACTACAACAACGGTCTGTTATCACAACCTCGACATTATTGTCGCGCGTGTCAGAGATATTGGACAGAAGGCGGCACGCAACGCAACCTTCCAAAGGGCTCTGGTCGACGCAAAGATCGTGGTGCTCCGAATGTACACCATGCGAGTGGTTATGGCGGTGGTGATAGGGATGGAGCGGATGGCAGAAACAACACCGAGACACCCGCCATGAATGCTGCCGCTGGTTTAGCCGGACTTGCGAGCGCAGCAGGCAACGCGCTTGGAGGCGCTGGACCAGCATTCCTGCGACAACCGCCGAATATTGCAGCGGCAGCTGCAGTCGCTCGACAGCAAGTTTTGCTTCCCAACTCGATGGTTGGTGTTCCGTCGACGGCGAGTAACGGCAGCAATCAGCTTCCTTTCAACTTTCCGGGCGTTTCGGCCGCGCAAATCGCCACCGCTGCTCGAAACGCCGCAGGTGGTGGATTTGGCTCGGTGGGGAGTCAGCCGGGAGCCAACGCGGACGCCGCGGTACTCGCGGGTATGCACAGCGCTTCCAACGCAGACGCCCAGGTTGCGCAGTTGCTATCTTCCGTCGCTGGATACGACGTCAATTTGGCCGCATCTCTTGTTGGATTCGCTGCTGCCAGAGTTGGCGAAGAAATCGCGAGAAATGCAAAGATGATTCACGGCGATTCCCCGGGTGCGGATATTTCCGAACGCGTCGTCACGTTGGCCAAAATCACCGGATGGAGAATTGGTACGGCAATTTCAACTATTGCAATGTCGTCAGTTGAGCATGGTATGGTGCAAGCGGACGTCAATACGCTCGTGCAAGCGCAACTGCCTATTGTAACATCTCAGGCTACCATGGAAGCGAACGCGATATTGCAAACCATGTCTTCCTCGACAACGAGTGAGAAACCGCAGAGCGAGACCGAGAACAACGATAACATCAGCGGCGGGAAGAAAGCCACCGGAAGTGGAAATTCAGGCGGTTCGGGGGGAACCGGTGTTGATTCCATGGGAAACAACGTCAACGCGCAAGCTACATCTGCGCCCGAAGCTACTATTCTTGCCATGCAGCAAGCACAGCAAGCGGCGGTTGCGCGATGGATGAATGACTTGGGCGGAGCGCCTTTCATGCAGCAACAACAGCAACAACTTCAACAACTTCAACAGCAGCAGCAGCAACAACAACAATTGTTACTACTTCAACAACAACAACAACAACAACAAGGCGGTAAGTCGGCCCAAGCTGCGCAGTACGCGAGCCTTTTGATGAATTTGACCGGAGGAGAGGCGGTGGACGCGAAAGCGACGCCGAAAAGGAAAACGAACGAAGTCAAGAAAAGCACAAACAACAGCAGTTAATCTTGCGCATAACATTTACCATTTTACTGCGTGTTTGTGAAGGAGAACATACTTCTTTGTACAACTAGCTATTTATATAACTTTTCCCGTAGTACTGAGGAACATTTATTTTGATAACTTTAGAGAACCATTTTGTAATAATGTATTCATAAAAAACAAACACTTTCAACCAGTACTAATTACTTCTTACCGCCCTTCTTCCGCGCTTTTTTCGTCGGCACTGGTTTGACGTCTTCGTCGTCGTTCTCTTCGTCTGACGAGAGCTCCAATTCCTTGACTAAATCTTCCTTACCGAGGTACAAGTCTTCTTCGTCGACACCTGACTTACGCTTGCGTTTCTTCATTTCTTCAAACGCTTCGTCTCCGTCTATGATCTCGTCGTCGTCGTCGTCGTCGCCACCGTCGTTATCTCCGTTCAAGAAGTCATCATCTTCGTCCTCCTCGTCGTCGCCTCTTCTGTGATCATCATCCTCGTCATCCCCGTCGTCGTCGTCATCATCAGAAGAGGATGACTCATCGCCGTGAGACTTGTTCGAGCGAATAGACACATCCATGGCTTGCATTGCCGCGCGCCTTTCCTTCCCCCTATCTCTCAACTGTTTCACGTACCTCGTCAACGGTGCTTTTCCTTCCATTTTCTCTCCGTGTAAGAAAATCTTCGCTTTCTCGATGTCTTTCGGCGCAAAATCCGCCTCGTCATCTCTTTTCCTCTCGATGTAATCCGCGTTGCGTTCAATCGCATCCAACATTTGCTTCGCCTGTTTTTTAAATCTACCAACGGTTGTTTTCTTATTGAATCGTTTCAACTCTCTCGTCACTGCGTGAGAAATCTCTGGAAACGCGACTGAATACGCATGTTGCTCGAGGTGTTCGCCGAGCTCCTCAAACGCGGATTCGACGACGACGTCTTGAACAGCCGGAGAGCGCAACTCGGTTTTAGAAACTCTCAAAGCGAGCGTAAAATCTGGACTGGGCGCTTTCGTTGACATTGGCGCTTTGTACAACTCGGAAAAGTTCAAAAGTTCCAGGGCGAGTGGTGCAACTGGTGCAAACGTCTCCATCGACCTCGAAAGCCTATTGAGAATTTTCAAAAGACGAATGCGAAGCGGTGCGTATCGCGCCGAAGGCAATACTCTCGCCGCACCGAGCGCAATTTGTTGCACCGGATACGCCAACGGTCGTAAAACCGAAGTAGATCCGTCTTTTGTTGTTTGCTCGCCGGAACCTTTGCTGCTATACTCTCTATTCGAAGCGTGCGCGGTTAATATCCGCTCAAAACATTCCAAACAGTTTATGTATTGCCAACAATACACCGATTTGAACGCATCTTTTGTTTTTTGAGCCAAAGCATTTCTCAACAACGTCGCGAGTTGTCTAATGTACGCAAACGCTAACCCGTAGGATTGATTTTGATCGATGCCAAACATTTCCACCACGCACGCGCTCATAAACGCGATATTCTCCGCCGAATTCGCATTCATAAACTTTGCGTTGCTCGCGTACGCTCGGTACACCCCTTTCACCGCTCTCTCTAAAGCCGGTCCTGGACACGTCGCCGCAATCGCTCTCAGTAAAACTATAGCACTTACCCTCAATCTTGGCTCTCCGCTCGAAAAACACATCAACGTCGTTCTGGTCACGCGTTTTGTCAACCGCTCGAACGGTTTCAAAAACGCCACGGACGCAGCCAGCCGTCTCAAAACCAAAGACGTCATCGACGCATCCGTCAACTGTCCGAGTAAATGCAACGTGTTCCCGATGTAAGATTTCACGACCGGCTCAACTTTCTTCCATCTGTTTGATTTCATCGGCTCGTAATCGTATTGCTCTTGCGTCGATTTCGCCGGCTTATCTCCCAACACGCCTCTAAAAATATCATCCGCCTCCGCCAACACAAACTGCACCAAATCGTTAAACGCGCTCGAGCTCGCCAACTTCAACATCGTCTGATCGTTCTCATTCTCCTCGTCGCCGTAGTGACACGCCGCTCTATACGCGGTGAACAAATGCTTCGCGGCGCCCAACGCCTTCCCGCCTTTGGCGTTTTCGCACAATTTTTTCACGAGCGCCGACGTCAACGTCTTCCCGGATTGTCTGTTCTCCGATTTCTTTCGCTTCGTTTTCGCGCGTTTCGAGGCTTCGTCCTCGTTTGTTCCTCCTTCCTCGTCGGAATCGCTTTCATCGCTCTCGTCCTTCTTTTGTTTCTCCTCTGAATCGTCCTCTTCGTCGTCGTCGTCGTCGAATTCCAACAACTCTTTATCCTCCTGTTGCAAGTACTCGTAAAATTCAGGATCCGTCTCTTTCAGAGACTCTAAATGTTCCCTGTGTCGTTTCATTTCCTCTCTCGTTTTTGCGTCGTTATCCTCGTCTTCTTCCTCGTCTGAATCGTCCTTTTCGTTTTCGCTTGTCTCGTCGTCCTCGTCGTCTGAATCGTCTTCGT
>Ga0182090_1132739_pt1 | contig 11739 bp, 10 predicted proteins | sample 041ome_24_FD_127767 | JGI IMG/M metagenome (GOLD analysis project Ga0182090, IMG submission 127767) | Metatranscriptome of coastal salt marsh microbial communities from the Groves Creek Marsh, Georgia, USA - 041408BS metaT (Metagenome... | ecosystem: Environmental > Aquatic > Marine > Intertidal... | reverse complement strand
GTGCGCTTGCCAACTTCGACACACGCGGCTTCATCAAGCTGGTCATCGAGGAAGGTAGCGGACGGCTCATCGGCGTGCAAGCGGTGGCCCCGGAAGCGGGTGAACTGATCCAGACGGCGGTGCTCGCCATTCGCAACCGTATGACCGTGCAGGAACTGGCCGACCAATTGTTCCCCTACCTGACCATGGTCGAAGGGCTGAAGCTCGCGGCGCAGACCTTCAGCAAGGACGTGAAGCAGCTTTCGTGCTGCGCCGGATGAGGAAAAGGAGGTGTTCAATGAGCGCCTACACAGTGTCCCGGCTGGCCCTTGATGCCGGGGTGAGCGTGCATATCGTGCGCGACTACCTGCTGCGCGGATTGCTACGGCCGGTCGCTCGCACCACGGGCGGCTACGGCTTGTTCGATGACACCGCGTTGCAACGGCTGCGCTTTGTACGGGCTGCCTTCGAAGCGGGTATCGGCCTGGACGCACTGGCGCGGCTGTGCCGGGCGCTGGATGCGGCGAACTGCGATGAAACTGCCGCGCAGCTTGCTGTGCTGCGTCAGTTCGTCGAACGCCGGCGCGAAGCGTTGGCCAATCTGGAAGTGCAGTTGGCCGCCATGCCGACCGCGCCGGCACAGCATGCGGAGAGTTTGCCATGAACAGCCCCGAGCGCATGCCGGCCGAGACGCACAAACCGTTCACCGGCTACCTGTGGGGCACGCTGGCCGTGCTGACTTGCCCCTGCCACCTGTCCATCCTCGCTGCCGTGCTGGCCGGCACAACCGCCGGTGCATTCCTTGTCGAGTATTGGGTCATCACGGCGCTCGGTTTGACCGGCCTGTTTCTTCTGTCACTGGCGCGGGCGTTGCGGGCATTCAGGGAAAGATCGGGTATCCGGAATTTCTGGTTGATAAAATGCCAAAGATGTAAAGAAGAAAATCTTTCTCAGCGGATTATCTGATTGATCCTCTTCAGCCTACTCTACTGCCAATTTTCTGTTTCCACCTTCGCCTGAGTCTTCATAGCGATGCTGACTAGGGAGGACAGCGAGAGCTGGGCAAGCGTCAAAGCGGTTCTGGTTCATGCGCAATCCGGACACCTGCACAACATTCCTCTTGTAAGAAACCGATCAAATTCTCTAGGTGCCCATACTCGGATATACAGACAATCGTGCGGCTATGTTTCTCCTGCCGGATCAGCCCTACCTTGGCCATGCGCGCAAGGTGATGTGATAGCGTCGAAGCAGGAATACCCAGCCCCTTCTGGATATCTCCGACCGAAGCCCCATCATGGCCAGCTTTGACCAGAAAGCGGAACACGGACAGTCGGTGACTATTCCCTAGCTCAGCTAAGCTGGCTGCAACCTTTTCGTGATCCATAGCACGCCCCAATAATTCGATGTTTCTAGAATTATAGTTGACAGGTCGGATAAACGCAAGTAGGCTGCGTACATCATTTCGACAATACTAGAAATATAGGAGTAATATTGAATGTCATCTCAACTCCAAGACGCTCTAGGCATGTTCGCCTTTCTCGCTATCGAGCTATCGGTTTTATTCATTGGCATTAGCTTGCTGGTCGGAGTTCTTCAACGTCACATCCCACCATCCAAGGTGGAAGCGTTACTGACTTCCAGTGGGAAGCGAGGCTATTTTCTTGCTGCTGGTTTAGGAGCTATAACGCCCTTCTGTAGTTGCTCGACTATCCCCATGTTGAAAGGGTTGATTCGGGCACGGGCCGGTTTTGGGCCGATGATGGTGTTTCTTTTCTCATCTCCGTTGCTGAATCCTATCGTCGTCGGCCTGCTGGTTGCCACGTTTGGATGGACACTTACTGCTATCTATGTGCTCGCCGCTTTGGTGGTCGCGGTAGGTGCCGGATGGCTGCTTCACACGCTTGGCTTCGAGCGTTATGTGCGCCGGACGGCGACACAAGAGAGCAGTGGATGTAGTTCATCAGCAAGCCCGTGCAGTGCTACATCGACCGCATCGAGTTGCGGCACCAACAGCTGCGACACCACTCCGAAGACGGCTTCTTGCGGGGCTGATAGGAAGACAACAGTCTCTACGTCTAGCGAATGCTGTGACAGTCAACCCACTGTCACGGTTAAGAAAGAAGGGAAGTACAGTGGTGTGTGGCGGGAAGCTTGGTCGGACTTTATCGATGTGTTGCCTTACCTGCTCATCGGTATTGCGATTGGCAGCGTGATCTATGGTTTCATGCCCACTGACTTATTGGAGCAGTATGCAGGCCCAGATAATCCCTTTGCCATTCCAGTTGCCGCTGTCATCGGCGTGCCGTTGTATATTCGCGCTGAAGCCGTCATACCTCTGGCAGCGGCTCTGATGGCCAAAGGCGTGGGTGCCGGGACGGTGCTAGCGTTGATCATCGGCAGTGCCGGAGCCAGCCTGACTGAGCTCATTCTGTTGCGCTCTTTGTTCACGCTGAAGCTTTTAGCGGCGTTTTTAGCAGTCATTTTTGCTATGGCGATGATTGCCGGTTACGCCACCTACCTGTTTTTCTGATCAAGGCGGGAGATGATTAATTCGTTAAGCCTTCCTGGGTACCAGTTGGTGGATTCTGATGAGCAGAATGAAGACATACATTTTCGGCTTGAAGCACCTACACCAGTAGCCTGCGAGGGGTGCGGCGTGCAGGGTGAGTTCGTGCGGTTCGGCAAGCGTGACGTTCCCTATCGTGATCTGCCCATCCACGGCAAGCGGGTCACTCTCTGGGTGGTCCGCCGCCGATACACCTGCCGGGCCTGCAAGACAACATTCAGGCCCCAGCTACCGGAGATGGTGGACGGATTCCGTATGACACTGCGGCTGCATGAGTACGTGGAGAAGGAATCCTTCAACCACCCCTACACCTTTGTGGCGGCACAGACCGGCCTGGACGAGAAGACGGTGCGCGACATCTTCAACGCCCGCGCCGAGTTCCTGGGGCGCTGGCACCGCTTCGAGACGCCCCGCATCCTGGGCATTGACGAGCTATACCTGAACAAGCGCTACCGCTGCATTCTGACCAACATTGAGGAGCGAACCCTGCTCGACCTGCTGGCCACCCGCCGCCAGGACGTGGTGACCAACTACCTGATGAAGCTGAAAGACCGGCAGAAGGTCGAGATCGTCAGCATGGACATGTGGAACCCCTACCGGGCAGCGGTCAAGGCTGTGCTGCCCCAGGCCCGTATCGTGGTCGATAAGTTCCATGTGGTGCGCATGGCCAACGATGCCCTAGAGAGAGTGCGCAAGGGCCTCAGAAAGGAGCTGAAACCGTCCCAGAGCCGGACTCTCAAGGGAGACCGGAAAATCCTGCTGAAACGCGCTCACGAAGTCTCAGACCGGGAGCGCCTCATCATGGAGACCTGGACAGGCGCGTTCCCGCAACTGCTGGCCGCCTACGAGCACAAGGAGCGCTTCTACGGCATCTGGGACGCCACCACACGGCTCCAGGCAGAAGCCGCCCTGGACGAGTGGATAGCCACCATCCCGAAGGGCCAAAAGGAAGTCTGGAGCGATCTGGTCAGGGCAGTGGGAAACTGGCGCGAAGAGACCATGACCTACTTCGAGACGGACATGCCCGTCACCAACGCTTACACGGAGTCCATCAACCGACTGGCCAAGGACAAGAACCGTGAAGGGCGCGGTTACTCCTTCGAGGTGATGCGGGCACGAATGCTCTACACCACGAAGCACAAGAAGAAGGCACCGACTGCGAAGGTCTCTCCTTTCTACAAGAAAACCATCGGTTACGGACTGCCGGACTTCGCAGAGGAACTCAACTACGGAGTCGATCTATCAACCATCTGATAATGGTATCAGGTTGGTGGGGTAAAGGTGCCCCATCAACCATTAAATCCGTATACCCTTTATTTTCAAGCGCATACATGCCCAGCACACAGGTCATGTGCTCAATGGTTGCTACCAGTCCAAGGCGTGCCAGTAACCAGCGACGTTCAAGAAGCGCAGGCACTTTCTTGCCAAACGGTTTGTCGTCGAGCACCACATCAAACAGCCATTTCATCAGTTTCTGGTTGCGCTCGGTTTTAATGCCACGCGCTGCCAAATACTCTTCAGTGGCTGAACTGTGACCACGTGCATGCATGGCCTCCTGTTTGATAAAACCCCGCACGTCTTCTTTCAGTTTCTCATCAGTCACGAACGGCAAGGCTTTGTTGTACAAGCGACAGAACCAGAACTCACCCGCTGGCAATATCAGGTTGATTTCGTTGATAAAGTAACTGGAGAAGGGCTCATTGGGCAGCCAGTCAATCGGCGTTTCCGACCAATCAAATTTCACGTTTCGCTGCTTCAGCACAGTGTCGGTGCTGGATGCAGGGCGGGCAGGCTTTTTGCGGGCAGTGGTGGTCGCGGTCATGATCGGTCTCCGGCATTTTGTCGAGAATGACATTCTTCGATGTCATGGTTTGATCATAACCGGGAAGTTGCAGCGCCGATAGTGGAATTGCTCTACCGCAGTGCGGCAAATCATGCGGTTAAATTTCCGCATGATTTGCAGAAAGTAAATGCCAATCAGCCGGTCGAATCCTTGATGGTGGTTGATTTGCCATTGGTTTTTACCGAATCAATGCCGTTGTCGCATGCAGCCTCGCTGGCGTACATCTGACTGGAACCGATCACCTGATGATTGGCGGCTTTCAAGTTGAAGTGGTGCTTGCCATTGGCGGCCACTTTTTTCTCGTAGCGTGCTGCCTCTCCACAATTCTTTTGAACCGATTCAATGCCGTTTTCAGCGGCTGCCTTGGTTTTGTAAAGCTCACTGGTCAAAATGGTTTCGTGATTTCCCGCCTTCAGTACAAACCGAAACTGCCCATCGCTGCTTTTGCTCAATTCGAAATAACCTGCCATCTCCAACTCCTTTGCATGAATTATTGGTGAATGCTGTGGGATAACCCGTTTTGGTTATATCACAGGTCGACTAAAGTTCAATGCATGAAGCAAAAGCGGCAACCAGTTACCCGGTTGCCTCTGCTCAGAAAGTTCAAAGGCAAGAAATTACTCTTTAAATGCCACTTGATCCGCGTTAAAACCACCGCCCAACGCGCGAATCATGGCAAGGCTGGCGCCTTGCTGGCTCTGCCATGCTGCAGCCCAGCTAAGTTGGGCATTCAACAAGTTGCGCTGTGCATCCAGCAGCTCAAGTTGATTGGCCACGCCATTGTCCACCCGCAATTGCGCCAGGCGAACCACCTGGGTCAAGGTCTGAACTTGCTCTTGACGGGCCTGTAAACGCTCACGCGCCTCACGCTGCGCTACGATGGCATCGTAAATTTCCTGGAAGGCCGTACGAATACTGGCTTCGTATTGCAACACGGCCTGATTGCGGCGTGCCACAGCGGCGTCTCGTTCATCAAACAAACGACCTGCCTGAAAAATTGGCTGTGTAATTTGGGTCTGAAAACTCCAGATTCGGGCTGGGCCACTGAACAGGTCGCTTAAATCGGCGCTCTCTCGTCCACCAAAAGCACTCAAACCAATGGTCGGAAAAAACGCCTTGCGTGCGGCTTCCAGATTGGCCTCGCCAGCAAGTAACTGTTGTTCAGCTGCGGCCAGATCCGGGCGGCGCAGTAACAGTTCGGAAGGTGTGTCTTCCGGCAGGATGAACAACTTGGTCAACTGCAGGTTGTCAACTTCAAGAGGTGGTAGTTGCGGTGAATTACCCCCCACAATTACCGCCAGTGCATTCTGCGCACGGGACAGTTGTTCGCGCGTGTCAGGCAACTGTGCACGCACTGCCAACAATTCCGCTTCGGTTTGGCGCAACTGGAGTTCGTTGCTCAAGCCAACATCGGCGCGCTGCTTGGCCAGCTTGTAAGCTGCGTCACGACTTTCCAGGGTTTGTTCCAGCACTTTCACCTGCAAGCCCAACACGCGAACCTGGGTGTACAACGAAGCCGCCGTGGCCGCTACGCTCAGGCGCACTCCACGCACGTTATAGCCCTGCTGCATGAAGCCGGCGCGGGCAGCATCTTCCAGTGCACCAATTCGACCCCACAAGTCAAGCTCCCAAGTCGCGCCAATGCCCAGCTGCTGGTTTTCATACACATTTTGCCCACCAAACACCGGCACGTTGCCAGCCTGTGACGGGCGATTGCGACCGGTGGTGAACTGACCAAAGATTGAAGGCCACTGCTGCGACTTGGCAATGCCAAGCACCGCACCTGCTTCATTCAATCGCTCATTGGCCAAACGAACATCGGTGTTGTTCTGCAACGCCTGCTCAACCACCTGGTTCAGCGCCGGATCGCCGAGCAACAGCCACCACGCCTCATTTTGAACCTGCTTCATGCCCACGCCTTTTGCGTTTTCAGGCACTTCAACTTGCATGGCTTGCTCTGGCTTGCCATTGAACCTGTCCAGCAAAGGGATGCTGGATGCGCAACCGGTCAGGGCCAGAGTCAAACCCAAGGCGATTGCGGTTTTCGGCAGGGCTTTAAACATGCTCGCCCCCTTTGTTTGTTGATTGTTGATTGGATGAATCATTTGCTTCATCTTCATCACCATGGTGTCGTCCACCTTTTTCACTGCGATCGATCAAGCGGTAAAACAGGGGCACAAAGAAAATGGCCAGCAATGTGGCGGCGGTCATGCCACCCATTACACCGGTACCTACAGCGGCGCGTGCACCTGCACCAGCACCACTGGAGAACGCCAACGGAACAACGCCCAGAATAAACGCAAACGAGGTCATCAAAATGGGACGGAACCGCAAACGGGCCGCTTCCAGAGAAGCGTCAAGGGCGCTCATACCTTCTTCACGCTTCAGCACCGCGAATTCCACGATCAAAATCGCATTCTTCGCAGCCAGACCTAGTAACGTCACCAGACCAATCTGGAAATACACGTCATTGGTCATGTCGCGCATCCACACCGCAAGCAGCGCGCCGAACAAGCCAAACGGCATGGCCAGCAGCACCGAAAACGGAAGGGTCCACTTTTCATACTGGGCAGCCAGAATCAGGAACACCATCAGCGCACCCAAGACCAGCGCAAAGCTGGAAGAACCTTCAGAACGCTTTTCCTGAAACGAGGCACCAGAAAAGTCGTAGCTGAAATCATCCGGCAACACCTCGGCTGCAATGTCCTCAATGGCCTGAATGGCTTCGCCTGAACTGATGCCTGGTGCACCACTGCCCAACAGCTTTACAGCAGGTAGATTGTTAAAACGCTCCAAAGTTTCCGGCCCTTGTGAAAACTCCACTTTGGCAAAGGCCGAAATCGGGATCATTTCGCCAGTGTTCGAGCGCACATACATGTTGCCAATGTCAGTCGGGCTTTTGCGATATTGCGCATCCGCCGACATCAACACCTGCCAGGTACGACCGAATTTGTTGAAGTCGTTCACATAGTAGGTACCCATGCTGGCCGCAAGGGTGTCGAACACTTCATTCACGTTCACGCCCATTGCGCGGGCACGTTCGCGGTCCACATCCACATATAGCTGAGGCGTGCCGGGGCGCCACAATGTTTGTACTCCAGCCAGGCGCGGGTCTGCATTGGCTTTGGCCATGAAGGCGTTCATCACCTTGGCCAGCTCGGCTGGGCCGCCTTCGCCACGGTTTTGAATATAGAACTCAAAGCCACCGGCATTGCCCAAACCGAAGATGGGTGGTGGTGCAAAAGCCAGCACCAACCCTTCCTGAATGCCCGCAGTCCGGCCAAACAACTCGCCCACCAAATCAGTGGTCACAGCCTCGCGGTCGTCCCAATGGCGCTGGGTTACGAACATGGTGGCCGCGTTGTTTTTGAAACTGCCGCCCAGGACGTCAAAGCCTGTAAACGCCAAGGAATACTCGTTGGCGGGGTTGGCGGCCACTGCATCCACCACCTCGGCAACCACTTTGTCGGTGCGCTGAAGTGTTGCGCCATCGGGCAAAAATACGGCCGCAATAAAATAGCCCTGGTCTTCATCAGGAACCAATGAACCCGGTGTGGCCTTGAACAAACCAGCAGTGACCACCAGCATCACCAGAAACAAACCAATACCAATGGCTGGACGCATGCTGATGAATTTCACGCCACCCACGTACTTGGTCGTTACCCGCGCAAACCAGTTATTGAATGCGGTGAAAAACTTGCCTGGTTTTTTGTGCTCGTGCTTGAGCAGCAGCACACAAAGGGCCGGGGTCAATGTCAACGCGACAATGCCGGATACGATCACAGCAATGGCGATGGTGATGGCGAACTGACGATACAGTTCACCGGTCAAGCCGCCCAGGAAACCGATTGGAATGAACACCGCTGAAAGTACCAGCACGATTGCAATCACCGGGCCGGTTACTTCCTGCATGGCTTTGATCGCCGCCTTGCGCGCGCCCAAGCCCTCTTCATGCATGATCCGTTCTACGTTTTCCAACACCACAATGGCGTCGTCCACCACAATACCGATGGCCAGCACCATGCCGAACAATGTCAACGTGTTGATGGAATAACCCAGCAAATAAAGCCCTGCAAATGCGCCCAGCAATGAAACAGGCACGGCCACAATCGGAATCAAGGTGGCGCGCCAGTTCTGCAAGAATACATACACCACGATGAACACAAGTATCATCGCCTCGACCAGCGTTTTCACCACTTCACGAATGGACACCTCCGCGAATCGCGTGGTGTCATAAGGCACTGCGTAATCAAGACCTTCCGGAAAGTCCGCAGCAATTTCATCCACCGTGTTTTTTACATTCTGAGCCACGTCGAGCGCGTTGGCACCCGGCTGCAGGAATACTTCTACCAGCGTGGCTGGCTTGCCATTGATACGACCTGTGAAGTCGTAGTCCTTCGAGCCCAACTCGACACGGGCCACGTCTTTCAGTCGAAGTGAGGAGCCGTCCGGATTCACGCGAATCAGGATATTCTCAAACTCCTCAGGTTCACTCAGACGACCTTGGGCAGTCACGGTGTAAACCAGTTCCTGGCCATTGTTGTTGGGTGCTTGCCCCACCTTGCCCGCCGCGAACTGTGCGTTTTGCTCATTCAACGCGGCAGCAATGTCACCCGCAGTCAGTTTTAACTGGGCCATGCGATCGGGCTTGATCCAGATGCGCATGGCATAATCTTTCGCACCGACAATCTGCACGTTGGTGGTGCCGGGAATCCGCTTGATGCGGTCGAGCACGTTCAAGGTCACATAATTCGAGGTGTAGAAGTCGTCAAACCGACCGTCTTCAGAATAGAACGCCAACACCTGAAGGAACGACGAAGAACCCTTGTTCACAGTCACACCCTGCCTGCGTACTTCCTGCGGCAAAATGTTTTCAACCTGTTTCACACGGTTATTCACGTTCAGCGCGGCCTGGTCCGGGTCAGTGCCAATTTCGAACGTCACCATGATTTCAACCACGCCACTGCTGGCCGAAGTTGAACTCATGTACATCATGTCTTCCACCCCGTTGATCGCATTCTCAATGGGTGCAGCCACAGTGCTGGCAATCACCTCAGCGGAAGCACCGGGGTATACGGCACGAACCTGAACCACCGGCGGCGCAATTTCAGGGTACTGCGCAATCGGCAAACCACGCATGGCGGCCAAGCCGGCCAGCATGATGAAAATCGACAACACGGCCGCAAACACAGGCCTGTCGATAAAAAATTTCGAAAACATGTTTTACCCCTTATTGCTTCTGCTCAGTGGCTGGCGCGGCTTTAGCCGGCGCTGCTGCTTCAGGCTGGTTGTTGGCACCAGCGATCACGGGTTGTACTGGGGTTCCCGGGGGCGCTTTCATGAATCCGTCGGTGATCACTTTGTCGCCTGCCACCAAACCGTCAGTCACCACCCATTGGTCGTCTTTCCACTGCGCAACCTGAACAGGTCGGGGTGCCACCGTGTTTTCGGGGCTGACAGTCATCACGACCTTGCCACCTTCCGGATTTTCAAGAACAGCGCGCTGTGGCAACAACACGGCATCCTTTTGTACCGCACCGCTAACGCGGACCCGCACAAACTGCCCAGGGCTAAGCACTTCTTTGTCATTGACCAGCACGGCTCGGGCATCCACTGTTCCCGTGGCCGGGTTCACGCGCACATCCTGAAAGCCCAGCTTGGCTTTAAAACCCATGGGCTTGCCGTCGGCACCCAGTACTTCGACCACCAAATCGCCCCCGGGCATTGAGACGGCACCGCTGGCCACGCCTTTGCGCAACTGCTCATGGTCTTTTTCCGGAATACCGAAGTTCACATACACCTGATCAATCTGGGTGACAGTGGTCAACAACTCGGAAGGGCCAGATACAAAACTGCCCTCTGAATACAGGGAGCGGCTTGCAAATCCGTTCACCGGCGATTCAACTTTGGCGTAATCAAGGTTCAGGCGTGCAGTGCGAACAGCCGCACTAGCCACTTGCAAATCTGCTTTGGCGACTTCAAACGCGGATTGGGCACCATCCAGCTCTGACTGCGAAACCGCCTTGCTCTCAGCAAGTGGCATCACGCGCTTGTAATCACGCTCAGCCTGCGCAGCACGAACCTTGGCGGCATTTTCATCAGCCAAAGCGCGGGCCAACGCGGTTTGGTACGGTGCGTTGTCCAGGCTGTACAAAGATTGGCCTTTCTTCACACGACCGCCTTCTTCGAACAGTCGGCGTTCGATAATACCGGCCACACGGGCGCGAATTTCAACCTCGCGCAGTCCCGCAATTTGGGCTGGGTATTCGTAGGTTAATTCCAGTTGTTCTGTTTTCACTTCAACCACCGGAACTGGTGCGGCTTGACCGGCACCGGGACCTCCGGGGGCTTGGGCGTCTGCGCCCTGACCACAACCCAGCAACAAAACGCTGGACAAAACGGTCACCAGCAGCGAAGGCAGAAGGGTGGCTCCTGCAAATGCGCGACTGTAAGGGGAAGCTTGAGTTTGCTTTGAATTCAATGAGTTGCTGTGCATGATATGTGCCCTGTTATATCCTTGTGGGAATTTTTCGGGTTGATTTACTGACCGAGAAGTCAGATAATACATACATACACGAGTGTATGTAAATATTTTTTTCAAATTTTGGTGACAACAATTGTGGTAAGAAAAACGAAGGAAGAAGCGCAGGAAACACGCAATCTGATTCTGGACACGGCAGAGACCGTTTTCTCAGAAAAAGGAGTGTCACGAACCACGCTGAACGATATAGCCAAGGCAGCCGATCTGACACGGGGCGCCATCTATTGGCATTTCAAGAACAAGGCCGACCTGTTTGACGCCATGTTACAGCGCGTCATATTACCAATGGATGAATTCATCGCCACACCCGACCTGCACCCCGAGCAGCAACCCCTGGCCTACCTCAGAATTCGATCCATGCATGTGGTTCGCACCTTGGCGGAAAACCCACAGATTCAACGGGTTTTCGACATCGTGATGCACAAAACAGAGATGGTTGATGACATGTTGCCCATCCGCGACATGCACCTCGAAACGATTCAAGGTTGCCTGCAGACCATTGAAACTGATTTCCAGGCGGCCATTGACAAGGGTGAATTACCCGCCAGCACCAATGCCCGACGGGCGGCGATTGGTCTTTATTCACTGATTGACGGCCTGTTCGCGAACTACGTGCTGAGCCCGGAATTGTTCGACCTGATGGAACAGGCCGAATTCACGATCGACAACTACCTGCACGGACTGGTCAACCGCAAATAGGGGGGCTCGCAGAATTCGGAAAAAATCGTACGCTAAGGTTTTCCGGGCATCCGTAGGGGCCGAAACTTCCCGTCTTCCAGTCTGCGGCTCTGCCGCCAGACGTAATCGCCG
>Ga0182090_1028202_pt1 | contig 11755 bp, 9 predicted proteins | sample 041ome_24_FD_127767 | JGI IMG/M metagenome (GOLD analysis project Ga0182090, IMG submission 127767) | Metatranscriptome of coastal salt marsh microbial communities from the Groves Creek Marsh, Georgia, USA - 041408BS metaT (Metagenome... | ecosystem: Environmental > Aquatic > Marine > Intertidal... | reverse complement strand
TTACAAATTGCAGACTTGAAGCGCGTGTGCGCGAAGCCGGAGGTGGTCGAAATATGGGACACGACGGCGCGGGATCCGGAATTTTTAGTGTACATTAAAGCGAGTAGAAACGCGGTGCCAGTGCCGAGACATTGGAGTCAAAAAAGAGCGTTTTTAGCCGGGAAGAGAGGGATAGAGAAGCCGCCGTTCAAGTTGCCGGCGTTTATCGAGGCGACGGGAATTGCGAAGTTACGCGATTCGTACGCGGAGCGAGAGGAGCAGAAATCATTGAAATCGAAAGTAAAAGACACGAAAACCGCAAAGTTAGGTCGGATAGACATCGACTATCAAGTCATGCACGATGCATTTTTCAAGTTTCAGACGAAACCGAAGATGACGAGGATGGGAGACTTGTATTTCGAAGGCAAAGAGTACGAGATTTCCTTAGGCGATAGGAAACCGGGTAATTTATCGGATGAGTTAAAAGCGGCGTTAGGGATTGATGGGAACAACGGGCCTCCGCCGTGGTTGATTAACATGCAGCGTTACGGGCCACCACCAGCGTACCCAAAATTACCGATTCCCGGGTTATCCGCGCCTATTCCGGAAGGCGCGCAGTTCGGATACCACCCGGGGGGATGGGGTAAACCGCCCGTGGACGAATACGGGAGAGCTTTGTACGGCGATGTGTTTGGCATAAACGCGGCGAAGCAGACGGCTAGGACAAAGTACGACGAACCAATCATGAAAGGTGATCACTTTTTTGGCGAGCTTGGTTCGGACGACGAGGAGAGCGAATCCGAGGACGATTCCGAGGAAGAGGAAGAAGAGGGAGTCGAGGAGGAAGAAGAAGTAGAAGAGGAGGAAGAAGTAGCAGTAGAAGAAGAGGAAGACGAAGACGAAGACGCGGGTGAACCAGAATCGATCGATTTGCGCAAGCGCTCGTCCAAAACCGCCACCACCGCGGGCGAAGAAGACGAACCAAAAGAACTCTACAAAGTCATCGGCGAAAAGCGAGCCAAAATCGGCACCGCGCTCATGGGTTCCGAACGCGTCTACGACATCTCCGGAACGTCCTCAAAAAAAACCATCGGTTCCGGCGTCGACGTCGCCATCACCCCAGAAGACCTCGAAAACCTCGACGAAGAAGGTTTGCGCAAAGCCTTCGAGAAGCAAAAAGAGAAGGACGCCTCCGCGCGTCGCGGCGAGGACTTTTCCGACATGGTCAAGGACCACGCGCGCGCGCAGAAACGGAAAACGGACAGCAAAAAAGACGACGGTAATAAGAGCAGCGCCAAAAAGTTCAAGTTTTAATCATCAAAAATCGCGCGTTTTTGTTGTAAACGAAGAGCAGTAGTTGTAGTATCTTTTATCGCGCTTGTGTAATTTGTTTTTCCTCTTCGTTTAAAAAAGGCACCCTCTTCGTGTTTTTTGCCAGTTTGAAAAACGCTTTCGATAGGTTAAAATTGGTGAATTCCGGATAAATTCGCACCGCGCGGCGCGCACGTTTAATACATATATATTGAACGCATTTCTTCGCGCACACAAATCACGGATTAAAAGAAGATGACGCGGGTCGTCGTCGTCGCTGGGTCCTGCTGCGCGCAGCAGCACTTTGCGCGGATGCGCGCGTCGGCGTCGTGTTCTTCTTCGTCTTCATCTCAAAGTTCCCGCAACACCCCAACGAACACGAGCAGCGGCGCGGGGAAAAAACCGGTACGGAAGCCGCCGACGAGAACCAACGACCTCATCTCTTCGCGAGGGAGGAGGAGGAGGAGGAAACCGCGAGCGGTCGCGGAGGAAGAGCAGCAAAAGGTACCACCAGCGAACGAGAAGAAGAAGGAGAAGACCACCGACGACGATGAGAACAAAGACATAGAAGATAAATACAACGAAGCCATGAAAGCGTACTCTGCCTCGCCGTTTGAATACCAACACGAGAAAGGGTTGTACTACCACCAAATCACGGATTCGATTTTAGTCGGAACGCAACCGTGGGAGAAAGGATCCATCGGGTACCTGAAGGAGAAAGAAAACGTGACGGTTTTATTCAACACGCAAGAAGATGGCAACTTTGCGTATTGGAAGGTGGACATTGGCGAACGCGAGGCGGAAGCGAGGGAGGCGAACGTTTTGTTGCATCGACAACCCATCGTCGATTTTAGCTTTGACTCTCTGCGAGAGCAGTTACCGGAAGCGGCGAGCGAGTTCGACCGGTTGATGCATCGGTCGGAGGAAGAGGTGATTTATTGTCACTGCACGGCTGGTATGGGGAGGAGTCCAGCCGTGGTTATTGCGTATTTGTATTGGACGGACGATAGATTTGAGAGTTTAGACGCGGCGTACGAGTTTTTGACGAGTAAACGGCCGTGCGGTCCAAAGAAAGAGGCGATTCGACAGGCGACGGTAGATATTCTGGAATCAGAAGGTGATTCGTTGCCCACGAGAGATGGAAAAATGAAAGTCAACGCGGGGAGGTATTACGGGGACGATAGCAAGAAGTTGAAGGATGAAGAGAAGAATTTAGACTCGAGAGGAACGACGTTGACGAAAGCGCAGAGAGAGACGATAAAGAAAAAGTTGCGAGTAAAATCTGGGTTGAAAAAGAAAGGTGGCGTGCTGGAGATTTTGAAGCGTTTTTTCTTGAGCGCCGGGCCGACCGACGATTGATCGAGGGAAGAAGAGAGAGAGAAAAGTCAGAGTTTATTTATACCATGGTGCGTACACTTGGTACCGGTACATACATACATACATGTACAAACTTTACCTACTATTTTTATGCGCATATCACTTGCGTTCTTGTTCGCGCGCGCGCATTTACATGATCGATTCTGCGACCATATTCGCGATATCAGCCATTCTCGCGGAATATCCGTACTCGTTATCGTACCAAGCGTACATCTTCAAGTGTCTCTTATCTACAACCTTAGTCGATAACGCGTCAATAATTGAACTTCTCGTATCGTTGATGTAATCCGTGCTCACCAACGGTTGCATCTCGAAACCCAAAATGTCCTTCAATTCGTTCTCGCTCGCTTCCTTCAAATACCCGTTCACTTCTTCCACAGTCACATCTCTCGGTAAATCCAACACGATATCCGTCAAAGACCCGTTAATCAAAGGCACTCTGACCGCTAACCCGTCCAACTTCCCTTTAAGTTCCGGGAAAATCAGAGCGATTGCTGTTGCGCTCCCGGTACTCGTCGGCGCCAAGTTGACCAATCCACTCCTCGCTCTTCGCAAATCTGATTTCTTACTATTTGGCGCGTCCACGATCGTTTGTGTGTTCGTGACGTTATGAATGGTCGTAATTGACCCTCTCACGATCCCAATCTTCTTCAAAATAACTTGAATCACTGGCGCTAAGCAGTTGGTTGTGCACGACGCCGCGGTGACGATGTGGTCCACACTTTTATCGTACTCCGAGTGGTTCACGCCGTAGACGATGTTCAACACCGGATTCTTCGCGTCTTTCACCGGCGCGCTGACGACGACTTTCTTCACGCCTTGGTCGAAATACGCCTGCAACTTCTCCCTCGTCAAAAACTCCCCCGAACACTCTAAAACCATATCGATTTCCTTCGATTTCCAATCCACCTCTCCCGGGGTCCTCTTTTGCGAATACGTCATGACGCCCGCTTTACCATCGTCCACTCGCATCGTCTGCGTCGCATCGTCAAACTCCATCGAGTGTCCCTGCCACTTCCCGTGGACGCTGTCCCAATTCGCGAGATACGCGGAGGACTCTCCGCTCCCCACGCCTTCGTTCACGTGCACAAATTCGAGATTCGGATTGTCAAACGCCAATCGGAACGCGAGTCGGCCGATGCGGCCAAAACCGTTCACGCCGACGCGAATTTTCTTGTTGTTTTCGGTGGACATTCTTCTTTTATCTGTTCTTCTCACTTTCTCTCTCTCTCTCTCTGCTGCTCCGACGGGGGGATCGATCGAGTAAGAGCGTATAGAATTTGATTTTGGTGCTCAAAAAGGAATATTTTTTGTTTCTTTTTGCCACAAGCACAGTTTAGGGCTTTGTGTAAACCCTAAACGGTCGTGGGCGGGAAGGGCCTTGCACAGCCGCCGACAAATTTTTACGGCGGCTTCACACGTTGAAAGCGCAGCTTTGATCGAAGCCGAGGCGCACGAGAAACGCGAGCATCGCTGGGAGTTCCTCAAACAGAGAGAGAGAGAGTTTGATTCACCATGCAGTACAATTTCAAAAAGATCGCGACGGTCCCGACCGCGAAAGATTTCATCGATATCGTCCTCTCCAAAACGCAACGGCAAACGCCGACGGTCATCCACCGAGGGTACGCCATCACGCGCATTCGCCAGTTTTACATGAGGAAAGTGAAGTACACGCAGCAAAGTTGGCACGAGAAATTATCGAGAATATTGGAGGATTTCCCTCGAGTGGACGACGTGCATCCGTTTTATTCGGATTTGCTGAACGTTTTGTACGATAAGGATCACTACAAGTTAGCGCTCGGGCAGTTGAACACGGCGAGAAATATTATCGATAAAATCAGTAAAGACTACGTGAAGCTTTTGAAGTACGGGGATTCGTTGTACAGATGCAAACAACTTAAGAGAGCCGCGATGGGGAGAATGTGCACCATGATGAAGAAACACGCGGCGAGTTTAGCGTATTTGGAACAAGTCAGACAGCACATGTCGAGATTGCCGTCCATCGATCCAAACACGCGGACGATTTTGGTGTGCGGCTATCCGAACGTCGGCAAGTCGTCGTTTATGAATAAAGTGACCAGAGCGGACGTGGAGGTGCAGCCGTACGCGTTCACGACGAAGAGCATATACGTTGGCCACACAGATTACAAGTATTTGAGGTGGCAGGTTTTGGACACGCCTGGGATTTTAGATCGACCTTTGGACGAGAGGAACACGATTGAGATGCAATCCATTACCGCTTTGGCGCATTTACGCGCGGTAGTTTTGTACGTCGTAGATATTTCCGAGCAGTGCGGGTTCACTATTAAACAACAGTCGGATTTATTTCACTCCATCGCGCCTTTATTCGCGAACAAACCGTTGGTGGTGGCTTTGAATAAAACAGACGTTGTGAAAGTAGAGGAATTGAAAGAGTCGGACAGAGAATTGTTAGAGGACATGAGGAAGTTTGTCGCTGGTCCCTCGACGTTGCAGCTAGGCGAGGACGACGGCGAGCACCAACAGTTACCGACGATGTCCACGTTGAGCGAAGAAGGCGTCGCGGACGTAAAAAATTTGTGCTGCGATAGATTGTTGGCGATGCGTGTGGAGCAAAAGTTAGCCGGTCGAAGAGCCGGGGATATTTTGAATCGATTGCATGTGGCGCAACCGAAAGCGAGAGATTCCAAGTCTAGACCGCCGTCGATACCAGCGAGTCTGGAGGAAACGAGAGCGAGAAAAGCGAGAGGTGAGAAAATCATCACGGAAAAAGACTTACAAGAGCAAAACGGCGGCGCGGGCGTCTACTCCGCCGATTTCAACAAGCACTATTTGTTAGCCAACGACGAGTGGAAGTACGACGTCGTTCCGGAAATTTACAACGGGAAAAACGTGGCCGATTTCGTCGACCCGGAAATCGATGCCAAATTAGCCGAGTTGGAACGCGAAGAGGAGGAGTTGGAGAAACAGTGGGAAGCCGAAGCGCATTTGAGAGAACCAAAGGAAGCGCCGTTGACGGAGGAGGAGAAACAATTGTTGGGAGAAATCAAACTGAGAAAGAAAAAGTTAGTAGCGGAACATCGACGGAAGAAAGCCGTCGCGGGGAACTCGTCGAAGATTCCAGCCTCGAAAGCGGATCCGGAAGGCAAACGCACGACGAAAAATATGAAAGAATCTTTAGAGAGCATGGGATTAGACGCAGACAAGGCGGTGGAAAGAGCGCGAAGTCAATCGAGAGGCCGAAAACGCGAACGGTCCTTATCTCGATTCCAAGAAGGAGACAACGATATGGACGAAGATATGGAAGGCGTGGAGAAGAAGCGAACTCACTCTTCTCGTTCGCGTTCCAAGTCCGTCGCCAAAAGAGTCGCACAAACGCCCGCGAGTGGTTCCGGTCTCAAAAATACCGAGGCAAACATCAAAGCGCAACGGTTGGCCGATTTGGCGCAAAGGAAATCCAGCAAAAAAGCGCGTTCCGGCGAAGGCGACAGAGTCATCGTCACGAAAATGCCCAAGCACTTGTTCTCTGGCAAGAGAGGAAACGGGAAAACCGACCGACGTTAATCGGGGAAAAAGAAGAAGAAGAAGAAGAAGAAGAAGAGAGATTGTCATCGCTGACATTTTTTTCACATGCCGTCCCGTTCATACTAGTTTTTGTTGTATATCTAAAAGAAGAGTTTATCGCGTGAGAAAAAATCCATGCCCTCTCCAGAGGACGACGTGCCAATCCTAGACTTCTCCTCCTCCTCCTTGTCGTCGTCTGACCTCTCCCTAGCGGACAAACTGCGTCGCTGCTGCACTTCATCCGGTTTCTTCTACGCGACGGGTATCACAAAGGTTCTTGACGATGCGCTCCGGGTTCGCGAAAAGTGTTCAGAGTTCTTCTCTCTTCCGTTGGAAACGAAGATGCGTTCGTTCTCGCTTAAAAAGGGATACATACCGATAAACGGCGCGGAAAACGCCGTTCGAAAACCAGAATTTCACGAAAAGTTTAGCTGCGGGAGGTTGACTGGGAGTTACCGTCCGGAGGATCCGTATTACGATCCAGAACGGTCGTTATTTTTTGATTGCAAGAATCAGTTTCCTTCGGAAGAGGAAGTCGCCGGTTTCGAACGCGCGTATTCGAGCTTATACAAATCAATGGAAGAGTTTTCTGAGCACTTGCTCAAATTATTCGCGTTGAGTTTGAACCTGAGAGATGATGAGTTGGAGTATTTCGTCGAGCGATCGAGGAAGCACGTGACGAATTTAGTCGCTTTGCAATACGACGTGAGCGAAGCGAGAAGAACGAAGATAGAGAAGAAGAAGAAGAAGGACGACGACAATGAGCATGATGACGATGAGGATGATGATGATGATTTACTCGTTCGACCTCACACAGACCCGACGGATTTTACGTGCTTATTTTTTGATGAAGACGATGGTCCGAACGGATTACAGATATTAACAGAAGAAGGTCGTTGGATTGATGTTCCTAGAGTTCCGAACGCGATGCTGGTCAACGTTGGGGACGTGCTCATGGCGTGGACAAACGGAGAGTATAAGAGTTCAAGACACAGAGTCGTTCTTCGTGATATCACGAGCAAAGATAAAAAAGAAAGGTTGAGTCTCGTGTGGTTCCACTGTCCAAATTACGACGCGCTGATCGACTCTCAAGACGTGACCGCGAGAAAGAAAAAGAGCTCTTTGTCGAACGCTCCGCAAAAATACGCGCCGTTTTTGTGTAAAGACCGGACACACTTTCAACAAACGGAACGAACGAAACGCGGGTTGAAAGATCGACAGTTGACGTCGGATCTAGATTCGAGCGTCAGAGGGTTAGACGTGGAAAATAATAGTCATCAGATGTAGAAAGAAAAAGTCAACCGTCGGGAGTCGCGGTTGACCGAGCGCGTGCGAGCAGCCAGCGGGCGACGCATGTATTCATAAATGTAAAAATAGCAATAGTGTACAAGCAAATAGTAATGGTTACAAATCCTACGCCGCGTCTCCTTCATCCTTCTCTTTCTTTTCCTCTCCTTCTTCTCTTTCTTCCACTCCGGTCGCTTTATCGTTCCTAACGTTATTCTCCGCCGCTCTAATCCCGCTACTATTATTACCCACGCCGCTGCTACTTTTACTCGTCGTCGTCGTCGTCGTCGTCTGATTTGGACTGTGCTTCATCAAATACTTGGCTAAAAACTCGTGCGGATCCTCCGGTCGAACTTTCACCAGCTCTTTCATCGCCTCTCGCAGCGTGGGGACGACGGATTCGTCCAGGTATTGTCGCACCGGGACGACTTTCTTCTTAGCGGCACTCATCGTCGTCGTCGTTACGGTTTGTCTGTTGATGTTGTTGTTGTTGTTTGCGTCAAAAGAGAGAGAGAGAATAACGCGCGAGTGAGCGAGAGAGAGAGAAAGTAAGAAAGTAAGAAAGCACGATAAAGAAAAAGAAACGAGCGAAGAAGAAGATTCTGACGACGACGATGTCAAAGCGCGCACGCACCGACGACGCCGCCACGCGTTCGTGGTCACGCTCGCGAGAAATGAAGTCAAACTCCCCCCAAGGCCCAAACTTTTGAAGACGGTTTGAAACCCTAAATAAAATGCAGTTTTGAGTTTTTCTTCGTTTCAAAAAAAAAAACGTCGGTTTCGTCTTTCGAGACGCACTTGCATCTCTGCTCTCGTACCTCCCCACCGCCCTCTCTCTTTGGAACGAACGTTTTTTTTCCTCTCCATCTGTCGCTCGAGTCTACATCTCACGTCTTTGCGTGTGTGTGTGTGTGTGTTCTCATAAAACGACCAAAATGGTGGTGAGTTCATCTTTCTTAGAAGACGCGAAAGCAAAGTTGCAACTCGGGAAAGATCTGGAGAAGAAGACGTCTCTTCAAGAAGCGATCGAAACGTACCGCGCGGTGATATTTTCGTCGAGCGGCGCCGCGGAGGATGACGACGAAAAGAAGAGGAAGAAGACGGCCACGGAAATCAACGAGGAGACGAAGATAAAGGAAAGCGCCATCGACCGTTTGTCGCACGTGTACGCGAAAAACAACGACGCGAACGCGATTAAACTTTTAGTGGATGAGTTGAAACCTTTGTTTGAGCAAATGCCGAAAGCGAAGACGGCGAAAATCGTGAGGAATTTGATCGACGTGTTCGCGTCGTTGGAAGGATTCGACGAGTTGCAAGTGGACTTGTGTAAAGAACAAATCGCGTGGAGTAAAAAGGAGAAGCGGACGTTTTTGAGGCACAGGGTGGAGTTGCGCTTAGCGGCGTTGTATTTGAAGAGTCGGCGGTACACGGATTCGCTGAAGATGATCTCGAGTTTAGCCAGAGAAGTGAAGAAGTTGGACGATAAGCTTTTGTTGGTGGATATTCACTTGTTAGAGTCGAAGATTCATTACGCTTTGAACGATTTGGCGAAAGCGAAAGCGGCTTTGACTGCGAGTAGGACAAACGCTGGGTCCATTTACGTGCCGCCGAGCGCGCAGTGCGGCATCGATTTGCAGAGCGGCATTTTGCATGCCGAAGAGAAGGATTACAAGACGGGTTATTCCTATTTTTTCGAAGCTTTCGAGCAATTGACGAATTTGGACGACGCGACGTATAAAAAAGAAACCGTCGTGGCGTTGAAATACATGTTGATGTGTAAAATTATGAGCGGGAATGCCGGGGACGTGAAGACATTAGTGGCGAGTAAAAGCGGGTTGAAATTCGCGGGCGAGGAGTCGTTGGATGCCATGAAAGCGGTAGCTGAGGCGTACATTTCGAGGAGTTTGAAAGATTTGGAGAGAGTGTTGAGGGATTATAGAGAGTTTTTGGATAACGATCCAATCGTGGCGAACCATTTGGGAAAGTTGAAGGACGATTTGATGGAACAAAACTTGTTTCGGTTAATTGAGCCGTATTCGAGAGTTGAAATCGCTAGAATAGCCGAGTTGATCGAGTTGCCAACGTTGGCGGTGGAGAGCAAGTTGAGTCAAATGATTTTGGACGGGAAATTCGAAGGTATTTTAGATCAAGGAAGCGGGTGTCTGGTGGTGTTTGACGAGCAACCGCCAGAGACGATGTATAAGGCTACTTTAGAGACAATCGGAAACATGACCCAAGTCGTTGAGAAGCTCCAAAAGAGAAGCGAGGGGATTATTTTAGGACAATAAGTGAGTAATACATTTTGTAATAGCAGTATTAATAATAAAAACACAATCGTTAAAGCTTTCTGGATTTGATGACGGACGTTTTGACGCCAGTCTCTTCGCCACCATAGGTGGTCGCCCCAACTTTCATGTCTCTCACCTTGCCTTTTCTTCTGACTACTGCCTTGGCAAACTTGTTCTTTAATCGCACTCTCGGGTTCTTCATATCTTTCGATCTGTGCGGGGTCAAACCTCTATTAGACATAATTTTGCCACCGATTTCGCGCCTTCCTTCGGCGTCGTCCTCGGGTGCCACCGCCATGCGTTGTTCTCGCGTATATTTTTGCTGTTTCTCCAAACGCTTGCGGTCGCGATGCGAAAGCGCCAAGTCGTACTCCTCGTTTGCACCCAAATCTCTTCGAGACTCGTTCGGTTGTGCACGCATAGCGTCTTCGAGCTCTCGCATGGCTCGTTCGTGTCGCTCGTGGTGGCGAAGTGCACCTTTTTCGTATTTTTGTCGACGTTCCTGTATGGTGTAAGAAATAAATGTAAACGTTAGCGATTGGTTCGAGGCATTCGCAAAATAATTATTGCGCGTGGAAAGGAAGCGAAGAAAAATGGTGAATGTCCAGCGCGGCGAGACCGAAAAGAAGACAAAGTAAACATCGAAACGGTCAAGTTGCACCCCGTGAAGTATAAATACCTCATTCGGTGATTATTTTAGCATCAAATTTGACAACGATAAATCACAGGAAGGAGATATCGAAGCTTCGATATGATGATGCCGAAAAAATAAAAGGAGAGAAAAATGCCAGAAACAAAAAGGAAGAAAATAAACGTACCCCGAGCGTGTCTCGTAACGGAACGTCTTCTTCTCCGGTATCTCTTCTGCCGGACTTGATGCCAATTGGCATAGACCTGTTGCCATCTTGGACGACATCTACTAATCTTCGTTTCCTATCGTTCGACGGTAATTCGTCCAGCTCCTGCGCGCGTTCTACTAAATCTGCAACATCGTCGCCAAAGTCACCAATAGCCGCGATAGAGCTGATGTTTCTCGTCGTTGCAGCTTGTCGCTTGCGTTCTTGTTTCGTCAATGGAACGCGCGTAAACAAATCTTCTTCGATTCTCGCGCGAGCTTCCATGCGAGCGTGTTCTCTCTTGACAAACGCGTTGCGGTCGTTCGCTTCGCCATCTTGGATTTCTTCTGGGTCTTCGCCAAGTTCGTGTGCGAGTTCCTGTATTGATAAAAAAATACATTAAACGTGAGTATAAACGCCCGGGAAAACGATAAATGAAAGCATCGGATAACAGGAGGAAAGATGTCCACTTCTTGATTGAAGTATCGCCACGGACACGGCGATACCACTGCCCAAGACTTAGTACGTTTGGTTATACGCATCTTTAGGAAGCCCGAGAACACCTGATAAAAAGCAGGTCCCGGGGGCAAAAGTGCGAGAGTAAAAAGATCGCAACGAAGACAAAATATAATCGCATGCTCGAATAGTAAAAGAAAATTTACGCACCTTGATGAGCGAAGATCTTTGCGCGCGGCGCCTTTGTTCCTTCTCTCGTCTTTTTTCCTTGTTTGATTTCTCCTTTGCATCTTCGTCTTGTTCCATCGTAGTCGGTAACATCTTCGGCGGACGATATTTGCCATCGCCTTCCTCGTCTTCGCCTTCTGCACCCTCGCCGCGTCCGACCAAAGCCGCTGGATTCGGTTTGAACTGAAGATTATCGCCGCCTGTGGCGCCACTTTCGTTGACAACTTTGAGGAGTTTTTCAATCTGTCGAGTATCGGGGAGAGAAGAAAAAACGGAGTTCGTTAGTAATAGTTATTTTTGGAAGATAAAAAAATAGCAATCAGTCGCGCGTTCGGCAGCACATATGCAATATCGCTCAGTCCCTTAGATGTTCAATAAAAAGCCTTCATGGGCGTGCCGCGGTAAGCGGAACGTTTTCAGGACATGCTGTGAAGCATTTTTCATCACCGC
>Ga0182090_1231236_pt1 | contig 11767 bp, 5 predicted proteins | sample 041ome_24_FD_127767 | JGI IMG/M metagenome (GOLD analysis project Ga0182090, IMG submission 127767) | Metatranscriptome of coastal salt marsh microbial communities from the Groves Creek Marsh, Georgia, USA - 041408BS metaT (Metagenome... | ecosystem: Environmental > Aquatic > Marine > Intertidal... | reverse complement strand
CATCTCGAGTGCCTCAAATACTTACGCGAAGAAGCGAAAGCGCCTTGGGGTTCGGGTACTGCAGCTTTGGCGGCTGAAAATGGTCATCTTCATATACTCGAATATCTTGTCGAGCGTGAATATGATGAATATGACGAAGTTGCGTGTGTGTGTGCGGCCGAGAACGGCCACTTAGACTGTTTGAAGTACCTACACGAAACCGCCAAAGCGCCTTGGGGTTCGGGTACTGCAGCTTTGGCGGCTCAAAATGGTCATCTTCATATACTCGAATATCTTGTGGAGCGTAAGTATAATAAATATCACGAAACTGCGTGTGAGTACGCGGCCAAGTTCGGCCACTTAGACTGTTTGAAGTACTTACACGAAACCGTCAAAGCGCCTTGGAATTCGTATACTGCCAATGGGGCGGCTTTAAGTGGTCATCTTCACATACTCGAATATCTTGTTGAGCGTAAGTATGATCAATATAACGAATTTGCGTGTGCAAGTGCCGCCAAGTTCGGCCACTTAGACTGTTTGAAGTACTTACACGAAACCGCCAAAGCGCCTTGGGATTCGGCTACTGCCTCGGGGGCGGCTTTTAATGGTCATCTTCATATACTCGAATATCTTGTCGAGCGTGAATATGATGAATATGACGAAGGTGCGTGTCAGTATGCGGCCAAGAACGGCCACTTAGACTGTTTGAAGTACTTACACGAAACCGTCAAAGCGCCTTGGAATGAGTATACTGCCAATGGGGCGGCTTTATGTGGTCATCTTCATATACTTGAATACCTTGTTGAGCGTAAGTATAATAAATATGTCGAAACTGCGTGTCAGTATGCGGCTAAGTTCGGCCACTTAGACTGTTTGAAGTACTTACACAAAACCGCCAGAGCGCCTTTGGACTATTTGGCCGTGCGAGAAGCGCATAAGAAAAACCAAACCGAATGTTTACGATACCTCCTCGACAACTACGGCCCTTTACCATATGGTTGGCGATACGAGCACGGAGAGTTACGCGTGCCAGAATCAGAAGTATTCTCAAGTTCCGAATCCGAATCAGAATGAAGTTCCGAATCATGAATATAATATACTTGTAATAACAGAAAGAGAGAGAGAGAGACTTACAGCGTGCGTTCGCACCTCTCGCTTCCATCTTTTCCTTTTCCTTCGTTTTGTTTTCTTCAGAGATATTGCACTTTTTTAGTAGAACATGGGTCAAGCGCAAACGAAACGCGCGGGAGTAGAAATCAGCGACGCGAGCGATGATTGCGACGAAAATGCCGACGGTAACGAGGAGGCGAGTATCCGTGGTTGTGAAGATATACAACAGGACGATGATGATGATGATGATGATTCGGAGGAGAGAAGAGCGACCGGAGCGTCGACATCATCGACAGTTGGAAATGAATTTGAAAATGTACAAGAAGACGAAGAAAAAGAATATCAAGAAGAAGACAAAGAAGAAGTTGAGCGCGAGTTTCTGGAAACCGAGGAGGGAAACGAGGACGCGCGTTTAGTCGCAAAATGCGACGATTTGTGCCCGGAAGAAGAAAGAACGATGCGACTGGCTCGGTCTGATTTCGACCCAAGGTTCGAAGGTGCAAAAGGCGAATTGCTCATGAAACGATTTTCGCGAACGTTTAACGGGAATCCGGAGGAAGTGAGGAGTTTAGATGCGATAGAGAAGAGTTTGGAACGAGTAGCGACGGTGATTGAAGAGACGATTGGTGGTGTTTGCGATTGTTTGAAGCGCGATGAGAACAGTTTGGATTTCGAAGCGTTGAAGACGTTTTCTGAACTCGCGGATTTTGTTCGGGATCGTTCTCGAGCGATTCGAGGAGACTTGACTGCGCAATCGGCGAGTGGACCAAAAAGCAGGCGAATTATGCGACGTCTTGTGCACATGATGATTCGATTCGATTACGAGATCAGAAAACGACAAAGACTGAGAGCGTACACATACATCGCGCAATGGGTGAAATTCAATTATTCGGATCCGGACGCGAGAAGAATGATACACCGGGATCATTCCATGGCGCTACAGTTTCGTGAACAATTGGGGAAGTCGTTGGCTACGTACTCGATCATGTGCACGGAGCGGGCTGAGTTCGTCTCACCGGAGGATAAAGCTGAGATTTTGTCCTATCGGTTGTTACTCAGACTTTCGGCAAAGGTTGAAGAAGAAGAGGAGGAAAAAGAAAAAGAAATGGAAGGAAACCGTTCCTCTTCTTCCTCGTCCTCTTCTAAACTCGACAACATCGATTTTCGCGCGGCTGAACTCGGCGTTTTGAATTCTCCGATCGTTTCGAGAGCCATGTACCTCTCCGTCTGCGTAGATGCGGGCAAATACGTCTCCTTCTTCAAAACGATCGATTCCGAATCCTTCACGTTTCTCGAATTCTGCTGTGTATACGCGTGTCTCGACCCGCTCCGCGCTCGATACATCTCGCGCTCAAACGTCAGCCACAACCGCATGAAAATGAAAAAAGAAGACGCTTGCTCAATTTTGAAAATACAACACGTCGAGAAACTCAACCTCCTCCTCTTCAAAACTTTCACGGATTCTGGCGAGACCGATATCGAGTTTAGCGCCGCTTGCAAGAGGGAACCGAAGGAGTACGAAGTCTACAGAACGAAACTCGAATCAGTAGCCATAGAAAACTTATACCTAGAATCTGCGCTGACTGTCGTTCGTGCGTAAAGTAGTAGTAGTTTAGCTGTTTTTGCGCGTTGAAAAGAAGAACGCGTGCGTAAATTTAATTGATTCACAATCAGGACTCCTGACTCGATTTCGATTTCAAAATCCTCACAAACACACGCACACTTCACTTCTTTATTCCGCTTCTCTGGTGCATCAACCAACCGGAAAAGCACGAGAGGAGAACGATAAAAATGGACTTGGAAGTTGCCGCGCTCGTGTGCTCGTCGGCGGCGAATTACTCGTCCTCACAAACCGGCGCCATCGTCCCTTCGATTCATCCCTCGACGACGTTTTCCCGGGACGGTTCCTACAACGCGCACACACTGAATAATGGCGAACACCCCTTAATCTACTCTCGAGCGGACAATCCAACCGCCTCGCACGTCGAACACGTTTTATCAAAACTGGACGACGCCGAGGAAAGCTGCGTTTTCTCCTCGGGCATGGCCGCGGTGAGCGCGATAATGAACGCGTGTTTCGTTCCGGATTGCGTGGTGTTTTTCCCACGAAGATCGTATTTTATCAACCGGAAACACTTCCGCGAGTGGTGCACTCGGATGCGCGTTCGAATCGTGCAGTACGACACGGATGAAAGTTCGCTGGAGTATTTGAAATTAGCCATAGAGATGGTGTCGTGCGAAGAGGAGAAAGAACACGAGAAGTTTATGTGGATCGAGACGCCGGCGAACAGTTCGTGGGAAGTGTTGGACATCGAGACGGTGACGGGGTGGTGTCGCAAGAACGGGGTGACGAGTTTCGTGGACGCGACGGTGTTGACGCCGTTGTTGTGCCAGCCGTTGAAATTAGGCGCGGATTTTGTCATACATTCGTGTTCGAAGTATTTGAACGGGCATTCGGACGTGTTAGCGGGCGCGGTGAGTTGCAAAGATCGAAAGTCGAAAAATTGGAAGAGGATTAAAGAAGCGAGAGTTACCGGAGGGGCGGTGTTGTCCGCTTTTGATTGCTTCTTGCTGTTGAGAGGGATGAGGACGTTGCATTTGCGAGTGCCGAAAGCGTCGGAAAATGGGATGCACGTGGCAATGTCGATGGTGCAATTTAAGTTCAAAGGAGAGAAGGGCGAAAAGGTGGCGCCGAGTGTCGGCGAACAAAACGCAACAAACGCCGCGGTTACACCGACGACGACGACGAGTTTTCCGATATCACCGTGGTTCGAGTTGGTGGTGTTGTATCCAGGTTTGCCTGGACACGAAAACCACGCTATTTCAAAGCAACAACAAGCCGGGAAGAATAAAAAAATGTTTGGCGGAATGTTGTCGGTGGTGATTACCCCGATTTTACCGGATCCGAAGGCGACGACGGAGCCAGAGAAGGCTGCTGTGAACAACAACGAACAACCAGCATCAACAAGAGGAACGGGAAATCAAGAAGACGTGAAAACAACAACGACGACGACAACAGAAGGAGGAGCCAATTTACCGTCAACGACGGAGCAATACGCAATTAAGATGCACGAAATCGCGTTTGAAATGGCAAAAACGACGGCAACGTTGACCAAAATTTGGCGACCGGCCACTTCTTTAGGCGGTCCAGAGTCGCTTATCGAACATCGGGCGTCCGTGGAAGGCGGATCGTATCCTTGGAGTCAATGTCCAGCGGGGCTCTTACGTTTAAGCTGCGGGTTAGAACCTGGTCACAGACTGGCGAGAGATTTGAAATCCGCGTTACACGCCGCGCATTTGAAAGTGTGTGGCGCGCGTGGTTTGTTGAAGATTTCGCACGTGAGTAAAGTGAGCAAACCGATAGAAGCAAACAGGCCCAGCAAACCGGCTCAGCAGCCGGCCCAGCCGATAGTAGATAGAAATTTACTCCACGGCATATTAGGAAACCTCACGGCCTTGAACGATAAGAAACGGCCGCATCCGGATTATGCCGCCGAAGAAGCGCGTAAGAAGGCGCCGGAACCCGTCGGCGATCTCACGCTCGAAATTCCAGTCGGTAGTTTGGAGGAACCTAATTTAGTAGCAATTAGGAAACCACGCAAACCATCATCGAAAGTGTCGGCTCCACCGGCGCCGGACGAACAAAGATGTTGCAAAAAGAGCTCGCAATGGCACTGCCCGAAATTCCGATTTGGCGCGACGAGATATTGTGAAAGGCACCAAGATTGTGTCTTACGGGATATGGAAGGACCGAAAAAGAAAGGAAGAAAACCTGGTTCAGCGACGAAGACGGCGGCGAATGCAGAGGGTTTCGTCACAATGACCACGAACGGGGTGCCGATGGCGCCGATGGCAACGGCGGCGTTTCTTCACAAACCGGTTTTTCCACAAGAGCAAACTACGGTGGCGATGCCAATGCAAGTCGATCGGGATCCATTGACGATGACGACGACGACGACGCCAGTCGCACCCCGAACGACTGATGGGCAGCCAGAACAAGCACCACAAGTAGGGAATCCAGCGGCACCTGCTCCAGAAACAGCTCCACTTGCGACGACACCTACAACAGTACCAACATCGACAACCCAGGCGCCAGATCCACCTTCGCAAAATGTACCTTCGAATGTACCGCAGCCGTCGCCGCCGAAAAACGATGGTATTTTTACCAGCGGAGATCTTGACATGCCGATTTCGATGATGGTGACGGATAGCGGAAAAGTCAATCTACAATTGGCACTGGATGCGCAGACGCGAATGGATAATAAATTTTGAAACTTTTTGAAAGGCATTGGACTGCTACTATATATACGCGCGAGTATTGTGATTTTACAACTACTTTTTCTTTTGCATCGCCAAAGCTTGTTTCCTTTTCAGGCTTTGGATCATCGAATCCAACTCGTTCTTTCCGATGCCTCCAGAAGATGATGCTTTCTTCTTACCAGCACTCCCAGGAAAATCGTCGTCTTCGTCCACGGTAACGTTTTCACCATTTTTGAGCATCTCTTTGCGCATCTTCTCGAGTTTTGCCAATTTCTTCGCGCGACGTTTCTCGCGTTCGCTCGCGATGAGCGCTTTCGATTCGACGTCTTTGTACCGAGGATCGGTCGGATCGAGTGCAAATTCGTGGTTTTCAAAGAGCGCACCAAATCGTTCATCTTGAACGTTGATACTTTTCTTAGCTTTGCCTTCGTCATCCATGTCGTCGTCCATTTCGTCGTCGGACTCGGCTCTTCGCGCGGCTTTACCTCGAAGTTTTCGCTTCTCGGCCAATCTCGCTTTCTTCGTTTTACGCGTGACTTTCTCTTCGCCTTCGTTGGTTTTCCTCGCGAGAGACTTGTTCTTTTTCAAGCTTTGCGCGTCCCCTCTTCCTAAGATGACATTTTCGTCCATCATGAGCAACTCGAGTTCTGCTTTCGCTTTTCCGTCTTCTCCGTCGTCCAATGAACCTCGTTTCTTCTTTTTCGATTTCTTTTTGTCTTCGTCAACGGTATCGTCGTCATCTCGAACGCTATCGAAGTCAAAGTTTGCATCTGGCTCTTGCGCAAAGAATGGATCGTCGAATCCGTTTGCTCCCTCGTCCGTACCCGCTGCGAATTCCTCCTCTTCTCCTTCTTCTTCTTCTTCGCCGTTCTTTTCCTTCTCTTTCTTCTTCTTTGCGGTCAACTTCTTCTCTCGGCGTTCCCGTTCGCGTCGCTCCTCGGCGGTTTCTTTTTGCCCAAGCGTCCCTTCTTTCTTCTTCTTTTTCATTTTAGTACCGAAATCTTCTAGTCCAGCGTGAAACGTGACTTCCATGTCGCCTGAATTACCGTTCTTGCCGGACTTGTTCCCATATCTATTTGAGAACTTCTTTTGCATGGCGTATTTCGTCGACGCCAACGCGGTGTCTTCAATCTCTTCCGATGACGAGGACTCAGAGTCAGAGGTGTCGTCGTCCTCGTTGAGGAAGAAATCATCGTCGTCGTTGTCATTCGGGTCTTTACTCATGTCGTCTTTATCGATATCGTCCAACTTGACGCCTGTGCGACTCGTCTTACTCTTGTAATCTTTCCCGAGCAACGCGGCTAAATATTTCTTCTTCTCTTCCTTCCCTTCGCGCTTACTTTTCTTCTTCTTCTCCTTCTCTTCTTCTTCGTCATCGCTGGAGTCTTCTTCTGAATCAGACGCTAAATAGGCGTTAAAATCGTCGTCTTTCAACTTATCTTCGGTAATTTTCCGACCGAATGTTTTCTTCCTCGCGGGATCGGCGTCGTCCCAGGACAATTTCACGGTGGCGTTTCGTAAGGCTTTCACTTCAAATTCAGGAGGCTCGTAATCTTCCGGCGTGTCCGTTGCAACATCGCGCACTTCGCGTTTCGAAAAGTCTTGGTCGTTCGGGACGTAACGCAAATCCAAAAGCGCCGACGACCGTTCAAACTCTAATCCGTCGCACTGCTCGTACACCGACTTTGCGGTTTTAACAGAGTCGCACTCGATTATCGCGTAATAGTATTTCAATCGATCGCGTTCGTATTGCCTCAACTGTTCGTTGTCGATTTCTTTCCCTTCTTTACCGAATTCAAATTCGGAGAGACTTTTCTTGTTCTTACGTTTCTGGGATAATTCGCTGCCTCCGTACTTGCTCTTTTTAATTTTCGCCACCGCGCCCATCGGCCCGATGACGTTTTCCTCTTTCATTCGCTCGAGACCAAAATCGGACGGGTACACGGTCACTCTGTTCACTTCTCCACTCGACGGACAAAAGGAGCGCAAAATGGTTAAAATATCAACCGCTCGTATTTGCTGCCACTCGCAATTGACCAACGCCAACCGCTTCGTCGCGTCTTGTTCCGGAACGGAGCTTTCGTGCCCCGTTTCCCTTCTTTCCGCGTAGCTCGCTAACACGCCTTCGTCGGACAGCTCTTCACCGTCCGAGAATTCTTTCAACGCGTCGTCCTCGTCGTCGCTCGTTTCGCTCTCGCTACTATCTTCCTCGTCGTCAGAGGAAGAAGAAGAAGAAGAATCCTCGAGACCAACGCCTCGCATCCGATCTCTCGACGCGTCCAGTTTCGCCTGCATCGCGGCGTCCATCTCCGGCAAATCCCGACGATCAACTCCCGATGGTTTCTTCCTCCCACGTTTCCCTTCATCCTCTTCCTCGGTATCCTCTTTTTCTTTCTCGTCTTCATCTAAATCGTAATACGATTCTAACCCTTCCCTCGTAATCTCTTTCCTCGATTTCCCGCTCCCGTTCGTTTTCCTCCCGAATTTGTCCACTTTTCTCCCTTGCGATTCGAATCCGCCGCCACGTTGGTTGCCGACGCGAAAATTTTCATCCTCGAACATCTTCTTAAACCTGGAATCGATTTTCACTTTTCTCGACTGTGTACGCATGGTCATAAATCGAGGGTCGCTTTGCATCTGTTGGAATCGAGGGTCGGAAATCACATCCGCGCGGTTTATCGCTTTCGAAGGGTCGAAAGAAGAGGATGGATTTTTTCTCATCTCGCCGCTCTTTTCGTTCGTGTTTTTCCCGGACGTGATGTTTCACTCTCCTCGCAAGAAGAAGAACAACAACGAGAACAACAACAACAACAACGCGATGCGTGTGAAAACGAAGAAGGATTCAAACGGCTACTGAGTATTGGTTTTCGGATTGTTCGGTAGTAAATGGTGTTCGAATGTCTTTTTACCGGAGTGTTATGTGTGTGTTTATAATGCAGACTTTTTGTGCGAATGTGACTTTTGACGTATTATGAGGCAAATTTGAAGAGTTCCTTAAAGCGTCTAAAGTCGTCGCTTTTCGCAGAGAAGTTGGGACTTGCGATGTCAGGACGACTGTAATAATACTCTCTCGCCAATTTCTGTTTTAACTGCTCGCAGTGTTCTTTACTTTTTTTCGCTCGAAGTCGTCGCGCGTCTCGCGCCTGTCGCAACGCGGCTCTCGTTTGCGTTTCGATTTTACGGGCGTCTTCGGAGTGCTCCTGTTCGAGCGAGGCGGTTTTGCGTTGCCACTTTTCACGCTCGCGAGTGAGTTTGGAGAGGGTTACTTCCATGCGCTGGAGTTTGGCGTCTTTCAGACGGTTTATGCGGCGGAAGCGGTGGTGGAGGAGTTTCGGGTGATACGCGTCGTAGGCGGAGTTGGTCGCGGTGGTATTCAAGAGCGTCATCAATTCGTCTCCTTCGTTTTCGTCGAGATCGGTATTACTGTCGTCGTCGTTATCATCCTTCCTTTCTTCGTCGTCGTTTTTAGTAACACGCATGCCTCCGTCGTCGCGTGGTGCCGCTCTCTCCCTTTCACATCCACTCGCTCGATACACGTCTCTCCTCGCCCTTTCCAATCTGGCGCCGAGCGTAGACCGTAAATTCGCTCGCTCTTCCTCCGCTTGGTTTTTAATCTCCGCCATCGTACTCGCGTGTCTCGGAAAGTTCGAGTTCAACTCCTGGTTTTCAAATCGCGTGGTCATTTCCTTCATCGCCCGCTCGGCTACAGCCACGCGCTCTTCGTGCGTCTTTCTGACCTCCTCCGCTTCTTTCGCAAACGCCGCGAACGCCTTGCGCATGCTCTCCTCCAAATCCTTCCGCATTTGTTTCTTACACTTCAACGCGGCGTCGTAAATCCTCTCCGCCGTTTCTAAGTGTGCTTTTGCCATCGCCCGCGTCTGTTTCTCTGCCACATCCAACTCTCGATCCAACTTCTCCATCTTCTCGTCCAACCGGTCAACGAGTCTCTCCTTGGCAATTTCCCTTCTGTCTTTCCTTTCCTCTCTCGTTTTGCGTCGCTCGCAGCGCTGTATCGACCGCCATTGCTCGTGTAAGCCGAGCTCGTTCGTTCGAGACTGTTTTTGTTCTTTCGTCGTCGGCGGTAAAGGTGGTGGTGGTAATGGTGGCGTCTGGATCTCTCGCTCTTCTTCTTCTTCTTCTTCTTCTTCTTCTTCTTCCTCTTTAGGGGTGCTCGTTTCGCTAAACTCTTCCCGTGGTGATGGTTTTCCTTCGATTTCAGTTTCCTCCGTCGTCTCCTCCTCGTTCGATCCTTCCTCCCTCTCGCTCATTCTCTCTCTATATGTCTAACTTTCGCTCGCTCTTCTCGTTCTTCTTCTTGTCTTTGTCGTCGTCGTGGGCAAGCGTATATTTTTTTTTAACGTGTGATCTCTACGTGCGAAGACATTTCACATGCGTTGACCGACGAAAAAAGAAAGAGACATCATAAAAACTTCCGCGCGAAACGCGCGGACGGAAGGAAAAGAGAAGATAACGTCGAACGCGACGATGGATCGCGACGACGACGCAAACGACGACGAGCCGCAAACGCCGTCCTCCGCGCTGTTCAACTTCAAAAAATCCGCCGCACGAAGAGGCAGAACACCTACCCCGTTGGCACCTCCTCCAACGCTTTCCCCGATGTTCAAAGAGGAGAAACGACGCGTATTTTTTGCACCGTCGTCGTCGGATGAAGAAGAAGAAGAAGCTGACGATGTCGACGACTTTTCGTCCGAATCGTCGTCCTTAATACTCTCTTCCGCGCAAAAAACAATCGAACAACAACAGCGCGATCGCTTAAACCTGTTGAGAGCGAGATTGCAAAACGCGCAAAGTAAAGCGGAGAAGCAACGAAAAGCGAGAGAACAAGTCGCGGTGATTTTACACGAAGACCAAAAAAAAATCAAACGCGCGAACGAACGCGCAGTGGCAATGGAACGCGACGTGCATTTACTCACCGAGAAAAGAGAGAAGGAAGAAGAGACGATGGAGAAGGAAACCGAGCGGTTGGAAAAAGTACGCGCGATGGAACGAGAGGAGATGGGGAAGAGCGAGAGATTACAGCGGGAGTTGGACGAGACGGCGAGGGCGAGACGCGAACGAGAAGCGGAGGTTGTGAAAGAGGAGGCGAGGTACGAACGGACGATGAGAGAGACCGCGCAAGGCGAAAGAGTGGTGTCGATGAATGAAAGAGTCATTTTTGAGAGAGAAGAGCGGGTCGAGAACATGATGGAGACGGAAAGAAAGTTGAGAGAGAAGACGGAGACGCTGGAGAAGAGGACGGCGCAGGCGAGAAAAGACACGGAGGTGATGAAAGAGGAGAACGAAGTGCGAGCGATGGAGATTGAAAAGCAAAGGAAAGAAAATGCAAAGTTACGGGAGAGGTGGGCGCTAACGGTGAAGACGTGCGAGAAAACGGACGAAGAGGCGAGACGGTTGTTCGAGGAAACGTCGGCGGTTAAACGCGAAGAAGCGAAGGTGAGATTGGAGATTGGCGCAGAATTTAAGGAAATCGCGTTGGCGAAGAAGGACATCAAGGCATTCGACAGTGAGAAAGAGAAGCTCTTACTCGATATTAAGAAAAACGAAGACTTGATTTCGGCGTGTAGCATAACCTCGGAGCAACACGCGAAAGATACCGACGAGGATAGAAAAGAGACGGACGGATTAGTCGCGACGGCGGCGACGCTTCGTTTGCGCGCCTCGGAGGTATCGCGTGAAATTGATCGAGTCAACGAAGAACGAGAAAAGCTTCGAGAAAAACAACACGCTTTGGAAGATGAAATAGTGTCCAAACTCTCCAACGAGATCGCGGCGAAAACCGAGCGCGCAAAATTTGACTCGAAAAGTATCGAGCGTTTAAAGAAGCAAACGAGAGACATCGAATCCGCGACTGTTCGTTACGAAAACTTGAAGGCGATGGCAGACGTGGATACGCTCGACTTCGAGTCAGAAATGTTGGACACGGATCGCGAAATTGAGGAAATTGAGATTGAGATTCAAAATATGGCTTTGGAGACGGAAGCGAAAGAGGTTAAAATAAAGAACGGACGAAGAGAGTTGGAAAAGTTAGCGATGGAAAGGGACGCTTTGGACAAACGCGCGGAACGCATTAACGATCGCATATTAGCCGCAGAACGTGTGAAGGCGTCGTCTAATAACAGCACGAATGAATCGACTGGAGGACCATTGAACGCCACGCTGGCGAGCTTGAAGAAGGAGCTCGCCGCGACGCGGAATAAAAGCAACCAGTCGCGTCAAAACTGGTTAAACACGCAAAACGAACTCTTGACGCTCGCGGAAGGCCAAAAAAAATCCTCGTCGTTGTTACAAGAGTTGCTCTCCGACGAACGTCTCTACGAGGGTAAAAAGAACAGACACGAGCGAGATGCGAAAGTATACGAGCGAGACGCGCTAGCTATAAATAGAGAAATCGATCGAT
>Ga0182090_1153225_pt1 | contig 11767 bp, 8 predicted proteins | sample 041ome_24_FD_127767 | JGI IMG/M metagenome (GOLD analysis project Ga0182090, IMG submission 127767) | Metatranscriptome of coastal salt marsh microbial communities from the Groves Creek Marsh, Georgia, USA - 041408BS metaT (Metagenome... | ecosystem: Environmental > Aquatic > Marine > Intertidal... | reverse complement strand
TTTAGGGTTTAGGGAAAAATTTTCAAAAAAATCCCGAAAAAAAAACACGCACGTCTGCACTTTTACGCTCGCACACGCACGCACGCGCGCGCATAACGCGTTCGACGGAAGAAGAAGAAGAGTGAAAAGATCAGTTTTTCTGAGGTAGTTCTTCTTCTTTTCTTGTTGTTGTTGTTGTTGTTCTGATATAAACACACGCAGAGACACATTTTTAATCGAAAAACATCAAAATCATCATCATGCCGAACAACAACAACAAGAAAAGCAGTCTTCTTAAAGCGGGAGGAGGAGGAGGAGGAGGAGGAGGAAAAGGAGGAAAGAAAAGCGTCGTCGCCGTCGCAGCTCCGGCGTTCGCGAGCAAACGCGGCGGGAAGATCGCGAAAGCGTTTCCAAAATCGTACAAGAATAAAGCGAAGAGTTTGGAATACGTGAAAGCGCAGCGAGAACGAGAAGCACGAAAAGAGAAGAAAAAAGTCGAAGAAGACGACGAGAAAAATTACGAGTTGGACTTGGGAGAAGCGCTGCGACGCGCGGAGAGCGGAAGGAATACGAACACGTCGAATGGGAATAAAAGAGTCGGGTACGCGTCGGCAAAAGGGAAACGAGGCGGTGGGAGAACGATAAACCAAAAAGCAAACTTGGCGGATTTAGATTTAGCGGACGAAGAGACGGTGCGGTATTTATTGGACTCGCTGCCGGTGTCGCACTACGAAGAGAGGGAGAGGAAAGCGGACAATTTGTTCTTGAGGTGGCCGGAATGGTTTAGGTATTTGACGCACGATTTTTCGGTTTTGTTGTACGGATTTGGGTCGAAGAAGCAAGTGCTGGAAGATTTCGCGAAGAAGTATTTGTTGGACGGGGCGGTCGTGGTTGTCAACGGGTATCAGCAAAGAGTCTCGGCGCTGGCGATTTTGAACCAGTGCGTGTTCGCGCTGTCGGACGAATCCGAGAATATATCTACTCATCATAACAATAACGGACTTCTTGCCGATGGTATTAGTAATAATAATAATAGTAACAATATCAACAATGCGGTCGCGAATAACGCACAGGCGTTGTTAAGGCGAATCGCAGAGTTGACCGTGGATTATTCTCACGGAGGAGGAGAAAAAACGACAGAGAACGATTTCGGGACGATGCATAACATCACGAACAACGCGACGACAATGACGGGAACAACAGCATCGACGATGAACACGAGAGCGAGCAGACGAGAGTATGGCGGTGTTAATAACAGCAACGATGCTCTCGCGTTGCGTGATGGCAACATCAACAACGATAGAGACCATCATCACCTCAACGACGGCGGCTCCGCGTCTCGCTTATACATCGTCGTGCACAACATCGACGGCGTCGCCATGCGCAACGCGGAAACGCAATCGATTTTAGGTGAACTGTCTTCTTTCCCCCGGGTGCACCTGATCGCCTCCGTCGATCACGTCAACGCCCCTTTGTTGTGGTCCAAACGAGAAGCCGCCAAGTTCAACTGGATTTACCAAAAAGCAGTCACCTTCGCGCCGTACGCCATGGAAACCGCCAACGACCCGCAACTCTTGGCGAGCAAAGGCGAAGAACGACACGTCCGAGGCGCCGCGAACGTTCTCAAATCCTTGACGAGAAACGCCCGCATCATCTACCGCATCATCGCCGAAGCGCAAATCGCCGAAAACGGTCAAGGACTCACTTTCCCGCAGCTCTTCCAAGCTTCTCGAGAGAGTTTCCTCGTCACCGCCGAGCTCGCGCTGCGCGGCGTTCTCACCGAGTTCACCGATCACGAGTTGATTAGAATTAAGAAAGTTTCCGACGGAGGCGAGGATTTGATCACCGTACCGATGGATAACAACGCGTTGGAGCAGTTGATCGAGGACGAGTGCGAAGAGATTAACAACTTCTTTTAGAAAAATGTGTGTGTAAAGATAGTAGTTTTAAAAGCACGCGATGCCGTGATGACACTCGTTTTCGTTCCTCATTCATCATTTTTCTCATCGACAAGAACAACAACAGTACGTAAAAAGTAAACAAAAAAAGTATCGCGATGATGATGACCCCTGCGTCAGCTTCTCCTCGTTCTGGTCTCCTCTTCTCGACGCCGTCGTCGTCGTTGAAGTCGTTGAAATCGTCTTCTTCGACGCGGCGTTCCCGATCTTCTTCTTCTTTTACTTCTTCTTCTTCTTCTCGTGCGATGAAGATGACGACGAACGCGTCGTTAGTAGGTGACGACGACGATTTCGACGACGAGGATAAAAAAGAGAAGAACTTTGATACCATCGCCGCGAAGAGCAGCAGTAGACGAAGAAATCTCATCAGCTTATCCGCGGCTACGTTAGCGATGGTCGTTCCGTCTTCGTCTACTGGTAATAATAACAACATCAAAGCGAACGCGGCGGAAGCGAGCGAATTCGCAGACGCGAAATCCATGGCCGTGTTACAACGAGAAGGCGAGTTTAAGCTCTCGGACGCCGAGTGGCAAGAGCGGTTAAAATCCGCGGACGATCCGTTCGCGTACCAAGTTTTGAGAAAGGCAGCGACTGAACGACCGCTGTCGTCGCCGTTGTACACGGAGAAAAGAGTGGGCACGTACGTGTGCGCTGGATGCGGGAACCCGTTGTTTAGTTCGGAAACGAAATACGACAGCGGGACCGGGTGGCCGTCGTTTTACGATCATTTGCCGGACGCGGTGACGGAAGTGCCGGATTTTAGCATCATGTTTTTACCGAGGACAGAGACGAGGTGTAAGAGATGTCAGGGGCATTTGGGGCACTCGTTCGAAGATGGGCCGAAACCGACTGGGATTCGATATTGCATGAACGGCGCGGCGTTGAAGTTCATACCGAAAGAGGTTTAAATGGCGCGCAAGCGCTAGCTACGTTGCCTATGCTTCCTATTATTATTGCTGCTGTTGTTGTAATTTCTATTCACGCTAAATTCCTAATTCTAAAAATTACTGTTCTAAAAACGCGTCCGGACTTTCTACTTCGCATTCGTATTTATCGACAAACTGTAACCATTTTTGCCATAACGGATCCGACGAGAGCGTGTTTCGATGGCCGAGAACGATCAACCCTCTTTTCGCTCTCGTAATCGCGACGTTTAATCGTCTCGGATCGGAGACGAACCCGAGTTGGTTTCTCGGGTTGTTTCGCACCGTGCACAAAACGATGACTTCTTTCTCTCTGCCCTGGAAACCATCCACGGAGCGGATTTCGAGTTCGTTTTTGGCGCTTTCCGGGTCGTCCGCTCCGTTGTCATTTGATGCTCCGACGTCCTCAACTATGGACGTGTTTTTCAGCTTGACGTCATTGATACCGCCGCTCGATACTTTTCGATTCCACTCTTCGCTAATCGCTCGGACTTGCGCGGCGTACGGCGCGATGATGCCAATATCACCCGCGTTTTTCACGTCTCCAGAGAGTAAGAGCTTTTGTACCACTCTCACGCACTCTTCCGCTTCTTGGACGTTAAAGATGGAGTTTCCATCCGGCGCTCGCATCTCTTCGCCTTTCACCTCGATGAACGCTAACGGAACCATTTTACTCGGCCAGTTGACTCCTTTCGGCGCCACGCGTTCGCTCGATTTCGGCACCGACTTCAATCGTCGATCGTAAAATCGAACCGATGAAAACGCCGCCAAGCCCGGATGCATTCTGTATTGTTCTTCGAGCAAGTAAGGTTCGACGCCTAACATTTCGAGTCGTTCGATTAAACTTCTCTGCAAACCAATCGCAACGGCATCTCGACTGACCACTGTAGGCGGTAACTGTTTCGTATCGCCGACTAACACGCCCGACAACGCTTTCGTCAAAGGGATGAGAGTATGCGGTTCCACGCACTGCGCGGCTTCGTCTACAAAGGCGTAGCGAAAGACGCGGTCGGCGAGTAAATCGTCACCGGCACCTACACACGTGGCTAAAATCACATCAGAAGTGTTAATCACTTGAATCGCCGCTTCTCTGTCCAGCTGCTGCGCTTGTTTTCTCGCTTTCGCGGCTTCCAAGGAAGTGACGCCACGAAATCTTTCTCGAATGCTATTTGCTTCTTTCCCTTTCGGATGCAACGCGACTTTATAACTCAGCGTGGACTCTAACAACCACGGTTGAACTCTAGCGGGCGAACCTAAGCGTAAGATATTCATGGAGCGATCCATTTTTTCTTTGAGTAACGCGTCCAAAATGTTATCGACGGCGACGTTTGATGCCGCGCACGCTAAAACTTTCGGTCCTCTCCACGACGCTTTCTCCTGCACGTTTGCATAATTCACCACAGATGCGATTAAAGCGACCAGAGTTCTCGTTTTACCCGTTCCAGGCGGTCCTCGCCATAATGTCAGCGTATTTCGCATGGCTGCTTTGACCGCTTTCTGTTGCGAAGGATTCAAATTTTTCGCGTATTGCAACATCGCCTGGTCGATTTTCTGGTCGTTCTTCCAGCTGATTGGGGTAGACGCTAACTCGTTCACCGAGGACGAGGAAACGAACCCGAGTAAACTCCTTTGGAACGTTTGATACGCCGTTTGAGAGAGCTTGTTACTTTCCCCACCGCCTTTCTTTTTACTGCTATTATCATTCACTTTGGAGCGTTCTAATCCTGGCATGCCGCCTGGCTCGCTAAAGGCTTCCAACGCAGAAATCGCGCGATCGTACGCCACCGTGTTTGCGGAGAGATCTATTCGTAACCGTCGTCCATTCTCACCGTCCCTCAACACGTCTCCTAAATCGTCTTCTGGAATCGCAATGGTTAAGTAAAACATTTGCCTGCTCGCGACGATGCCGACGATGGCATTCGACGACGAAGAAGAAGAAGCACTCCCTTCGCCTCCGTATATATCGATATCCTCTAGAGTCACTCTCTCGACTTCGTTATCGGATAAAACCACCATATCACCGACCGATATGCGATGAAACGGCAACTCCTCTCCTAACGGCGTATTCTTCGGTAAATCTCTTCTCGGTCGCAGAACTCTTACCAAAGCGTCTCTCCCGATTGTCCCTTCGTACCTCGCTCGCATATCCGTCAAGCAATACCCTTCGTTTTTCAATCTCGCCAGTGGCCACGATTCCAACCGTTCCTTGAATTGCTCGCGCTCTTCCTCGAACTCGCACGTGATCGCTTTCGAGTACCTCTCCTTGTGCGCTTTGTACGCCCCGCGAATATCTTCTCTCGATTGGCCTCGAGATCTCGTCGTCTTTTTCTTCTTCTTTTCCTCGTCTTTCTCGCCGCTTCTACGCGTTGCCGCCGCCGTCCCTCGTCTCTTGGTGCCATCACCGAACAAGTACCCGTACTTATCCTCCGCGCTCTTCGCTGCGTTACCTCCTTTTGCTCTGGCCCACATCTTTTCTCTCTCTTCGCTCGCGTTCGCGTCTAATCCTTCGATTTTCCTCGCCCGTTTAATCGTCGGCGGTCTTCTTTGATTTTTTGCAGTTTTGTCCATCAAATCCGCAACCGTCCTCCTCTTCTTCTCTTTCGCCGGGCGGATGTTAGTATTGTTGTTGATGTTATCATTACTATCATCGCGCCTCCTCGCCTCGTCGTAAAAATCCTTCCTATTCTTCGCGTAGTCGTTCTTATACTTGTTGTATTTCCTCTCTTCCTCGTATTCGGACTCTTTGTTAAAGTTCACGTGCGACGACGTTTCGACTTTGACGACGCTTCTTCTTCGACGCGATGACGACGAAGAAGAAGATATTCTCTTTCCGTTCTTCGTGCCGTCATCGCGACGATGAAAGAGAGACAGACGAGAGAAGGAGAAGGAGACGCTCATTTTGTTCTTCTCTCTCTCTCTCTCTTGAATCGAGTCCGGTGGTAGTTTACTTACGCGCGCGGTGCGTTTTTTGTGCGCTTTCTGGATTTTTGAAATTTGTGGTCCTTCTGTCCTTTAGATTCGTTCGCGCGCGTACCTGTCTGTGTGTTTTTTTTCGTGCGTGCATGTGTATTACAAGATTTGCGTGTACTTTATGAAGTGTATAACGTTCCATCTTCGTAACGCCAACCACGTGGTAACGGACAGTTATTGTCGAGGAGGTATTGTAAACATTCTGGGTGATTGTTCAGGTGCGCCATTTGTACAGCCCCAAAGTACCATGGCGCTTTAGCGGTTTCGCGCAAGAACTTCAAACAGTCCAAGTGACCTTTCCAGGCCGCATACGTACACGCACTTTCGTCAAATTCATCGTATTTACGCTCAACGAGATATTCGAGGATGTGGAGATGACCATTTAAAGCCGCTCGTGCGCCACTATTCCAATTCCACGGCGCTTTGACTTCTTCGCGTAAGTATTTCAGTATCCCGAGATGACCGTTTTTGGCAGCAAGTGCACACGCACCCGAATCGATAGGACACTGATTTGCAACGCAATACTTTACCATTTCCAGATTACCTTGTTCTGCGGCTTCATCAATCGTCCACGCATTCCATGCGCACTTTTTTTCTTCGCGTATCCACTTGAGCAACTCGAGTTCGTTCGTTCGAGCAACTTTCCAGCAAAACCTTCTTTCGCAATCCAAGTTCCCCACCCAAAACAATCGATTTTCCCACGCGATTGCCAGAGTAGATATCGACGACAACTGATGAACTTTAAACTTCTTTTTCAATTCATCCTCCCGAGATGATCTCTTAATCAAAGCTCTCGTCTCCGCATTCACCTCGTACAAGAATTTGATATCGGTTTGATTCAATCTCGGCAAAATGTGCTCGAAACAAACGTCGTCGTTATTCACAATCACGTCCCACAAATCTCTCCGACCGATTCTTCGCCTCTTCTGCGCTCGCGTCGTCACTCCAGAAGACATCGTTGTTCGTTCGCCTTTTTCTTCGCTCTCTCTCGATCGCGCGCTCTTTGTGAAGTAAAAAAAAGTGCGCGTCTTTTATCTTATCTTTCGCATGTGATTTGTGTCTTTTTTTCTTTTGTGCGTTTCTTTCTCTTTTCTTGGTGTTGGATAACGAACCCAAAACAGAATAAAAAAAACGCGCACTCTTCACATACATCTCTCTCTCCATCTATTCATCGCTCTCGAAGCTTCATCAAAACACCGAAGAAGAAAGAAGAAGAAACGCGATTGCCTTCTTTTTTTGCATCCAGAGATGACGTTACTCTCGGTATCATGTTCTTCTTCTTCTTCTCGCGCTTCTGCGACATCCTCCTCTGAGTCGTTTTTGGGGAAGAAGAATAAATCGTTAAATGTGCGCCGTCATCATCATCATCAGACGCGAAGAAGTATCAGAGCGCGAGCGGCGAGTGCGATGACGGCGGCGGTGAAGAAGCCATCTTTATCCTTATCCGCGTCGGTTCAATCATCGCATAACCTTAGTTTAAATAATAATGAGAATAAGAAACGAGGCGTCGCCGCCAAAGCAGCTGTTTTGGACGGAGACAGAGAAGACGACGAGAGGGAAAAAGAAGGACTCGTACTCGAGTCCTTAGTACCACCAACGACAACTGTTTCGAAGAAGAGATCGAACAAACTTCTCTTCTTCGCCTCGATGTTCGTACTCGCGATGACAGCATCGGCGGTGCTCTTCCCGGAGACTGCTCTGGCGAAATCGAAAGCGGTCGTGGCGGAGCAATCTTCCGGATTCTCGGTGAAACTCATCGTCGATTGGATTTTACATTTGGATAAACACTTGGTGGAATTATTCGCGTCGAGCGGGAGGATGGCGTACGGCGTTTTGTTCGCGATTATCTTCGCGGAGACTGGGTTTGTGGTGACGCCATTTTTACCTGGGGACTCTTTGTTGTTCGCGTGTGGTGCTTTAGGCGCTTTAGGGGTGTTGAATTTCCCGTTGGTGTACGGCTTGCTGTTCGTAGCGGCGGTTTTAGGGGATACGGTGAACTACATGTGCGGCTCGTTCTTCGGGCAAGTCGCCATAGAGAAGAACCCGGCAATTTTTAAACCGGATTACATCGCCAAGACGAGAACGTTTTACGATAAGTACGGGGGCAGAACGGTCGTTCTCGCTCGTTTTTTTGTCATCGTGAGAACGTTCGCGCCGTTTATCGCCGGCGTTGCGAAGATGAACTATTCCAAGTTTGCGTTGTACAACGTCATGGGCGCCGGCGTTTGGATTACCTCCTTCATGGGACTCGGGTACTTTTTCGGGAACGTTCCCGTAGTTAAAGAAAACTTTGCGACGACTATCGTCGTGATCATTTTGTTGTCTTTGTTGCCGATTGTTTTGGAAATCGTGAACCACAAGAAGGATTCGTCCTCGGCGGCGTCGGCTTGAGATTCTCGCCACATTTTATCATAATAAAAATAATAATAAAATCAGTCGCGACGACCCGGGGCAAACACAAAAAGTATACTATTTTATATCATCAATATTCTACCACTACTATAATTAAAATAACATAGGATGAATCTCTTCCTTCCTCTTCTCTCGCGCCATAACTGCTGCTACTACTGCTGCTATCTCTCTTTGTCTATTTTATTATTTATCACCTCACCTGCCGTTATTGACGTCGATACCATCGTCGTCTTCTAACGCAATCGCCACCATCTCAGATGCATTTCCTTTCTTTGAAACGGTATCTGTACTCACGCTTATGCGATACGCTTCTAGCGGATCTTCTAAATCTTCTCCAGCGGTGTTATTATTGTACGTGGTGGTGGTGGTATTCGTCGTCGTTTCACCTCCTCCTCTTCTTCTTCTTCTCTCTTCTTCTTCTTCGTTTTCATCGTCGTCTTCCTTCTCAGGGACTTGATAATTCCTCCCGATGACGTTGAAAAACGTTTCATCTTTCGGCGCTAACGTCCATCCACCTTTCCAACAACACAAGCAACACACCGCTAGAGAGAATATCTGAACCGTTTGATAATACGTCGGAACACCTAATGCTAACCCGACCGCGTCGCACGTCTCCTCCGTACTTTCTCCGCCGCAATATTTGGGATCGTCGGAAAACGAATTTAAAATCACCGCCAACGGTATCGCCGTGTTTTGATAACACACCTCGATCGCTACGGCTAAACAGGACGGTCTTTTCAGTTTCAACATCCTCGCTGTGCCTAAGGAAATCACCAACCCTAAAACGCACGGTAAAGTCACGCCGACGTAGAACTTCCAATCTCTGTCCCAAATCGGCGACGAGGAGTTTGAACTCAAAAAGAATCCCATCAAAACTAACGCGACGCCGCATACGTTCCCAACCGCGTTCAACTTTTGCGTGTATCTCGGATAATTCTTTCCAAAAAACAACCCGCTAAATATTGCCACGATAACGATCGATATCGTCGTAAACATGCCTTCCCAGCTCAACTTCACTTGCGTCTCTTTCGGAAACGCGAGTTCGGTGTACAACAAAATATTCGCCGGCAGCGTCAACGCGCTCATCAAACTCGACGCCGTCGTCATCGCCATCGAGAGCGGTAAATCCGCGTTAAAAATAGAGCACCACCAGTTGCTGTAACTCCCTCCCGGAGACGACGCGGTTGCAATCAGAGGAATCCCGTACAGCGGTTCGTCCGGAAAGAACAACACGCAACACACAAACCCGAGCAAAGGCAAAATCACAAACTGACAGCTCAACCCGATGATTAAAGGAAGCGGTTTCTTGAACCTTCTCTTAAACGCGATCGGATCGACCGTCACCGCGAGGCCAAAGACGAGGAAGAAGAGCAAGACGTTCGACGCGACTTGCTTCCCGACCGTTTCTTCTTCTCCTTTCTTCGACATTCTTCTTTTTCTTCTTCTTTCTCTGTGCTATTATATAAGATTGATTTTTAGCGCGACATCATTTTTGAGGAAGAAGAAGAAGAAGAAGAAGAACCCCCACGTCGCATCGTTCTCTCTCTCTTCCTCTCTCTGTCTCTGTCTCTGTCTCTGTCTCGACAAAACTCGTTATTTATGCACGTATTATTATATATTAGTATTCGTGTTACTAATAAAATCCTATCTCTCTTCTCTCTCTTCTGTTTTTTTTTGTGTGGGGTACGACTCGTAAAGAAGAAAAGAAGAAAAGACAAAAACGGTAAAAAGAGTCTGCAAACCTCCAAAACTTGGAGGAGGAGGTCTTCAACTCGATGACGACGACGATAACGACGACGATAACGACGAAGAGAGAGCGAAAGGTACCGCAGAAACTGCGCTCACCAATCCCCTCGGCGCCTCCGAAGAAGAAGAAGAAGCGCGGCGAGACGAATCAGAAAAGTCATCGTCGTCGCCAATTTTTGAAAAACAATAACAAACGAGAAGAAGAAGATGTTGAAGAAGTTCAACTGCTCTTCTCGTCGGATGCGACGACGACGACGACGACAACAACGAACGACGACGAAACGAACGGAGAGAAGAACGAGAAGACGAAGAAGCGCACCGTCGATGCCACGACGGGAAGAAGAAGAAGAATGAGTGGTAAAAATAACGAAACGACTTCAAAAGCACGTTCGAGCAACGTTGACGACGACGGAGACGAAGAAGAACGAAAGAAATTAATAAAGAAGAGAAAGAGGACGACGGGGAAAAAGGAGAAGAACAACAACGCGGAAGAAGAAGGCTTCGAGGAGGGAAGGAATTTGCTCGGGTTCTTGGTGGAAGCCACGGATTGCGCGAGTCCGATGACGACGATAACGACGACGACGGCGAACAACAACAACGACAGTAAGAAGAAGAGAAAAATTCAAAATTCAAAAAGCGGAGAAGAAGAAGAAGAAGCTGGCGAGAAGACGGCGAGCACACCGCGACCGCAAAAAGTACCATCGATAGAAGAAGAAGAAAAAAAAGAAGAAGAAAAAGAAGCGCAAACGACGACGACAACAGTAACAACAACTCCCAGACGAATGATAGACGAAAAAGAAGAAGAAAAGCAAACGGAAGCGAGAGACGACGAAGAAGCGCTCGACGAAGAAGTCGACTTCCTCCTCAGAGACGAGGAGGAGAAGAGAGTCATTCTCGAATCAATCGCGAAAATTTCGCCGCAGCGAGGCTTGAGCATGTTCGTCGAATGGCTCGACGTGCTCGTGTTTGACTTGAAATCTCGCGTGGCGACGTTGAAACGATCGAAGAAGAGAGCGCAAAAAGCGTTCTTGAGAGTGCACAAGGAGGAGAAAAAATCGATGTCCTCGGCGGCAGCCGCGGGCGCTTCGGCGAAGAAAGCGACGAACAAACGAGATTTGAAAATGTTACGCGCGTTGGAAGACTTTTGGGGCGTGGAGTTAAACGAGACCGAGAAATCGCTCGAACGAGCGCGAGCGACGTTGAAGGCGCACAAGCTGATGCTGACGGATGACGAGAATAAAGGAGAAGATGAAGAAAAAGGAGAGACGAATCACCTAAAAAGTAAAGCAGGAGAAGAAGAAACGACGCCAAAAGAAACCACCAAAGAAGCCGCGAATAATAATAATAATAATAATAATAAAGAAGAAGCGACCACCGAAAGTAGCAGCAAACAGCGAGAGCAGACCATTTTTGCCTCCGCGGTGGCGTTTTATCGAACCTCGCTTGGTTTAGCGACGCCGGTGAGACATCGAGAGGCATAGAAGATCAGCCCGAGCGCAATATGAAATAATACTATGTGAGTGTATTTTTGAAGAAAAAACCGCACGTATCGCACGAAAATCACCTAAACAAAACACGCAAAAGGCACATGAGCGGAAAGAACAATCCCTCTTCTTCTTCTTCTTCTCATCGAGACGATGAGAGCAATAAACCGGTGGGGATAACCGTCGTCACCGGGTTCCTCGGTTCTGGGAAAACCACGCTGGTCAATCACGTTTTAACGTCCAATCACGGGTACAAAATAGCCGTCATTTTGAACGAATTCGGAACGGATTTAGG
>Ga0182090_1713880_pt1 | contig 11808 bp, 8 predicted proteins | sample 041ome_24_FD_127767 | JGI IMG/M metagenome (GOLD analysis project Ga0182090, IMG submission 127767) | Metatranscriptome of coastal salt marsh microbial communities from the Groves Creek Marsh, Georgia, USA - 041408BS metaT (Metagenome... | ecosystem: Environmental > Aquatic > Marine > Intertidal... | reverse complement strand
AGCAAGACAAACTGGGGCTCAGGCAATGGATCTTCAGACAGCACCGCCTTCAGCCTCGCCTGCTCACGTCGCAGAAAGGCGATCAAACTCTGATCAAAGCTGCCGGCCGGCTCCGCCAGCATGCCGTCGATCCGCTGCACCACCCCTTCAAGAGCTGCACGCGATCGTTGTGGCTCATCAGCTGCGGCCAACCGCAGCAGCCTCGGCTCCGCTTGAGCCAGCCAGGACCGTTGCGCCCCCACCACCAGGGTGCCATCGGATTTCCTCAGGATCACACTGCCAAGCACCCGATCTCCGCCGGCAAGATGCACAACATCCGTGCCAGCCGCCACCACCGTGTGCCCATAGACACACGTCGCAAATGCTACGAGTAGCACCCGAGAGCAGGCCCAACTCCAACGACGCATGTGATCACTCTCCGCACGAACTCAGAGCCCATCCACACCTGCATAACAGACTACCTCGTCCCGAGCACGCGACCCAGCGAGGGGCCGGTGGGAGGATGGGGAGCGTGTGAGACGAGCGAAGCGAGTACTACAGCGCAACAACTCACACCGCCCCGAGCCCCACGCGATCAACGTCTTCAGCACGTCCGTGCGACCACAACCCAGAAGCGACCCGGCGAGGGGTCGGTGGGAGGATGGGGAGCGTGTGAGACGAGTGAAGCGAGTACCACAGCGAAACAACTCACACCGCCCCGAGCCCCACGCGATCAACGTCGTCAGCACGTCCGTGCGACCTCAACCCAGAAACGCCCCAGCGAGGGGCCGGTGGGAGGATGGAGAGCGTGTGAGACGAGCGAAGCGAGTACCACAGCGAAACAACTCACACCGCCCCGAGCCCCACGCGATCAACGTCTTCAGCACGTCCGTGCGACCACAACCCAGAAGCGACCCAGCGAGGGGCCGGTGGGAGGATGGAGAGCGTGTGAGACGAGCGAAGCGAGTACCACAGCGAAACAACTCACACCGCCCCGAGCCCCACCAGCGGCAACAACACCGCATGCCAGCCAGCTCGCCGCGCAGCCACCACATCAAGCTCACGGTTATCCCCAAACATCACGAGCTCCGTCGGCTGCATGCCGAGCCGTGCCTCGACAGCCCGGTAGAAGCCAGTGGCCGGCTTCCGCCAGCCAAGCTCTGATGAGGGAAACACATGGGCTGCCTGCACCAGTGGCTCCACCACAGCAGCCACCTCAAAGAGCCGCTCATCGAAGTTGCTGGCAAGAGCGACATCGAGCCCAGCCTCACGAGCTGCAGCCACGATCGCTGGCCCTTGGGCTGTCGGCTGCCAGGCCGTTGGCCGAGCAAAGTGGTCCCAGAGATCCTGGAAGATGTTTTCGGAGGTGCCGGCGTCGGCGATCCCCGCGAAGACGTCGCTGACCACCCCCTGCCAACGCTCGTACTCACGGGTTCGACTGGTGACATGCTGGGGCGACGCGGCCGCGTCGATGGCCTCCTGCCGCTTCCAGGCAGCGGCAAACCGCGACGAGAGCTGTGACGCAGAGACCTCGACACCATGCCGAATGGCGGACTGCTCGTAGGCGACGGGCACGCTCGGAGCAGGCTCTACGAGAGTGCCGACCACGTCAAACACAGCCGCCCGCACGCCGAGGGGAAACAGCGACGCCAGAGGCGTGTCGGTCACCGCCGCGACATCCGGCCGATCACTCACCACATCTTCTGTTTCCAAGAGGTGGTGTGGCATCGCAGGACCCGTTGTTCTCAGCGTCTGGGAATAAACCCAAGGTCGAGGCCAAACACAAAGGTGATCAGGCCAAGCAGCAGAAACAGTCCCGCGTAACTCAGCGCCACCACGACTCGCTCACTCGGCGGCCTTCCGGTGATCAACTCATACACCAAGAACACCATATGCCCGCCATCGAGGACGGGGATGGGGAGAAAATTGACGACTGCCAGATTCGCACTGAGCATCGTTAAAAACAGCAGGAATCTGCCGAAGCCCTCTTCTGCCGACTTGCCGGCCTGTTGGGCGATCGCAATCGGCCCGCCGAGGAGCCGCGGGCTGATTTCACTGGCTGTTACCTTCTGCAAGAAACGGTAGACACCAAGCAGCTCCTCAAGCGTTCGGCTGCCACCGCGTTTTAAGGCAGCCGGCCACGACCCTGCCTTCACCATCCGGTACACCGGATCAAACAACAGACCTCGCTCGGTGAGGAAACGGTCTGTGGCGTTGGCAGGGGTCAGCGTGACCTCTCGCACCTCGCCATCGGTTCCTTCAACACCAAGGGTCAGCTGCGTGTCGAGCCGCACCACCTGCAGCAACGCTTCGACATAGGGCCAGTTGTGATTCTCACCACTGATCTCAATGCCATCCTCGGCCGGCTCATCGGCAGACGTAAACGCCGCCCGCACCACACGATCACCTGGCACAAGCCCCGCCGCTGCGGCGACTCCTTCAGCCTCCACGCTGGCAACCACCGGCAGCACATCGATCGCCACGCCGAGTGATGAGATCGCCACCGGTGAGGACGGCCATCGCGCCTCCTCAAGCCAGGTCACCATCCGTGGCGCCAGCACGATCTCTTCTGCGGCTGCCTCATCGCCACCTCGGTAGACCGTCAGCGTGACCTCCGTGTCGGCTTTTGTCCTGAGCCGATCCTCAAGACTGAGTGGATCACCGGCATCCTCCCCGTCGATTTTCGCGATCATGTCGCCCGGCTTGATCCCGGCCGCCGCCGCTGGCGACTCCGCCTGCACCGCTCGGACGGCTCCCGGCGTCATAGCCATCCCCAACACCCTGCGAGGAAGCGGCGGCACTCGCACTTCGAGCGTGGTCTCGGCGACGTCCCCTTCTGCCTGCGATGCCTTTCGCGACACCGTCAGCACGGCAGCTTCCGATGGCACCGCCGACAGCGCCGCGACGATCTCGGCGTAGGAGGCGACCGCTGTGCCGTTGACTGCCACGATCGTGTCACCCGCCTCCAGCGGCGGGTCTGCTGTGGCCAACGCCCCAGGCATCTGGTCACGAGCATCTGCCGGAAGTGAACTCGGGATGGTCGTCGAGTAGGGACTGGTGACGCCAATTGAGGGAATACCCAGATCGGTGTCTGGCACAAGGTTCAGCGTGCGAATCACGCCGTCCGCCGGACGCTCGACGCGAAACTCGACGCCGGTCCCGGCATCGCCGAGGGTCACGGCCCGCTGCAGGTCGGTGAAGATCGGGTCGTCAATCCCGCCCACACCGACAATCTCATCGCCGGTCCGCATCCCCTCCCGCCAGGCCGCTGCCCCTGGCCGCACACTGGAGACAGCACAGGTGAGCTCGCGGATGCCCCAGGCGTAGGCCACCGTCGACATGACCACCGCGAAGATCACGTTCATCACCACACCTGCGGAGATGATCGCCATCCTCTCCGGCACGGTCTGCGCCGGATAACTCCGGGGATCCCACTCGTGTGGTTCGTCGCTGGTGGGCTCTGCGGGAAGATCACCAGAACTACGGGCTCGCTCTGCTTCATGGCCAGCGGCGCTTGGGTTGTCATCCTGCCCAAGCATCTTCACATAGCCGCCGAGCGGCAGGATGCCGATGCCATACTCGGTTTCTCCCCACTGCACCTTGGCGAGTTTCATGCCGCCAATATCGAAGCCGATATAGAACTTCTCGCACTTGACGCCACACGCTTTGGCCACCAGGAAGTGCCCAAGTTCGTGCACGAAGATCACAAAGCCGAGCCCGACGGATACCTGCAGAATCACTGCCCAGCTCGACGGCTGCACAATCCACTCCAGCCAGGTCTCGGCCAGGAGGACAGATCCGCCTGTGGTCAGAAACGCGAGGGTTGCAAGCATCGATTCGCCAAACATCGGCACTCCAAGATGTGTGATCAGGGCTTAGGCGTCAGAGACCGAATGCCGAGCGATCCATGCTGCCGCTTCGCGGCGAGCCCAGGCATCAAGCCTGAGGATATCTTCAAGCGTCGGTTCGGCCTCAAAAGGATGGTCTGCAAGCATCACCTGCGTGACCTCTGAAATCGCTGTGAACGTAATTTCACCATCAAGAAAACTCTGCACCGCGACTTCGTTGGCAGCATTCAGCACCGCCCCAGCCGTGCCTCCACGGGCCGCCGCCTCACGCCCAAGCCGGAGGGCGGGAAAGCGGTCGAGGTCGGGTGGCTCAAACGCCAGCTGAAATGCTGACGACCAGTCGAGCCGCTTGGCCGGACCGTCATGCCGCAGCGGATGTTCAAGGGCGAGCTGAATCGGCAGCTTCATGTCAGGTGGACTCAGCTGGGCGACCACCGAGCCGTCGACAAACTCCACCATCGAATGCACGATCGACTGCGGATGCACCACGACATCGATCTGCTCAGCGGGAATATCAAACAGCCACCGCGCCTCGATCAGTTCAAGAGCCTTGTTCATCATCGTGGCAGAATCGATGGTGATCTTTGGGCCCATAGACCAGGTGGGATGGTTCAAGGCCTCCGCAGGCGTGACCGCGGCAAGTTCTGACGCGGGCTTGGTGCGAAACGGGCCGCCGCTGGCCGTGAGCAGAAGCCGTCGCACCTCCTGAGGGCGTCCCGCCCGCAAGGCCTGCATGATTGCCGAGTGCTCGCTGTCGACCGGCAGAATCTCAACGCCCTTCCGAGCCGCCAGCTGCATCACCAGCGGACCTGCCATCACCAGCGTCTCTTTGTTGGCCAGGGCCACCGTTTTACCGGCGTCCACAGCCGCCCAGGTGCTCGCCAGTCCTGCAGCCCCCACGATGGCAGAGACCACCCTGTCCACCTCGCCCGACTGCACCAGTTCGCAGAGCGCGTCTTGTCCGACCGCGAGGCGTGTTTCCGACGGCAGTTCTTTGAGCTCAGGGTTGCTCGCCGCCGTCTCGTCGGTGACGACCACCCATGCCGGCCGCACCGCCTGGGCCTGCTCAACAAGCCTCTTCGTACTGCGGCAGGCCGCGAGCAGCCAAGGGCGAAGCCGCCCTGCCGAGGCAGCCGCCACCTCAAGCGTGCTCCCTCCGATGCTGCCGGTCGATCCGAGAACCGCCACATTCAATGGCCGCATGCCTGCCGTCGAGGCGTGCTGCGATGCGTTGCCCACCACCGCGGGAGCGTCCACGCTTTCAAGGGCAGCGGGCTCATGGGCATCGGGCATGGCGGCCGGGTACATGGAGAAATCGCATGGAAAAAACACGTGCTGGAGCGATCGTGCACGGCTCTTCTCAAGGCACCGTCCCCGTCGTCGCATCCGTAAAAAAGTGTACGGGACGGCCCTAGACCACACCACACGACCTTACGCTGACCGTGCCGCAGGGCTGCTGCGGGGTGTTTGTCGGCATCCTTTCTGCGACATAGGATGAATCGGTTCGACAAAAAACGCCCGGAAAATTCATGGCTAAACAAAAAAATGAGCTCCCCAAGCGTTCGGGAGACCGCAAAAACGGCAGCACGACCTCGATCGTCTGGTACCTGATCGCAGCGGCTGCCGCAGGCCTGTTTGCGGTCAGCCTTTTTACTGCCACCGGGCAGGTCGACCTCTCCTACAGCGAGCTCGAGCAGCTGATTCGAGCCACCGGCGACGCCGGGCCTGAGGGCAGCATCGATGTCCTCCGTGAGGATGGCAGCAGCCGCCGCGTCTATCGCTTTCGTGGCCTGGAGGATGTGATGATCGGGGCCTACGAGGTCACCGGCACCGTCATCGTGGAGATGGCCAGCGAGGACGTAGCTCCATCGGTGTCGGTCGATGACCTCGTCGACTCCGCTGAATCGGCGGCCGAGGCCGCGTCCCCAGAACCGGCGACCCCGATTGGCGGCTCCAACCGCCGCCGCTTTCAGACCGCCAAGCTGCCGAGTGAAAACTCCGAAGGACAGCTCTCGCGGCTGCTTGACGAGCATGGCGTGCCCTACCGCTACGAGGATCCACCAAGCGCCTGGCAGAACTGGGCACCGATGCTCGTGATGACCGGGCTGTTCATCGTCTTGTTCTTCGTGATGATCCGCCGCATCGGTGGCGCTGGCAGCCCGATGGCCTTTGGTCGCAGCCGTGGCAAGATGTATGCCCAGGAAGATCTTGGCATCTCGTTTGACGATGTGGCGGGCATCGATGAGGCCGTGGAAGAACTGCGGGAAGTTGTCGATTTCCTTCGCAGCCCCGAGAAGTATCAGCTCCTCGGCGGCCACATCCCGAAGGGCATGCTCCTTGTCGGCCCCCCAGGCACCGGCAAGACACTGCTGGCCAAGGCGATCGCGGGCGAGGCAGGCGTGCCCTTCTTCGGCCTCTCCGGCAGTGACTTTGTCGAGATGTTCGTCGGCGTGGGAGCTGCACGTGTCCGAGACATGTTCCAGCAGGCAGAGGCGAAGAGTCCTTGCATCATCTTCATTGACGAGCTTGATGCTCTGGGCAAGACACGCGGCTCCGGCGTGGTGGGCGGCCATGACGAGCGGGAGCAGACCCTCAACGCGCTGCTGGTTGAGATGGATGGCTTCGGCAGCAACTCTGGCGTGATTGTGCTCGCTGCGAGCAATCGCCCCGAGACGCTCGACCCGGCCTTGATGAGGCCCGGCCGCTTCGATCGACATGTGCTGGTCGACCGTCCCGATGTTCGCGGACGCGAGGCGATCCTCAAGGTGCATGTCACCGACGTCAAACTCGATCCCACGGTCAACCTCGACCAGATTGCTCGCATCACCTCGGGCTTTGTGGGTGCCGACCTGGCCAACCTCGTCAACGAGGCTGCCCTGCTTGCAGCACGCAACAATAAAAAGGCCGTTGAGATGGACGAGTTCAACGAAGCGGTTGAACGCGTCACCGCTGGCCTTGAGAAGAAGCGGCGGGTGATCCACGAGGATGAAAAGAAGCGGGTGGCCTACCACGAAGCAGCGCATGCCCTCGTGGCCTACTCGTTGCCCAACACCGACCCTGTCCACAAGGTCTCGATTATTCCGCGTGGACTCGCAGCCCTGGGCTACACGATGCAGCGGCCTGAAGACGACCGCTACCTGCGAACGCAGAGCGAACTGGAGAGTCGCATCGAAGTCCTCCTCGCGGGCACACTCGCTGAAGAGATGATCTACGCCGATGTCTCCACCGGTGCACAGAACGACCTTGAGCGAGCCAGTGAAATCGCCCGGGCCATGGTGATGGACTACGGCATGAGCCGGCTGGGGCGTGTCACCTATCGGGAAAGCAACTCATCCCCCTTCCTCGCTGGCTCCATGCCAGAACTCGGCCGCTCTCGCGGCCACAGCGAACAGACCGCTCGCGAAATCGATGAAGAGGTCAACCGGATCATGAACGCCGCGATCGACCGGGTTCGCCGCACGCTCGAGACCCGTCGCGTGGCCCTCGAAGCGATCACCTCACGACTGATCGAGAGTGAAGTTATCGATGGCGGCGAACTGGCAAGCGTGATCGATGCCTCCACAGGCAGCCCACAGCTTGTCCCCGGCACGTCGGCCGAACCGCGAAAGACCGAACAGCATCCGGCGGCCTCACCGTCAGCCGCTGACCGACCGCCTCCGCCATCCCTCTCGCAGCCGAGTTAAGGGGCGATAACAGGCACACCAACACGAGGCGAAAAAACGGCTACACCTTCAGGTGATCATCGCCCTTCTGCCAGTTGCAGGGGCAGAGTTCATCGCTCTGCAAGGCGTCGAGCACACGCAGCACCTCGGCAACATTGCGTCCGACGCGTCCCTGATTGACGTCGACCCACTGAATGACACCGTGGGGATCGACGATGAACGTGGCCCGCAGGCAGTACCCCTCGGTTTTTTCCAGAATGCCGAGTTCAGGAGCCAGCAGCTGGGCTGCGATCAGCGGATACTGGAGATCCTTGAGATCTGCATGGTCACGCCGCCAGGCCATGTGAGAATACTCGTTGTCGGTGGAGCCACCGACGACTTCGGTATCACGCTCCTGAAACGCCGACAGCTGCTTGTTGAACTCCGAGATCTCCGTCGGACAGACGAACGTAAAATCCTTCGGATAGAAGAAATAGACCACCCACTTGCCGTCGAAATCGGCGTTCGTCAGCTGCTTGGTGTCGTCCTTGCCCGTGCCAACACAGGCCTGAACGGTGTAGTTCGGAAAGCGGTCGCCGACGGTGAGCATGGTCCATCTCCGGGTTCTGGGGTTCCCTCACACTGCTGCCAGAGTCTACGACCCACCCCCTGATCGTCAAGCAATCGCCAGCCTCACGGCCCCTCCGCTCTGCCTTCGTCTATGCCATCGAACGACGATCACCAACAGTCAAAGCCGCGGACAAGTGACTCCGCCAGTGCGCCCCAGCTGTGTCGTGATCCTCTTTCACAGACATCTGTCTTCCTAGCTCCACGACGCGGCGAACGTCCCATCGAGCTGGGCGAATCCGCAGACGCCTCATCTTCGTCAGCACATGCCCGCTGCCCGTTCTGTTCTGGGAATGAGCAGCTCGCACCTCCTGATGTGCTGCGATTCCCGCGAGTCGACGCCTGGCAGGCACGCATCGTCCCCAACCGTTATCCAGTTGTCGGTGATCCGGGCTACTCCACGCATGGCAACCCGCAGCCAGACTCCCTGACGCGGCCCGCGGTGGGGATGCATGAGGTGCTGATCGAATCGCCACACCACGACACCCGCGTTGAGCAGGTTCACCCCGCGACCTGGGCCGTCTCGTGGCAGGCCGCCTGGCAGCGGATGCAGGCGTTTGCCGACAGGCCCGAGCTTCGCTGGGCGATGCTCTTTAAGAACGCTGGAGCGAGAGCCGGGGCCTCGCTTGCCCATGTGCACAGCCAGCTTGTGGCCCTCGACTTCGTGCCACCGGTGATTCGTGAGAAGACAGCCCTGCTTGAGCACACCCCAACACTCCATCAGCAGGTCCTCGACCAGGCCCGCAGCGAGGGGCGACTCTGGGCAGAGGAAGGGGGCCTCGCTGCCTTTGTGCCAGCCGCTCCCCGGCAGCCGTTCGAGAGCTGCCTGATGCCACTCTCACCAGAGGCCCACTTCCACCACACATCGCCTGAGACCGTGGCCGCCATCGCCACACTCACACACCGCTACACCACGCGGCTGGCGAGTCTGACCGAGTCTGCAGACTACAACTGGTGGCTCCACCAGGCAGCTTTCGACACCCGGTCGGGGGTGCCAGGCTGGCGGTGGCATCTTGAGATCATGCCGAGGCTCACCCAGCTCGCAGGCTTCGAGCTGGGCACTGGCTGCCACATCACCACTATGCCCCCCCTCCATGCCGCCACCCTTCTCCGTGGCGACTGAGGCCAGAAGAGAAGAATCGTCCAACGCCTGCCATCCGTCTCACCACACTTCACCACAGTGAACCAACTCACCGATGCGACCCCACGTGCGTTTCGTCTTCGTCTTGCACAACCATCAGCCGGTCGGCAACTTCGACTCGGTGTTTGCCGCAGCGTACGAGCAGAGTTACCTGCCGTTTCTTGACCTGTTTGAGAAACACTCCGGCATCCGCATGGCGTTGCATACCAGTGGACCGTTGGCGGAATGGCTCGATCGGCATCATGGTGAGTACCTCGACCGGCTTGCAGCTCTCGCAGCTGCAGGACGTGTGGAGATTGTCGGTGGTGGCACGTACGAGCCGATCCTAGCGATGCTTCCCTCCCGTGATCGCATCGGCCAGATCCGTGGCTATCGGCAATGGCTTGAGCAGCGTCTTCACACAGACGTACCTGGTGCATGGATTGCAGAACGTGTCTGGGATCCAGGTATGACCGCAGACCTCGTCGCCGCTGGAGTGACCTGGACGATTCTCGATGACTTCCACTTCAAATCGGCAGGCCTTCGCGATGAGCAGCTCGACCTGCCCTGGCTCACCGAAGGCGACGGCCAGACGCTGACCGTATTTCCTGTGAGTGAGCACCTCCGCTACGTGATTCCCTTTGACAGTCCACAGGCCACCATTGACCACCTCGAACATCTGGCCCTACATCGCGACGGCGGGGTTGCCGTGTTTGGTGACGATGGTGAGAAGTTTGGCGTCTGGCCCGACACCCATCGGGCGGTGTTTGAAGAGGGCTGGCTTGAGACGTTCTTCACACTCCTAGAGGCAAACAGCGACTGGATTCGCATGCGTCTGCCGTCTGAGGTGGCTGCTGAGGTGACTCCGGGGGGCACAGTCTGGCTGCCTGAGTGCAGCTATCGGGAGATGACCGAATGGGCGCTCTCTCCAGAGGATGCCGATGCCTGCCGACTCGCCCGACGGCGGGCCAGCGAAGAGGACGACTTTGCCTCACTCGGCCGCTTTCTGCGTGGAGGCAGCTGGCGGAACTTTCGCCACCGCTATCCAGAGGCAATGGAGATGTATGCCCGCATGATGGCCGTGAGCAATCGGCTCGCGTCGCTGCGTGCACCATCATCCCATGCAGACGCCTCGCGGCTCGCCGAGGCGACCGACCACCTCTACCGCGGTCAGTGCAACTGCAGCTACTGGCATGGTGCCTTTGGCGGGATCTACCTGCCACATCTTCGCAACGCGGTCTACGAGGAGCTGATCGCGGCTGATCTCGCTGCCGATGCAGCCCTCCAGCGAGACGGCTCGTGCGTCGAGGCCAGTTCTGCCGACTTCAACTTCGACGGCCGACCGGAGTTTCGACTGGCCAACGAGGCCCTCGACTGCTGGATCGCCCCACATCTTGGCGGCATGCTCTACGAGCTCGACAGCAAGCCAGCCCAGCACAATCTGCTGGCCACCCTCGACCGTCGCCCCGAGGCCTACCACGCCCAGGTGCTGGCCGGTCCAGGCGCTGCCCGAAGCGTCGTCGACGCCTCCCAGCAGGCCGTCTTTAAGCAGGAGGGCCTTGAGCAGCGGGTCCGCTACGATCGCTTCCGCCGCAAGAGTCTGATCGATCATTTCTACGACCTCGATGTCACTGCAGCCGCGGTCGCCGCGGGTGATGCCATGGAGCGGGGTGACTTCGCCGCAGGCCACTACACCCCCACACTCGACACCAGTCCTGAGCGTGTCCGGCTGCAGCTCTCCAAGCAAGGCAACGCCTGGGGCATTCCCTTTGGACTCACGAAGACCCTCTCGCTGGCAGCAGACTCCCAGACCCTCGAGATCGTCTATCAGCTCACAGATCTGCCAGCCGACTGCCGGCATCATCTCGCGGTCGAGTTCAACTTCGCCGGCATGCCAGCCGACGCCGCAGGACGCCACTTCCACGATCGTGAAGGTCGCGTCCTCGGCCACCTGGGCAGCTCACTCGAACTCAGCGACACCGATGCCCTTGGCCTCGTCGACTCGTGGCTGGGTCTCGACTGTCTGCTCTCCTGCTCCCGACCCGGTGGGTTCTGGACGTTTCCGATTGAAACAGTGAGCCAGTCAGAAGGAGGCTTCGAAGCTGTGCACCAGTCGGTGGTGGTGATGCCACACTGGATTGTGGAGCCGGAGCCGGACGGAACGTGGCAGGTGCGAATCACCCTCTCAGTGGAGACCAGCCCCACCGGCCGCCAGCTGCCAGTCGATCGCAGGCTCAATCTGCTCAGCTCCGTGGCGGAGGAAGAGCACCGGCGTCGGAGCTAACCGCTCTCGCAGATCCTCAAGGCCGCTGAGGGCGATGGCCGTGGGAGACTGAGGATCCTCCTCGCCAGCAGCGCCTGGGTCTGCCACCTGCGACAACACAACCGCTGCAAGAGGATGCCCCTCGGAGCGTGCCGCCGTGACAACAGCGAGCGTACGGCCAATCGCTCCGAGCCGAGCATCATCACAGACGACCAGTGGCAGGCCGAGCGTGCGGGCGAGATCAGCATTGAGCAGCCGCGACGAGAGCGGTGAGTAGAGCCCACCTGCTCCCTCAACCACGACAAACTCGCTCCGTGCTCGCCAGGCGGT